>Ga0315907_10000438_pt1 | contig 60314 bp, 62 predicted proteins | sample LakEriMetagenome_3_FD_203525 | JGI IMG/M metagenome (GOLD analysis project Ga0315907, IMG submission 203525) | Freshwater fungal communities from buoy surface, Lake Erie, Ohio, United States - Buoy 12 MA123 | ecosystem: Environmental > Aquatic > Freshwater > Lake > Lake biofilm | place: USA... | reverse complement strand
GCCTGACTCCATGAAACCGTCGGTCAAACCAGCTGCCCATCTTCGCGTGGAATGGCTGCCCAAGATGCCGTGGAACGAGTGCCCACCTTCGCGTGGAATAGACGCCCACCTTCCGTGGAATGCGCACCCTTGTGACCGGAGCAAGCCTTGAACGGCTGCGCTCCAACCTGTCGGCGGTCAGACCCAACCGGCCGCGCACGGTGGTATGCTGGGGCGGTTGGCAGGGCAGCAAGCACGTCAGCAGCCGTGCGGCTTTGCGAAAGAAGTTCCGGGACCCAAGCCTGGCATGGGGCCGCTGAAACTCCGGGGCAGCGCGGTCCGGAAAGAAAAAGCCAATGGGAAAAGCGGCGCGCTTGGGGCCGCCCCACCCTTGGCATTGCAGGAACAGCGGCGCAGGCGCGCAGCCTTGACACTGACCCGGCCAAAGAACGTGTCCAGGTTGCGCGTGCGGCAGTCATGGATGGCGCGAACCGGGGAACAAGCCGGGCAGACGCGGCTTTCACGGGTGATTGGCTTTACCTGATCGCAAAGACTTGCCTGCTGAATCTGTCCGGCAACCCTCTTCCCGTCCTTGGGGCGCAGCCCCAATCCTTCCGGGCAGGTCACCCGGTAGGGTCGCGAACCGCCGTCAAGCTGATGAATGCGCTTTTTGCCATTATCGAAGGCCGGTTCGACCGTAATCCGCACGTCCATGGCAGCCCTTCTCGCAAAGAACTTACCCTTAGACGGGCCAGAGAGACGACGAGGCCCCCCATATCTTGTCCACTCTCCCCTTGGGTCAGTCATCTGGAATGGACCCTTGTGATCCGCCCGAGAACGCTGCCAAAGCGACCGGCTGCCACAAATCAGCCGGGTGAGCCGCAGGCTGGACTGTCAATCCGAGAACCAGTCAGGATGCTCATCGGCCAGGCTTACCGCATGACCGAGGGCCCGGCGCAGGTGGCTCCGCATGGCGGTCTGTGCGGCTGCAGGGTCGCGGCTGACCAGGGATCGGAAGACTGCCTTGTGATCGCCAATCAGTTCATTGATGTTCTGTCCCTTGCTCAGCGACATGTAGCGCACGCGATCCAGATGGATCTTGTGCTCCAGCAAGGCCGGCCAAAGGGCCGGAATGCCGGTTCCGCTTGCGATCAGGCTGTGGAACCGTTCGTCAGAGCTGTAGAACCTTTCGGTATCCCTGCGCGCGGCAAAATTCGCCTGGAGCTTCAGTTCTTCCTCGATCTGGTTCAGAAGCGGGCGCGCCGCCGTCATGGCCAAACGGGAGACAACCTCGACCTCGACCGCCTCGCGGATAAGCTGCGCCGCATGGAACAGGCACAAGGAGACCGGAGAGACGAAAGAGCCGCGCTGCGGATGAACCTGCACCAGCTTGTCGCCTGAAAGACGCAGCAGCACCTCCCGGATCGGCTGGCGGCTTACATTGTAGATTTCGCAAAGCCCTGCCTCCGACAGGCGGGTATTCGGCTTCAGCCGGTGCTCGATGATCTCGCGCCGCAAGAGCGAATACACTTGCGCTGAAATCGTCCGGCCCGCCTCGAAAGTCACACTGTCACTCATTGATCCGGCCTCAATCCCGCGCCGCAGTCAGTCCGGTCATGAATACAGGCGGCAGCTTCTTGATCTCGGCCCGCATTTGGTGGCGCAGCTTTGCGTCCAGGTTCGACAAGGGCTCGTCGAACAGAAAGACGCGCGGCTCGCGCACCATCGCACGTCCCATCGCCACGCGCTGCCTTTGCCCGCCGGACAGCTGGCTTGGCCTCCGGTCAAGGTAGGGGCCAAGCTCCAGCACCTCCACCGCATCAGCCACGCGGCGGTCGATCTCGGCCCGGGGCTCGCCCGAGATCCGCAACCCGAACGACAGATTTGCCCTCACGCTCATATGGGGATAAAGGGCGTAGGACTGGAAAACCATTGCAACCCCGCGGCTGCGCGACGGAAGGTCGTTCACAACCTCGCCGCCGATGCGGATGTCGCCCCAAGAAACGGTTTCAAGCCCCGCGATCATGCGAAGGGTCGTGGATTTCCCGCACCCCGACGGTCCGACCAGCGCGACGAAGGACTTGTCCTCGATCACAAGGTTGATGCCCTTGATCGCGATCTGCCGGCCAAAGGCCTTGACCAGATTGACGAGTCTCACCTCGGCCATCAGGGGCACACTCCCGCCGGAACGGACTTGATGGCCGGGTCGGCATAGCGGTTTTCGGGGAAGATCGAATACCAATCGGGCCGCGCCGGGTCGCGGTCATAGGCGTAGCCGCCCAGCTCTCGATAAAGCTCGGCGTAGCGCGCCAGCTTATCGCGGTCGACCTCGACGCCAAGCCCAGGACCCTCTGGCAAGCGGATGCAGCCGTTCCTGTACCGCATCGGGCCGCCGACGATGATGTCGTCGGTCAGATGGTGATAATGCGCATCCGCAGCGAACCGCAGGTTCGGCAGGGCCGCCCCAAGTTGCAGCATGGACGCAAGCTGAATCCCCAGCTCGCCCGAGGAATGGACCGAGGCCCCATACTGGAAGGTCTCAAGCACCGTTCCGGCTTTGTGCGCCTGCCGCAAGCCGCCCCAGAACGTTGTGTCCAGAAGGACGACGTCAAGATGGTCATGGCGAACCATCTGGGCGAGTTGCTCGAAGTTGACGACGACGGTGTTCGTCGCAAGCGGGATCCGGACGAACTGGCGCAGGCGCCGCATCCCCTCCAGGCCCCAGGTTGGGTCCTCGAAATAGTCGTTGCGCAGCGGCTCGATCGCTTGTCCGACCCGGATCGCCTCTTCCACGGACCAAACCGAGTTTGGGTCAAGCCGCAGCTGGTCCTGAGGAAATGCGTCGGCAAGCGCTTTCATGACAGCGATGTCATGGTCAGGTGCGAAGTGGCCGCCCTTCAGCTTGTGCGTCGTGAAGCCATGCGCGGCCTTCAGCGCACGGGTATGAGCGACGATTTCGTCAGGCGTCGTTTCGCCCCCGGCACCCGTCCCGGGGTCGTGGTAGCGATAGAAGATGTAGGATGCGAAGGGGATGTCTTCGCGAACCGCCCCCCCGATCAGGTCGCAGGCCCGGACGCCAAGGGTCTTGCCGGCAAGATCCATGCAGGCCATCTCAATTGCGGCATGGATCTGTGTGCGGGCGTTGTACAGACTTCCCACCGGATTCATGATCTTCCAGCGCAACTGTTCAAGTTGCAGCGGATCATGGCCGATCAGATAGGGCTTCAGGGCAAGCACCGCGTCATTTGCCGCAAATCCTCCTCCGCCCATTTCACCGAAGCCAGACAGGCCATTCGCCCCCGTTACCTCCACGATTGTGCGGACGAAGCGGCCCCAATGTGCCCCGTTCGAATGGCGAAGCGGCGCCTCCAGCGGGATTGTGATGGTCGTTGCGGTGATGTCGGCGATTCGGTTGACTGCTGTCATTGTTTGTCTCCTTTCGGCGAACCACCGATCCGCGTCAGCATCCCTCCGTCAACGCGCACCACTTCGCCGGTCACGAAGGCTGCGCGGCCCGACAGGAGAAAGACGATCACGTCGGCGACCTCTTGCGGCGTGCCGATCCGGCCAAGTGGATGCATCTGGCGAAGCTCCTGGCGCACCCCGTCGGAATCGGGGGCCAGGGACAGGGCCCACTCCAGCATCGGTGTCGACACGGCCCCCGGGGCGACCAGGTTGGCGCGCACCCCCTCGTCCGCGAAATCGACGGCAATGCTGCGGGCCAGCCCCAGAAGCCCGTGCTTCGATGCCGTATAGGCCGCGACACCCCGTTGCGTTGCAAGGGACTGCACTGATCCTGTGAAGACATAGGCACCACGCGACGCCCTTATCAGCGGCAGCGTGGCCCTGGCCACCAGAAACGCACCCGTCAGATTGACGGCGATGACCTCGTCCCACACCTCCGAAGCTGTGTCGGCGGCGGTGCCATACCGCTGAATCCCGGCGCTGTGCGACACCCCGTCAAGGCCCCCAAGCTGCGCCGCAGCAATTTCAGCCGCCTTGCGGCAATCGGCCTCGCTGGCGACCGATCCGGCGAAGGGGATCACGCCCGGCACATCCGCCAGGGCCGCCAGCGCCGCCTTGTCCACATCCATGGCAATCACATCGTGCCCATCGGCGGCCAGCATCCGCACAGTTGCCAAGCCGATACCACTTGCACCGCCCGTCACGAGATGTCGCACGATACCCCTCCCCCTTTTGATCCGCATCATCTACCATACCAGAGGTGCCGTCAATATCACAAGAAACATCTGCATGAGCAGGAAATAGGCAGTTAATCCCAAGATAAAGCGCATTAAGTGCCCAAGTGGTAACTTGACTGGTATGGTAGTGTGGGGTTAGCTGGACCTGAAGGCAGCAGTGGAGGACAGGATGAAGGCGCACACACTTTACCTGGTGAGCCATACCCACACGGATTTCGGTTACACCGACTATGCAGGGACACTGTATCGCCTCCACCGCAAGATCATCGACCGCGCCATCGAGGTGTGCGAGGAAAACGCCCATCTTCCCGACCCTGCCCGGTTCCGCTGGACCTGCGAGGTCTCGGAAATCACTCTGGACTGGCTGCGCCATGCAACTGCCGCGCAGATCGATCGCTTCCGCGCGCTGCACGAGGCGGGGTTGATGGGCGTGGCCGCGATGCCTGTCGATTGGACGCCGCTCGTATCACCGGCCCTCGCCGAACGGTCGCTTGACTGGGTCCGCGCGCTTCGCAGCGAGTATGGCTTGACGGTCCGCACGGCCTGGCAATGCGACGTGAACGGCCTTGGTTGGTTCTGGACCGACCTTCTGCTTGATGCGGGCGTCGACCGTCTTGTCGTTGCCTCGAACCCCCACCGCGGCATCCCTGACCGGGTCGCGCCCCGGCTCTTTGACTGGCAGACGCCGACAGGGCGCAGCATGCCCACGCTGCATGGGTGGCATTATACCTATGGCACCAATGCCATGCGCCTGTCCGAGTACAGTCTGGACGAGGCGCAGGCTAACATCGACCGTATCATGGCGCGCCCCGGAGGAACGGCAGCCTGGCCGCATGATGTCATGCTGGCGCAAGTGACCAACAAGGCCTCACTTGATAACGGCTTTGCGACCGACAGCCTGAGCGATTTCGTCATCCGCTGGAACTCGGAAGGGCGCACGCCGCGGCTGGAGATCAAGACACTCGACCAAGCGATGGATGCTCTGCTTGATGCGGCGGGCCCCCTGGCCCAGCTTTCGGGCGATTGGCCCGACTGCTGGGCGGATGGCGTCGCCTCGACCGCCTTCGAGACCAGTGTCGCCCGCGCGGGCGAGCGCCTTCTTCCGGTAACCGACATGCTTACCGCCCTTGGCAAAGCAAAGGACGATCCGGCGCAGATCGATGCCGTCCAGAGCATCTCGCTTTATGACGAACACACATGGGGTGCCTGCCCGCAGGGGCCGATGGCATGTCACTCGCATGGGGCCGAACCGATCCGAACGACACCGGCAGAAGAGACCGACCTTGTCATCGACTTGCCAGTAACCAACCCGGCACCATCCACCTTCGGCGGCCCGGTCGGAAAGGCGTTTTTCATCACGCAGGCCCGCTCTGGCCTTGATGCCCCCAAACCGATCAAGGGGGCCGCTTTGATTCTTGCCGACATCGCGGCAGGCCTGGTGGAACAACGCCATAAAGGTGACGCGTGATTGTCAGAACCTGCAGCTGGGCTTATGGAAGCCTTGAAGTTCAAAGCCTGGGGGCAATGGCCGGGCCGATCCGGTTCCGCCTGTCCGATGGACGGGTGGTGCAGCCCATGCAAATCGCACCCTGGGCCGATGAGCCCCGCGCCGGGGAGCTGCCCGGGATCCTGCGCCGGCTTCGCGGCGAATGGCCTTGTGTTCCTTTCGGGATCGCGCGTGCGCTTTCTCTGGCCGGCGATTGGGCTGGGATTGCTGCGGACCTGGCTGTCGGCCCGGTCGAGCCGCATGGCACCTCGTCGAACGCTGAATGGGACTTTGACAAGGCTGACACTGGTCTGACCCTGTCCTTTTCACCGGCCAACGGGCCCGTGCGGCGCATGTGGCGGCACATCCGACCCGATCCCAAGGCCCCCGCCGTAGACTTTGGCTTGACCGTCGAGGTGGATCGACCCTGTCGCATTCCCATCGGCCTTCATCCCGTCTTCGCCATACCTGAAGGCGGTGCGGTGCTTTCAGTGCCCGGTGCCAGGGAAGGCCTGATTTTTCCGGCAGAGGTCGAACCCGGTATCTCGCGTCTGGTTCCCGGGGGAAAGGTCACGGACCTTTCCGCAGCGCCCTGTATCGACGGCACCAGTCTGGACCTCACGCAGCTTCCCCTGCCCTTCGCCACCGAGGAACTTGTGCAGCTTCATGCCCCAGGTGGCCGCGCTCTGCTGCGGCGCCGGGCAGAGGGGATCACCATCGCCCTGGACTGGAATGCAGCACACTTTCCCGACGTCGTGCTCTGGCTGTCAAACCGCGGCCGAACAGATTTTCCATGGAACGGCCGGCACCTCGCCATCGGGATCGAGCCGGTCGCGGCAGCCTTCGATCTTGGCACATCCATCAGCGCGGGAGAAAACCCTTTCAACACAAAGGGTCGGGCTACGGCAATCAGCCTGGAACCCGGCATCCCATTCGAAACCTGGTACCGCATTGCGGTGCTGGAGTAACGGCTGCGGCGGTCTTCAGCGCAAAAGTCGCATTCACAGTGCGCAACGCAAAGCCAAACCAGGAGAGAATGGAAACCTGCCGCAGAATGGCCGCAAGCTTTTGGTCCGCTTTGCCGGGCCGGGCGACCTGGTCGGCAAGATCGCCCGTCTTGACGGGGGCGAGCGCAGCAGCACCGCAACCGCGGTGACCGGGGTTGAGGCGCTGACCTTGTCGCGCCGCGACTGCCGCGCCATCGCCGCCGGTTTTCCCGATCTGCACGAGGCTGCCGTTGCCCACCCTGGGGCGCTTCTGCGTGGCACCATCGACCGGCTGGTCGGCCTCGCCCTACCAGCTTCGCGCCCGCTTTGCGCGCTTTGCCCCGCTGACCCTTCAGCAGAGGAACGGCGAGGGTCTTGGACCTTTCGAGACGCTCAGCCTGAAGGTCAACCAGACCACCTTGGTCTTCCGGTGGGTGCCATCCGTCCAGAGCTGAACCGGATGCTGCAAGACCTGCGCGAACAGGACGCGCTGAAGCAGGACGGCCCGGGCTGGCACCGCAATGGTGCCGCGCTGCGCCTGATTGCAGAGCAACATAAGATATTTCAGCAACGTGTACTGCTGTATCCCAGGGAACAGCCAGCGTCATGAACAAACTGCATAGTGATCTCATCAAGCCGGAAATGTTCCGGCAAAACCCGGACGGAGATCACGCCATGTCCATCTTCCTTTACCGCGCAGTCGTCGCCAGGTCTGGCTTCGGGCAGACCGGCCCCAAGTCCGAGATGCAATTCGAGCAGGACATGTTCGAGACGATGGGCGTCCATCTGGCCCGCAAGACCCGCCGCGAGCGCCTTGTCCGCTTCAACGCCCGGTTTACTGCGGCCTGGACCAACCTGGTCGACCGCGTGACCCGTCCGGGCCATGGGGGGCAGGCACAGAAGGCCCTTCTGGAACGGCTTCAGGGGATGCCCAGCCACACGCTGAAGGACATCGGCGTCGCCCGCAACAATGCCGGCCGGTTCTGACACTGCAACGATTCTGGCAGGTTGGTCGAACTCGTTCCCACACAACCGGAAGCCAGGAAAAACCCGCAGCAAGCCGCCGGCCCGCCGGCCCGCGCAGCAGGGTGCCCGAGGCCATGGAAGGGATTGAGTTCCGCGACGGCATCCGCCACCTTCAAGCCGCCGCCTGATCATGCGTCACCAACTTTGGGCCATAGCGCACGCAGGCGACCGTTGCGGCGGCTCTGCCGTTATTGATGCAAACTGGCGGAGTGAACGGGCCTGACCCCTTACCTTCCCCACTTAAGGGATTGACTTAGATGACACCGCCGGGACGCGAAGGCCCCTGACACCGATCAAGCTGCCGATGCCTGATTGCACCACATGGCCATCCGCCGACATAAGGTCTGTCCCGAAAGGAGCGGAACCTACGGCCAGTCTCGATGACTGTCGCTCTCGGCCAACCGGCGAAGGTGTTGCGCGTTGCAGTAGGTTTGCGTGCCTTCCCGTGTCAACGCACCTTCCGCAACCAGGTCTTGAAGCACACGGTTCACCTTTGGCCGACTTGCTCCGAGCACAGCGGAAAGCTCGGCCTGGTTCAGCCCAGAGGGGATCAGAGCGCGTTCGGGCAGGATATCCCCATGGGTCTGGCGAATGGAAAGAAGAAAGAACCGAATGACCCGCAATCTCAGATCATAGAGCGCTATCGATTCCATCTGATAGTTTGTGTTCCTGAGCAGTTCACTGAGGTGACGGGCCACGGCAAGGGGTACATCTGCCCTCTCGCGGGCAATACGAAGAAAGTCGGACCGGTCAATTACGATACCGGCGCTCCGCTCTATGGCAAATGCATCTGCTGACCTTGGCCGTCCATCAATCACCGCCAACTCGCCGACCACGTCTCCGGGTGACAGGTGGCAGATCACAAGCTCGCGGCCATGCGGGGTTCCGATCGAAAGCCGAACGCGACCGGCGGTCAAGGCAACCATGTGATCGCCCTCATCGTCGCGGTGAAACAGAAAGGTTCCTTCAGGCCAGACACCGGAACGGCTGACGGCAGCGATCTGGCCAAGGCTCTCGGCGTCGAGATCACTGAAAAAGGATATGGAACCGAGCGTCCGCTCGATGTTCGGGCGGTTCTTCCGTCGCTCTCCCGACATTGGTCTGCCCTTGGCCCGTAGCGCAAACGTGGAATCTCTTTCGGTCAGAACGTTACGTGACGCCCTCGTTCTGCACAAGTTGACAGAGGTGTTCCCCGGGGAACAGCGCGATCCGTGAGCCTGGCCGCTCTTGCCATCAAGGCGGGACGGGAGCCTGCCGCAAGCAAGAGGATCAAGACATGAACCACAGGCTCGGCTGGATCTGCATCGTCGGTGCCATTGACTCTGGGAACACCCGCGCAAAACCGGGTGATGATCTGGTCGCCGCAGAGTTGATGGTTGACCGGGATCGCGTCGGCCTTGGCCGGCGAATCATCGCCCTGTTGCACAAGGGAGTTTCGGCGTGCCGCGCGCAGCGCAGCAAGCGCCCCGAAAGCCTTGAAGAGGCGCTCGCCCGGTTGGAAGGTATTTCACTGCATCTTCCGGACGATATAGGGTTCAAGGCTGTTGGCGGCTACCCGCCCGCTGGCACCCCCCGCAGGCGCAAGGAGTGGCGCCGGATCGATTGTTCCGGGGACGACCCTGCGGCCATGACGCTGGAGCATCCCCAGCCCAACCCTTTCCGCGAAGCGGGTCAGACTCGCGTTAATCCAATTGGTTACCTTGCTGCGGCCGAATGATGATGGTGATCTGGCCCCGGTGCCGAAGCTGATATTCGCCGGGTCGTTCTTGTCGCGGATGATACCTTCGTCCCGTTTCCCAATGCTCATCCTTGCTTCGGTTCTTTGGGGCAGAGGCAACATCGCCAACCAGACCCGCCTGACCGACCTCGGCCCTCTCAGGGCCTTCTGTCTGCAAGGCGGCATTGTGGCGGTTACCGTCCGGCTTCTCTCGCGGTTCGAACAAGTGCAAAGCGTTGTTCCAGGCTGACATGTCAATGCCTCGGGGGAAATGGCCCTGTCTTGTGTCGCGGCTGGCTTCCGGCAGGTGGCGTTTCAATGGACAGCGGTCACGAAAGTCGGGTTCCGGTCCCTGCCCATCCACGGGTAAACCAGCTGGCCGCCGGTCAGCGCCGCCTGCATCAGCCTGCCCATGGTACTGGCGATGGCAAAGCCCGCTTCGGGCGAAACGGCCCCGCCGCAGGCCAGGGCGGAATACCAGCCCATCGAATTGCCGGTGACTGCGACCACGCGGACCCTCTCGCCATTGATCGAAAGGGCATCGCCAATCGTCGCGGCATAGATCAGGGCGCTGGCATTGTCGCCGCGGGCATGGCGCGACAGGGCAAAGCGGTCGGCACCGTCAAGCGCGGTCAGGGTTTCCTGCCCCGCGGCCGCGCGCAGGGTGTCGAAGCGGGCCATCAGGGCCGCATCGGGGAAGTGCCGCGCCAGCGTGCCGGGTTCGGGGGCAGTGCAGGTGCCCCTGCCGGGGCAGATCAGCACGGCGGTCGTCATGCGCAAAGCCTTTGCGCGGCGGCGATGATGGCATCGCGCGAGGGCAGGGTGGCGGCATGGGCGGGGCCGGTGGCGATGAAGCTGTCCCCGGCGGTCAGCCGGGCCAGCGCAAGGCCCGGCGCGGCTTCGGCGACATGGGCCATCAGCGCCTCGGCCACGCCGCCGGAATGGCGGGTTTCGTCCACGATCAGGATATGCGCGCAGCCCGCCAGCGCAGCCGTCAGCGCAGCTTTGGGCAGGGGTGAAAGCCAGCGCAGATCGATGATGCGGGTGGAAATTCCCGCAGCCTCGATCATCGGCCGGGCCTGATGCGACAGATGGCAGCCGTTGGCGAAGGTGACGATCGCCAGATCGGTGCCGGTGCCGTCCACGCCGATCTCGCCCAGGGCAATGCGGCGCGACGGATCGGGATAAGGCCGCATCCAGCCGCCGTCCCCGTGCGCGTGAAGGTCGCGCATCGGGTAAAGGGCAATGGGTTCGAGGAACACCACCACCCTTTGCTCCTCGCGCGCAAGGCGGACGCATTCGCGCAGCATCATCGCGGCATCGGCACCGTTCGAGGGCACGGCAAGGATGACACCGGGTATGTCGCGCAGGACGGCGACCGAATTGTCATTGTGAAAATGCCCGCCGAAGCCCTTCTGATAGCCAAGCCCGGCGATGCGCAGCACCATGGGGTTGGTGAACTGGCCGTTCGAGAAGAAGGGCAGGGTCGCGGCCTCGCCCCGGATCTGGTCTTCGGCATTGTGAAGATAGGCAAGGAACTGGATTTCGGGCATGGGCACAAAGCCGTTGTGCGCCATGCCGATGGCAAGGCCCAGGATCGACTGTTCGTCAAGAAGCGTGTCGATCATCCGGTCGGCGCCAAACCGATGGATCAGCTTCTGCGTGACGCCGTAGACACCGCCTTTGCGACCCACATCCTCGCCCATCAGGACGATTTCCGGATGGGTCAGCATCAGGTCTGTCAGCGCCCAGTTGATAAGGCGCGACATGATCTGCGGGTCGTCCATCGCCCGGAAGTCGGCACCGAAGGCTGCGGCACGGGCATCGGGCGCGGGGCCGTTGGCGGGGCGGCACGGGCGCGGCGGGGGAATGAGGCTGGCCATCACATCCGCTGCGTGCCTCAGGCGGGGCCGGGTAACAGCCCCGGCCGCGATGCGCGCGGTGCGCTCCGCAATGTCGCGATAGATGTCGAGCGCCTTGTCCGCAGACATGACGCCGGCCTGCGACAACAGCCGGACGGAATGCAGCAGGGAGTCCTGCGCCTCTTCTGCCTCGACCTCTTCGCGCGACAGGTAGGTGGTCGGCACATCCGCCCCGGCATGGCCGTAAAGGCGGATGGTGCGCAGGTGCAGGAAGGCGGGTTTGCGGCGGTGGCGGACGAAACCTGCCGCCTCCTGGGCCACGCGGAACGTGTCGTAAAGATCAAGACCGTCGGCCCTGAAATAGGCCAGTCCAGGACGGCCGGAGAAGCTTGCCTCGATCCAGCCTTTCGGGGTCTTGGTCGAAATGCCGATGCCGTTATCCTCGCAGACGAAGAGAAGCGGCAGCGGGATGGACTGAAAGGCGGTCCACTGGGCGGCGTTGAAGGCACCCTGGGCAGTGGAATGGTTGGCCGAGGCGTCGCCGAAGGCGCAGATCACCAGCCCGTCGTCGCGCAGGATCGCGTGTTCGGGGCGGTGGCGGCGGGCGGCACCGATGGCATAGGCGGCACCAACCGCCTTGGGCAGGTGGCTGGCGATGGTCGAGGTCTGCGGCGGGATCATCAGCGCGCGCGACCCCAGCACCTTGTGCCGCCCGCCCGAGATCGGGTCTTCGGACGAAGAGGCGAAGGAAAGAAGTATGTCCCAGGCCGGGGTCTGGCCGGGCACCTGGCCGGCACGGGCGATCTGGAAGGCGGCATCGCGGTAGTGCAGGAAGGCCATGTCATCCGGGCGCAGGGCAAGCGCAACGGCGGCCATCCCTTCGTGACCCGAAGAGCCGATGGTGTAAAATCCCTGCCCGGCCCGCTGCATCACCCGGCTTTGCCGGTCAAGCGCCCGCGCCAGGCAGCCGGCGCGGAAAGCCGCCATGGCCAGGTCCGGCGGCATCGGCCCTGCGGGCGCGCGGCCCGCAGGCAGGTTGCCCGCCGATACGCGCGACAGGAAGTTCTCGTGAACGATCTCGCAGCGGTCCATCAATGCGCCATCCTGCGTCAGGCATCCGCCCGGTTGATGTCCATGGTCATCTCTTCGAGATAGCCTTTTGACCTGTGCCGGCAATCCTCGCCGACCGGCCCGGGTTCTTCCCGCCGCAGTCGATGCCCCGCACCGGTCCGCCGCAGCCGCCGTGGACATTGGTCTTGCCCAGGGCCCAAGTCGCGCGCCGTCTGCATCAGGCGGCGGATAGCCTTGGTGACCATACAGGCGGAAAGCCCGTAATCGCCAGAGTTGGTTTCTGCAAGGCCTTCCCCGAGATCGCCGATTGCCATGACGGGGGCGATCAGGATGGCGGGCAGGCGCGACCAGGCGGGCTGCGCGCGCCGTGCCGCAGCGATGGCACGCCCGGCACAGGCGAACCTGCCTGCGGACAGGGTGGCGATGACCGTTTCGGTCGCCGGGTTCCCGGCTTTGATCCGCGCCTTGCTGCGGTCATGGGTGAAGGCACCATCGATGGGCAGCCGGATATGCGGCACGGCAAAGGCTTGTTTTCGCCTTTGGTTCAGGTGACCCTGTCACAGGCCGTTCCGGTTGTCAGACCCTGGATCGGCTGTTCCAGCGCGCCGCGCCGGAGCAGCTCGACCTTGGCCTCACCCCGGCTGGGCGACGGCGCGGTGAAGCGTGACGGTTCCGACACCGGCATCGCGCGCGAACCCGCCCCGGCCCTTGGGCCCCGGCAGGGTGTTGTGGCCGACACCCTGCCCTCCGGCAACGCCAGCCCCGGGATCAGGCTGCGGCGCGCCCCCCGGCAATGACCTTGTGTTCCTGCGGCCCTGTGCGCCCGACCTCAACCCTGCCGGGATGGCATTCCCGGAACTGAAAACCCTGAAACGGATCGCCGCCGCAAGTATCCCCGCCGCATGGTGCAAACCGGTCGGCGCAGTCTGTGGCCCGTTCCGGCTGCGGGAAGGCCGAAGCCACGTCATCGCGGCGGGCCATGGTTTGAATTGAAGGTGCCATGCTGTGGTATCCACCATCAATGGCGGAGCCAAAGGTGATGGCGCGGCGCGACGGACGAAGCGGCTTTGAACGGACGAGAAGAAGCGGTCGATCTGCGGATGTCCGGGACTGAGTGAAACCGCTGTCCGGCCTTTGCGGAATCCGCAACTGTCAGGCCCGGCACATGACACCGGCTTGCGCCCGGACTGCAAAGCAGGGAAAACACTTCCCGGGGGTGGACATGGATAACCGGCTCAGGGCTTCTTTTGATACAGTCACCCTGGAAAGGGCGCGCGGGTACGTGCAACAGGGGCTGGTCGCTTCGGTTGAACAGCGGGCGGATGGCACGCTCAGGGGGCTGGTGAAGAACGGGCGGGGGCAAAGCTACCGGCAGCGGATCGTTCTTGCGCACAACTTTGTCGACGGCGAGTGTTCCTGCCCCGTTGGACACAATTGCAAGCATGTGGCCGCCGCAGTGATGGCATGGTCAAAGCGCGCCGGCAGCACGACAGGACTGTCCGCACCGTTGCAGGGCTGGGTGACCCGGATCAATGACAGTGCCAGAGCGGCGGCAGCCCCCGGTTTGCGCCGGCAGGACTACCCGGACGGGGTGAAGGAACGCCTGCTTTATGTGTTGGCCCCGAATGATCCGGCCGTCCGCATCGAGATGTTCAAGGGGCACCTCAACGCTGCGGGTACGGGGTTTAACAGGTCTGTCCGGCGCTATGATGCGCTGCATGTCCTGCGCAGCACGGAGCCGGCACAGTTCATCCGCCCGGTCGATCTGGAGCTTCTGGCGGCGTTGGCGCAGGGGCAGCTTTGGGATACGCATTACAGCTTTGGCCTGCCCGGAATGTTCCGGATCCGGGGGCAGGATGCAACCGCCCTGATCCGTCGCCTGTGCGATACGGGACGTTTCCTGCATGACAGTTCCGCAAAGATGCCGCTGGCCTGGTCTGAAAGATGCCCGGAGGCGCGGCTGGCCTGGCGCATGGCGGCAGACGGCAACCAGCGGCTGGGGTTTGAGGATGACACGGGCCAGCCGCTTGGATTGCGCGGTCTGGAGGGGGCGACGTTCTGGCTGGACCCTGCGCAGGGGCACATCGGTGTCCTTGCCCATCCGGTGGCACCCGATGTGCTGCGTCTGGTCATGGGCAGTCCTGATGTCGCGCCCGATGATGCCGAACGGCTGGCGTCGGCGCTGCCAGACGCCCTTGCGGACCTTGCGCTTCCCCGCCCGCGCGCGGTCCGCCGGACACGGCGTGCGCCCAGGCAAAAGATCGCGCGGCTGACGCTGGGGGCCGAGACGGCGCGGGACGGATCAAGGGGTTGGGGCAGTTCCGTGCAACTGCCGGTGTTGACATTGCGTTTCGCCTATGACGGGCAAGAGGTGGGGGACGACAGTGCAGACCCGCGCCTGCTGGAAGACGGCGGGATCGTGACCCTGCTGCGTGACCCCGGCTGGGAAGCCGCCTGCAGGGCACGCCTGATGCAGGCCGGTGCCCGGCCGGTTGAAGACCTGGCGCTTTATCGTCCGGGCGAGCGGATGCTGCGGTGCGATCTTGTCTTCGCAGCCGGTGAAGTGAACAGCGAAACCCTGCAACCGGTGCGCGAACACAACGCGCTGGACTTTGCCTTCCGAACGGTTCCCGGTTTGCAGCGCGAAGGGTGGGAGATCAACCAGACCGCCCGCTGGCCCTTTCGCAAAAGCACGGAGGTGGCCGAACTGACGGTCGCAACCCGCAGCGAGGGCGGCGAGGCGTTTCAGGGCAATGACTGGTTTTCGCTGGGGTTTCAGGCCGAAATCGGTGGCAAGGCGGTGGATCTGGCCCCGCTTGTCGCGGCTTTTCTGGAACAGATGCGCGACGACTGGCACGGCCCCCCCGATGCCGCTGCGCTGGCGCAGCTTCTGGCGGATCGCCCGGTCTATCTGAACCTGGGCAAGGCGGGTTATTCGGCCCTTGACCTCAGCCCGCTGGCACCCGTGCTGCATCTGTTCCTGACGCATTATGCCGAACTGGGCGCGCTGCACCCGTCAGAGGCTTCGGTTGCGCGGCTTGTGCAGGAGGCGCTGTCGGGCAGCAGGGTTCGCTTTGCCGATCATGCGGGCATCGTGCCGCTGGCCCGCAGCCTTCAGGCGCTGGCTGCGGCAGAGCACATTGCCCCGCCCGAAGGGTTGAACGCGCAGTTGCGCGGATATCAGGCCTTTGGCATGGCCTGGATGGCAAGCCTGCTTGGGGCGGGTTTCGGCGCTGTTCTGGCCGATGACATGGGGCTGGGCAAGACGGTGCAGGTTCTTGCCCTGTTGCAGGCGCGGCGCGAGGCCGGGGCAAAGGGGCCGGCCCTGCTGATCGTGCCGACAAGCCTGCTGTATGGCTGGCAGTCCCAGGCGGCGCAGTTCACCCCTGGGCTGCGCCTTGTCACCTTGCATGGCACGGGGCGCGTAGACCTGCGCGACGACGCCCTTCAGGCCGATCTGGTGGTCACGACCTATCCGCTGCTGGCGCGTGACAGCGGCTGGCTGGCGGCGCAGGACTGGCCGCTGGTCATTCTGGACGAGGCGCAGACCCTCAAGAACCCCGCCGCGCAAATGGCAAAGACCCTGCGCGACATTCCCGCCACGGGGCGGCTGGCGCTGACCGGCACCCCGCTGGAAAATTCGCTGCAGGATATCTGGACCTTGATCGACTGGATCAATCCGGGTTTGCTGGGCGACCGCAAGGGGTTTCAGAAGCACTTCCGCACCCCCATTGAAAAGCAGGGCGACAGGGCCGCGCAAGCCCGGCTCAACCGCCGCCTGCGCCCCTTCATGCTGCGCCGCACCAAAGGCCAGGTCGCGGCGGAACTTCCGCCCAAGACCGAAATACTGGAGCGGGTGGTGTTGCCGCGTTCGCAACAGACACTTTACGAATCCGTGCGCAGCGCGATGGACTGGCGCGTGCGCGAAGCGATCACGGCGCGCGGACTGGCGGCAGCGCGGATAACCGTCCTCGATGCCCTGCTGAAGCTGCGGCAGGTGTGCTGCGACCCCGGCCTTGTCAAGACAGAGGCGGCGCGCGCGGTGACCGACAGTGCCAAGCGCGCGCGGCTGCTGGAATTGCTGCAGGAACTGGTCGCGGAAGGCCGCCGGGTTCTGGTGTTTTCGCAATTCGTCGGGATGCTGGAACTGATCGAAGCCGATCTGAACCTGGCCGGCATCCCTTACCTTTGCCTGACAGGGCAGACCAAGAACCGTGACAAGATGCTTGCGGGCTTTGCGCAGGGGGATGCGCCGGTGTTTCTGCTCAGCCTCAAGGCCGGCGGGGTGGGTCTGACCCTGACCGAGGCGGATACCGTGATTCTGTATGACCCGTGGTGGAACCCGGCGGTCGAGCGTCAGGCGATGGACCGTACACACCGGATCGGGCAGGACAAGCCGGTTTTCGTCCACCGCCTTGTCGCAGCCGACACGGTTGAGGAGAAAATCCTTCTCATGCAGGCGCGCAAGCAGGCGCTCGCCGATGCGCTGTTTGACGAGGATGCCGGCGCGGCAGAAGCCTTGCTGGATGAGGCCACGGTGCAGGACCTGTTCGCACCCCTTGGCCAGTGACGGTTGCGGGCCGTTCGCGGACCGCAGCGCAAGATCATCGTCAGAAGATGCGTCCCGGATATCTGCCTGCGCGCCAATCCGGCACCGGACCGGATGGCGGAACCTTCAGGCAAGCGGCCCCGGGGGGCGGCGACCTGCCGGGCCTTGCCTGCGGCTTTGCACACTGCGCCGTCAGGCCGGCAGCCGGGACAGGCCGCAGCGCCTGGCCCTTGCTGTCAGGGCAGGCGAGGGGGCCCTGCTGCCGGATCGCCTTTGTCCGGTCACATCACCGGACAGGACCGGACAGGACCGGAAAGACCCGGCGCGGGGTGCCGGTGCCTTGTTGCGAAAGCGGCAAGGCCATGGGCACATGGCCATGCGGCGCGATCCGGGGGTCATCCCGCCGATCCCAGGGCCGCCGAAAGGAAAGCCCGGAAAACCTGGGCCGGCGCGGACAGCGGGCGGTTTTTCGGCCAGGTCAGGCCGACGTCCATCGACGGAATACCTTCGATGGTCTGGCGCTGTTCGATCCGCTGACCCTCCAGCGACCAGGGCCGATAGACCATGTCGCTGAGGATGGTCACGCCCATCCCGGCGGCCACCATCGACCGTACCGCCTCGACCGAAGAGGTTGAAAAGACCACCTTCGGGGTCAGACCGTGATGGTCCCAATAGCGTCCGGCCGTCCGGCTGGCCTCATCCACCGTCAGCATGACATAAGGCTGTCCGGCGACATCCCTCAGGCTGATCCCGGGGGCCGCCAACAGCCGGTGATCCGAGGGCAGCCAAAGCCGCCGTCGTGATCGGAACAGCGTCTCTGATTCCAGGTCGGCCGTATTGCCCAGGTTCGATGTCAGCATGACGGCCAGGTCCAGCCCCCCGGTGACCAGGGCATCTTCGATGGCGAACCTTGGCTGTTCGGACAGTTCCAGCATGATGCCGGGATAAATGCGGCGGAACGAGGCATAGTGGCGGGCCATGAAATAGCCCGCGACCGTATAGGTCAGACCCAGCCGCAAAGACCCCGTCACCTGCGTTTCTTCGCCCAGAGGGCTGCGCGTGGCTTCTTCGACGGCGGCAATGATCGCCTTGGCCCGCGACAGGAACCGAGCACCCTGCGGGGTTACCGAAACCCCTTGGCCCCCCCGCGCCAGAAGCCGCGCGCCCAAGGCAGCCTCAAGGCCTTGAATGCCGGCCGTGACGGCAGATTGCGAGATGTTCAGCTCCATCGCCGCATGGGAAACCTGCCCGGTCTCGGCGGCTGCGATGAAATAGCGCAACTGTCTGATGGTCAGCGACAAGGCAGCCTCATATCTGCTTTGTCGATACCGTATCTCAGAAATACGAATTTGCAATGATGGCAGACTCAGGCAAAACTCACCGCTATCCGGAAAACTGCAAGGGGTGCGATGCCTGTCACTGTGAACTGTGACATGGGCGAAAGCTTTGGGCTTTGGCGCATGGGGGACGACGCGGGGCTGATGCCCTTAATTCATATCGCCAATGTGGCTTGCGGGTTTCATGCCAGCGATTTTGACCACATGCGCGCCACGGTGCGGCTTGCCAAAGCGCATGGGGTAAAGGTTGGCGCGCATCCCGGCCTGCCCGATCTGCAGGGATTCGGGCGGCGCGAGATGAAGATGGGCCGTGAAGAAATGGCCAATTGCCTGATCTACCAGATCGGTGCGCTTTGCGGGTTCCTGAAGGCCGAAGGCGTTGCGCTGAACCACATCAAACCCCATGGCAGCCTGTACGGCATGGCCGCGCGGCAGGAAGATATCGCCCAGGCGGTTTGTGATGCCGCCGATGTGTTCAAGGTGCCGCTGCTGGGGATGACCGGCACGCTGCATGAGAAGATCTACCCCGCCCGCGGTCATGGTTTTGTGGCGGAATTCTACGCCGATCTGGAGTATCGCCCGGACGGAAGCCTGATCGTGACGCGCCAGCATGACGCCAAAGACCCCGCTTTGATGGCTGCACGCTGCGTGCGGGCGATCACCGAAGGCAAAGGCACGGCCACGGATGGATCAGACATTCCGGTGCGGTGCGACAGTATCTGCATTCACTCTGACACCCCCAATGCCATCGACATCGCCCGCGCGGTGCGGGCGGCGGTTCAGCCCCACACCTGAGAGGTTCCCATGGCCCAGATCCATTCGCCGCTTCCCGGCACCTTCTACCGCGCCTCTGCGCCCGACAAGCCGCCCTTCAAGGCCGATGGCGATGCCGTCGCCGTGGGCGACGTGATTGGGCTGATCGAGGTGATGAAATCCTTTCACGAGGTGAAATCCGAGGTGGCGGGCACGAACATCCGCTTTGAGACCGACAACGAAGAGCCCGTCATGGCAGGCGCGGTTCTGGCGCAGGTGGACTGATGCTCAGGAAGCTTCTGGTCGCAAACCGGGGGGAAATTGCCGTGCGGGTGATCCGCGCGGCGCGCGACCTTGGGATTGCGACCGTGGCGGTTCATTCGGATGCCGACCGCGACAGCCTGCATGTGCAGATTGCCGACGAGGCGGTGCATATCGGACCGCCTGCGGCGAAGAAAAGCTATCTGAACGTCGCCAGCATCCTGAAGGCCGCCACCGATACGGGCTGCGATTCCGTGCATCCCGGTTACGGCTTTTTGGCCGAGAACGCCGGTTTTGCCGATGCCTGTGCGGAAGCGGGGCTGGTGTTTGTCGGCCCGTCGGGGGACGCCATCCGCACCATGGGCGACAAGGTCGCCGCGCGCTCTGCCGCCCATGCCGCCGGCGTTCCGGTGGTACCGGGGTCACTGGGCCGGGTCGCCGGTATTGACGCCGCGCGCCATGTCCTGATCGACACCGGGTTTCCGGTGATGATCAAGGCCGCTGCGGGCGGTGGCGGCCGGGGCATCCGCATTGCAAACGACCTGGCCGGGTTCGAAGCCGCCTTCCCGCAGGCCGCCGCCGAGGCGCTGGCCGCCTTTGGCGACGGCGGGCTTTACATGGAAAAGGTCATCGCCAGGGCCCGTCACATCGAAGTGCAGGTTCTGGGGGACGGCAGGGATGCCGTGCATTGCTTTGAACGCGAATGTTCGTTGCAGCGCCGCCGTCAGAAGGTCTGGGAAGAGGCCCCGAGCCGCGCCCTTCCCGCCCGCGTCCGGGACGAATTGTGCTCCAGCGCCGTGCGGCTGGCCCGCGCGGTGGGCTATTCCGGCGCGGGCACCGTCGAATATCTCTTTGACGACGAATCCGGGCGGTTTTACTTCATCGAGATGAACACCCGCATTCAGGTGGAACATCCGGTGACCGAGATGATCACCGGCATCGATCTGGTGGCCGAGATGTTGCGCATCGCCGGGGGCGAACCTCTGCGCCTGCGTCAGTCCGACATCACGGTGCGCGGCCATGCCATCGAAGTGCGGCTGAACGCAGAAGACCCGTCCCGCGATTTTGCTCCCTTCCCCGGCACTGTCACTGCCCTGCGCGTGCCCGGCGGCCCCGGTGTGCGGTTCGACTCGATGCTGTACGCCGGTTACACCGTGCCGCCGTTCTACGATTCGCTGCTGGCAAAGCTGGTCGTCCACGCCGAAACCCGCGAGGCGGCGATCACCCGCCTTGTCCGCGCCCTGTCCGAAACCCGCATCGACGGCTTGCGCACCACCAAACCGCTGTTTCTGGCCCTGGCAGGCGACCCCGCCGTTCAGGCCAACGCGGTTCACACCCGCTGGCTGGAAGGCTGGCTTGAAACCCACGCGGCCCGGTTGGTGCCGGAACCGGAACCATAGGAGGGACCATGTCGATCCGCTTTTCCTTCGGGGGCGACGAGCACATCTTTGCCGAAGTCAGCGAAGAGATGTCGCTTGAGGCCTTTTTCACCTCGCTTTCGATGACCAATGCCGTCAAGGCGGCGGGAATCAAGGGCGTGACCGAAATTTGCCCGGCCAATGCCAGCTTTCAGGTCAAGTTCGATCCGGACCGCATCAAGGCCGGCGATCTGCTGAAGGAACTGCAATCCATGGAAGGGGCGGCGTCGGAATCAGACGGCACGCTGCAAACCCGGATCATGGAAGTTCCGGTGCTTTATCAGGACCCCTGGACGCACGAGACCCTGATGCGCTTTCGCGAGCGCCACCAGAACCCCAATGCCACCGATCTGGAATATGCCGCAGAAGTGAACGGTCTTGGCGGGGTCGGGGATTTCATCAAGGCCCATTCCAGCCAGCCATGGTTCGTGTCGATGGTGGGGTTCGTGGCGGGGCTGCCGTTCCTGTACCAGATGGTTGAACGCAAGCGCCAATTGCAGGTGCCAAAGTACCTGCGCCCGCGCACCGACACGCCGAAACTGACCATCGGCCACGGCGGCTGCTTTTCCTGCATCTACTCGGTGCGCGGCGCGGGTGGCTATCAGATGTTCGGCGTCACCCCGATGCCGATCTATGACCCGACCCAGAAGGTCAGCTATCTGCAAGACGAGATGTGCCTTTTCAGGCCCGGCGATATTGTCAAGTGGAAGCCGGTGACGCGCGATGAATACGACGCGGTGATCGAGGCGGTGGATGCCAATCGATACGAGCCGGTGATCCGCCCTTCGACCTTCAGCCTTTCTGCGTTCAACAGGGACATGGCGGGCACCAATGCCAAGCTGATGGAGGCTTTGAATGGCCGTTAATGTCATCTCTTCCGGTCTGTCCACCACGGTGCAGGACCTTGGCCGCCCCGGATACTATCACCTTGGCATTCCCATCTCCGGCGGGATGGACCGTTTTGCCCTGCGCGCCGCCAACATGCTGGTCGGAAACGACGAAGGCGCCGCAGTTCTGGAAGCGGTGTTTCTTGGGCCGGAGCTGGAGTTTACCGCCCCCGCCACCGTTGCTGTCACCGGCGGCGATCTGCCGCCCAGGCTGAACGGGGACGGGCGCAGCACCTGGGAAGCCTTTCCGGTCAAGGCCGGCGACCGTCTGAGCTTTGGCTACCTCAGATCCGGGGCGCGGGTATACATCGCGGTTTCGGGCGGCATTGATGTGCCGGTCAAGCTTGGCTCGCGGTCCACCTACACGCTGGGGGCTTTGGGCGGCCATGAGGGCCGTGCCCTGAAGGCGGGCGACAGCCTGCCTTTGGGCGCGAGCACAGGCGCGGGTGGCAAAGGGGCAATTCCGGCCAGTCTGCGCCGGATGCCCGGCAGCCCTGCCGAATTGCGAATGCTGCCGGGCCTGTACTGGCACCGCATCACGGCAGCGGCGGGCAAGCAGTTCTTCGCCGACACCTGGAAGGTCGCGCCCGAGGCTGATCGCATCGGCTACCGTTTCAAGGGTGGCACCGTGCTGGACTTTGTGCCGCGCGAGCCGCCGTTCGGTGCGGGATCGAACCCCTCGAACATCGTTGATGCCTGCTATCCCTATGGTTCCATTCAGGTGCCGGGCGGCACAGAACCCATCGTTCTGCACCGCGATGCGGTGTCGGGCGGCGGCTATATGATGCTGGGCTGCGTCATCAGCGCCGATATGGACCTGATCGGACAGTTGCAGCCGCATTCGCCTGCCCGCTTTGTCCAAGTGTCGATGGATCAGGCGCTGGCCGCGCGGGCCGACCGGCAAGCGGCCCTGGCGCGGTTGCGGGCGCATTTGGGGCGGTGATGGCCGGGTTCGCCTTTCGCGGGCGTCACGCTTCTTGTCGCACCCCCGCGAAAAGCGCGGGAACCGCGACGACGGGCAGCCCCTCGGGCCCTGCCGCGCGCCTTTTTCGCGGTCAACCCGGACCGGGCGCGGACGGCACGGGAAAACTGCGACGGAACGGTGAACTCCCGCGCATGGGCGATCCCGCCGACAGCGCGGCGGTCGGCGGGGGTCTGGGTATCCTCCCTTGCGGCCCGCAACCGCGTGTCGCTTCTCCACTGGCCAGGCGTCATGCTGGTGTAGCGCAAGAACTCATGCTGATGGCGCAGAGAAAGGCCGCAACCTTGCGCCACCCCGTCCGGGCGCGGATCGGGGGCGTCGGTATGGCGGGGCACAAGGCTTTCGACCCGCGCCGGATCGGGTGGCGCAGGGATGCGGCCACCCGGCATGTCCCCGGACAGCTTCATCACCCCCAGATCGGCCGGCTTTGCGGGACCGGACCCGGCGGGTTGATGGCTGCGCCCGGTCTCATCAACCCCGCGCGTGCTGATCGCGGACGTCATCGCGGAGCCACCTGTTTCGCGTGTCAGGCCATGGCGGGGCGTTTCTGCAAGGCGGCAGATCCTGCCCGCAGCGTTGGCTGCACGAAAAGACAAAAGCCTGTCCACCACCTGCAAAGACGGCCGGGCAGAACCGCCGCTGCGGTTCATGGCATAAAGGCGCAACTGACGCCGCGTGACAGGGAAAAGCATCGATTCGCACGGGTGACTTGCCCGCGCGGCACCCTGTTGCGCGGCCCTTACCGGAGGACACCGTAGTGGCCAGGAAATCGGCAAAGAAGATCAAGGTCGACCCCATCACCCTGTCGGTGGTGCGAGGTATCCTTGAGACCACCCAGCGCGAGATGACACTGTCGCTGGAGAAGACCGCACGCTCAAGCGTATTCAACCTGGCGCATGACTATTCAACCGCGCTGTTCAACGCCACGCCCGAGATGATCCTGCAGGGGCAGGACATTCCCATTCACCTGGGGTCCCTGATCCCGGCGATGAAGGTGGTGGCGGGATATTTCGGGGACGACATCCACGAAGGTGACCTTCTGATCCACAATGATCCGGCCTGGGGTGGCAGCCATGCCATCGACACCTGTTTTTACAAACCGGTGTTCTGGAAGGGTCGCCTGAAATACTGGACGGTCTGCAAGGGCCACCTGACGGATATCGGCGGCCCGGTGCCTGCGGGCTATAACCCCAACGCCAGGGAAATCTACGCCGAATGCCTGCGCATTCCGCCCGTCAAGGTCTGGGACCGGGGGACGCCACGCAAGGATGTCTTGAACTTCATCCTTACCAACATGCGCGCCCGCCGTGACCAGGAGGGTGATTTCAACGCGCTGATCGGGGCCTGTCAGGTTGGCGAACGCGCCCTGATCGCCATGCTGGAGAAATACGGCGAAGAAACCGTGGATGCCTGCATCGCAACTTTGCTGGACATGGCCGAACGGCAGATGCGCGGGCTGATCGCCACAGTGCCCGACGGCACCTATGAGGGCAGCGCCATTCTGGAAGACGCAGGCCACGGCTTTGGCGATTTCGAGATCAGGGCAAAGGTCACCATCACCGGTGACAACTGCCATATCGAAATCTCGTCGCCGCCGCAGATCCCCTATTTCATCAACAGCTATGAAGGGAACAGCTATTCCGGCGTCTATCTGGGCCTGATGATGTTTGCCCAATTGCCGCCGCCGTATAACGAGGGGCTTTATCGCTGCGTCAGCGTCGACATGGGGCCGAAGGGCACGATCTGCAATGCGGCCGAACCCGCGCCGCACATGAACTGCACCACAACGCCGATGGAGACATTGACCGATGCCGTGCGGCTGGCCTTTGAAAAGGCGGTGCCGTCCAGGGTTTCGGCAAGCTGGGGCCATGCCAACGGGCTGAACATCGCCGGCTGGGACAAACGCCACGACGAGGAATATGTGACGATGGTGCTGGCCACCATCATCAGCGGCGCGGGGGCCACGCCCAGCCAGGACGGTTGGCATGCCTGCGGGCCGGAGTGCTGCTTTGGCGCGCTGACCAGCGGCGATGTGGAACTGCTGGAATATTCCTATCCCATCATCATCCACCGCTATTCGCTGATGACCGACAGCGGGGGCGCGGGCAAGTTCCGCGGCGGTTCCGGCACCGCCTGGGAGGTGGAGCCGCTGAACGACGATATGACCTTCATCACCTTCGGCGAAGGCCGCCGCATTCCGGCCGTTGGTGCCGCAGGGGCTTCCAGCACCATGATCGACACCAAGGTCGGCCGGCTGGAACTGGTCGAAGGCACGCATTCCCAGACCATCCGCGAAAACGTCATCAAGGTCATCAAGCCCGGGGCACGCATCACCAACATGAACCCCGGCGGCGGCGGCTATGGCAACCCGATGGAGCGGCCGGTCGACAAGGTTGTCCGGGATGTGAAGAACGGTCTGGTTTCGGTCGAGGGGGCACAAGAGGATTACGGCGTCATCATCCGGGACCCGGCCACGCTGGACGTGGATATCGCAGCGACATCCGTCCTGCGCGCCAAACGCGCCCCGGCCGCGGAATAAGGGGGACATGGGATGAAATCCGATTATCGTCTTGGCATTGACGCCGGCGGCACCTTCACTGATTTCGTGCTGGCCGACAGAACCGGTCAGGTGCGGCTGTTCAAGGCCCTGTCCACCCCGCAAGACCCGACGCTGGCCATCCGGAACGGCCTTCAGCTGATCTCGGAAGACCTGGGCGTTCCGGCTGAACATGTGGTGTCGAACTGCGATCTGTGCATCAATGGCACGACGGTGGGGCTGAACGCGCTGATCACCCACAGCGGGGCAAAGACCGGCCTGATCTGCACTGCGGGCCATGAAGACAGCCTTGAGATCCGTCTGGGGCACAAGGAAGACGGCTACCGTTATGACCCCGAATACCCGCCCGCCACCATGCTGGTGCCGCGCTATCTGCGCCGGGGCATCCGCGAGCGGATTCTTTCGGACGGCTCGGTGCGCGAGCCCCTGAACGAAGCCGACGTCCGCGCGGCTTGCGGGGTGTTCAAGGCCGAAGGCGTGGAAAGCGTGGCGATCAGCTTTGTCTGGTCGGTGCTGCACCCCGAACACGAGCTCCGCGCCGCTGCCATTGTGCGCGAGATGATGCCGGGGGTGATCCTGACGCTGGGGTCCGCGCTTTACCCGCAGGTCCGCGAATACACCCGCACCTCGACGGCGGTGGTGAACGCCTATCTGGCACCGATCATGAAGCGTTATGTCGCGGCGGTGGACAGCTATTTCCGCAGCCTTGGGGCAAAACAGCCGGTGCGCTATTTCCAGTCGAACGGCGGGCTTGCGATCGGGCAGGCCATGACGGACCGTTCGGTCTATGCCATCAACTCGGGGCCTGCCTCTGCCCCTGCGGCAGGGCAATATGTCTGCGCGCCCTTCGGCTACGGGAACGTCATCACCCTGGATATGGGCGGCACGTCATTTGACATCACGCTGACCAGGGACGGGTCTACCAACATCAACAAGAATATCGACTTTCTGCGCTACCGCATCGGGGTGCCGATGATTCAGGTGGAAACCCTGGGTGCGGGCGGCGGTTCCGTCGGCTGGATCGACGAGATGGGCCTGCTGCAGGTGGGGCCGCAATCGGCCGGGTCCGATCCGGGGCCTGCCTGCTATGGCCAGGGCGGCAAGCTGCCCACGGTGTCGGACGCCAATCTTGTGCTGGGGTATCTCAACCCGGATGGTCTGGTCGGCGGGCGGCTGCCGCTGGACCATCAAAAGGCCCATGACGCCATCAAGACCAACCTCGCCGACCCCCTGAAGATGAGTGTCGAACGCGCCGCCTATGGCATGTTCACCATCGTCAACGCCAACATGGTCAACGGCATCCGCCGCGTCACCGTCGAACGCGGCTATGACCCGCGCGACTTTGTGCTGGTGGGTGCAGGCGGGGCGACGGCGGCCCATATCACGGCGCTGGCCGATGCCATGGGCATCAACACCATCGTCTTGCCGAAACTGGCTTCGGGCCTTTGTGCCTTTGGTCAGATCATTTCTGACGTGAAGTACAACTACATGGCCACCGCACCGGTGCGGCTGGACAATGACGCGGCCCTTTCCCGGATCGACGCGCTGTTCAACCAGATCGAGGCGCAGGGCACGGCGCATCTGAAGACCGATGGCTTCAAGGCCAAAGACATTGTCACCCGGCGCAGCCTTGACATGCGTTATGTCGGGCAAGTCCACGAATGCACGGTTGAGATCGGCACCTTCAAGGTTGACGCCAAGTCGGTTGCAAAGATCACGGATGCCTTCCACAAGCGGCACAAGGACCTTTACACCTATGCCGAACCGCAGTCGGTGGTCGAAGTGGTGAACATCGAAAGCACGGTCTACGGCATCGTGGACAAGCCGGGGCGCATGACCATCGGCAAGGGTGCCACGGCGAAGAAGGCGCTGAAAGGCCACCGCGATGCGGTGTTCAGCGCCGATGGCAAACGGGTGCGGACCCCGATTTATGACGGCACCCCGCTGGGTGCCGGGGCCTTGATCAAGGGGCCTGCCGTGATCGAGGAAGTCACCACGACCATCGTGCTTGAACCGGGCTGGACGGCGCGGTTTCATGCAAGCGGCTCTTACCTGATTACCCGCGACCGCAAGAAGGGGGCGACATGAGCGATCTGCGCGCTGACAGGATATCGGTTGCCTTCGCGGGGCTGCGCGCCCTGTCCGAGGTGGACCTGAAGGTGACGTCCGGCCAGATCGTCGGGCTGATCGGCCCGAACGGGGCCGGGAAGACCACGCTTGTCAACGTGATGACCGGGTTTCAACCCGCAACCTCCGGCTCTGTCCGACTGGACGGTCAAGACCTGACCGGCCTGAAACCGCATGAGCTGCGCCGCCGTGGCGTTGCCCGGACCTTTCAGGGCGGGCGGCTGTTCCGCGATCTGGCGGTGATCGACAATCTTGAGGTGACGGGGGTCGGCCTTGGCCTTTCCCGCGCCGCCGCCATCGCCAGGGCCGAGGACATGCTGGACTGGGTCGGCATCGCGCCGCTGGCGAACCGGATCGCCGGGGCGCTGCCCTATACGGACGAACGCAGGGTGGCGATCGGCCGCGCGCTGATGGGCAACCCCGCGTTCGTGCTGCTGGACGAACCCGCCGCCGGGATGAGTGCGGTCGAGGCCAGCGACCTGTCCGCCCTGATCCGCCGCATCGCAGGCACGATGGGCTGCGGGGTCTTGCTGATCGAACACAATGTTGGCCTGGTGCTGGACCTGTGCCACCATGTCTTGGTGCTGGACAGCGGCGTTGTCATCGAAGCCGGCGATCCCGCAACCATCCGCGCCAGCGAAAAGGTGCGCCACGCCTATATGGGCACCGCCGCCGACACCAACCTTCCGGTCCTTGAGGCGATGGCATGAGCCTGCTGGCGCTGTCCAATGTCTCGGTGCGCTACGGGCGGCTTGTGGCGGTGCGCGGGATAACCTTCAGCCTGGGTGAGGGTGAGATCCTGTTCATCACCGGGCCGAACGGGGCCGGGAAATCTTCGCTTCTGCGCGCCATTGCCGGGGTGACGCCGCCTTCGGGCGGGCGGATCGACTTTGCCGGTCATGACATCACCGGGCGCGCGCCCGAAGACATCGCGCGCTTTGGTCTTGCGATGGTGCCCGAGGGGCGGGATGTGTTCGGCGGGCTGACCATCGAGGAAAACCTGATGGTCGGCACCGGAATGCACAGTGCGACCCGCGGCTGGAAGGCCCGTGCCGCGACCGGGCTGGAAGCGGTCTATGCCACCTTTCCCGTCCTGAAAGACCGCCGCCATGCCCAGGCCGGCCTTCTGTCGGGCGGTCAGCAGCAGATGCTGGCGATCGGGCGCGCCCTGATGACCAATCCGCGCCTTGTGGCGATTGACGAGCCAAGCCTTGGGCTTGCCCCGAACATCACCGACCAGGTCTATGAACGGCTGATCGCGCTTCTGGCGATGCGCAAGCTGACGCTTCTGATCGTCGAGCAATCCTCGACCCGCGCCATGATGGTGGGCGGGCGGATGATGCTGATGCGCGGCGGCGAGATCCTGCTCGACGGCGACGCGCGTGCCCTTGGGCAGTCAGAAGCCATGCAGGCGGCCTATTTCGGATATGGAGAGCCGTGATGGGATCGCTGTTGCAGGTCTTGTTTGACGCGCTGTCGCTTGGGTCGCTTTATGCCCTTGGCGCCTTGGGCATCGCGCTGATCTTTGGCGTCATGAGGCTGGTGAACTTCGCCCATGGCGATGTGATCGCGGCCTGCGTCTTTGCGCTGCTCTGGCCTTCGGTCGATGCCGTTGCCATCATCTTTGCGGGCAACCTGCCATGGTACCTTCTGGTCCCCTTTGTGCTGGCCATCGGGGCGGCCCTTTCGGTGGCCTGCGAAGCCCTGGTGTTCCGCCGCTTTCGCCACGCCAATCCCGCGACCATGATGATCGCCTCTTTCGCATTGGGCTTTGTCATCCGCTATTTCCTGCTGATGCTGTTTTCCAGCCGGCCGAAAAGCATCTCACTGCTGCCCGCACTCAGCCAACCTGTTGAAATCCTTGGCGCGCGTATTCCGCTTTTGCAGCTGATCACCATTGCCGTGACCATGGCGGTGCTGTTCGGGCTGACCGCTTTCCTGCGCCGCACCCGCTTTGGGCTGGAGATGCGCGCGGCGGCCGAGAATTTCACCATGGCGCGGATGCTGGGGGTTCGGGCCAACCGGGTCATCATGGGGGCCTTTGCCCTGTCGGGCGCGCTGGCCGCCGCCATTGCGCTGATCCTGGGGTCGCAGACCGGGACAGCCAACATCATGATGGGGGCGTCGGTGATGCTGATGGCCTTCATCGCCACGGTGATCGGCGGCATGGGCAGCCTGGCGGGGGCGGTGCTGGCCGGGTTCCTTCTGGGGGCGGTCGCGACAGTGATGCAGGTGATCCTGCCCCCCGACGCCCGCGCCTTCCGCGATGCCTTTGTTTACGGTGCGGTCATCCTGGTGCTGATCTTCCGCCCGCAGGGGTTGCTGTCCGCCCGTGGCACAAGGGAGCGCGTATGATGTCGCCTTCTGTTGCCCGACGCACCATTGCCACACCGGTTCTGCTGGGGCTGCTGCTGATCGCCTTTGCGCTGGTTGCGGTGGCAGTGGGGTCAAAACCCTTCAACCAGACCGTCATCGACATCTTTCTCAAGGTGATCTTCGTCGTCGGCCTTTGGGTCTTTGTCGGCAATTCGGGCGTGATCTCGTTCGGTCACATCGCTTTTGCCTGTCTTGGCGGCTATGTCGCGGCCTGGACCACGATCAAGCCGATGATGAAGGGCATGTCGATGCCCGGTTTGCCGGACTGGCTGATGCAGACGGAAATCCCCTATTGGGGCTCGGCCATGGTCGCCGCCGGGTGGGCGGCGCTTTGGGCGCTGATCTTCGGATCGGTGCTGATGCGGCTGTCGGGAATTGCCGCCTCGATCGCCACCTTTGCCATGCTGGCCATGGTGAACTCGATCTATTCGAACTGGGAAAGCGTTACCGCCGCCACCTCATCGGTCGTGGGCATTCCGATCGTCCGGTCGATCTGGCCCTATCTGGTGGCTGCCCTGATATCGGTCTTTGTCGCCTGGGCCTATGGCATCTCGCGCCACGGCCTTGCCCTGCGCGCCGCGCGGGATGAACCCACCGCCGCCGCCGCCAGCGGCATCGACATTCCCCGCGCCCGCCTTATCGCATTCGTGATCTCGGGGGCGATCATGGGGATGGGGGGTGCGCTTTATTCGCACTCCATCGGCATCGTCACCCCCGACACCTTTTATCTTGGGCTGACTTTCATCACCCTGTCCATGCTGGTGGTGGGCGGCATGGGCAGCCTGTCGGGCGCGGTGCTGGGCGTGCTGATCCTGTCCACCCTGATCCAGACGCTGCGCTGGCTGGAAGCCGGGGTTCAGCTGGGCGAGATCACCCTTGCCCTGCCGGGGGGCGTGCAGGAAATCGCCCTTGGTGCCGTGATGATCCTGATCCTGATGTTCCGTCCTGCGGGGATCATGGGCAACAAAGACCTGAGCCTGCCGCAACGGGCAGCTTTGGAAACCAGGGGGCCGACAGGCCCCCGGACCTGACCAAGAACCTGTTCAACAAGGAGAGACGCCATGAAAAGACTGATGACCGCGCTGGCGGCCACAACCTGCCTGACCGCACCCGCGCTTGCCGATGACGAAAAGATCGTCGTGGGCTTTGCCACGGCAGAGACCGGCTTCATGCAGGCCTATGACAAGCCCGCCCAGGACGCCGCCATGATCCGGATTGCCGAAATCAACGCGGCGGGCGGCCTTCTGGGCAAGCAGATCGAAGTTGTCAACGCCGATACCAAGACCGACCGCGCCGAAGGGGCAAAGGCCGGTCTGACCGTGATCGACGCCGGGGCTGACATGGTTGTCGTGTCCTGCGACTATGACTTCGGCTCGCCTGCGGCCCTTGCGGCGGAAAGCGCCGGCCTGCCGTCGTTCTTCCTTTGTGCGGAATCGATCAAGGCCGGGATTCAGGGCGTTGGCCCGAACTCTTTCTCTGCCTCGGTTCTGGCGGCGGTTCAGGGCGCCACCATGGCCGAATGGGCCCACAACAAGAAAGGTGCCCGCACCTTCTATCGCCTGCTCGACACCTGGACCGAATACAACAAGGGCATCTGCGACGGCTTTGACTGGATGCTGCCGCAGCTGGCCGATGCGAAACTGGTGGGCGAGGATACCTTCCTGAACGAAGACGCCTCGATCGCCGCCCAGATCACCCGCATCAAGGCCCTGCCGGAAGAACCCGACGCGATCATGCTGTGCACGATGATGCCGGGCGCGGTTTCGGCCATCAAGCAGATCCGCGCCGCCGGGATAAACTCGATGATCCTGAACGGCTCGGGCGTGGACGGCAGCTATTGGCTGTCCGCCGTGCCGGATCTGTCGAACTTCTTTGTCCCCGTTCAGGGATCGATCTATGGCGATGATCCGAACCCCGATGTGACGGCCTTCAACGCCCGGTACAAGGAAGCGACGGGCGGCGATCCATCAACCCAGTATGTCTATCCCGGCTACGTGATGATCGATGTCTGGGCCAAGGCGGTGGAACGCGCAGGCACCACCGAAACCGCTGCCGTGGTGGCGGAACTGGAAAAGATGAACGCCGAACCGACGCTGTTCGGCCCGCGCACCTTCACCAGCGAAATCCACCACCAGAACCGCGCCCGCTATCTGATCGTGGAAACCAAAGCGGGCAAGCCCGGCGTTGTCGATGAATGGACAATCTCCGAAGCCATTCCCGTGGCCGAACTGATGAAGTAAGCCTTCCCCGGCCTGACCGGCCCCGCGCAGGCGGGGCCGGCTTTCCTCAGCGGAAAATCCATGCCCAAAGTTTCCATCCGCCCCCTGGCTGCCCATGACGAAGCCGACTGGCGCCGTCTTTGGACCGGCTATCTGGACTATTACGAAACCACGGTGCCCGAGGCGGTCTATGCCAGCACCTTCGCCCGGCTTCTGGGCGATGATCCTCAGGATTTCAACGGCTTGATCGCGCTGGTCGATGGCAGGCCCATGGGCCTGACTCATTTCCTGTTCCACCGCCATTGCTGGAAGACCGCGAACGTCTGTTACCTGCAGGACCTTTACGTCGCGCCCGAAGCGCGAAGCACCGGCCTTGGGCGCAAGCTGATCGAGGCGGTCTATGCCGCGGCCGACGCCAATGGAACACCTGCCGTCTACTGGCTGACGCAGGACTTCAACACAGTCGGTCGCCGCCTTTACGACCGCATCGGCACGCAGACACCCTTCATCCGCTACAACCGCTGATCATCCCCGCGCCTTGCGGCAGCCCGGGCTGACCATGCCGATGGTGGGCTGGCCCGCCCGCCTGTCATCGTGGACGACGGCGCAGGCAAGATCGGGGCAAAGGCTGCGCGGGTTCTGCGACATCGGGCGTGGTATGGCAGAAAGGCGGGCCAAGGGCGAAGGCGGGCACGTCGCCCGGTTGGCGGGGCAGGGGATATCAAGGGCTTGCGGGGGCGGGTCCGGGATTTTTTTAAGGTGTTGAGGCGGAAGGGGGCGCGGGTTAGGCTTTTGCTGACCATACCCCTGACATGTTGGGGGCCGCTGGCAATAAGTGAGACAACCCGCCCATGGGCAACCATCTGTATTACGGCGACAACCTGACGGTTCTGCGTGAGCAGATCCGCGAGTCTTCGGTTGATCTGATCTATCTGGACCCGCCGTTCAATTCCAACGCCAGTTACAACGTGCTGTTCAAGGGGAAATACAATTGAAGGCTGACCTGTCTCTGTTGCCTCGACATGATCGTTTGTTCTGGCCTGTTGTAACAGCGCTTCAAAGCCTTGACGGCTCTGCGGACAACGATCAGCTGGTTGAAAGGGTCTCCGATATTTTGGGATTGGCGGATAATTTAACTGCGATCCCACACAAAAATGGCCCTCAAACAGAGATCTCTTATCGAATTGCGTGGGTTAAAACATGGCTTAAGTGGGGCCAGATTGTTGACAACCCGAAGCGCGCAGTTTGGGTGCTCACCGAAAGGGGCAGGAAAGCAACTGAACAAGAAATAGAGGCACTGCGAGTGGAGTTGCGATCAAATTCCTCGATGCGTCGGAAGAATGGGGTATCGATTGATCGGGCGCAGGATTTGAATATAGATCGCGATTCAGATTCGGATGTGGATGCACCGGCAGAGGCAATTGACGAATTTGCCGATGATGACTGGCAAAACGAATTATTGAAAATCCTTAAGGACATGCAGCCGGATGCTTTTGAAAGGCTTTCGCGACTATTGCTTCTGAATCTTGGTTTTTCGCAAGTTGAGGTGGTTGGACGCTCAGGAGATGGCGGGATTGATCTGATCGGAATTGTAAAGGTGAACAATGTTCTTTCCTTTAAGGTTCTCGTCCAGTGCAAACGCTATAAGGAGACGGTCGGTCCAGGCGATATCAGAAACTTCCGTGGTGCTATGCAAGGAAGAACCGATAAGGGCATGTTCATAACAAGTGGGCGCTTCACAAGTGAAGCTCGAAAGGAAAGTTCGCGTGATGGTGTGCCAGAAATTGATCTCGTGGATGGGGAGTCACTTACGCTTCTTCTCAAGAATTTGAAAATGGGCGTAGAAACCGAGTTGGTAGAGCAAGTTACTGTTCAATCGAATTTTTTCACTAGAATTTGAATTCTTCTATCTAACTTCGGCGATACCGTGCTGGACCCGTTCTGCGGCTGCGGCACCACGGTTCATGCGGCGCAGAAGCTGGGGCGGAAGTGGGTGGGCATTGACGTGACGCATCTGGCGATCGGGCTGATCGAAAAGCGGCTGCGCGATGCCTTTCCGGGCGTGCAGTTCACCACCCACGGCGTGCCGCAAGACCTGGAGGGGGCGCGCGATCTGGCGGCGCGGGGCAAATACCATGAGTTCGAAAAATGGGCGCTGTCGCTGATTGCCGCCCAGCCCGGCAACCTTTCCAAAAAGGGGGCGGACCGGGGGATTGATGGCAACATCTACTTCGGGGCCAGGCACGAGGGGCGGGGCATTGTTTCGGTCAAGGCGGGCGACTCGGTGGGTGTGTCGATGATCCGCGATCTGCGCGGCGTGGTGGACCGCGAAGGGGCGGGGATTGGCGTGTTCCTGACGCTGGCAGAGCCGACCAAGCCGATGATCACCGAAGCCGCCGGGGCCGGGCAATATGAGCTTCCGGGCTTTGCCCCCGTGCCGCGATTGCAGATCGTGACGGTGGCCGAGGCTTTGAGGCTGCGCGACCGCGCGGTGCGCCTGCCCGCGCGCCGCGACGATGCCTTCCGCCGCGCCGCGCGGGAAGAAGATCGCGGGGCGCAATCGGCCCTTGACCTGTAGGGGGGCCGCCCTGGCCGGTTGGCGGACCCGCCCGGCGTGAATGCGGCGGGTTTCGCCCTGCTGCCCTGCCTGTCCTGCCCCCGAAGGCACGACCGGCAAGGTTGCCCATGACAGCGCGCAAGTGCCTTAAGGCCCCCGGCGCAAGCGAAGTGCCGACAGGGCGGCGGGTTTCACAACACCAAAGCGACATGCCTGCCAAGGTCGGGCACATACCCTGTCCGGCCCGCAGCCATGGCCCCGGCAAGACCGCGCGGAAGACGTGCCTGTCCTTCCGCCACCATTCCTGCGGTCAGGCCGATCCGCCCTTCTTCTTGCCGCCCGCAGCCGCTTCCAGCGCCACGATGCGCGCTTCCAGCGCCACGATGCGCGCTTGCAGGGTTGCGTTTTCCTCGCGCGCCTTCTGGGCCATGGCGCGCACGGCATCGAATTCCTCGCGCGTGACGAAATCGCGGTCGGCCATCCAGCGGTCGATCAGGCCCTTCATCGCCGTCTCGGCCTCTGCCTTGGCCCCCTGGGCCACGCCCATCGCGTTGGTCATCAGTTGCGACATGTCGTCGAAGAACTTGTTGCGGCTCTGCATCGGACCCTCCGTCTTTCCTGCCCTATATGGCCCCGCAGGCCACCCTCGGCAAGGTTGACATCGCCGCAGCCCCGCCGGAAAAGCCCCCAAAGCCCGCAGGAGCAGGAATGACCTATCTTCCCTTCCCCGATATCAGCCCGGATGTCTTTTCCATAAACCTGTTCGGCGTGACCTTTGCCCTGCGCTGGTATGCGCTGGCCTATATCGCGGGCCTGGTGATCGGCTGGCGGATTGTCACGGCGCTGGTGCGCCGCCCGGCGCTGTGGCGCGACGGGCCACCGATGACCGCCGGACAGGTGGAAAATCTGCTGACCTGGATCATCCTTGGCGTCATCATCGGCGGCCGGCTGGGGTATGTGGTGTTCTACCAACCCGCGCAGTTTCTTGCGAACCCGGCCCAGGTCCTGCGGGTCTGGGAAGGCGGCATGTCCTTTCACGGCGGGTTTCTGGGCGTCGTCGCGGCCACGCTGATCTTCTGCCGCAACCAGCGGATTCCCCTGCTGCCTGCGGCGGATGCCCTTGCGGTTGCCACCCCGCCCGGCCTGCTGCTGGGCCGCATCGCCAATTTCATCAATGCCGAGCTTTGGGGCCGCCCCACCACCCTGCCCTGGGGCGTGGCCTTTCCCGGTGAGGCGGCGCAAACCTGCCCCGGCGTGGCCGGCATTTGCGCCCGCCACCCGTCGCAACTGTACGAGGCCGCGCTGGAAGGGCTGATCCTGGGCGCGGTGCTGCTGATCCTCGTGGTCCGGCGCGGCTGGCTGAAGCGGCCGGGCCAGACCTTCGGGCTGTTCCTTGCCGGATACGGGCTGGCGCGTTTTGTCGTGGAATTCTTCCGGCAGGCCGATGCGCAGTTCATCACGCCGGACAATCCGATGGGCCACGCGCTGCAACTTGGCTCTGCCGGGCTGAGCATGGGACAGCTTCTGTCACTGCCGATGATCCTGGCCGGACTGCTGCTGATCGTGCTGGCCCGGCGGCGGGCATGACCGCGCTGGCAGACCTTCTGCTGCGCCGCATCCGCGCCAGCGGGCCCCTGAGCATCGCCGATTACATGGCAGACTGCCTGCTGCACCCCCGGCACGGCTATTACACCACCCGCCCGCCCTTTGGCGTCCAGGGTGATTTCATCACCGCGCCCGAGATCAGCCAGATGTTCGGCGAACTGCTGGGGCTTTGTCTTGCCCGGGCCTGGCAGGATCAGGGCGCACCGGCCGCCTTTGTTCTGGCCGAACTCGGGCCGGGGCGCGGCACGCTGATGGCCGATGTGCTGCGGGCGACGCGCGCGGTGCCCGGCTTTCACGCCGCCGCAGGCGTGGTGCTGATCGAAGCCTCGCCTGCCCTGCGCGCCTGTCAGAAGGCCACCCTTGCGCCCCACCCGGTGCAGTGGGCTGACAGCATCGATGTCCTGTCCGAAAAGCCCCTGTTCCTGCTGGCGAACGAATTCTTCGATGCCCTGCCGATCCGCCAGTTCCAGCGCCATGCAGAGGGCTGGCAGGAACGCCTGGTCGGGGACAGCGGCGGGCACCTGGCCTTTGGCCTGTCCGCCCCAACCCGCATCGCCGCGCTGGAGCACCGCCTTGCGGATACCGCCCCCGGCGATGTTGTTGAAACCTGCGCCCCCGCGCAGGCCATTGTGGCGGGCCTTGCGGCCCGCATCGACCGCCACGGCGGGGCTGCCCTGCTGATCGACTACGGCGACTGGCACTCGCGCGGGGATACGTTGCAGGCGCTGCGCCGCCATGCCTTTGCAGACCCCCTGGCAGATCCCGGCAAGGCCGACCTGACCGCCCATGTCGATTTCGAGGCGCTGGCACAGGCCGCCGCCCCCTGCGCCGTGGCGGGTCCGGTGCCGCAGGGCGTGCTGCTGGAGCGGCTGGGCATCACGGCCCGCGCCCGGACTTTGGCGGGGCGCATGTCGGGTGGCGCACTGACGGCGCACATCGCGGCGCATCGCCGCTTGACCCACCCTGCGGAAATGGGACAGTTGTTCAAGGCGCTGGCGCTGCACCCGCGCAGGGCACCGCCACCGCCAGGGTTCTGACATGCTGGACATCATCACCTCGGACGCCCTTGCGGGAACACGCCACGGGTTTTTCAGCCGCAAGGGCGGGGCCTCGTCCGGCATTTTCGCGGGGCTGAACTGTGGCACCGGCAGCAGCGACCTGAGCGATGCCGTTGCCATCAACCGCGCCCGCGTGGCGCAGGCGATGGACCTGCCGCCGACGCATCTGGTGACGGTCAACCAGGTTCATTCCGCCGAAGTGGCGACGCTGACCGCCCCGCCCGACCGGTGCCCGCGCGCCGATGCCCTTGTCACCGCCACCCCCGGCATCGGCCTGGCGGTGCTGACCGCCGACTGTCAGCCGGTGCTGTTTTGCGATCCGAAGGCAGGCGTCATCGGGGCGGCGCACGCGGGCTGGCGCGGCAGCCGCGACGGCGTGCTGGAAGCCACGCTGGAGGCGATGGAAGCCCTGGGGGCCGCCCGCGCGGCCATCACCGCCGTGATCGGCCCCGCCATCAGCCAGGCCGCCTATGAGGTGGGTCCGGAGTTTCTGGACGGCTTCCTGCGGGACGACCCGCATAGCCGGCGCTTCTTTGCCAATGGCCCCGGCGACCGGATGCTGTTCGACCTGCCCGGCTACAGCCTGCAACGCCTGCGTCAGGCCGGGGTCGGCCGTGCCGAATGGACGCGCCATTGCACCTACCGCGATCCCGGGCGGTTTTTTTCCTTCCGGCGCACCACCCACGCGGGCGAGGCGGACTATGGGCGGCTGATTTCGGTGATCCGGCTGTAGGTTGGAAAAGCTTCCGCACCGCTTTTCCAGGGATCGGATGTGTTGGCCCGGACGGCGATTAAAGGGCCAGCACGCGGGTGATATGACCCGAAAACGGAATGCTCTGAAAAACCACCGCCGGTAGCCGGCAGGCCAGCCTGCCGGTTGCCCCTTACTTCTTGGTGGAACGGGCCGAAAGCCAGTCCATCGCCGCCAGCATGACCCCCGAGACCACGAAGGTAAGGTGGATCACCACGAACCAGTAAAGCTCGGTCTCGCCGAACTTGGCATCGGCAACCGAATCCCCGATTTCCATGAACCGCTTCAAAAGGTGAATGCCCGAAATCGCCACGATCGAGGCGATCAGCTTCATCTTCAGGCCCGAAAAATCGACCGTTCCCATCCAGTCGGGCCGGTCGCCGCCATCGTCAATTTCAAGTTTCGACACGAAATTCTCATAGCCGGAAAACAGCACGATCAACAGCAGATTGGCCGCAAGCGTCAGGTCGATCAGCGTCAGCGCCACAAGGATCACCTGCTCGGCGCTCATCGTCATGATCTGCAGGGCATATTTCCACAGATCCCGCAGAAAGACGACCATCAGCATACCCAGCGTGACGACCAGCCCCATGTACATCGGCGCCATAAGCCAGCGCGACAGGAACAGGGTTTGCTCGAATTTCTGTTCGACCTGGTTCTTGGGCAGCATGGCTGATCTCGCTGACTGGCGTTTCACGCGGTGGACATAGCGCGGGTCCCTGCGCCCGGCACCCCGGTTTCTTAACGAATGGCCACAAGAAATCAAAGGGCCGCTGCGGGTCTGCCCGCAACGGCCCCTGGCCCTGCGCCGGGGCGCGGATCAGTTCTTGGCGTAGTATTCGACGACGAGGTTCGGTTCCATCTGCACCGGGTAGGGCACATCGCCCAGCGCCGGGGTGCGGACGAACCTGACGATCAGCCTGGAATGGTCAACCTCCAGGTAATCGGGAACATCCCGTTCGGTCAGCTGGATTGCCTCAAGGATCAGCGCCATCTGTTTGGATTTCTGGCGGACCTCGATCAGGTCGCCCTCCTTGACGCGGTAGGACGCGATGTTGACGCGACGGCCGTTCACCATGACATGACCGTGGTTGACGAACTGGCGGGCCGCGAAGATCGTCGCAACCAGCTTGGCGCGGTAGACAACGGCATCGAGGCGCCGCTCAAGCAGACCGATCAGCATTTCGCCGGTGTCACCCTTGACGCGTTCGGCTTCGCCGTAAATCTTGCGGAATTGCTTTTCCGTCAGGTCGCCGTAATAGCCCTTGAGCTTCTGTTTGGCGCGCAGCTGCGTGCCGAAGTCCGAAAGCTTGTTCTTGCGGCGCTGGCCGTGCTGGCCGGGGCCGTATTCGCGCTTGTTGACCGGGGATTTCGGACGGCCCCAGATATTCTCGCCCATGCGGCGGTCGATCTTGTGCTTGGCAGAGGTGCGTTTGGTCACCGCTGATCTCCTTCGTTGTGCCGCGCCTCGAGGGGCGCATGAAGGGCGTTGTCCTCTCCCCGGACACGATCCGGGGCGACAGGCATCCCCTTGCGGGGGCCGCCAACACCAATGAAAAGCCCCGGGCACCTGCCCGGAACGGGCGGCTTATACAGACCAAAGCCGCAGAGTCAACAGCGCCTGCCGATTGTCAATCCGCAGGGATTGCGCCACTCTTCGCGCTTGAAGGAGATGCAAATGACCCAGGAACACATCGGTTTCATCGGTGCCGGCCTGATGGGCCACGGCATGGCGAAGAACATCGTCGAAAAGGGCTACCCCCTGACCGTCACCGCACACCGCAACCGCGCGCCGGTGGAGGACCTGATCGGAAGGGGCGCTGCCGAGGCCGCGCTGGATGCGCTTGCCGCCCGATCCACCATCATCTTCCTGACCCTGCCCGGCTCGCCCGAGGTGGCCGGGACGGTTGCGAAGATGACCCCCCACCTGCGCCCCGGCACGGTGATTGTCGACTGCTCCACCTCTGACCCCACGGTCACCGAACGCCTCGCCGCCGATCTTGCCGCCACGGGCGTCCATTTCGCCGACGCCCCCCTGTCCCGCACCCCGAAAGAGGCGTGGGCGGGCACACTGGACTGCATGGTCGGCGCAGAGCCGGAGGTGTTCACCCGCATCAGTCCGGTCATCGCCACCTGGGCCGGGAAGATCGTTCACATCGGGCGGGTCGGCGACGGCCACCGGATGAAGCTTCTGAACAACTTCCTCTCCCTGGGCTATGGCGCGATCTATGCCGAGGCGCTGGCGCTGGCCGCCAGGGTGGGGATTTCGACCGCCACCTTCGACTCTGTGATCCGGGGGGGCCGGATGGACTGCGGTTTCTACCAGACCTTCATGGGCTACGCGCTGGACGGCAACCGGCAGGCACACCGCTTTACCCTGTCGAATGCCTACAAGGACCTGCGCTATCTGGAAAGCATGGCCAATGCCGCCACCGTCACCACGACGATGGCCAGCGCGGCGAAGAACAGCTTTGCTTGCGCGGTGGCGCAGGGCGGCGCGGGGCCGGAGGATTATGTGCCGCACCTGGTGGATTTTGTGGCACGGGCGAACGGGGTGGAACGCCAGAAGGGGGATGGTGCCTGACTGCCCCGCAGGGCAAGCCCTGCGGCGGTTGATGTCTGGCCTGCCGTAAAGAGGTCGGCGCAGTCTGCGGCCTGTTCCTGCCACGGGAATCCCGAAGCCACGTCATCGCCGCAGGCCATGGCTTGAACAGGGTGCGACATGCTGGCGGATACGCCTGGAAATCCGCCAGGCAAACCGGGGCGGTGCAGAGGCGGGTCTTGCGTTCGTACAGGGGCTGGACGCTTTTCTTGCGGGCGCTTCCCTCAGACCAGCCCGCGCCAGAACAGCACCGCAAGAAACAGCACAGCCACCACGAACAGGCTGAAGGCAATGGAACTGGCCATCGCGGCCAGCATCGCCCGGTGCCGGGCCTTGCGGTCCACCCCGTTCAGGTACCGCAGGCAGGCATCAAAGGCCCTGGCCACGCGCGCGTCATCGATCTGCACCAGAAGCCTGGGGTGCTGCGCCTGCGCCGCCGCCGATTCCAGAAAGCGCGCCTCGGCGCGCACCGCCCTGGGCAGCTTGCCGGCACCCTTGCGCAGCCTGTCTCCCAGGGTTCTGCCCCGGACATGCAGCTTTTCATCCATCAGGGCCGCCACCCGGTCCGCCATCTGCTGAATCGTCCCCGCACCCATGGCCGTCCCCCGGAATGACGCCGCAGCATAGGGACGGGCGCGGCAGGCTTCAACATCTCTGGCAGGGGCAGGCCGGGCGCGCTATGAGGCAGGGATGCTCAACGTGCTGCGTCACCCTGCTGTCAAGCCCGTCACTGCGCCGCCGCTGCTGATCGCGCATGGCCTGTTCGGGTCTGCCCGCAACTGGGGGGTGATCGCGCGCAGGCTGGCCGACCGGCGCGAGGTGCTGGCGGTGGACATGCGCAACCACGGCGACAGCCCGCGCTTTGCGACGCAAAGCTATGCCGACATGGCCGCCGACCTGGCCGGGGTGATTGCGGCCCATGGCGGGCGCGCCGATGTGCTGGGCCATTCGATGGGCGGCAAGGCCGCGATGCTGCTGGCCCTGACCGAAGGGGCCATGGTCAACCGCCTTGTGGTGGCCGACATCGCCCCTGTCGCCTATGCCCATGACCAGTCCGGGCACATCGCCGCCCTGCGCGGGCTTGACCTGTCTGGGCTGACCTCGCGGGCCGGGGCGGACCGCCGCCTGGCAGCCACCGTGCCCGATCCGGCCCTGCGCGCCTTCTTCCTGCAATCGCTGGACCTTCAGTCCACCCCGCCCCGCTGGCGCATCAACCTGGATGTGCTGGAGGCAGAGATGCCGGGGATCATCGGCTGGCCGCAGGTGACGGGCCACTTTGACGGGCCGACGCTGTTTCTGTCCGGCGCCCTGTCCGACTATGTCCTGCCCGAACACCGGGGGGCGATCATCGCCCTGTTTCCGCGCGCCCGATTTGCGAAAATTCCCGGCGCGGGCCACTTGCTTCACGCCGAAAAGCCGCGCGGGTTCGAAGAAACGCTGCGCGTCTTTCTGGGCTGATCAGCGTTCGGCGCGCATCATCCGCCGCAGCAGATGATCCTTCAGCCAGAACTGGTGCCACAGCGCCGCCGCCACATGCACCGCCACCACGAACAGCAGCACGTTCGACAGCACCGCATGCCCCTCGCCGGCAAGCTCCACGCCGCCGAACCACGCCACCAGCCCGCCCACCGGCAACAGCAGGATCAGCGCATAAAGCGCCCAGTGAGTCAGCGTTGCGATCCGCCCGGTCAGGCTGTGCTCACCCTCGGGCGGGGGCGGTGCCCCCCGGCTGCGGCGCAGCGCCACCCGCCACAGCGCCAGCGCCAGAATGGTGATCCCGCCCGCGATATGCGCCCAGACCGCCCAGCTGAACGGCTGCAATTCACCCTCCATCGCGCTTTCAAAAGCCTCTGCCATCGGCTCGTTGAACAGAAACTGAAGTGCAATCAGCAGCGCAATGACCCAATGCAGGGCAATCTGGGTGGAAGAGTAACCTTTTGGCATCGCAGGCTCCTTGACGGGTGGTTTGCATCAGCGCAGATCACAGCCCGTATTCTGCCACGCATTCTGTCGGGCCACCAGCCGGCTGAAGGGGTGGAAAGCAGCAAAGCAGGGCAATGCCAGGATCAGGATCAGGGTGCGGGCTGCCATACCCTTGGTCAGGGCAAGGTCATCTCCCGTCCCGGTCGGGCGGGTGGACATGACCGGAGACACCATCAGTGCCGTTCGGGCCAGCATCCCTGCGCCGCACCCCTGATCCCGGACGTTGTGGCCCGGTCAGGCCCGCAGGCCCGTGGTCCGCATCATGCCGGGGAATGGTTCGGTACCGTCAGCCCCGGCAGATCGTCCGGCCGGATCACGACATCCGCCGCAAGCGAACCGTCAATCACCCGGCGCGCATTCGGGATATCATTGTCATTTGCCCGCCGCCGGGCATCCCCGTCGCTCAGCCCATGGTGAAGCCAGCGCGCGATCAGCCGCCGTTCCAGCTCGGCCAGCGGCACATCCAGAAACACCGTCAGGTCCCACAGGCCATGCAGGCGGTCCCAAGGGGCATCGCGCAGCAACAGATAGTTGCCTTCCGCCACGATGATCCGCGCCTCGGGCGGCACCACCCGGGCCGATCCGCGCGACACATCGATGTAGCGGTCAAAGACCGGCACGATCACCTCGCCCCCCGCCTTCAGCCGCTGCAATACCGCTTCGAACCCGGCAACGTCGAAGGTGTCGGGCGACCCCTTGGCAAAGCGCCGTCCGCGCGTATCCAGAATGGCGTTGTCCAGATGAAAGCCGTCCATCGGCACTAGGGCCGCCTGCCGCCCCAGCCGGTCCACCAGGGCCGCAGCGAGGGTGGATTTTCCCGCCCCCGGCGCCCCGGCAATGGCCACCAGGATGCGCCCCGGCCGTGCCGCCGCCAGCGCCACAATCCGTGCCGCCAGCGCCTCCATCAGGCTGCCGCAGCCTCGGCTGGCGGTTCTTTTGCGCCGGTCATGAAGGCCACCGCATCGGACATGGAATAGTCCTTGGGGTTGATGATGCACAGCCGCTTGCCCAGGCGGTGGATGTGAATCCGGTCGGCCACCTCGAACACATGCGGCATGTTGTGGCTGATCAGCACAATCGGCAGCCCGCGCCGCTTTACGTCCAGGATCAGTTCCAGCACCCGGCGGCTTTCCTTCACCCCCAGTGCGGCGGTGGGTTCATCCATGATCACCACTTTCGATCCAAAGGCAGCGGCCCGTGCCACGGCCACGCCCTGGCGTTGCCCGCCCGACAGCGTTTCCACGGCCTGTCCGATGTTCTGGATCGTCATCAGGCCCAGTTCGCTCAGCTTGTCGCGGGCGCGCTTTTCCATGGCACTGCGGTCCAGCATCCGGAACACCGATCCCATGATCCCCGGCTTGCGGATTTCGCGCCCCAGAAACATGTTGTCTGAAATCGACAGGGCAGGCGACAGCGCCAGGTTCTGATACACCGTCTCGATCCCGGCATTGCGCGCCTGCATCGGGTTGGAAAAGCTCATCACCTGACCATCCAGAAGAATCTCGCCCTCGTCCGGTGTTACGGCCCCGCACAGCGCCTTGATCAGGGTGGATTTTCCGGCCCCGTTATCGCCGATCACCGCCAGGATTTCGCCGGGGTAAAGTTCGAAATCGGCATGGTCCAGCGCGGTGACCCGGCCATAGCGTTTCACCAGGCCGCGCGCGGCAAGAATGGGTTCAGCCATCTGTCCGGTCCCCCCCATCAGCCCGAAACCTTGCGGATCCACTGATCCACCGCGACGGCGGCGATGATCAGCATGCCCGTAAGCAGCACTTTCCATTGCGGGTCGGCGTTCAGCATGTTCAGTCCCATGCTCATCACCCCCACGATCAGCGCGCCGAACAGCGTGCCCAGGATCGACCCGCGCCCCCCGAACAGCGAGATGCCCCCGATCACCACGGCGGTAATGGCCTGGAGGTTGAAATCCGTCGTCACGGTAGAGGGCGAGATCGAGCCATTGCGCCCGATCGAAACCCAGGCCGCAAGCCCTGCGATCACCCCGGCCAGGGTGTAGGTGGCAATCAGCACCTTGTTGGTGCGGATGCCCGAAAGCTCTGCCGCATCGGGATCGTCGCCCACGGCATAGATGTGCCGTCCGAAGGCGGTGTAATTCAGCATGTACCACAGCGCGATATACAGCACGATCATCGCCACCACACCCAGCGTGATCACCGCCCCGCCCAGCTTGAAGCTGATGCCGAAGATGTGCAGCCAGCGCGTTGCGGCGGTCACATCCGCTTCGCGCATGGTTTCATTGGCGGAATAGATCAGGCAGATCGCCATGACGATATTCCACGTGCCAAGCGTCACGATGAAGGGCGGCAGGCGCAGACGCGCCACCAGGAACCCGTTTGCAAAACCGCAAAGCCCGGCCACGCCAAACCCGGCCAGCAGCGCCACACCGGCGGGCATGCCGTAGGCCACCACCATGTTGCCCATGATCACAAAGGCGAACACCATGATCACGCCGATGGCCAGATCAATGCCCGCCGTCAGCACCACAAGCGTCTGGGCGGCGGCCAGAATGCCCACCACCGCGACCTGCTGCATGATCAGCGTCAGCGTGTAGGCTGAAAAGAACTTCTCGCCCTTGGCGATCCCGAAGAACAGGATCAGCCCGACCAGAACGATCAGCGGCACCATTGCCGGATTGGAATGCAGGAAATGCTGAAGCCGCTGCAACCCGGTCCTGCGCCCGTCGAAATGCGCGACGGCTGTCGCGCTTTGTCCGAGAACCGTCTCGAAGTCCTGTGTCTGGCTCATCTTCCTTCCCCCCCGGATCAACCCTTGTGCGCGGGCCGCACCCTGTCTGGAACAAGGGCGGCCCGAAAGCCGCCCCGTCCGCTGTCTTCAGACATCATGAACCGGGCATTGCCCCTGCACAACGGCCTTGATCAGCCCCAGCACAGCTCCAGGCCCTTGGCGGTGTCGATGGACGGCACGCCTTCGGCGGGCTTGTCCGTCACCAGGTTTACGCCCGTGTCAAAGAACGCCTTGCCGGGGGTCGGGGCCGGCTTTTCGCCGGTATCGGCCCACTTCTTGATGGCTTCCACGCCAAGCGCCGCCATCTGCAGCGGATACTGCTGCGAGGTGGCGCCGATCATGCCGTCCTTCACCGACTGAACGCCCGGGCAGCCGCCGTCAACCGACACGATCAGCACGTCGTTCTCTTTGCCCACGGCCTTCAGCGCCTGGAAGGCACCCACGGCGGCAGGTTCGTTGATCGTGTGGATCACGTTGATGTTGGGGTCTTTCTGCAGAAGGTTCTCCATCGCCTTGCGGCCGCCTTCCTCGTTGCCGTTGGTCACGTCATGTCCGACGATCCGCGCATCATCCTCGTCGCCGATCTTGTTGACATCCGCCGTGTCGATGCCAAAGCCGGTCATGAAGCCCTGGTTGCGCAGAACGTCAACCGTCGGCTGCGACGGGGTCAGGTTGAGGAACCCGATCCGGGCATCGGCCGCTTCTGCGCCCAGCGTGGCAGCGGCCCATGCGCCAATCAGCCTGCCGGCCTCGAAATTGTCGGTGGCGAAGGTGGCATCGGCGGCATCGGCCGGGTCAAGCGGGGTGTCCAGCGCGATCACGACCATGCCGGCCGCCTGCGCCTTCTTCACCTGGTCGACAATCGCCTTGGTGTCGGATGCGGCAATCAGGATGCCCTTCGCGCCGTCGGCGATGCAGGCCTCAATGGCGGCAACCTGGCTGTCATGGTCGCCGTCAACCTTGCCGGCGAAGGTCTTCAGCGTAACGCCAAGTTCCGCCGCCTTGGCCTGTGCGCCTTCCTTCATCTTCACGAAGAAGGGGTTGGTGTCGGTCTTGGTGATCAGGCAGGCCGTAACGTCCTGCGCGGCGGCCGGTGCCGCCGACATCAGCGCGGCAGTTGCCGCACCCAGAATAAGGCCGGTCAGTGTCCTGGTGTGTTTCAAGGGTAGTCCTCCCGAATGAATGACGCGGACGCCTTGCCAGCGATCCGCCGTGCTGCGGGCCCGTTCGCCCGCTGCGCAGCACAGATGAAACCGATTCCCCGACCTGCGTCAAGATAATTAAATCACTCTGATTTATTATTGACAGGGGGCGCATTGCTTGGCCTTAATCGCTTTCGCCCGGACCTTGTCCGCGGCACGGGAGGGATTCGTGGCACAGGGACATGACACCGCGACAGAGCGGCCCGCAGTCGAATCCGCCGGGCTGCGCGGGTCAAACCAAAGCGGCATGCGCGCCCATAACGAACGCCTTGTCCTGTCGCTGCTGCGCCGTGACGGGGCGCTGGCCAAATCCGATATCGCCCGGATGACCGGGCTTTCGGTGCAGACGGTTTCGGTCATCATGCGTGGGCTGGAAGCCGACGGTCTGCTGCGCCGGGGAGAGCCGATCCGCGGCCGCATCGGGCAGCCTTCGGTGCCGATGTCGCTTGCATCGGACGGGGCCTTCTTTTTCGGGCTCAAGATCGGGCGGCGTTCTGTCGATCTGGTTCTGGTCGATCTGCTGGGTCAGCCGGTCGGCTTCCGGCGGCAGACCTATCGCTACCCCGCGCCGCAGGCTGTCATCCGCTTTGTCCAGGATGCCCTGCCTGCGCTTGGTGCCGCCCTGACCCCGGCGCAGCGCGACCGGATCGGCGGGCTTGGCATAGCCATGCCGTTCCAGCTTTGGAACTGGGTGCAGCATATCGCAGCCCCGCCGGGTGCCCTGGATGCCTGGCGCGACCGCGATATCGCGGCGGAACTTGCCCTTGTCTGCGACATGCCGGTTTATATCCAGAACGATGCGACAGCGGCCTGCGGAGCCGAACTTGTGTTCGGAACAGGAGAGCGCCCTTCGGACTTTCTGTATTTCTACATCGGCTTCTTCATCGGCGGGGGGCTGGTGCTGAACCAGCGCCTGTTTACGGGCCGCACCGGCAACGCGGGCGGCGTCGGCCCCATGCCGGTCCCCGGCCCCGACGGGCGCAGCCACCGGCTGATGACTGTGGCCTCGCTGTCGACGCTGGCCGATGCGATGACGGCGGCGGGCGAGGATGCCGATCAGCTTTGGGCCAGCCCGGAGCCCTGGCAGATCAGCGATGCCGTTCTTTCGGCCTGGATCGCCGGGGCGGCGGAAGGGCTTGCGGGTGCCATCCTCAGCGCCGCGACCCTGGTCGAGATTGACACCGTGATGATCGACGGCTGGATGCCCGCATCGGTCCGGGCCCGGCTGGTCGCCGAAACGAAAGGGGCGTTCCACCGCCTGGACCTGTCGGGTGTCACACCGCCGGTAATCCGCGAAGGCACCATCGGCCCGCAGGCCCGCGCCCTGGGCGGTGCCGCCATTCCGCTGTCGCAGCGCTTCCTTGTCGATCAGACAATGATCCAGAAATCGGGTTGATCCCGCCTGGCCGCGCGCCCGCCGGAAACCCGCCCGCAGCAAAGCCTGCGCTTCGGCAAAGGTTGATTTTTGGTAAGTGCGCGGCCATAAGTCCTTGTTTCTTATTGGGTCAGCCTCTGTCCCACCGTGGGCACCGCTTTTGCCCCGCCCCGCACCTGACCGTCCCGCTTGCATCTGCCCGCCCGGCACCCCAAACTCAAACGGTCAGAACCGGAGAGGTGCCATGACCCTGCTTGCCGCCGCCACCGCCGTGCGCGAAAACGCCTATGCCCCCTATTCCCGCTTCAGGGTCGGGGCGGCCCTGCGCGCCACCTCCGGCAAAGTCTATGCGGGCTGCAACGTCGAAAACGTGGCCTATCCCGAAGGCACCTGCGCCGAGGCCGGGGCCATCGCCGCGATGATCGCCGCCGGGGATACCCGGATCGCCGAGGTTCTCGTGATCGCCGACAGCCCCGACCCCGTCCCCCCCTGCGGCGGCTGCCGCCAGAAGATCGCCGAATTCGCCGACCCGTCCGTGACCGTGACCCTGTGCACCACCGACGGCAAGAGCCGCGCCATGACGGTGGCAGACCTGCTGCCCGGCGTCTTCACCGCCGCTCATATGGAGCGCACATGACGATGGAGGCGCGCGCGATCAATGCCCGCCTTCGGATCGGGGAAACCCCCACGCCCGAAGAACTGGCCTGGTTCGCACGCGGTCTTGCCACCGGCGAGGTGACGGATGCGCAGGCGGGGGCCTTTGCCATGGCCGTCTGTCTGCGCGGCCTGGGCGAGGCGGGCCGCGTGGCCCTGACCCGGGCGATGCGCGATTCGGGCAAGGTCCTGCACTGGGACCTGCCCGGCCCGGTGCTGGACAAGCATTCGACGGGGGGCATCGGCGATTGCGTATCCCTGCTGCTGGCCCCGGCGCTGGCGGCCTGCGGGGCCTTTGTGCCGATGATTTCGGGCCGGGGGCTTGGCCATACCGGCGGCACGCTGGACAAGCTGGAATCGATCCCCGGTTTGCGCACCGCCCTGACCGAAGATCAGTTGCGCGCCCAGTTGCGGGACACGCCCTGCGCCATCGTCTCGGCCAGCGCCGAAATCGCCCCGGCCGACCGGCGGCTTTACCTGATCCGCGACGTGACCGGCACGGTGGAAAGCATCGATCTGATCACCGCCTCGATCCTGTCCAAGAAACTGGCCGCCGGTCTGGAGGGGCTGGTTCTGGATGTGAAGGTCGGCTCGGGGGCCTTCATGAAGACGATGGATCAGGCCGATGCCCTGGCCCGCGCGCTTGTCGCCACCGCGCAGGGGGCCGGCTGCATGACCACCGCGCTGATCACCGATATGAGCCAGCCGCTGGCCACGGCGGCGGGCAATGCGGTGGAGGTGATCGAGGTCATGGAAACCCTGACCGGCACATCGGTGAACGCGGCCCTGTGGGACCTGACCGCAGCGCTGGGCGGCGAGGCGCTGGCGCTGGGCGGGCTGGCCGCCGACCCGCAGGATGGCGCGCGGCGCATCGGGGCGGTCCTGAAAACCGGCGAGGCCGCCGAGATGTTCGGGCGCATGGTTGCGGCCCAGGGCGGCCCGGCCGATTTTGTGGACCGCTGGCCGGACCGTCTGCCTTCGGCCCCGGTCCAGCGCGAGGTGCCCTGCCTGCGCGGCGGTTTTGTTACGGCAATCGACGGTGCGCTGATCGGTCAGGCCGTGGTGCATCTGGGGGGCGGGCGGCTGCGCGACGGCGACCGGGTGAACCCTTCGGTCGGGCTGGCTGACCTCGCCGGGATCGGCGAAGAGATCGGCCTGGGCCTGCCGCTGGCCATCATCCATGCGGCCAGCGAGGCCGATGCCGATGCCGCCGTCCGCACGGTTCAGGCCGCCTTCACCATGGGCGATGCCGCGCCCGTGGAACCGCCCCTGATCCATGCGAGGATCGCGTGACCCGCGCCTTTCTGATCGTCATGGATTCCGTCGGCTGCGGCGGCGCGCCCGATGCGGCGGCCTTCGGCGACGCGGGCGCAAACACGCTGGCCCATATCGCCCAGGCCTGTGCGGCAGGCCGCGCCGAAGACGGGCGCAGCGGGCCGTTGCGGTTGCCGGTGCTGGACAGGCTGGGGCTGGGGGCCGCCGTGCGTCTGGCGTCCGGTGACGCGACGCCGGGCCTTGATGCCGTTCCCACCGGGCGCTGGGGTGCCGCCACCGAGGTGTCGCGCGGCAAGGACACGCCATCCGGGCACTGGGAACTTGCCGGGGTGCCGGTGCCCTGGGACTGGACCTGTTTTCCCGACAGCGTTCCCGCCTTTCCGCCCGACCTGCTGGCAGAGGTCCGCAGGCTGGCCGGAACCGAAGGCACGCTGGGAAACTGCCACGCCTCGGGCACCGAAATCATTGACCGGCTGGGGGCCAGGCACCTGCAAAGCGGATGGCCGATCTGCTACACCTCTGCCGACAGCGTTTTCCAGATTGCGGCGCATGAGGATCGCTTCGGTCTGCCGCGCCTGATCGCGCTGTGTCAGGCGCTGGCCCCGCTGCTGCATTCAAGAAAGGTGGGCCGCGTCATCGCGCGGCCCTTCACCGGTACGCCGGGGCAGTTTCAGCGCACGGCCAACCGGCGCGATTTCGCCATCGCCCCGCCCGCGCCGACCCTGCTGGACTGGGTGCAAGAGGCCGGGCGGCCCACCCATGCCGTCGGCAAGATCGGCGACATCTTTTCGATGAAAGGCATCGGCACCCTGCACAAGGGCACCTCCGACCTTGGTCTTGTCCGGCATCTGATGGCCCTGGCAGACAAGGCAGAGGAAGGCTCGTTCACTTTTGCGAACCTTGTGGAGTTTGACAGCCTTTACGGGCACCGCCGCGACGTGGCGGGGTATGCCCGCGCCCTTGAAATCTTTGACCGGCAGGCGGGCGTCTTTCTGGCGCGGCTGCACGCCGGCGACATCGCGGTCTTTACCGCCGACCATGGCAATGACCCCACCTGGCACGGCACCGATCACACGCGCGAACGGGTGCCGGTGCTGGTTGCCGGGGCGGGCAAGGGCGCGCTGGGCCTTGTCGCCTTTTCCGATGTCGCGGCCAGCATTGCGGCCCATCTGGGCGTTTCCAATCACGGCACAGGACGGACTTTCCTGTGAATGTCACCGCACTGCCCAAGATCGAACTGCACCTGCATCTGGAAGGTGCCGCACCGCCCGCCTTCATCCGGGGGCTGGCAAAGCAAAGGCATGTCGACATTGCGGGCATCTTCGACGCCGATGGCAACTACCGCTTTACCGACTTCCCGACCTTCCTGAAGGTCTGCGAGGCGGCGACCGACACGCTGAAGACACCCGGGGATTACCACCGCCTGACCCTTGCGGTGCTGGAGGAAAGTGCGGCAAGCGGCGTGATCTATTGTGAAACCTTCCTGTCCCCCGATTTCTGCGGCGGGCGCGACCTTGGGGCGTGGCGGGAATACCTTCACGCCATCCGCGACGCGGCAGGTCAGGCGGAACGGCAGATGGGCATAATCCTGCGGGGCATTGTCACCTCTATCCGCCATTTTGGCCCGGACAAGGCGCGCCAGTCCGCGCGATGCGCGGCGGAAACGGCGGGCGAATTCATCGTCGGCTTCGGCATTGCCGGGGATGAGACGGCGGGCAAGCCCGCAGACTTTGCCTGGTCTTTCGATCTGGCGCGCGAGGCCGGTCTGCGCCTGACGGCCCATGCCGGGGAATGGCGCGGGCCGGACAGCATCCGCGATGCGCTGGCGGACCTGCGCCCGGACCGGATCGGCCATGGCGTGCGCGCCATCGAAGACCTGGCCCTGGTGGACAAGCTGGCCGAAAAGGGCATCGTCCTGGAACTTTGCCCGGGATCGAACATCGCGCTTGGCCTTTATCCCGGCTGGCACCGGCATCCGATCGGCGCGCTTTACGACCGGGGCGTGAAGGTTACCGTTTCCACCGATGATCCGCCGTTCTTTCACACCACGATGGCCCGCGAGTATGACAGGCTGGCAGAAGCCTTTGACTGGGATGCGGATGTCTTCCGCCGCATCGCCCGCACCTCGCTTGACGCGGCCTTCTGTGACGCCGATACCCGGACCCGTGTCCAAAAGCGCCTGGAGCCTTAGAATGCTTGATCATCTGACGATCGTTTCCCACCCGCTGGTCCAGCACAAGCTGTCGATCATGCGCAACAAGGACACGTCGACTGCCGGGTTCCGCCGGCTTCTGCGCGAGATCAGCCTGCTTCTGGCCTATGAGGTCACGCGCGATCTGGAACTGACCACCGCGCGGATCGAAACCCCGCTGGAGCCGATGGACGCCCCGACGCTTGACGGCAAGAAGCTGGCGCTGATTTCCATCCTGCGGGCGGGCAACGGCCTTCTGGACGGCATTCTTGAACTGATCCCGGCGGCCCGCGTGGGGTTTGTCGGGCTGTACCGCGATCCTGTCACGCTTCAGCCGGTACAGTATTACTGCAAGCTGCCCGACCACCTGGAAGAGCGGATTTCCATTGTTGTCGATCCGATGCTGGCCACGGGCAATTCCTCGGCTGCCGCCGTGTCGCTGCTCAAGGCGGCGGGGGCCAGGAACATCCGTTTCCTGTGCCTGCTGGCGGCCCCCGAAGGCATCGCCCGGATGCAGCAGGCACATCCGGATGTGCCCATCGTGACGGCGGCGGTGGACAGCCACCTGAACGACCATGGCTATATCGTGCCGGGGCTGGGGGATGCGGGCGACCGGATGTTCGGGACAAAGTAAGCCATGGGCATCTTTACGCGCATGGCCCGTTCCGGCATGGTCGCCCCGGAAGGCGGGTCGGGGGGCGGGATGCGGGTCAGGCTGATCTTGGCGGTCGCCGTTTGGGTTCTGTCAGGCCAGGGCGCGATGGCGCAACAATCCCCAAATCCGCAGGGGCCGGCCGAGCTTCCCCCCGAAAGCTTCGCGGATGTGCAATATGTTGACAGCACGGGCTGTGTCTTTCTGCGCGCCGGGTTGAACGGCAAGGTCATGTGGATACCGCGCGTGACGAAGGACGGCAGGCCGCTGTGCGGGTATGCACCCTCGCTGGCCGCTTCCGCCCCGGCGGCGGCGCAGGCCGTGGATGCGGGTATTGCCCTGACTGCCCCCGCGCCCGCCGCCGCCGAAGTCCGGCCCGCCGCGCCCCCGCCGGAAGACCGGCAGGCCAAAGCGGCTGCGGCGCGCGGGCCTGCCCCTGTGCGCTGTGCTGCCGAGGTGCCGCTGCCGGTGCGGGTGCCGCTTGTTTCGGGCGGCATGGCGGTGATGTGCCTGACCGATCAGGCCCGCATGGCTTCCCAAACGGTTGTCCTGCGTTTTGAGGATGCGGTGCCGCTTGCCCCTGCGGCGGGGCAGGTTCTGGTCTGTCCGCACGACGCCGGGGTGGTGCAGCGCGTGCCGGTGATGTCCGGGGGGGAAACGCTGCTCTGTACCGCAGGGACCGGCAGTCTGGCCAGGCTTTCCGTGCCAAAGCTGCGGGCCGGGTCACAGACGCTGCCAGCGACGCAGGGCCGCTTTGTGCAGGTGGCAATCTTTGCCGAGCCCGCCAATGCCGAACGCACCCGGGCCTGGCTGGCAGGGCTGGGATTGCCTGTTGCGACCGGCCGGCTGACCCGGCGGGGCCAGGAGTTCGATGTGATCTTCGCCGGTCCCTTTTCCACGGCCGGTACGGCTGACGCAACGCTGGCACTTGTCCGCGACGCCGGATTCGAAGACGCCTTCCTGCGCTGACGCTCAGCCGTCCTGACAGATGGTTTGCAGGCTGATCCATTCGCCATCCGGCAGGATCGGCGGCGGGGCACCGTTGCGGAAGGGGTCAGCCGTGATCAGGGCAAGCACCGACTCACCGGACGGGTCCAGGACACGGGCATAGGGGCCGGAGGCGATGCCCGCCGCCCGGAACCGCTCCAGCAGCAGCGGCGCGGGCAGGGGCAGGGGCTGTGCCAGAAGCGCGGTTTCGGCAAAGCCGTCAAGCGATCCCTCGGGCAGCACGCCAGAGGTCAGCAACCGCACCGTTGCCAGCAACCCGGCATGGCGCAAAAGCGGGACCAGCGGATCGGCAATCTCGGCGCGCAGCTTTTCAGCCAGGGCAAACCCGGCGGCGGCATCGGGGCCATCCTGATCTTCCACAAGATGCCGGGACAGCAGAATGATGTTGCCGGGCAGATGCGCCGCCGTGCGGACACCGTCGCGCACGAACAGGATCTGTCCGCCTGCCGTCCCAAGGACCCGGTCAGACAGACGTGCCGCGGCACCGAGGCCCAGCGGCTGCGCGCAGGGCAGTCCGGTCACCCGCGTTTCATCGGCCAGCGCCATGCGGCCGATTTCGGCACGCTTGCTGTCCGGAACCATGGCGGCGGTGCGGGTGATCAGCGCCTGCGGCAGCCACAGCACGCACAGCAGGACGGCACCGACCACCCCTGCGGCAGTCACCCCCGACCGCAGCCGGCCCGGACGGGCACGGGCATGGTCAATGGCACCGCGCACCGTCTCGATCGCGCCAACCATGGTGGCGTCCTCGATCTCCAGCGTTTCGGCTTCTGCCCCGCTGTCGGGGGCGTAAAGTGCGGGCTGCGCCCCGGGGTTGATCCGCCGGACGGCCGGCAGCGACCAATGTGTCAGCGGATTGCCTGTGCGCGGGTCCGAAAGGATCAGCGACGCCTCGCCGAAAGCCACGATGACTTCACGCCGCTGCGCATCGGCCGCGTCGCGCCACAGCCCGGAGCTTTCCAGCTTCTGATACTTCTTCAATGCGGTCATGGGTGGAGGCGGGGGCATGCCCTTGCGGTGTCTTGCGCGACGATAGCCGACGGGGGCAGGGGCCACAATCACCTGTCGGGCGGGTTTGCCGGGGGCAAGGGGGCCGATCCGGCGGCGGCCCCGTGCATTCGCGCGCGTCATGTCGTTTTCGGGCGCGCATCCCGCAGCGTGGCGGGCGAGGTGGGACAGGTCAGCAACAGGACCGATCATGCCAGCCGAAGACCGCACGCTTGCCGCCGCAGGGTTCATCCTGATCTATGCGATGGTCATCGGCTTTACCGACAATTACGTCCGCGTGATCGCGGCCGAAGCGGGCCTGTGGCAGTTCCATGCGACACGGTCCATCCTGGCGCTGGCGCTGTTGGCGGCCGTGGCCGCGCCGCTGTCGCTGCGCCTGCGCCCGGTCCGCCTGCGTGCGGTGCTGGCCCGGTCAACGATCCACGGGCTTGCGATGCTGATCTATTTCGGCAGCCTTGCCTTTCTGCCCGTGGCGCAGGTGGCCGCCGGCCTGTTCACGGCACCGATCTTTGTTCTGCTGATCTCGCATTTCGCCTTTGGCCAGGCGATCGGGCCGCTGCGTATCCTTGCCGTAGCAACCGGCTTTCTGGGGGTGATCCTGGTGCTGGGGCCGACGGCGATGCAGGGGGCGTCGGTTGCCGCCCTGCTGCCGGTTCTGGCGGGGGCCATGTATGCGCTGGGCAACATCGCCACGCGTGAATGGTGCGCCGGGGAAAGCGCGGAAACACTGCTGGCCGGCTTTTTTGCCGCGCTGGGCGTGCTGGGGCTGATCGGGCTGGGTGTTCTGGCGGCGGTTCCGGTGGCGGTGCCCGACGGTGCCGATGGTTTCATCCAGCGCGGCTGGGTCTGGCCTTCGGGGACGTTCTGGTTCTGGACCTTCGTTCAGGCTGCGGGATCGCTGTTCGGGGTGGGCATGATGATCAAGGCCTATCAGACCGCCGATGCCGGCCGGGTGTCGGTGTTCGAATACATCATCCTGCCTGCCTCGGCCTTCTGGGGCTGGGTCCTGTGGGGCGAACGGCTGACACCGCTGGCGGTTTGCGGGATGGCGCTGATCGCGGCGGCGGGCGCGGTGATTGCGCTGCGCGCCCGTCAGGCACCGTCGCCCACCGCCTCGCGCCAGTGACGGCGGCACAGCGAGACATAGGTTTCATTGCCGCCGATCAGCACCTGCGCGCCGTCCTTCAGGGCGCGGCCATCCGGCCCCTTGCGCACCACCATCGTCGCCTTCCTGCCGCAGGCGCAGATGGTGCGCACCTCGCGCATTTCATCGGCCAGCGCCAGAAGCGCGGCGGACCCGGGAAACAGCTCTCCCCGGAAATCAACCCGAAGGCCATAGCACATCACCGGCACGCCCAGGTCATCGACCACATGCGCCAGTTGCCAGACCTGATCGCGGGTCAGAAACTGCGCCTCGTCGATGAAGATGCAGGCCGCCGGACCCTGCGCAAGGCGAAGGCGGACCTTGGCGAACATGTCGTCATCCGGGTTGAAGGTATCGGCAGGCTCGCCGATGCCGATCCGGCTGGCGATGCGGCCTTCGCCCGCGCGGGTGTCGAACTGTGCGGTCAGAAGATAGGTCGCCATGCCGCCTTCGCGGTAATTGTGCGACGCCTGCAACAGCGCGGTCGACTTGCCAGCGTTCATCGTGGAATAATGGAAATAAAGCTTCGCCATGCCCGCTGGTACCCGAGGTGCCGGGGCCGATCAAGCGGGGCGGGCGACCACCCGCCGCGATCCGGCCTGTGCGGAACGCGGTTGCCTGCGCCCGTGCGGGGCGCACCCCGGCACCTGTCACCACACCGGGGCGCGCCGGATGGGCATGTCAGGCATCATGTCGCCCGAGGGCGAAGTCACTGCGGACCGGCCGATGCGCCGGGCCTGCGGTTTCCGCCTGCCCCCGCAAATCTGCGCGGTCCGCCGCCGCCACCTGCGGGGCGCTGCGGGCGGCCCTGGGCGGGTTTGGCAGCGGCTGGCTTTTGCCCCTGCGGGCGGCCCGCGCCGGGGCGCGACGGCTTGCCAGCCGATTTGCCCATGATTTTGACAGGTTTGGGGGCCGCCATGCCTTCGGCCCAGGCGGCACCGCCGATCACCGGGATGACCGCTTTCATCTGCTTTTCGATCGCGCGCAGTTCGTCCATCTCGGCCGGGGCGCAGAAGGATACGGCAGTGCCTTCGGCCCCCGCGCGGGCGGTGCGGCCGATGCGGTGTACGTAGTTTTCCGGCACATTGGGCATGTCATGATTGTAGACGTGGCGCACGCCCGCAATATCGATGCCGCGCGCCGCCACATCGGTGGCCACCAGCACATCGAGCGTGCCGTCGCGGAAGTCTTTCAGCGTGCGTTCGCGCTGACCCTGGCTTTTGTTGCCGTGGATCGACCCGGCCCTGAAACCCCAGCTGCACAACAGCTTCATCAGCTTTTCCGAACCATGCTTGGTGCGCCCGAAGACCAGCGCCATTTCGCCGGGGTGCTTCTTGAGGTATTCCGCCAGCAGCCGCGCCTTGTCACCCTGCGGCGTGAAGTGAACGCCCTGCACGATTTTTTCCACCGGCTTGCCCGGCGGGGCGACCTGCACCTTGACCGGATCGCGCAGGTAGGTGCCGGCAAGATCCTCGATCAGCTTCGGCATGGTGGCCGAAAACAGCAGGGTCTGACGCTTCAGCGGCAGGTGCCTGGCGATCTGGCGCAGTGAATGGATGAACCCCATGTCCAGCATGTGATCGGCCTCGTCCAGCACGAGATAGCCGGTGTGTTCCAGCGTCACGGCGCGGCGTTCCAGCAGATCGATCAGGCGGCCCGGCGTGGCCACCAGAATATCGGCACCGCGCGCCAGGCGTTCGGTTTGTTTGTTGATCGAGGCGCCGCCCACGACCGTGGCGACCTTCACGCTCGTGCCCTTGGTGAAAACCTCAAGGTTTTCAGCAATCTGGCTGACCAGTTCCCGCGTGGGGCCCAGGATCAGCGCGCGGACGCTGCGCGGGGCGGGCGGATGGCCGATGTCCAGCAGGCGGTGCAGCAGCGGCAGGCCGAAGGCCGCCGTCTTGCCGGTGCCGGTCTGGGCCAGCCCCATCAGGTCGCGCCCCGCCATGATCTGCGGAATGGCCTGCACCTGGATCGGTGTCGGCGTGGTGATGGTGGTCTTCTCAAGCGCTTTCAGGATTTTCGGGGACAGCCCGAGGTCTGCGAATTGGGTCATGATATCTTTCTGGCGGGCGGCACCAGGCCGCCGCAATGGGGTTCGGGCCGCAGGATGCGGCGGCAGAAGGGCCGACCGGAAGCTTTGGCCGTGGCACCCCTGCGTGAAGGTGGGAACCTTGCGAAGTCGTCCTGTCCTGGCCCCCGTATGGGGCGGCTGCTCACGCGGCAGCGGACCTTGGATAGGGGGGACATGGTGGAAGGGGGGGCGGAAGTCAAGGAAAAGGATGTGGGCAGGATTGCAGGCCAAAGACCTGCGCCCCGAGACTTGCGTCATATGTGCCGTTACGCTATATGTGATGTATGCGGCTGGTCCTCGATACGGATGTGCTTGTTGCAGGCGCGCGCAGCAGAACCGGGGCCAGCAACCCGCTGGTGATCGCCGGGTTTCAGGGGCGCTTCCGGTGGTGCTGTTCGGTGCCGCTGTTCTATGAGTATGAGGATGTGCTGAACCGTGCAGAATTCTTGCTGGATGTCGGCATAACTCGGAAGGACATCGGGCGACTGCTGGATGCGATCGCGCGAACCGTGGAACCGGCAGAGGTTCATTTCCACTGGCGGCCGCAACTTGCTGACCCTGCGGATGACATGGTCCTGGAAGCGGCGATCAATGCGCAGGCGTCCGTTGTGACCCATAACCGGAAAGACTTTGCAGGGGTGCCTGCCCGGTTTGATGTAGAGGTGCTGGCCCCCGTCGATGCCCTGAGGAGGATGGAGACATGAAGGCGCGTGTATCGCTGAACCTGCCGAACTCGCTGAAACGGGCGGCAGAGGATTTTGCCGTCAAGGACGGGGTTTCGCTGAACCAGTACATTGCCCTCGCGCTGGCCGAGAAGGTTGGTGCGCGGGGAGCGACCGATTTCTTCGCAGAGCGCGGAAAGGCCGGGGACGCGGACTGGGCCGTGCAGTGGCTGAAGGAAAGGCCGGAGTGAGGGGGCAGCGGGGATACCGCGCGGGTTGGGGTGGTTTGGAAGGGTTGGGATCGGTGTCGGAGGAAGGCGGAATGCGGGATAGGGTTCTCTTTGCCAAGTCAGACAGTGATCGAATGAGCCGCATAAAGAAAGGTTATCCAAGAACAAGCATTCTCGAGAAAGCAGAACGGCCCATCTTTCGCAAATGAAATAGTTTGCCTAAGATTGAAGAGGAATTAGAATTGCTTGATTGGTGAAACAGCTTATCTGCCTTGTGGACGTTGAAATGAGTAAAAATCCCCATCTAGAACCGCAACTCGACGCCTATGCCCAGCTTTCCAACCCTGGCTTTGCTCTTCTATTGGATGCTCCTTGGGGGGCGGGCAAAACCTGCGCGTTGAAAGCTTGGTTGTCTGGGAGAACGGACGCCCTCTACGTGAGCCTGTACGGAGCGAAAAGCGCGGATGCGATTGAAGAAATACTGTTCCAAAATCTATTAGATACCAGAGATGTCAAGATACCAACCGGTGTTACTCAACTCTTGGAAGGAGTAACAGAGAAACTCTCTGGGGCAAAAGTTGATTTAACTGGTACATACCGACGTTTGGTAATGAAGGACCTACCAAGAATTCTTGTCTTCGACGATCTCGAGCGAACAGAAATGCCCCTTGCAGGACTATTCAGCGTGCTGAACCGGTTTGTGGAGCATGAAGGAAGAAGGGTCATTCTTCTGGCAAACCAAGCGGAGCTTCGGAGTAGTCATGAGGTTACCTATGAAAGGACAAAGGAAAAGGTAATTGGGCGCGTCATTAGTATCGCCCCTGATGTCAGTGCTGCTATAGACAGTTTCCTGAACTCTATGATGGACGATGAGCAACAGCACCCCGCATACGAGCTACTGAAATCCGAGAAAGACCTTCTATCAAGTGTCTTCGAAACATCTCAGAGTTTTAACCTGAGATTGCTACGATATGCTATTTTGGAGTTCGCGCGTGTTCTTGAACGAATTCCGATGGATATGCGGGAGAATAAGGATGGCATGCGGTACTTACTCGCAACCTTCGTTGCTCTATCCATCGAGTTTCACGGTGGCGCTGGATTTGGTATCGAAGAATTGGGTCAGCAAGGCAATTGGGAACGTACGATTTGGGAGGTTAACGGCAAAAAGGGACAGGAACCTCCGAAAACTTCGCTTCAACTGCTGCAAGAACGTTTTCAAAAGCACCCATTTGTCCAAATTGATGGACAAGTGATTTCCTCTGAACTTGCCCTGGAGTGGATTGGAAAGGGTCATGTAGAAGTTGATTTCCTGTCAAGGGAATTGGGAAAGTCAGCTGTCTTCAGGTCAGCCGTCTCTGAAGCGTGGCAGACACTTTGGTGGTGGCCGCTGCGTCCGGAGGTTGAAGTCGATGTGGCGCTAAAGGCAGTCAAGAGACAGATGGCTGATAAAGAGATTTGCGATCCGGACATTATCATGCATTTGGCCGGGATAATGTTGTCCTTAGCTGACGCCAAGATCGAATGGAACACTCGAGGCGACGCAGTGGGACGGGTTCGCACATATTTGGCTGAATTGGAACAGGCGAACCTGCTACCAACTAGAGCGTGTTGCCGCCATTCCGATTCGGGATTCCCATGAGGTTTGATTTGTGATTCCCTCTGCCTATGGCAGATGTTGGGGGTCATGTATGGGCAAGCCACTTCCTATGGAACTTCGTCAGCGCG
>Ga0315907_10000437_pt1 | contig 60353 bp, 50 predicted proteins | sample LakEriMetagenome_3_FD_203525 | JGI IMG/M metagenome (GOLD analysis project Ga0315907, IMG submission 203525) | Freshwater fungal communities from buoy surface, Lake Erie, Ohio, United States - Buoy 12 MA123 | ecosystem: Environmental > Aquatic > Freshwater > Lake > Lake biofilm | place: USA... | reverse complement strand
GTGTCGGCCAGCTACGTGGTCGTCGCTGGAAATGCCTACTTGGGCGATCTTGAGCCGCGTCTGGCCGCAACGTCCATGCCCTGCGGCACTCAAATCATCGCCACTGAGCCGTTGGGCGAGCGGTGGAAGGAGGTCATCCCTGCCGACTTCTGTGTCGAGGACTGCAACTTCCTGCTGGACTACTTTCGTCTGTCAGCAGACCGGCGTTTGCTGTTCGGCGGCGGTGTGGTCTACGGTGCGCGCGACCTCTCCGACATCACAGCCAGCCTTCTCCCAAGCTTGTTACGGGTGTTTCCCCAACTGGCAGGCGTGCGCATCGACTACGCCTGGACCGGGAACTTCCTGCTGACGCTGTCCAGGCTGCCCCAAGTCGGTCGCCTCGACCACAACATCTTCTATTCGCAGGGTTGCTCGGGGCATGGTGTCACGTTCACACACCTGATCGGTCGCCTGTTGGGCGAGTTGATCCAGGGCCAAGCCGAGCGGTTCAGTGCGTTCGAGCAGCTCCCCCACCTGCCATTCCCGGGTGGGCGGCTCCTGCGGGTGCCGATGGCAGCGATGGGGGCCTGGTACTACGGGTTGCGTGATCGGCTGGGGTTCTGAGATCTCAACCTTCGACTTATGGAGTTGGGTGTCTGCCGCGCAAGCCGGCGCGCAAGAGGTCATGGCCGGTACCAGCAGTCAGCTGTATCCTGGACGGTACCGATCGGCGGCACACCCTTGAACGAGTCTTGTGAACTGACATGCCATGAACGACGAACTGCCCTTGCTGAAGCTGCAAGCTTTGATGCCAGGCCTGCCCGATTCAGACAGCCCGGCGCCAGAGCGTCTGATCGCTGGCAACCCGCGCCGAGATACCTGGAATCAGGTCGACGTGGAATTGACCAAGTGCCGCCTCTACTGTGGCCTCTGGCGCAGTGAGCCTGGTCATTGGCGGATCGAGATGGCCGCCTGCGAGCATGAACTGTTCACCGTGCTGCAGGGGCGCTGCCGTGTGCACCGTGACGATGGCTCGTTCCAAGAAGCAGGTGCTGGAGAGGCACTCTTCATTCCGGCGGGATTTCGCGGCTCTTTCGAAGTGCTTGAGGCGGTGACCAAGACATACGCCATCACCGTGTCACAGCCCGGTTGAACGCCTACCTTTGGGGCAAGGGCGGAAGCCCGGGCCAACTTTTGAGCTGAGAGCACAACGCGTCGATGCTTCAGTCCGGCCTGACCATGGTGGCCTGCACATGTCCAGGCGCTGCCAAGGACTTGTCAAAAGACTTTCACACTTGGGCGGTCTACTGGCAGCAGTCGTCAACTCCCGAGTGCACATATGTCCTCCCATACCCCCGAACTCGATGCCATCTGCAACGAATCCGACAACCCGCACTTCCAGGATGTCCTGAAGCAAGCGCTGGCCCAGCCCAGCCGTCGGGCGCTGCTGCGCGGGAGCCTGGGCTTGGCTGGTCTGGCCGTGCTGCCGGGCTGTGCCACCGTGATGGGCGGCGCAGGCTCCAGTCCGGCCAAGGCCTTGGGATTTCCCAGCGTCGCCAAGACGCTGGTGGACGACGTGACCTTGCCCCCGGGCTACCGCTACGCCGTGCTGCACGCCACGGGCGATGCGCTGAGGCCTTCGGTCTCGCCTTACTCCAACGCCGGCCTGGAGGCGGACGACTGGTCCATGCGCGTGGGTGACCACCACGACGGCATGGACCTGTACTTCATCGACGACAAGGGCCGCTACACCGAGCGCGACACCGGGCGTGCCGTGCTCGCCGTCAACCATGAGAGCTCGGCCGACGCCTTCTTCATGCACCCCAACGGCCAGACCTCCAACGGTGTGTCCGGCAAGAAGTTCACCCAATTCGGCAACTGGGACCTGGGCACCCGCCCTGCCGCCGAGGTGCTCAAGGAGATCAACCACCACGGCGTGTCGATGGTGGAGATCGTCAAGACGCCGCAGGGCTGGCGCATCAAGCCCGACTCGCCCCTGAACCGGCGTGTCACGGCGCAGACGCCCGTGCGCGTGGCCGGGCCGCGTGCGCACATCGACGCCATCCGCGCCCAGATGGTCACCCGCTGGGACACCGCCGGCGGCATGGCACGCGGCACCCTGAACAACTGCGGCCACGGCAAGACGCCCTGGGGCACCTACCTGGGCTGTGAAGAGAACTGGGCCTTCTACTTTGGCATGTCCGCTGGCGGGGCAGCGCTGTCTCCGCGAGACTTGGCGTCGCGCCGACGCTATGGCGTCGTCAGCGCGCCGCCTGCTGCGAACGCCCAGCGCGCCGTCAGCCAGGGCTGGCACACGGTTTCCGCCACCGACGACCGCTTCTCGCGCTGGAATGTCGCCGCGCCTGGCCGCAACGCTGAAGCCGACTTCCGCAACGAGGCCAACACCTTCGGCTACAACGTGGAGATCGACCCGCTGGACGTCAACGCCACGCCTGCCAAGCGCGTGATCATGGGCCGGTTCGCGCATGAGGCCGCCGTGTGCAGCCTGCCTGCGGTGGGCAAGCCCCTGGCCTTCTACATGGGCTGCGACGCGCGCAACGAGTACATCTACAAGTTCGTCAGCACCGCCGCCTGGGACCCGAAGGACATCGGCGGCGGCATCGCGGCGGGTGACAAGTACCTGAACGAGGGCAAGCTGTACGCAGCGCGCTTCGATGCCAGCGGCCAGGGTGAGTGGGTGGAACTGACCTTCGCCGACCCGCGCATTGCCAACTTCGCTGGCTTCAAGTTCGAGAACCAGGCCGACATCTACATCCACACCCGGCTGGCGGCCGACGCCGTGGGCGCCACCAAGATGGACCGTCCCGAGTGGGGCGCCGTCAACTACCGCAACGGCGAGGTGTATTTCGCGCTGACGAACAACACCGCGGCCAACCGCACCCCAGGGCGGGTGGATGCCGCCAACCCGCGCGCCTACATGGACGTGGATGGCAAGAAGGGCATGGGCAACCCCAATGGCCACATCATCCGCTTCCGCGAGGACGGCTTCGCAGCCACCTCGACGAAGTTCACCTGGGACATCTTCCTGTTCGGTGCAGAGGACGATGCCGGTGAGGCCAATCTGTCCAAGCTGACGGCCGGCAACGCGTTTTCCTCCCCCGACGGCCTGTGGTTCAGCAAGGCCACCGGCATCTGCTGGATCCAGACCGACGACGGCGCCATGACGGACGAGTCGGGCTGCATGCTGCTGGCCGCGATTCCGGGCCAGGTGGGCGACGGCAGCAAGGTGACGGTGAACAATCGGATGGTGGTTAACGGCGTGGAGCAGACGGGCAAGCAGGAGACCTTCGTCGGCGCCACGCTGGGCGACGCCAAGTTGCGCCGCTTCCTGGTGGCACCTGCGGGCGCCGAGGTCACCGGGATCGCCGAGACGCCTGACGGCCGCACGCTGTTCATCAACATCCAGCACCCGGGCGAGAACACCAAGCCAGGTGGCGCGCCCGAGAGCCTCTGGCCCGGCAACAAGGGCTACGGCCGCCCGGGCCGCCCGCGCTCGGCCACCATCGTCATCACGCGTGACGACGGCGGGGTGATCGGGGTCTGAGCCCGGCTGCCGGGGGCTGCGCGCCTGAGCGCAAAGCTCTCGCGGCCCTTCGGGGGCGGGTCGGGAGCGGGCCCGGGGTCAGCCTTTCCCGCATCATGGGCTCGCACCCCGCTGCGGCGTCAGCTTGTCAGGGCCTGCGGTACCAGGTCTTCTGCCAAGACCTGTTGCAGGATGCCAGGGACTTCGCAGAGTGCGCGGTTGTCGATTTGCGCGGCGCGCGCGCGCCAGCGGGGCAGGTCGGTCAGGATGGCTTCGACCCCGGTGCGCACCTGTGAGAAGGCGGACAGCACGACACCCACCTGCGTCTGCCGGATCCACTCGGTGTTCCAGCGCTCCTGCGGCATCGTCCACGCGTTGCGGGTGACGACCACCGGCAGGCCGCAGTGCAGGGCCTCGCTGATGGAGCCCGGTCCGGGCTTGCCGATGAAGTAGTCTGCCAGGCGCATCCACTGCACGACCCCGTCGGTGAATCCCAGCACGTGGCGGGGTGCGCTGGCGCGCTGCGCTGCCAGCGAGCGTCGAAGTGACTCGTTGTGGCCGCACAGCAGGATCAGCGGCAGATGGTCCAGTTCTTCGGCAATCCGCAGCATGGCGCGTGCACCATGACCGCCGAACATCACGATGCCCACTGGCGCCTGCGGGTCCAGGCCCAGCTGACGCCGCCGTGCCGCGCGGTCATCGACGGCGGGCCGGTGAAAGTCCGGCGCCAGTATCATGCCCTGCACCCGGTGAACCCGCTGCGCCGGGATGCCCTGCGAGAGGGCCTGTTCGACGGCATGGCCGGTGCCGCAGATCAGGTGTTCCGTGAAGCCGGGCTCCACCCAGAAGTGCGGCGGGAGGTCGGCCAGATCGGTCATCACCGTGACAAAGGGCGTTCGGGTCGGCAGGGCCTGGAGGCTTGCTCCCAGGGCCCGGTTGAAGTTGGGCACCAGCGACACCACCAGATCGGGGCGGGCCTGCTCCCAATGCCGCGCCAGACGGTCCACCATCTTCTCGTGGCCCAGGCGGATCATGGCCTGCAGCACCCGCAGTTCCGCCGCCAGGCCAACCGTGAAGCCGGTTGCCAGGCGCCTGTTGTAGTAGGCCTCGGGGGCGAATCCCGTCAGACGCAGAAACCGCTGATCCGGATCCAGCACCTGGAAGAGATCGACGAGACGAACCGTCCAATGCGGGTGGGTGACCGCCAACTGCGCCTGCAGCGCCCGAGCGGCTGCGACGTGGCCCCCTCCGGCACGGAAGTAGACCAGGTCCAGGGTTGCCGGAAAGTCTCCAGTGATGGACAGGTTCAGAACAGGCGAGTGCATGGCCGTTGACCGTTTCCCCGGACGGGTGTCGCGCAGCCTCGGGGTCCAGGCGGCGGCGCTGGCAGCAGCACCCCGCCGCCCGTGCTCGATGTTCGGAGCGGCCCGTGACGGACCCGTGACAGCACACGGCGGGTTTGGGGCCTCTGCAGCTCGGGCACGGGGCATCGAGCAGCCCGTGATGCGTGACTCACGACACCAGACTGTCACGGAAGTTTCAAGATCACACCCCAGAATCTCGACCCAGTGCGAAATCAATTCTTTCGCAGGGCTTCGATCCTGCTGGTGGTGACCTTGTGCATGCAGGGGTGCGCGTCGCCGCGGCAGATGCTCCTGAGCGGCGTGGCCGATGCGCTGGCTGCCCAGGGCCGGGCAGACGAGGACGACCTGCTGCTGGCGCGCGACGCGGCGCCCTTCTACCTGAAGCTGTCGGAGTCCCTGCTGCTCCAGACCCCCGGCCACATCAGTCTGGCTGAGTCGGTGGCCGGTGGCTTCACGCAGTACGCCTATGCCTTTGTCGCCTTCGAGGCTGACCGGATCGAGAGCAGCGACTCTCGTGCCGCCCAGCGCATGCGTTAGCGTGCTGCTCGCCTGTACGAGCGCGCGCATCGCCACGCCATGGTGGCGCTTGAACAGGCGCAACCGGGCTTGCGTGCTTCGCTGGCCAAGGGTCCGGCTGGTGTGCGCATCCCCTCGGCGCAGGTGGGCCTGGCCTACTGGGCTGCCGCATCCTGGGCTGCGGCCATCTCGCTGTCCAAGGACCGTCCCGACGTGGTGGCCGACCTTCCTCTGGCCGTGGCGCTTGCGCAGGCCGCCCATGCAGCCGACCCCGGCCATGGTCAGGGTGCCCTGGCCTCCCTGCTCGGCACGCTCGAGGCCTCGCGGCCAGGCGGTACACGGACGCAGGCCATGGCTTACTTCGACCAGGCCCTGGCCGGTGCCGGCCGCACGCGTGCGGCGGTGTACGTGGCCATGGCCGAGGCGTTGGCCCAACCCTCGGGTGACCGCGCTGCCTTCGAACGCTGGTTGCAGTTGGCGCTAGAGCCCCCCACAGCAGGCGACGTCCGGACCGTCGACCTCAGCACCCGGGTGATGACCGAACGCGCGCGCTGGCTGCTGGCCTCCATCGATGACCTTTTCTGAAAGCCGAGCCCTGTACATGCAACGTCGACATCTCCTGGCCGCTGGCGGTGGGCTGGTTCTTCCGTCCGCCGCACCGCTCGCGCAGGCAGCCGTGCAGTTGCGCATTGGCAGCGTGGTGCCGAAGAACTCGCTGTACCACCAGAAGCTGCTGGAGATCGGCGAGGCCTGGCGCGGCGCTCAGGGCGCGGCCGCGCGCTTCGCGGTCTTCACCGATGGCAGCCAGGGCGGCGAGGCGGAGATCGTGCGGCGCATGCGGATCGGTCAGCTGCAGGGCGGCCTGATGTCGGTGGTGGGCCTTCGCGACATCGAGCCGACGATCGCCGCGCTGCAGAACCTTCCGCTGCTGTTTCGCAGTTGGGAGGAGGTGGACCATGTACGCGAGAAGATGCGCCCGTCGATCGAGAAGCGGGTGCTCGAACGCGGCTTCGTCATCATCGGTTGGGGCGACGCCGGCTGGGTGCGCTTCTTCTCGAAGGAACCCGCCGTGCGGCCCGACGATTACAAGGGTATGAAGTTTTTCGCCTGGGGCAGCGAGCCCGAACAGCAGGCGATCATGAAGAGCCTGGGCTACACGCCGGTTCCCCTGGAGACCACCGACATCCTGCCGGCCATGCAGACCGGGATGATCAACGTCGTCCCGTCGACGCCGTACTTCGCTCTGGCCACCCAGGTCTTCGGCACGGCCTCGCACATGCTGGAGATCAACTGGGCGCCGATCGTGGGCGCCCTCGCCCTGACGCGCCGGGCTTGGGACACGATGAGCCCCGCGGCGCAGCAGGCGCTGCGCACGAGCGGCGAAAGCGCCAGCATTGCGATGCGCGCGCAGGCCCGCAAGGAAGTCGACGAGGCGGTGGAGGCGATGAAGAAACGCGGCCTCGTCGTCAACCGCCCCAACGCGGAACAGATGCGCGAGTGGGATCAGCTTGCTGAGCGCCTGTACCCGCGCATCCGCGGCACGATGGTGCCCTCCGAGACCTTCGACGAAGTCTTCGCTCACCTGAAGGCCTTCCGCGCCACACGGGGGCGCTGAGTTGACGAACCCTTCTACGGCGCAGCCGGCGCCTTCTTCGGCCGCGGTGCGCTGGTCAGTTGACAACGCCTTGGCTTCGCTGGCGCTCGCGCTGATGGTGCTGATTCCGGCGATCGAGGTGGCGCTGCGGCCCACGCTGGGCCGCGGCATCGACAACGCGCCCGTCCTGGTTCAGCACCTCGGGCTCGTGCTGGCGATGGCCGGCGCATTGGCTGCCGAGCGCCACGGACACCTCACGACGCTAGGCAGCAGCCTGGCGCAGTTTGTCGGCGCGGTCTGGCAACAGCGGCTGCACCTCTTCGCCCACGGTGCCTCGGCCGGTGTGTGCGGCGTGCTGGCGCTGGCCAGCGGCCGCTTCGTCGCCACCGAGATCTCGGCGGCCCATGAACTCGCCTACGGTATGCCGACCTGGTGGGTACAGGCGGTGATGCCCGTGGGCTTCCTGCTCCTCGGCGCCAAGCTCGGTGCGCGCTGCTCGGCCCGCATGGGATGGCTCTGGGCGCTCGCCGCGCCCGGCGCCGGCGTCGCCCTCGGCCTGGGCTTCGACGGCCAGGTCGTGCCCATCGGGCTGGCCGTGTTGCTGCTGGTGGCGGCGCTGCTGGCAGGTGCGCCGATCTTTGCATTTCTCGGCGGCCTGGCGCTGCTGCTTTTCTGGGGCGATGGTCTGCCGCTGGCTTCGGTGGCGCTGTCGCACTATGCGACCACGGTCAACCCGTCGTTGCCAGCGCTTCCCCTGTTCACGCTCGCGGGTCTGGTGTTCGCGCGCACCGGTGCTGCGCAGCGGCTGGGTGCGCTCTTCGTCGCGCTTTTCGGGGGCGGCGTTGGCGGCACGGTGCTCGCCACCGCGATGTTGTGTTCGGCCTTCACAGCATTCACCGGCGGCAGCGGCGTCACGATCCTCGCAGTCGGTGGCCTGCTGCTGCCGCTGCTGCTGCGTGCGGGCTACCCGGAGCGGCGCGGCATCGGTCTGGTCACCAGCGCCAGTGCGCTGGGCGTCCTGCTGGCGCCTTCGGTGCCGCTGATCATGGTGGCAGTGGTGGCGCGGGTGCCGATCCTCGACATGTTCCTGGCCGGGCTGGTGCCGGCGCTGGTGATGGTGGTGTGCCTGCTGCTGTTGGGCAACTTCCTCAAGCGCGACGCCGCTGCGTCACCGGATGCGGCAGCAGCGGCCACGATGGCGGCCACGAGCCGCCCGGACCTGCCTGCCGCCGCCCGAGCGGCCTGGCTCGCAAAGTGGGAGCTCGGCGCACCGCTGGTGGCCATCGGCACCCTGGCCAGCGGGCTGGCCACGCCCACCGAGAGCGCGGCAATGACGGCGCTTTACGCCGTGCTCACACAGGCGCTGGGGCACCGAGAGCTGCCCTGGGCGCGGCTTTGCGAATGCCTGGCCGAGTGTGCGCAGATCATCGGCGGCGTGATGCTGATTCTCGGCATGGCGCTGGCGCTGACGAACTTCCTGGTCGACGCCGGCGTTCCAGACGCCGCGGTGCAGTGGGTGCAGGGGGTGATCCCGAACAAATGGGTCTTCCTGCTGGCGCTGTGCCTGTTCCTCTTTGCTGCGGCGGCGCTGATGGAGATCTACGCCGCCATCGTCGTGCTCGTGCCGCTGCTGCTGCCCCTGGCGGTGGCTTATGGCATCGAGCCGATCCACTTTGGCATCATTTTCCTGGCCGCCATGGAAGTCGGGTTCCTGTGTCCGCCCGCCGGTCTGAACATCTACTTCGCTTCGGCGATGTTCGGCAAGAGCGTGCGCTACGTGGCGGCGTCGGTGGCACCCGCCATGGGAGCAATCTTCGTGGGCACGCTGCTCATCGCCGCCTTCCCCTGGCTGGCTACCGCACTGCCTTCGTGGCTGGGCTCCCGCTGACGCCGCGGCCCTTTCAGCACGACCAGAACAGGCCCCCATCGGGGGCGGGCCGCCGGGCCCTCACCAGCGGGGCTTGGGGCGGGCCTGCGGCTTGGCGTCAAGGGCGCGACGCAGCTCCTGGTACTCCTCGCATTGCAGGCTGCACAGGCGCTCCAGCGCCTGCAGGTGGACGAGGGCTTGGTCGCGCCGGCCGAGGACCAGCATGAGCTCGCCTCGGTATTCGTGGGCACCCAGGTGAGTCGGGTCGATGGCGAGCGCACGGTCGTAGGCGGCCTCTGACTCGGCATGCCGACCGAGCTTGCGCAGGCTGAAGCCCAGCAGGTTGTGGCCATCGGCGTCCTGCGGTTGCGCCCGCAGGTAGGGCTGCAGCACCGCGACGGCGCGCTCCCACTGGCTGCTCTTCACCGCCTCACGACTCTCCCGGATGGCCCGGTCCTCCATGGGAGGGTTACGGTTGGGTACATCGACGGCGTGAGCTCTCCCGAAGGCACATACACCGATCAGCAGGACTGCCGCCAGGCACAGCGCAGGGGACTTTTTGCTCATGGCCACAAGCGTAGTCCCACTGCGAATGGACACCCACGCCTTGATCAATGCCCCTGAAGCGGGAAGAGGATTGACACAGACGCGTCAAGGAAAAGATGTCTGCTCGACGAAGGCGGCCTCGCACCATGACCCTGCTCTGCCAGCGTTGGAGTGTGGCCCTGGAATTGATTTCTGAATGAGCGCAATCATGCATGGAGCTCCCGCAACCTGGTCGGCCTCGGCCAAGAAGCTCGCGACATTGATCACCTTGGTCGTGCTGGCCACCCTGCCGGTGCATGCGCAGGGCTTCCACTTCGTCGCGCTGGGTGACTTGCCCTACGGCCCCCCAGCCCAGTCCTATCCACCCTACCGAAAGCTCATTGACCGAATCAACGTGGAAGCCGGTGCCTTCAGCATCCACGTCGGCGACATCAAGTCTGGCTCCACGCTTTGCAACGACGAGGAGTTCGCCCAACAGCTTGAGCATTTCCGGCGCTTCAAGGGCGCCGTGGTGTACACCCCCGGTGACAACGAGTGGACAGACTGTCACCGTATCAACAACGGGGGGTTCGACCCGCTTGAGCGGCTGGCCGCCCTGCGCCAGCGCTTCTTCCAGGCCGGCCAGTCGCTAGGCCAGGCCCCCATCGCCTTGGAGAACCAGTCGGCCGTCACGCCCGCCCGCGGGAAGTTCATCGAGAACCAGCGCTGGCACCATCAGGGCGTGACCTTCGCCACGATTCATGTCGTCGGCAGCAACAACAATCTCGAAGCCAGGACCCTGTCGGCCGCCTCGGAGTTCTTCGAGCGAGACGAGGCCAATGTTGAGTGGCTGCAGTCCACTTTCGATGGGGCGAGCCAGAAGGGTTCACGTGCGGTGGTGATCGCGTTCCAGGCCGACGTCTTTGATTCACGTACGCCGTTCGAGGACTTTCCCGGTTGGTCAGGGTTCAAGAGGTCCATCGAAGGCACCCTGCTGCCGCTGGCAGAGCGCTGGGGCAAGCCGGTCCTTGTGATCCACGGTGACAGCCACCAGTTCCGCATCGACCAACCCTTTTCCCTGCAAAAGCGCCCCTTGCGAAACATCACGCGCCTCATCGTTCCGGGAGCCTCCGATGTGCGCGCGGTACGGGTCGATGTCCGGCCCTCGGGTGGCTTCGGCTTCGAGTTGATCGAGGCGCGTTGATGTCGCGCTGCCACCATGGTCGTCGCTGAGCCGGTGGCCGGATTCAGCCTGTCATCGAAGCTTCACGCGGCTGACACTCAGGCGTCATGCGGCGTCGAAAGACTACGGCAAATTGTCTTTTGGGGGTTCCTCCATGTCCGCTTTTCGTCTGTCCGCATTGACAGTTGCCGTCATCGTCAGCTTGCAAGCCTGCTCCTCGGGTGAAGAGCCTCAATCGGGAGTATTCCTCGACTCTGCGGTGGATGGGATGGCGTACTCCACCACCTCTGGCCTGAGCGGTACGACGGACAAGGACGGCAAGTTCGAGTTCCTGACGGGTGACCGAGTGACGTTCAAGCTTGCCGGCGTCACGCTACCTGCAGCCGAGGCTCGCGCCGTACTGACCCCCATGGACCTGACCGCCGGTTCTTCCCCTGATGATCCGGCTGCGTTGGCCATCGCCCGGCTCTTGCAGTCGCTTGACACCGACGGCAACCCCGAGAACGGGCTGCAGCTCAGTGCCAGTCGGCTGGCTGCCAACGCCGCAGCGCCTGCTCAGTGGGCCAAGGCGAGCGATGCCGATCTGCTTGGGCTTCTCGCTTCCGGCGTCAGCCTGAAGAGCGAAGACGATGCTCGCAAGCACTTTCGCAAGACATACGACCGGGTTCGCGCCGAGCCGAAACTGACGCTCGTAGGCCGCTACGCGCCCTTCTCTGCGCCTTATCCCGACAACACAGCCAACGACCGGCTGGTGGCGGAGATCGTCTCCTTCCACGCGGAAAGCAAGTCCGCCTTCATCACAGTCGACACCACCTCGCAGAAGTCTTCCTTCCGGCGCATCAACCTGGCGAGCCTGCCCAGCACCGGCCTCGCCGCAGCAGTCACGGCATCGAACCTGACCGAAGGCACGACGACCAATGTGGCGGCCGATCTGCTGGCCGAGAACGGCTTCGTGGCAGGCGGTGTGCAGAGCCTGGATGTGAGCGGCAACCTGCTGGCCATTGCGGTTCAGGCCAACGTCAAGACCGACAAGGGCCGGGTCGCCTTCTACCGTATCGCCAGCACCGGGGCTGTCACCTTCCTGAGATCGGTAGAGGTGGGTTCGCTTCCCGACGGTGTGGCCTTCTCGCCCGATGGCAAGTTCCTGGTGGTGGCCAATGAAGGCGAGTTGCCGAACAACTTCGTCGCGGGCACGTCGGTAGACCCTGAAGGCACGATCTCCATCATCCCGATCAAGGACGATGCGCCGGTCACGGCGGAAGCCGTCACCCTGGATTTCAAGGATTTCAATGTGGGTGGTACTCGCCATGCCGAGTTGCCGGCCGATGTCCGCATCGGACGCCCCGGCGCAACCGTGGCACAGGACCTCGAGCCCGAGTACGTGACCATCTCTGACGACAGCAAGACCGCCTTCGTGACCCTGCAGGAGAACAATGCGATCGCGGTGGTCGATCTGGACCGCAAGCGCATCACGAAGATCATTGCCATGGGCTACAAGGACCACGGCCTGGAGCGCAACAAGATCGCCCCGTCGGATCGCTATGTGGCGGGCTCGGCCACCGTACCGCCCACCCTCAAGACCTACCCTGGCCTCTACGGCATCTACATGCCCGACGGTATTGCCAGCTTCAGTCACCAGGGCAAGGCCTACGTCATCACGGCCAACGAAGGTGATGACCGCGACGACTATCTGAACCCTGATGAGACTGCCCGCATCAGCGCGCTTGCGCTCGATGCCACGGCCTTTCCCAACGGCGCAACGCTCAAGACTGACGCCGAGCTCGGACGTCTGACGGCCATGGCGAAATCTGCCAAGCGATCGGACGGCAGCGCCGTGAATCTGGGGGATACCGACGGCGACAACGACTACGACAAGCTCTACGTCCTGGGTGGGCGCTCGTTCTCCATCATCGAGGTCGACAGCGGCAAGATGGTGTTCGATTCGGGCTCCGACATCGAACGCGTCGTCTACAACGATGCCAACGATGACGTTGCCAACCGCCTGACACTGCTGAATGCCGCACAGTTGAAAGGCCGTCTTGACAACAAGGGGCCCGAGCCTGAGAACGTCGTGGTTGGCACGGTTCGCGGTCAGACGTATGCCTTCGTCGGGCTGGAGCGCTCAAGCGGCATCCTGGTCTACAACATTACCGATCCGGCCAAGCCAAGCTTCGTGCAGTACATCCGCAACACCACCACGCTGGCCGAGGGCGACATCAGCCCCGAGGGCTTGAAGTTCGTGCCCGCCAGCAAGAGCCCCAACGGCAAGGCGCTGCTCATCGTGGGCTACGAGTTCTCCGGCAGCATGGCGGTGTTCACGTTCGAATGAGCAGTCGGACGCAAGTCCGTCAGGGATTCATCGCCTCGCTTCACTCACAGACGCAGGGGCCGTGAGCGCCCTCAATGGTGTGCGGCGCCAGCCAGGCCAGCTTGACGGCTGTCTCGTCGTTCGGGAGAGGGGGCCGCTGACGAGACAGAGCTCACTTTGTCTTGTGGGCGATGGTTCTGCGGTCCAGGTGCAGACGTGCCCGCAGTTCAATGGCCTGTCAAGACCAAACGCCAGGCCAGCCAACGTCCGACATCGCCCGGCTGCCTGTCCTGGATCTGCAACTGCCATGGTCCGTTGGCCGCCTCCCCCATGTGAGCCACTGAATGAAAGGTCCAGCCGCGGCTGAGATCACCGCAAGGCCCTTGCACGTCCGCACTGCAGAAGTGAGAGCGGCCGAGCATGCTGACGTTGTTGAATGGCGAAGCCAGTTCGACATGCAAATCGGCCGCGTACGCATGTTCGGCGTACACGGTGACTTGTACGGACTCCACCACGCGGATTCCGCAGTCCGCAAACTGATGTGCGGCCTGAACAGGCGGTGCGGGTGCATCGCCAATCGGCTCATCAACGGACAGAAGACCACTGTCACAACGCCGCTCCCCAGGCAGCCCTGAGAAGGTGGCGGCGGCAGCGACCGCGTCACCGGCATGCACTCGGCCAAAGCCCACCAGGGGATGAAAGCCGTGCGCATTCATGGGCGAGGCTTGGACTTGCAGGGTACCGAGGTCTGCCGGCCGCGCTGTCTTGGCCAGCAACCACCGCACGTCGCGCCAGGACAGGGCCGGATGGGCTTGCAGCATCAGCGCCACAACGCCCGAGACCATCGGCGCTGACGCCGAGGTCCCGGCAGGAAAGGCGCTGTAATCCGCCGCAGGAGCTGACATCCCACCCGACAGCCCACGGGGACCGGCAATATCGGTGGTCCAGATGCCGGTGACGCCATCGGCCGCGCCCAGCAAAGGGCCGGAAGGGGCACTCACCAGCACATTGCTCCCAGGTTCCGCATAGGCCGGCGGCCGCCCTGAGGCGTCGACCGCTGCCACTGCCAGCACACCGGGGTGGTTGGCGTACCCGTCGCGGTTGCTGTCGTCCTGCCGACCACCGTTCCCCGCGGCGAACACGACCACCGTTCCCTTCCCCTGGCGGCCCGATGCCAGCCCCTCGTCCAGCGCCTGCCGCCAGGCGGGGTCAGCCGGGCTGTAGCTGGCCCCTTGACCGGAGGCGGCGTCGAACGTACCCCAACTGTTGTTGACGATGTCGGCACCCAGCGAGAGGGCCGAACGCAGGGACTGCGCGATCTGCCCTCTGGACAGGCCGTCGAATGCCATGAAGCGGGCCTGAGGTGCAACACCCCGCCCGCCCAGACTGTTCCCCGCGCTTGCCACCGCAATGCCCACCACCGCGGTGCCGTGGGCATCGTCCCATTCCCCAGCGCGGTCGTTGTAAGGTGCGTCTGCGGGTGCAGAAGGTGGTGAAGGGTCAGAGGTCGGGAGAAGCCCGTTGATCGTGTACAGGTTGGCCACCAGGTCCGGGTGGCCGATCTGCACCGCGCCGTCTATGAAGGCGATCAGCACGCCACGACCGGTTTCTGCAACACCCTGCAGACCAAGGTCCATGCCAGACACCCCACCACCTTGCCCGGTGTTGAACAGGTGCCACTGGCGGGTAAGCAAAGGGTCGGGGCCCGGGAGGATGGGCGGCACGGCGGGTGCCGGTACCAAAGCCTGCGACTCGCCTCCACCGCAACCCGCCAGCAGGCCCGACAGGAGCACGCAGACCACGGCGGGTCTCAGCGATTCACTCCAAGGGCTGAAAGACAAGTTCAATCGCATAGTCGGTGACCTCTGAGCCCGTCTGCTGGAACCACAGCGTCATGGGACCCGCCACCAACTGCCCGGGAGCAGCATCCTGCAGCACGTTGCGTTGGATGTCTTGCGGCCCCATGTGGCCGTAGACCAGCATGCGGCCCACATCCACCCCGGCGTCGAAGACGGCCGCTTGTTGTAAGGCATAGAAGGCGATCGGGTCGGCCGAGACATAGCGGACCAGCCGCAGGGCCTGCAGCCGGTGGCCGACCGGGATGTCCCAGCGGATGTAGTCGGCGTCCCCCCGAACCACGGAGCCATGCAACACCACCGTCCGGGCCTGCTGCAACGACAACAGGCTGGGTTGCAGCGGTTGTCCCGAAGCTTCATGCCATGTCGAACTGCCCGGCTCCAGAAGATTGACCCGCTCCAAAGGGGACTTGTTGCCCGCCAGGTCCACCTGGCGCAGCCACAACACCGGCAGCGAATTGCCCTGGACCGCCAGACGATCACCGGTCCCCGGCAGCCAGGAGCGCTGGTCATCCACCGAATACTCCCAGCGCCCCTGTTGCTCAAGGCCGTTGACGCGCACCAGGCGGGTCAGGTCCTGGGACACCAGTTCCGCCTGTACGGCGGGCGGCGGCATGGTGTCCAGGACGCAACTGACGATGACGATCTCCGAGGTGTTGCCCAGGTCGTCACGGGCTCGCACCCAGATCGTCTTGGCGCCGTCCCCCCGGACATCAAAGGAATCACCCTGCCCGCGGGTCCAGGTAACGCCCATGTCGAAGGAGTATTCCCAGGCCTCCAGACTGCTGACTTGCCAGGCGCCGATCTGGGTGATTCCATCCGTCACGCTCAGGCCCGTGTCGGTGAATGAAAGCACGGGCTTGGCGAGGACTCTGGCCGTCGGAGCGGGCGCAGGGGACAGCAAGGACGTGTCCTGGCCTGCCCCGGAGTTGGGACTGACCGTACCGGATCCTCCCCCACCGCAAGCGACCATGCACGAAGCCACAGCCAGCGTCGCCAGTGTTCTGGCAACAAGAAACCCGTCCCTGACGGACATCGCTGCGAACACGTGGAAGCGACTCGGTTTCATGGTGGGTGCTCAAACATCGCGCTCGGGCAAAGACCAAGGAATCGGGCCACCTCCAGGGTGGCCCGATCTCGTCTGTGGGCAGGATGTCGGCGGACTCATGGCTCCAGCCCCTGTGCAGAGCGCCGCAGCACAGGCCCGCCGAGGGCAGGCCTCAGGTGCCGATCACGCCACCGTCGTTCTTGCGGATGACCACGGTGGCTGAGCGCGGACGGCCACCGTTGGGGCCGTCAGGCCACTTGGAGAACGCGGTGGGGTTGGCGTTGACCCAGGCATCTTTGGCATTCGAAGCCGCTGCCACATAAGCGGCAGGCGCATTGGGGTGACTGCCCACCTCACCGGGATGCTGGATGTTGATGAACATGGTGCGACCATCAGGCGTCCAGCACACCCCCGTGACCTCACACCCGGCAGGCCCGACCAGGAAGCGGGTGATCTTCTTCGTCGCGATGTCGGCCACCAGCATCTGGTTGTTGCCCTGGTTCAAGAAGTCGCCCGTGTTGGCATAGCTGCCGTCGGTCTGGATCCACAGCCGGCCCTCAGGGTCCACCTGGATGCCATCGGGCGAGTTGAAGGTGTTGCTGGCGTCGATGTTGCTGGAACCCTTCTTGGCACCCTCGAGGGCCGGGTTGCCGGCGATCACGAAGATGTCCCAGTTGAAAGCGGTCGCGGCGGCATCCGCTCCGGTCTCATTGATGCGGATGATGTGGCCCCAGTTGTTGACGGCGCGGGGGTTGGCCTCGTCCATCGCCGGACGGGCAGAACCAGCCGTGGTCGAACCATTGACCATGTTGGACGAGGCCGGGGTGCTGCCGCGCCGGTTGTTGTTGGTGCAGGCCAGGAACACCTCGCCCGCCTTGGTACGGTTCGCGGCCACCCACTCAGGGCGGTCCATCATGGTGGCGCCCACGCGGTCGGCTGCCTGGCGGGCCTTGATCAGCACCTCGGCCTGGTTGGCAAAGCCGTTCTCGGCGGTCAAGCCGTTCTGGCCGTGTACCAGGGGCAACCAGACTCCGGTGCCTTGGTTGTCGCCGGTGACGGTGCCTGCATCGAAACGTGCCACATACAGCGTGCCGCTGTCGAGCAGATCGGTGCCGCTGGCCTTGTTGGCCGGGTCATAGGTGCCTGTGGACACGAACTTGTAGAGATACTCGTTGCGCTCGTCGCAACCGGTGTACACCACGGCCTTGTTGGTCTTGGAAAGTACGCACTCGGCGTTCTCGTGCTTGAAACGGCCCAGCGCCGTGCGCTTCTTGGGCTTGCTGGACGGAGCGTAGGGATCGATCTCCACCACCCAGCCGTGACGGTTGGGCTCGTTGGGGTTGACGTTCAGATCGAAGCGCGGATCGCCCTTGTGCCAGCCATAGCCGAACCCTGCGGCGCTCACACCGTAGCGGTTCTGCAATGTGTTCGCTGTCCAGCCCGGAGCGTCGGTGCCGAAGTAGCCGTTGAAGTTCTCTTCGCAGGTGATGTAGGTGCCCCAGGGCGTCTGGCCGGCACCGCAGTTGTTGAGCGTGCCCAGCACCTCTTTGCCAGAAGCATCTGCGGAGGTCTTCAGCAGGTCATTGCCCGCAGCCGGGCCCGAGATGGTGATGGGCGTGTAGCCGGTGATGCGTCGGTTGTAGGGGGAGTTCTTGACGTACTCCCACTTGCCGGCCGAGTTGCGCTGGACTTCAATGACGGAGACACCGTGCGCAGCGAGCTGCTTCTTGGTGTTGTCCGGGACTTCGGGCTTGTTGAAGTTGGCCGCGTTGTGGATGTACTCGGGATTGATGTACTCGTGGTTCATGGCCAGGATGCCGCGGCTGTTGCCGTCGGTGCCCGGGTAAGGGAAGAAGTTGATGCCGTCGTGGTTGTCACCGGCCTGCTGCTCCTGCTCCACCCAGGTCTCACTGGCGTCGCCCTTGAATGCCGGCGCATTCGCCAGGATCGGGTCGCCCCAGCGGTACATCACATCGGCGGTGTAGCCCTCGGGCACGACGATGGCATCACCGCTGCTGGTCGATATGGCCTTGAAGCCGATGGTGCCCGGTGCGGGAGCGGCATCGCCGCCGCCGCATGCGCTGAGTGCGCTGCCAAAGATGCCCAGCAGACCGAGGCTGGCACCGGACTTGAGCATGCTGCGGCGGCTGGGGTTGCGGGCAATCTCGCGTTCGATCAGATCGTGCAGATGATCATTGGTTGAAGCGTTGGAAACACCGTCGTCGTCTCGGATCATGTTGGCCATGGGGAAGGCTCCTGTGGGTTGATGCAGACGCTCAATCTAGGGTTGAAGCGTGAAGCCCGTGTGACAACGCCATGGCTGGGTTTATGACGTCTTTCCAGATTGCTTCACGAAACTGTCACATCTGATCTCTAACGTGCTGGCATGCAGGGATCTGAGACGCCGGCTGTTGTCGTTCACGCAGCAGCCAAGACATTTCACACGGAGGGTGGCCCGCGGCGGGCGCTGGCTTCCGTGTCCTTTTCGGTTCAGCCCGGCGAGCGCGTCGCGCTGCTAGGCGCCTCCGGCTCCGGCAAGTCCACCTTGCTGCGCGCCCTGTGCGGGCTGGAGACGCTGGACCCGGGCCAAGGGCGGGTCGAGGTGCACGGGCAGTGCCTGCAGCAAGGCGGTCGTCTGGACCCCCAGGTGCGCCGCATGCGTCACGGCATCGGCATCATCTTTCAGCAGTTCAACCTCGCGGGCCGTCTGCCCCTGCTCACCAATGTGTTGACAGGGGTGGCTGCGCAGACGCCTTTGTGGCGTTCGTTGACAGGCCGCTTCACGCTGGAAGACCGAGCCCGTGCCTTGGACGTCCTGCAGGCCATCGGCCTGGCTGATCAGGCCTTTCAGCGATCGTCCACCCTCTCAGGCGGGCAGCAGCAGCGTGCCGCGGTGGCGCGCTGCTTGGTGCAGGGTGCGCGTCTGCTGCTGGCCGACGAGCCCGTGGCCTCGCTGGATCCGGAGTCCACGCGGCGCGTCATGGACCTGCTGCTGGAGTTGAACCAGACCCGCCGCATGACCCTGCTCATCAGCCTGCACCACGTGGCGCTGGCACGTCGCTACTGCGAGCGGGTGATCGCCTTGCGGCAGGGCGAGCTGGTGTTCGACGGGCCGACGTCGGTGCTGACGCCGGGCTTCCTGCGCGACCTTTACGGCACCGCTGCCGACGAGTTGATTGACGAGGAGTCGCCCACCCAGGTGTCGCCGCCTGCGATTCCAGGGCTGCCTTCCTTGGGGGCCAAGCCCGATCTTTTCCCCGAAGCCCGCGCGGCTTGATTCATTGTTTCCATCTCTCATGAGGAGTCCCATCGTGACGACACGTCTTGTCCGTTCCCTTGCTGCCCTGTCGCTGGGCGCTGCCACCTGGGCCGCGTCCTGGGCCGTGCAGGCCCAGGAGATCAACTTCGGCATCATCGCCACCGACGCGGCCAGCGTGCAGCGCGAGCGTTGGGAGCCCTTCTTCCGCGACATGGAGAAGAAGACCGGCCTGACGGTGAAGTCCTTCTACGCCCCGGACTACGCCGGTGTGATCGAGGCCATGCGCTTCAACAAGGTGCAGGTGGCCTGGTACGGCAACAAGGCGGCCATGGAGGCGGTGGACCGCGCCAATGGCGAGATCTTTGCGCAGGTCCGCTACAAGGACGGCAGCTACGGCTACCACGCGCTGCTGATCACGCACAAGGACTCGCCCTACAAGACGCTGGACGATGTGCTGAAGAACTCCAAGAACATCAACTTCGGCATCGGCGACCCCAACTCCACGTCAGGCTTCCTGGTGCCTACGTTCTACGTCTTTGCGCAGAACAAGGTGGACCACCGCACGGCCTTCAAGACCATCCGCAGCGCCAGCCATGGCGCCAACATCCAGGCTGCGTTGGCCAAACAGGTGGACGTGGCCACCAACAACACCGAAGACATGGGCAAGCTCGAGGCCAACAAGCCCGAGTTGTTCCAGCAGTTGCGCGTGCTCTGGAAGAGCCCGCTGATCCCGAGCGACCCGTTCGTCTTCCGCAAGGATCTGGACCCTGTCGTCAAGGAGAAGGTCAGGAACTTCGTCCTGAACTACGCCTCCAAGGACCCGCAGGAAAAGGCCATCCTGAACAAGATCTACGACTACGACGGTTTCCGCCCCTCGAACAATGACCAGCTGATCCCCATCCGCGAGCTGGAGTTGTTCCGTGACCGTGGTCGTGCGGAAGCCGATGTGAAGCTCAGTGCCGACGAAAAGGCCAAGTTGATTGCCGAGATCGACCGCAAGCTCGCAGCCCTGAAGAAGTGAACCCATGACGGCCGGAACCGCCCTTTCTCAGCAGCTGGCGCCAAGCGCCCAGTCGATGCGCGTGTTGCAGGAACGTGCTGCGGCGCAGCGCCCGGGTTGGCTGTACTACGCGGGCTGGGCCGCCGCGCTGGCCTTTCTGGGTTGGGCATGGAAGGGGGCGGAGATCCGGCCGCTGGACCTGGCGCGAGACGCCGGCAACATCGCCATCTACCTCAGCGACTTCTTCCCGCCCGACTTCAGGGACTGGCGCATCTACCTGGGCGAGATGCTGGTCACGCTCCACATCGCGGTGTGGGGCACCTTGCTCGCCGTGCTGGCGGCTGTTCCGCTGGGTCTGGCGGCGTCGGCCAACGTGGCGCCCGCGTGGATACACCAGCCTGTGCGGCGGCTCATGGACGCCTGCCGCGCCATCAACGAGATGGTGTTCGCCATGTTGTTCATCGTGGCGGTGGGTCTGGGCCCGTTCGCCGGGGTTCTGGCCTTGTTCGTGCATACCACCGGCACCCTGGCCAAGCTCTTCTCTGAGGCTGTGGAGGCCATCGACCCGCGCCCCGTGGAAGGCATACGCGCCACTGGCGCCCACCCCCTGGTGGAGATCCTGTATGGCGTGATTCCGCAGGTGCTGCCGCTGTGGCTCTCCTTCACCCTGTACCGCTTCGAGTCCAACGTGCGCTCGGCTTCCGTGGTGGGCATGGTGGGCGCGGGCGGCATCGGGGTGGTGCTGTTCGAGGTGATCCGTGGATTCCAGTACGCGCAGACCTGCGCCGTGCTCATCATCCTGGTGGTCAGCGTCAGCCTGATCGACCTCTTGTCTGCCCGCTTGCGCAATCGGTTCATATGACGGCGCCGGGCGTTGCGGGCTTTCAGTGGCGCATGCCGGTGGACGTGCGCTTCGGCGCAGGCTGTACCTCCGAACTGGCAGCGCGATTGGGTGAGCGGTCGGCGGTCGTCATGGCCTTCGAGCCCGCCACCACGCTGGGCTGGCGGGCCCAGTGGGCCCGTGAACTTGGCCAGCGGCTGCGCGCATGGGTCGAGGTGCCGGACGGCCTGTCCAGCATGGCCAGATGCCGCGAGTTCGCCGAACAGGTGTGGCCTGTGTTGGCGGCAGAGCCCAGCACCGTGCTGATCGCGCTGGGCGGCGGCACCACGCTGGACATCGCGAAGGTGCTGCGCTGTCGGCCTGTGGAGGCTGACCCGCGCATCGACCACCTCTCGGAAGTTCGCCGTCGCACGCATCCCGCAGGCTTCGACCGGGTGGCCGATGCCCTGCGGGGCACGGCCCCCTGGCCGGCTCTCGATCTGGCACCGCTGTGGATGGTGCCCACCACGGCCGGCACGGGCAGCGAGGTGACCCGTTGGGCCACGGTCTGGGACACCGACGTCGAGCCCGCCCAGAAGCGTTCCTTTGACGAAGCCTTCGGGTTTGCGGATTGCGCTTTTGTGGACCCTGCGCTCACGCACAGCTGTCCCGCTGCGGTCACCCGCGACACGGGCCTGGATGCGCTGTCCCACGCCCTGGAGGCGATCTGGAATCGGCATGCCAATCCGTTCAGCGACGTGCTGGCCGTCTCGGCCGCGCGAAAGGTGCTGAGCTGGCTGCCTGTGGCGCTGCGGGAGCCCGCCAACGTGGAAGCCCGGTCGGCCCTTTCGCTGGCTTCGCTGGAAGCAGGCTTTGCCTTCTCGCAGACCCGCACGGCGCTGGCGCATGCGCTGTCCTACGCTGTGACTTTGGAGCAGGGTGTGCCGCACGGCCTGGCCTGCGCCCTGTGGCTGCCCACGGCGTGGCAGTTGGCGCAGGGCTGTGATGAGCGGGTGGACAGGCTGCTCGAGCAGGTACTTGCTGGCCTGGACGGCGGCGCTGTATCGTCCCCAGGGGTAGCGCGTCTGCAGGCTTGGCTGGCGTCAGTGGGTGCTGCCTGCGACCCTGCCAGGCATGGCGTGCATGATGCCGAGCAGCGGGTCAAGGCGGCGTTGGGATCCGCCAGGGGCCGCAACTTCATCGCGGCTTGAGAAGGCGGCCACATCCCCCACGCGCTGCCGGTGGGTCGCTTCCACGGCCCACTCCCGTCCCACAAGGCGGGTGGGCTGATCGACTGGTCAAGCCCCCAGGCCTGAGGCCTGCCACAACGGGCCCATGATCCATAGCCAGGCACCGGCTCCCAGAACGAATGGATAGGCCAGCGCGGTGGCGGCCAGTGCCAACGACCACAGGGCGGCCAGGCCGTCGCGGTGCTTCAAGGCCATGCCCAGCAAGGTGAGCGATGCTGCCGGCAGCACATTGCCCAGCGGGATGGGCAGAAAGATCTCCACGCCCATGGTGGCCACCAGAGCCGCCATGGCCGCCGCCTGCCAAGAGCGGGCTGGTAGCAGCGCCAGCCGCTGCAGGCGCGGACGGCACCAGCGGCTGGACAGTTGCTCAAGGCGGCCCATCCATCGCAGCAGCTGAGCCGCCCGGGTCTTGTCCAGGGCCACGGTTCGCGCCAGCGCGGGACGCCCGATGACGCCAGCGCCGCCGCTGCGCCAGATCAGGAGCGCCACGCCCATCAGCGCCAGGCCCATCACGTTGCCGATGCCGGGCACGGGCAGCACGCAGGGCACGGACAGCAGGATCAACAGGGAACCGATGGAGTGCGGCGCCTCGGTCTCCGGACCGGTGTCGGTCACGATGTCCGGCCCACGGGACGCGGTCTCCCCTGGGGTCCGCATGTCGTCGTGATTCACCTCGGTCGCGCGCTTCTTCAATAAACCTCGGGCACGATCATCTCCGCCGTCACCGGCTGGCGGATGTAGTCGGGGTGGCGCACGCGCTCGGGCAGCTCCACCGTGGGCTTGGCCATTTCCTCATAGGGCATCAGCGTCAGCAGGTGGGCAATGCAGTTCAGGCGCGCGCGCTTCTTGTCCACCGCCTGCACCACCCACCAGGGTGCTTCCGCAATGTGGGTGCGCTCCAGCATCGCCTCCTTGGCGCGGGTGTAGTCTTCCCAGCGTCGGCGGCTCTCCAGGTCCATGGGGCTGAGCTTCCACTGCTTCAGGGGATCATGGATGCGACCCAGGAAGCGCAGGTGCTGCTCTTCGTCAGTGATGGAGAACCAGTACTTGATCACCTTGATGCCGCTGCGCACCAGCATGCGCTCGAACTCCGGCACCGAGCGGAAGAACTCTTCCACGTCGGCTTCGGAGCAGAAGCCCATGACACGCTCCACGCCAGCACGGTTGTACCAACTGCGGTCGAACAGCACCATCTCGCCGGCTGCGGGCAGGTGGGACACGTAGCGCTGGAAGTACCACTGCGTGCGCTCCCGGCTGCTGGGCGCTGGCAGGGCCACCACCCGGGCGATACGGGGGTTCAGACGCTGGGTGATGCGCTTGATGACGCCGCCCTTGCCGGCAGCGTCCCGGCCCTCAAAGACGATGACCACCTTCTCGCCGGTATGGGCCACCCAATCCTGCAGTTTCACCAGCTCGCCCTGCAGCCGGAAGAGTTCGCGGAAGTAGGTCTGACGCGCAAGGCGAAGCCCTTCCGGATCCGCCTCATCCTGGCCCGACAACGCATCCACGTTGCGGTCTTCCAGTTCAAGTTCCAGTTCTTCGTCGTACCCGTCGATCAGGTCGGCTTCCAGACGCTTGAGAAGGTGCTCGTCGATGGGCGAGGCGGGCGGTGAACTGTCGCTCATGATGTCAACCTCTTGATCAGGGGCTTGATGGCGTAGCATGAACGACTACCGTGACCGAGGTTTGACAAAGGTGACCACTCCTCTGCAGAAATCTCGGTCACTTTTGCCGAACCTGACTGACACATTGGGCCTTCAAACTCCTGGAGCGGAAAGAGGGGGCACAGCCCGACACGCACGGGAGGTTCGCATGGAAGAGGCGCTGCGCAGAGGCGAAGAGGCCCGCCTCAGGGATCCACGTCAGGTGCTCCCACGCTGGAATCTGCAGCGCCGCTGAGCAGGTGCTCCTTGCAGTCAGAGGCTTTGTTCCGGTCGCAACAGTCAGGGCTTGGGGGTGCTTCGGTTAACCCGTTGATGAACATCAAGTGAGGCCTGCCCTCAAGTTCGAAACTGCGTGCTCTGGCGGGGATGGCGTCGTGGGCCGCCCGCTGGTCGTTCAATGTTCTGGCGCAAGACGCACGGTTGAACGCACCAACCACCTCAGTTGCGGGAGAGCAGCATGGCCAAGATGAGAGCAGCAATCTTCGTGGAGCCGGGGCGCATCGTGCTGGACGAGAAGCCCGTTCCGGATGTCGGTGCGCTGGATGCGCTGGTGCGGGTGACCACCACCACCATCTACGGCACCGATGTGCACATCCTCAAGGGTGAATACCCCGTGGCGAGGGGGCTGACCATCGGTCACGAACCGGTGGGCGTGATCGAGAAGCTCGGCTCAGCCGTTCAGGGCTACCGCGAGGGCCAGCGCGTGATTGCCGGCGCGATCACGCCCAGCGGTTGGAGCCATGCCTGCCTGTGCGGATCCTGCTCGCAGGACGGTGCCGGGACTGCACATGGCTGGAAGGCCTTGGGCGGCTGGAGGCTGGGCAACACGATCGATGGCTGCCAGGCGGAGTACGTCCTGGTGCCCGACGCGATGACCAACCTGGCGCCCGTGCCTGATGCGTTGACCGACGAACAGGTGCTCATGTGCCCTGACATCATGTCCACGGGCTTCAGCGGTGCCGAGCGCGCGGACGTACGCATTGGAGACAGCGTGGCGGTGTTCGCGCAGGGTCCGATCGGGCTTTGCGCCGCCGCAGGGGCCAGGCTCAGCGGCGCCAGCGTGGTCATCGGCGTGGATCGTTTGCCCGACCGTTTGCGCATGGCTACACGCTTGGGTGTCGATCACGTGATCGACGCCAGTCGCACCGATCCTGTCGAAGAGATCATGAGGCTGACCGCCGGACGTGGTGTCGATGTGGCCATCGAGGCGCTGGGCACACAGCAGACCTTCGAGGCCTGCCTGCGCGTGCTGCGCCCTGGCGGGACGTTGTCGAGCCTGGGGGTGTACTCCAGTGATCTGACGATTCCGCTGGGAGCATTTGCCGCAGGGCTGGGTGACCACCGCATCGTCACCACGCTCTGCCCCGGGGGCAAGGAACGCATGCGACGCCTGATGTCGGTGATCGAGGGTGGACGCGTCGATCTCGGTGCGATGGTGACGCATCGCTTCAAGTTGAACGACATCGAGGCCGCATACGACTTGTTCGCCAACCAGCGAGACGGCGTGCTCAAGGTCGCCATCACTCCGTGATGAGACGCACAGGCCTTCACGTATGCCCGAGGTAGACCAACGCCGCGTTCACGGCATAGGTGGCCACCAGCCCCACGCTGACCCAGCTGACCACACGCAGTACCTGCCCTTTAGGCCGCATCACCAGGCCGACGATGACCAAGCCCGACATGACCAGGGCTGTCACGGCGGTTCCCGTGTGCACGGTGGACACCTCGGAGAGCAACGGGCCGCGCATGTAGAACAGATCATCCACCGCCAAGACGGCCACGTTGAAGAGATTGCTTCCAAGCAGATTGCCGATGGCCATGTCCAGGGCGCCTAGCCGCAGGGCGCCCAGCGTCACGGCAATCTCAGGCAGCGTCGTCACAAAGGCCATGAGCACGGTGCCGACGAAGCTTGCAGACAGCCCCAGGGCCGGCGCCAGGCGATCCGCCACCGAGGGCAGCCACATGCCCGCGGCCAGCACCACGAGTGAGGCGGTAGCAAACCGACGCCACTCACGGCGCCGATTCGCCCAGGCGCCTGCCGCGTTGGCGCCCGAAGTGGTGGTGGGCTGGCTGGCCGCTACTTCAGTGGGCTGATATGCGATCGCAGCGGAGTCACGGTGTTCGTGTGAGTGCACCGCCTTGAGGGCCAGCAGGTACAGCAACAGCAGCAACGGGCTGTAGACCCCGACGTGCAGCAAGGAAGGGGCGCCTTGGCCGGTCAGCAGGCTCAGGGCCACGAAGCCCAGCATGACCACGCCAAAGCCAGCCGAGAGCAGGTGGTTCGAGCTGGCCTCCTGGTACAAGGGCTGGCGGCGCTGCAAGACGTCCACAACGGCCAGAAACAGCATATTCACGACGCAGGCGCCCAGAGCGTTTCCCACCGCCAGGTTGGGTTCGCCGACGAAGGCCACCGCACTGATGCCGGCGGCCAGCTCCGGCAGGGACGTCACGGTGGCCAGCAGTGCAAGGCCCACCCAGCCGCGACCCCACCCGTAGGCTTGGGCGAGGGCATCTGCACTGACGCTGAGCATGTAGCCTGCGCGTGCGATCAGCAGCGCGCACAAGGCGAATTGCAGTAGCAGCCAGGCCAAGGTCATGCAAGGGTCCTTTGCGGGATGCGGACCCACAGCTTGCGCAGTTCCTCCAACCAGAGCACGAGGCTGGCGAGCCCCAGCAGTGGCAACAGCGACTCCAGGGGCAGCGGCACGGTGTGGAACAGCGTGTTCATCGGTGGCGCGTAAAGCACCAGCCCTTGCAGCAGCACCGACAGTGTGAGTCCGCCCAGCAGCCATCGGTTGCGCACGATGCGCAAGCCCAATGCCGAAGCGCTTGCCGATTGGCAGTTCAGCACGTTGAACCACTGGCACATGGCCAGCACGGTGAAGGTCTCTGTACGCACGATCTCCACCGCCACTCCCTGACCCAGGCGCCACGCGAACCAGCCGAACGTCACGGCCGCGATCAAGGGTGTCATCAGGGCCACTCGCTTGAGCATCTCCGGGCCCAGAAGCCGGTCGTTGCGGGGCACCGGTCTGCGCCGCATTTCGTCGCCATCGGCGGGATCCAGCACCAGGTTCACCGTGACGGTGCCTTCGGTGACGATGTTGATCCACAGGATTTGCACCGCCGCCAGCGGCAGCGGGAATCCACCCACCAGCGCCAGCAACAGCACCAGCACCTCGGCCAGTGAGGTGGCAAACAAGTACAGGATCACCTTCTTGAGATTGGCGTAGACCACGCGCCCTTGCTCCACGGCGCCCACGATGGTGGAAAAGTTGTCGTCGGTGACGATGATCTTGGCCGCGCTCTTGGCAACCTCCGTACCGGTGATGCCCATGGCGACGCCCACGTCGGCACGTGCCAGAGCAGGGGCATCGTTGACGCCATCACCCGTCATGGCCACCACCTCGCCACGGGCCTGCAGGGCTTCGACGATGCGCAGCTTCTGCGCAGGTTGCACGCGGGCGAACACCGCGATCCTGGGCAGTGCGTCGCGCAGGTCCGCCTGGCCCATGCGCTCAAGCTCGGGTCCGTCCACGGCGTGCTCGCAGTCCCGTGCAATGCCCAGTTGACGTGCGATGGCCAGGCCGGTGAGCTTGTGGTCTCCCGTCACCATGATCGAGCGTATGCCCGCCGCACGACACTGCGCGACGGCGTGCTTGACCTCCTCGCGAGGGGGATCCATCTGTCCGACGAGGCCGAGCAGCCGTACACGGCCAGCCAGGGCATCGAAGCCGTCGGCCGGGTCAAGCGCATCGTCGGGCACAGTGGCAAACGCCAGCACCCGCAGCGCCTGGGTGGCCATGCCTTCTGCGGCTTCGCGCGCAGCCGTGTGCGCCTGCGCGCCCTCTGAGGTGCACAGGCGAAGCACGGCTTCGGGAGCGCCCTTGATCCACACACGCCGTGGCATGTCGGCCATACGGTGCCGGGTCGCCATCAGCTTGGTGTCGGAATCGAAGGGCAGTTCGGCTTCGCGCGGTGCACTCTGGCGCACGGCCTCTAGGCTCATCCCTGCCTTGAGCACCAGCACCAGCAGCGCGCCTTCGGTCGGGTCGCCCAGCACGGCCCAGCCGGTGGCTGAGCCCGCGGGTGCTTGCAATTCAGCGTCATTGCACAACGCTGCCGCCAGACAAAGCTCGCGCAGCGCAGGGTCTTCGGCGTCAACGGGCTCGCCGCCCTCTTCGAGCACACCTGTGGGGGCGTAGCCAATTCCGCCCACGGCAACCTCGCGCCCGCCCGGCAACCACAGGGTCACGGCGGTCATTTCATTGCGCGTCAAGGTGCCGGTCTTGTCGCTGCAAATGACGGTGGTCGAGCCCAGTGTCTCCACCGCCGACAGGCGCCGGATGATCGCGCCCCGATCGGCCATTCGCTGCATGCCGACCGCTAGCGCAATCGTCATCGCCACCGGCAGACCTTCAGGCACCATCGAGACCATCTGGCTGATGGCCACCATCAGCACTTCAGACAGCGGCAGTTCCCGCCACAGGCCCAGCAGCACCACCAGGACAAACAGGCTCAGCGCTGCGGTCACCAGTGCGCGGCCGAATTGATCGAGCCGAAGTTCCAGAGGTGTCCTGGGCTCCTCGGCGCGTTCGGTGAGCCCGGCGATGCGACCCACTTCGGTGTGAACCCCTGTGGCGACGACCACGGCGCGCGCCCTGCCAGCCGTGACGTGGGTGCCTGAATACACCATGCAGTGGCGGTCCGCCAGTCCGGTGGCCTCAGGCACGGCGGCCACGGATTTCGACACGGGCACCGACTCCCCCGTGAGCGCGGCCTCGGCCACCTGCAACTGGGCTTCTTCGACCAGCCGGGCGTCAGCGCCCACCGCATCGCCTGCGGCCAACAGCACGGTGTCTCCAGGCACCAGGGCGCGCGCTTCGATGATCGATTCGCCACCGTCGCGCAGCACCCTCACATGCAGTGCCGCCAGACGCCGCAGCGCCGCCATCGAGCGCTCGGCCCGACCTTCCTGAAAGCTGCCGATCAGCGCGTTGATCAGCACCACAGCAAGGATGACCGCTGCATCGCCACGATGCCCCAGCGCCACCGCGAGCACCGCGGCCACGAAGAGGATGTAGATCAGCGGGCTCTTGAACTGCCGCCCGAAGGTGCGCCACAGGGGCTTGGGTGGCGGCTCTGGCAGCGCGTTGGGGCCATGCCGGGCTCTGGAGCGTTCGACGGCGGCCGCCTCCAGGCCCCGTTGAGCGTCAAGTTTGAAGTGATGCAGCACGTCACCCGCTGACATGGCATGCCAGGCGGGATGGGTGTTGTCACAGGCAGGACCGGCCATTCAGAGGTGTTCCCATCGACCACGGGCAGCTTCGGCAGGACTTGGGGCCGGGCGGGCGCCTCGGTGATGAATGCAACCACGCCCGACAAGCCAGCACGGCCGCAAGCCATGTGTCCGTGAACCCCCAAGGGCCGTGCGGTGCCCGGCCCGGCCCCCCGAGGGGGCGCAAGAAACCTTGGGAGCGGCCCTGCGGTTTCTTGTGAGTGTGTCTGGCGCCCGCATTCGGGGCAACGGCAGTGGGTGAGAGAGTCCGCGTGGTGTTGACGTCGGTCAAACCGACGCCTGTTGCGTGCGCATCACGCCGCGCGGCCGCGCCGCCTGTTCACCCACCACACCAGCGACAGCATCACCGGCACCTCCACCAGCACGCCCACCACCGTGGCCAGGGCGGCGCCGGAGTGCAGGCCGAACAGCGAGATGGCCACGGCCACGGCCAGTTCGAAGAAGTTGCTGGTGCCGATCAGGCAGGCCGGGCCGGCAATGTCATGTGGCAGCTTCAGCCAGCGCGCACCCAGCCAGCTGATGGCGAACACGCCGTAGCTCTGCAGCACCAGTGGCACCGCGATCAGCACGATGATGAAAGGCTGGGCCACCAGGGTGGGCGCCTGCAGGCCGAACAGCAGCACCACGGTGGCGATGAGACCCGCTACGGCCGCCGGCTTGAGCCGGGCGGTGAAGTCGCTGACCGCCAGCTCAGACCGCCGTTGCAGCACGGCGCGCGTGGCCATGCCGGCCAGCAGCGGCAGCACCACGTAGAGCACGGTGGCCAGCAGCAGGGTGGTCCACGGCACCGTGAGTTCGGTCACCCCCAGCAGGAAGGCGGCGATGGGCGCGAAGGCCACCACCATGATGAGGTCGTTGACCGAGACCTGCACGAGCGTGTAGTTCGGATCCCCCCGAACCAGTTGGCTCCAGACGAACACCATGGCGGTGCAGGGGGCCACACCCAGCAGGATCATCCCGGCGATGTACTGCTGCGCATCCGCCGGCGACACCCATCCCGCAAACATGAACTCGAAGAAGAGCACCCCGAGCCCCGCCATGGTGAAGGGCTTGATCAGCCAGTTCACCACCAGGGTCAACGCCAGGCCTTGAGGGCGTCGGCGCACCTCGCGCACGGCACCCCAGTCGATCTGGACCATCATCGGGTAGATCATGATCCAGATGAACACGGCCACCACCAGGTTGACGTGCGCCACTTCCAGTGCCGCCACGGCCTGGAACAGGCCGGGGACGGTGAGCCCGAGGGCGACCCCGGCCCCGATGCCCAGGGTCACCCACAGGGTCAGGAAGCGTTCGAACAGTCCCATGGCGCTCTTCGTTGCCGATGTTCAGCGCGTGCCGATCTCGCGCATCTGCTGCTGCAGCGAGAGGCTGAACAGGACATGGCGGATGCGTTCGGTCATGGGAACCTCGTGTCAGCAGCAGGTGGAAGGGGAGAGCGTGGCGAGCCCGCAGGGCTGGCCGCCGCAACAGTGATCGGTCAGGTAGGCGATGAGTTCGTTCATCTGGGCGATGAGCGGGCGGTACACCAGATGGCGGCCCTGGCGCTCGGCTTGCACCAGCCCGGTGTCCGCCAGGCCTCTGAGGTGAAACGACAGGGTGGACGAAGGCACACCCAGGGCGGCGGCCAGCACGCCCGGGGTCATCCCGTCAGGGCCTGCGCCCACCAGGGCGCGGAACACGCGCAACCTGGCGGGCTGGGCCAGTGCGGACAGCGCGGCCACCGCCTGGGCCTCGGACAAGGGGCCGGGCAGCACCACGGTGGCCGTGGTGAGAACGGCGGCGCTCATGCGCGCGGGCCCGGGTCTGGGTCTGGTCCCGGGCCCGCAAGAGGCAAACGGGTGGGCAGCGCCAGCGTCACGGCCCAGCACGCCAGCAGCATGAGCCCGGAGCCCAACAGCGACCACGACAGCCCGCCCCACTGGTACAGCAGCCCTGACAACAGCGTGCCGAAGAAGCGGCCCAGGGCATTGGCCGCGTAGTAGAAGCCCACGTCCTCGGCCGCCTTCTCCGAGCCGGCGTAGGCGAGGATCAGGTAGGAGTGCACCGAAGAGTTGACGGCAAAGGCCGCGCCAAACACCGCCAGCCCCGCCACCACCACCCAGGTCAGCTGCGGCACCTGCACCCACACCAGGCCTGCCAGCACCAGCGGCACGGCGGCCAGCAGGGCCGACCAGGCGCGGGCCGCGGGCACTTCACGCGTGAGGCCGTCCTCGCTGCGCCGCACGATGGCCGGTGCTGCGGCCTGCACGACGCCGTAGCCGATGGTCCACAGCGCCAGGAATGCGCCCACCATGGTGAAGTTCCAGCCTGAGGCGTACAGGAACACGGGCACGCCCACCACAAACCACACATCGCGCGCGCCGAACAGGGCCACCCGCGCGGCGGCCAGCAGGTTGATGGCCCGGCTCTTGGCGAAGAGTTCACGGGCTGACTTGGACGCCTTGTTCTTGCCCATCAGCGGCGGCACGAAGCCCACCACACCCACGAACACCAGCGCCAGCAGCGCGGCCATGGCCCACAGGGCGTGGGTGAAGCCCAGGGCCTGCAGCAGCACGCCGCCCAGGAAGAAGCCGATGCCCTTCATCGCGTTCTTGCTGCCGGTGAAGAAGGCCACCCACTTGAAGAGCTGGCCGCTGGCCTGGCTTGCGGTGAGCTTGATGGCCGACTTGCTGGCCGTCTTGGTCAGGTCCTTGGCCACGCCACACAGGCCCTGCGCGCCCACCACCCAGGCCACGGATGCCGCCACCGTCCAGTCGGGTGACAAGGCCGACAGCATCAGAAACCCCAGGATCTGCGTGCCCAGCCCCACGGCCAGCATGCGCGCGATGCCGTAGCGGGTGGCCAGCCAGCCGCCCACCAGGTTCGCCACCACCCCGGCGGCTTCGTACAGCAGGAACAGGAAGGCCAGGGTGAAAGGGGAGTAGCCCAGCTGGTAGAAGTGCAGCAGCACCAGCATGCGCAGCGCGCCGTCCGTGAGCGTGAAGCCCCAGTAGGCGGCGGTGACGATGGCGTAATGTTGGACCCCTCGCACGGCGGGTACGCCGTGCGATCCCCCGAGGGGATGCGGGCCGGCTTGGGGCGGCCCGGCGCTCGGCCCGCCCGCGCGGGAGTCATCTGACATCACACCCCCTGCTGCTGCAGATGGCAGGCCAGGTCCACCATGCGGCAGGCGTAGCCCATCTCGTTGTCGTACCAGGCGTACACCTTCAGCAAGGTGCCGTCGGTCACCATGGTGGACAGCGCGTCCACGATGGAGCTGCGGGTGTCGCGTGCGTAGTCGGCGCTGACCAGCGGGCGCTCCTCGTAACCCAGGATGCCCGCCAGCGACCCGCGCGCGGCCTGCGCGAACAGGGCGTTCACTTCCTCGGCGGTGGTCGCGCGCTGCAGTTCGAACACGCAGTCGGTGAGCGACGCGTTGAGCACCGGGGCCCGCACGGCGTGCCCGTTGAGCTTACCCTTGAGTTCGGGGTAGATCAAGGCGATGGCCGTGGCGCTGCCCGTGGTGGTGGGCGCCAGGCTCAGCATGGCGCTGCGGGCACGCCGCAGGTCCTTGTGGGGCGCGTCCACCACGAGGTTGGTGTTGGTGGGGTCGTGGATGGTGGTGATCTGGCCGTGGCGGATACCCAGGGCCTCGTGTACCACCTTCACCACGGGCGCCAGGCAGTTGGTGGTACACGAAGCGGCGGTGACGATGGGGTGCTGCTGCGGGTGATACAGGTGCTCGTTCACACCCACCACCACGTTGAGCACGCCGCCGGTCTTCACCGGGGCCGCCACGATCACGCGCTTGGCGCCCCTGTCCAGGTGGCCTTGTAGCGTCTCGGGGGTGAGGAACTTGCCCGTGCACTCCAGCACCAGGTCCACGCCCAGGTCACCCCAAGGGATGTCGGCTGCGGTGGCGTGCGCGCTGAAGCCGAGCGTGCGCGCGCCGATGCGCACTGAATGCTCATCAAGCGCCTCGATGTCCTCGCGCCAGCGGCCCTGCACGCTGTCAAACGCCAGCAGGTGCGCCGTGGCGGTACTGCCTCCCTTGAGTTCGTTCAGGTGCACCACCTCCAGGCGGTTGCCCGCGCGCGGGTCGTCCTGCGGGCGCTCGGCCGCGCCGAAGGCGGCGCGCAGCGCCAGGCGGCCGATGCGGCCCATGCCGTTGATGCCGACTTTCATGGGTGGGGTCTGGGTCATGGAGTGGGTGGTCATGGGCGGCGGGGCGTCGACATTCGATCGATCTTTGATATTTCCACCGAAATCGAATGATCCACCTTCGAGATGACAGTTGTGTGACGATGGCTGCAGCAGTCCCGTGCTGACTTGCCAAGATCTGGTGACCAGGCCTTCATCAGGCTCTCTTGTTGACCATGAACTGTGTAAACGGTATAAACAGTTTTGGATTCATCTGTGCAAGGAGTACCGAATGAAATCGAATGCAGTTTCGTCCGCCAAGCCTGTGAGGGCGGCAAGCACACGACCCGCATCGGCGCCGGCGCCGGCGTCGAAACCTTCCGTCCCCAGGAAGCGTTCAAGCGCCGCTGCCAAGGCTGTGAGCCCGGCAGCCACCCCTGCTGCCCCGAGGGCGGCGGCTGGCTCGACAGCATCGCCCACGCCGGCGCCGGAGAAGCCCGCCAAGGCCCCCAAGGTCCGGCTGGTGCGAGACAGTTTCACCATGCCTGAAGCTGATTTCGCCTTGGTGGCCACCCTCAAGGAACGCGCCTTGAAGAATGGGCGCGCCGCCAAGAAGAGTGAGTTGCTGCGCGCTGGGCTGCAATTGCTGGGCCAGCAGTCTCCGGCAGCCCTCGTGGCGGCGTTGGAGCGCCTTCAGCCGATCAAGACAGGGCGTCCCAAGCGCAGCGATTGAGCAGTGGCTTCGCGCCCTGCAACAACATCCCTTGGCCCGCCAAGCTGCGTCAGGGGGGGCGTTCAACGTCCCCGGTCCCGCAGTCGATGCATCACCCGCCAGGCGATCAGCCCGGTGAAGGCCGTGATCAAGCCCACCATCCACCAGAAGCCGGCAGGGGTCTGCGCAAACGGGATGCCGCCTACGTTCATGCCGAACAGGCCCGAGGTCAGGTTGATGGGCAGCGCCAGCACCGTGACCATGGTCAGCATGAACAGGCTCCGGTTGTTCTCCTCGGCCACTTTGGTGGCCGACTCTTCCTGCATGAGCTTGACGCGGTCCTGCAAGGCCGCAATGTCTCGCAGGACAAGGGAGAACTCCTCGTTGGCTTGCGCGAGCTGTTGCAGATCGTCCGCAGACATCCAGCCTGGCGGGCGGCCCAGCACCCGCGTGAGCGCGCTCGGCTCGGGGGTGAGCAGGCGCTGAAGTCGCACCATCAGGCGCCGCAGGCCGGCCAGTTCCGCGCCGTGCCGCTCGTGCCGACCTGCCAGCAGCTCGTCCTCCACCTCGTCCAGGCGCTCCGAGGCGCGGCGCAGGATGCGCTGCAATTCATCGGCCTGGTCTCGCAGCAGGTGGTCGAGCAGGTCCACGCTGCTGGTCATGGCGGCCCCCCGCCGCACGGCGGTGCGAAGCCGGTCCACCGAGCGCAGCGGCCTGCGCCTTGCCGTGACCACCAGGCCTCGCGTCACACTGGCCCACAGGGTCTCAACCTCCTTGGCGTCGAAGCTGAAGTCGAAGGTCACGTCGTTGAGAACGGCAAACAGTGCATCCTCATCACGCTCTATCCGCGACGAGCGTGACCCCTCCACCAGCGCTTCGAAGAAGTTCTCGCTCAGTCCGGCGTGCGCCCGCAGCCAGCGCAAGCTGGCGGTGTGGCTCAGGTTCATGTGCAGCCACACGAACCCCGGGCCTTGTTGTGAGAGCAGTGAGTGCGCTTCGGTGGTCGATGCGACGCTGTGGACGCCCCCATCGGGTTCGAAGCGATAGCCGCAGATCAGCCCGTCATCGGCGTGGTGGGTCAGTGCGGATGGGGCAGGCTCTGGAGAGGTCATCAGGCGGCAGCGCGGCTGTCCAGCGATTGAACCGGGCTTGTCGTTCACCTGCATGACAAGGTGATGACAACTCTCGGTCGTGCAACCCCAGGCGCGGGAGAGCAGTGCTGTGGTTTGTGACATGGCAGCCCACGCGGTCACATCCGCGTCACTTCGGCTGAGCATCATGCCGCTGGCGAAACCTTGAGGAGCGTCCGGTGGATGATGACTCTGCAGTGAAGATTGATGTCCGCACCGTCTGGATCTCCGATCTGCATCTCGGCACCCCGGGGTGTCAGGCGCAGGCGTTGCTCGACTTCCTGCGCGACATCAAGTGCAACACGCTGTACCTGGTGGGCGACATCATCGACGGCTGGCAGTTGCGGCGCACCTGGTACTGGCCGCAACTGCACAACGATGTGGTGCAGAAGATCCTGCGCAAGGCGCGAAAAGGTGTGCGCGTCGTCTTCGTTCCCGGCAACCATGACGAGTTCGCACGGCGCTATGTCGCGCACAACTTTGGCGGGGTGGACGTGGCGGAGGAGTGCATCCATGTCACGGCCGATGGGCGGCGCCTGTGGGTGACGCACGGGGACCTTTTCGATGGCGTCATCCAGTGCGCCAAGTGGCTGGCCTATCTTGGAGATGCAGCCTACGAACTCAGCCTGAAGGTCAACCGCTGGTTCAATCGCCTGAGGGCGCGGCTTGGGTTGCCCTACTGGAGCCTGTCGCGCTATCTCAAGCTGAAGGTCAAGCGCGCAGTGAGCTACGTGAGCGACTTCGAGACCGCCGTGGCGCACGAAGCCCGCAAGCGAGGCGCTGACGGCGTGGTGTGCGGTCACATCCACCATGCCGAGATTCGCGAGATTGAGGGCGTGCTGTACTGCAACGACGGTGACTGGGTGGAGTCACTGACCGCGCTCGTCGAGCATCATGACGGGCGCCTGGAAATCATTGACCGCAGTGCCTCGCTCGAGGCGGCACACCGACCGCTCGCCCTGCCCGGGGCCGTGGAACCTGTGCAGCCTGTCGTGCTCCCCGAGCCCGACACGGTGTTGCCGCAGACCAGGGCCTGAAGAGGCTGACACGGGCTCCCGTTCAGATCGCCCCCCGACGGCCAGGGGCGAACTGCGTCAGGCTGCCAAAGCCTGTAAACGTTCTTCGGGCAGGCGCGACCAGCGGGCATCCACACTGCCGCGGCCAATGCCCAGGTGCTCGAAGCCGAGCTGCAGCATCAGCCCCGGGTCATACAGGTTGCGGCCATCCAGCAGCACAGGCGTCTTCATGCGCGCCTTCAGGGCACCGAAGTCCGGGCTGCGGAACTCCCGCCACTCGGTCACGATCGCCAATGCGCTGGCTCCATCGGCGGCGGAAAGCGGATCGTCGCAAAGCGTCAGACGGGGGCGGTCGGGCCACAACGCAGCCACCCCAGGCATCGCCACCGGATCGAAGGCGCGCACCGTGGCGCCGCACTTCAGCAACTCGTCGATGAGCAGCAGGCTGGGGGCTTCCCGCAGGTCGTCGGTGTCGGGCTTGAAGGACAGCCCCCAGACCCCGAAGGTCAGACCCCTCAGGTCGTCACCGTAGCGGTGCCGGATGCGTTGCCCCAGCAAGCGCTTCTGTTGCTCGTTGACTTCCCGTACGGCCCCCACGATCTGCAGGTCCAGCCCTGTGTCCTGCCCCATGCGCGCCAAAGCCTGCACGTCCTTGGGAAAGCAGGATCCACCCCAGCCGCAACCCGCGTACAGGAAGTGCGTGCCGATGCGAGGGTCCGCGCCGATGCCCATGCGGACCTGTTCGATGTCCGCCCCCAGACGTTCGGCCAGGCGTGACATCTCGTTCATGAAGCTGATGCGTGAGGCCAGCATGGCGTTGGCCACGTACTTGGTCAGTTCCGCACTGCGCGGGTCCATCACGAGCACCCGATCCCGGTTGCGCAGGAAGGGCGCGTACAGCGCGCGCATGAGCAAGGTGGCCTGCTCGTCATCGGCGCCGATCACCACGCGGTCAGGGTGCATGAAGTCGGCAATGGCAGCCCCTTCCTTGAGGAACTCGGGGTTGGACACCACCGCGAAAGGCACGATGGCTTCGCGCTCGCGCAGGGCCTGACCGATCTCCTGGCGCACGCGGTCTGCCGTGCCCACGGGCACCGTGCTCTTGTCGACCACGACCTTGTAGTCCTGCATGTGGCGTCCGATCGTGCGTGCCACCTCCAGCACGTGCGCAAGATCGGCCGAGCCATCCTCGGCCGCAGGCGTGCCCACGGCGATGAAGACGATGGTGCCGTGGACGGTGGCCTGCACCGCATCGGTGGTGAACTGCAGACGCCCGGCCGCAGCATTGCGTGTCACCAAGTCCGCCAGGCCGGGCTCGTGAATGGGGACGCGACCTTGCCGCAGCATCTCGACCCGTGAGCTGTCCACGTCGACGCACACCACGCTGTTGCCCATGTCGGACAGGCAGGCCGCCGTCACCAGGCCCACATAGCCGGCACCAAACACAGTGATCTTCATCGCAGGTCTCCAGCGGCCACTGGGGCGACGCACACCGCCGCTTCAGCACCTGACTGCAATGCTGCTGGGCTTACGTGACGCTGCCGTGAAGCTTGTCCTACACAACGGTGACAGTCCCTGTGGCCTGCGGGTCCGCCGCGTCGGGCAGCAGCATCAAGGGCTCGCCCATGCGGATGTGCTGACCCTCGGCGATGTTCGGCGCCAGGCGGAAGCCAGGTGGCGCGAAGACGATGATCGTGGAGCCGTGCTGGAACCAGCCCAGCTCCTGACCCTTGGACACCTCCACCTCGCAGGGCAGCTCGTGCGGACCTCGGTAGCGCAGGTGCAGCAGCACGTCCAGAAAGTGAAACCGCATGCTGGCCACCAGGATGGCCGCCACCGGCACCAAGGCGATGTCGTGGCCGCCGCGCGCCAGACGTGTGTGCAACACCGCCCGTTCGTTGCGGCAGAACAACCGCTCAACGCGCCGCAGCGCGATCGGGTTCACGTTCCAGGTGTCGCCGCTGATGTAGCGCAAGTGCCGGATGGTGGCGTCATGAGGGGCATGGAAGCGGTGGTACATCGCTGAGGTCAAGCGCAGCGTGACATAGCTTCCACCTTCGAAGGCGCAGGGATTGTCGGCGTTGCCCATCAGGTCCTTCAGGTCATAGGCGAAGCCTTTGGCCTGGAAGACCTGACCCTTCATCACCGAACCACAGGCGCCCACGATGCCGTCGCTGGGGCTGACCAGCACCGCAGGGTCAGGATCGACAGTTCGCGCCCCGGGCTTCAGCTCTCGGGTGAAGCATTCGTGCAGGCTGCTGAAGTGCGACTTCCGGGCGTCGCTGAGGTCCAGTTCGGTGAACAGCCTCCAGATGAAGATCGAGATCCGGGTCAGCGCGGGGCTCCGAAGTCCACTAAACCAGCCCATGAAGTGCGTCAGGGCGATGCGGGGCACCCGGTTGGTGAGCAGGAAATTCAAGTCTTCCTGCAGCAACAGGCGCTGCCACACCCCGCGAGGCTTGGCCGCTTTGCCGGAAGTTGGCGGCAGCGCTGAGGAATTGGAGGGATCTGGGTTCATTTCATCAGCCTGTCAAGAGTCTGGAATACATCTGTCATGTCTTCACCAAGAGTTGATGCCATGCAAGAAGCCATGACCTTCCCGGCCCTGTCCGCCCTCGCGGCCCTTACGGTGGGCGCAGCCTGGGGCCTGCCCCGGTTCAAGCGCCGCATTGAACTCTCCAGGGCCAAGCACCGGTCGCTGGCGGGGCACTCGCGCATGGCCAAGCGGGTGGCCTCGCTCATTCCGGGGTACGCCTATGGCGCTGAGCGCTTCTTTGCTTCTGACGATGCGCCTGCCGAAGTGGTGGAGCGGCGCAAGGCGGGCTTTCACGCGCTGGCGGGCTTGTACGCAGCGCGCTTCCCGCTGAGCGTCGCGGCCACGGCGCAGGCGCGCGCGAGCGTGTCCGACCTGCAGTTCACCGGCAGCTACCGCGTGCCCTTCCAGTACAGCCCTTACCTGCGCGAACACCTGAAGGTGGGCAGCTTCGTGTGCGCATCCCGGGGCGTGAAGGTTGTGGACCTGGACGGCAATCAGTTCTTCGATCTGACCGGGTCTTATGGCGTCAACCTCTTCGGCTACGACTTCTACAAGGCCTGCATCGCGGAAGGCTCGGCTACCGCCGCCGAACTGGGCCCCGTGCTGGGCGCGTACCACCCCTGTGTCGTGGAGAACGTCGAGCGGCTGAAGATGATCTCCGGCCTTGACGAGGTGTCGTTCCACATGTCCGGTACCGAGGCCGTGATGCAGGCCGTGCGACTGGCTCGGTACCACACCCGCAAGACGCACCTGGTGCGCTTCTGTGGCGCCTATCACGGCTGGTGGGAAGACGTGCAGCCAGGCCCCGGCAACCCTGTGACCCCGCGCCAGACCTACACGCTCAAGGACATGGACGATCGGGCCTTGCATGTGCTGGCCACGCGTCGCGACATTGCCTGCGTCCTGGTCAACCCTTTGCAGGCGCTGCACCCCAACCGCCCCGCCCCGGGAGACTCGTCCCTGGTCGACAGCAGCCGCAGCGCGGGGTTCGACCGCGCTGCCTACACCGAGTGGCTCAGGCGCTTGCGCGAGGTGTGCAGCCAGCGCGGCATCGTTCTCATCTTCGACGAGGTGTTCCTGGGCTTCCGGCTGGCGCCGGGTGGTGCACAGGAGTACTTCGGGGTTCGTGCCGACATGGTCACCTATGGCAAGACGCTGGGGGGCGGCCTGCCGGTGGGCGTGGTCTGCGGGCGTGCCGACCTCATGAAGCGCTATCGCGAAGACCGGCCCGCTGACCTCTGCTTCGCGCGGGGTACCTTCAACGCGCACCCCTACGTGATGGGGGCGATGAAGGCCTTTCTCGACCGCATGGAGACCCCCGCAGTGCGTGCCCTCTACAACGGATTGGATGAGCGGTGGAACGACTGCGCGGCACGCTTCAATGCGAAGTTCGAGAAGGAGGGTTTGCCCGTGCGCGTGGCGCAGATGTCCAGCGTCTGGACGGTGACATACACGCAGCCGTCGCGCTACAACTGGATGCTCCAGTTCTATCTGCGTGCGCATGGACTGGCCTTGAGCTGGGTGGGGTCTGGCCGCTTGATCTTCAGCCTGAACTACCGCGACGAGGACCTGCAGGCGGTGCTGGACCGCTTCGTCGAGGCTGGCCGCCAGATGCAGGCCGATGGCTGGTGGTGGAGGGATCCCGCGGTGACCGACAGTTCGATCCGTCGCGGGATCCTGGCCGAGATGCTGACGCGCTGGCGCGGCGGTGCGCAGCGTCAGTGACGCTGCGCGTGCATCATGGGGTCGATCAGTTCCCCGCGCAGCAGATGCAGCGGGGCCTTGTGGTACAGCCAGATGTCGTGGAAGGGATCGGTGATGATCTTGGTGGCCCACACCATCCCTGTCATCAGCCCGTCTTGTACCCACAGCTGCAACACCCGCACGATCAGGCCTGCAACGCCCAGGGCGAGCCAGGAGATGCCGACGTCATGAACATACTCGCCGAAGGTGCCGGCAGGCTCTATCAGCCCCCCCAATGACGGTGTCAGCCACAGGGCCAAGGGCAGGGCGACCCACACGGACATCAGCACGATCTTGCGGCGGATGTTGTAGCCCACCTTGATCTCTTCCTTGTACTCGTCGCTGGCCTGGTTGACGTGGTCGTAGCCACGGGGTTCGAAGAAGAAGTGGCCCGCCTGACGGGCAACCATCGAGACGCACCAGGCGAGGAGGGCCGACCAGGCCGGCTCGATGAAGAGCAAACCGTAGGCGATCACAAAGCTCACTGCGCTGATGAGATGAAGGGTCTGGTTGATGCGGCTGTGGTGGTAGTAGCGGTGGTCATCCCAGCGCTGGACCTTCAGGGCGTTCATGAATTCGTTCACGTCGTTCCTCGGCAGGGGTTGAAGCCGCCCGGCGGGCAGCGCGCTGCAATGTTCGTGGTGCTGCATGAAAGTTCAGTGACGCCGATGTGACACGGCTGACGCCGTTCTGTCATGGCGCGGACTCATTGAGCCGACAGCATCCACGGTATGGACGCGACCTCTTCCGACCTGGATGCCGGTCTTCTGGTGCAGGAGTACCCGGCACCGAGACGATCGCTGCGGGTGGCCTTCGTCACCGAGACCTACCCCCCCGAGGTCAATGGTGTGGCCATGACGCTGGCCCATCTGGTGCAGGGCCTGCACAAGCGAAACCACGACGTTCAGCTCATTCGGCCGCGTCAGCCAGGATCGGAAGCCTGCGGCACTTCAGAGCGCTTTCATGAGGTGCTGATGCGCGGGTTGCCGGTGCCGCGCTACCCGAGCCTGCGCATGGGGGTTCCGTCCAAGCGTGCTTTGGTGAGGCTCTGGTCCTTTCACCGACCCGATATCGTGCACATCGCCACGGAGGGCCCCCTGGGGTGGTCCGCGCTCAAGGCCTGCGAGCATCTCAAGCTGCCGGTGACCTCGGACTTCCGAACCAACTTCCACGCTTACAGCCAGCACTACGGGGTCGGTTGGCTGCGAAAGCCCATCATGGCCTACCTGCGCAAGTTTCACAACGCCGCACGGCGCACCTTCGTACCCACGGACGACCTTCGGCAAGAACTCGCGGATTGCGGCTTCCAACGCCTTCGGGTAGTGTCCAGGGGAGTCGACACCGAGATGTTCAACCCCTTGCGCCGAGACCCGGGCCTGCGCCTGAGTTGGGGGCTCGGGCCCGAGGGTCTTGCCGTCCTCTACATGGGCCGCTTGGCCGCTGAGAAGAATCTGGAGTTGCTGGTGCGGGCCTTCGATGCGCTGGCCCAGCAGGTGCCGGATGCCCGCATGGTGCTGGTGGGCAATGGCCCAATGCGCCACCCACTGCAGTTGAAGCGGCCTCAGTTTCATTTCGCTGGCCAGCGTTCAGGCGAGGATCTGGCCCGCCACGTGGCCTCTGCCGATCTGTTCTTGTTTCCCAGTCTTTCCGAGACCTTCGGCAACGTGGTTACGGAGTCCATGGCCAGCGGCGTGCCGGTCGTGGCCTTTGACCACGCGGCTGCGGGCCAGTTGATACGTTCGGGAGTCAATGGCCAGAGCGTCCCCCGCCTGGACGAGCCGGGGTTCATTCGCGCCGTGGTGGAGGCTGCCCAGGACCGGCAACGCCTGGCCCGATGGGGCCAGCAGGCTCGGCGCACGGTGGAGCCCTTGGGCTGGCCTGACATCGTGCAGCGCTTCGAGGCCGAATTGCGAGAGGCGCTTGATCATCCGTTACCCCCAGGGGAGGAGTCCCGTCGGCCCGCTCATGATGGGCAGGCCCTGGCGCACAATGGCCCTTGTGCTTGAAGTGCCTTCACCCTCAGCCCCGCATGCCCTCGCAGCCATCGACATCGGGTCCAACAGCTTCCGGCTGGAACTTGGTCGCGTGGCCTCGGGCCGTTACCGGCGTGACGACTATCTCAAGGACACCGTTCGTCTGGGCGCCGGGCTTGACGAACAGTCGCGCCTGACCGAAGCGGCTTTCGAGCGGGGCCTGGCCACGCTGGCCACCTTTGCCAAGAGGCTGCAGGGCTTCGACCCCACAAGGGTGCGCGCGGTGGCGACGCAGACGCTGCGCGAGGCTCGTAACCGCGACGAGTTCCTGCGCGCAGCCCAGCGCGTGCTGGGTTACCCCATCGAGGTGATTTCTGGCCGGGAAGAGGCGAGGCTCATCTATGCCGGGGTGTCGTTTCTCCAACCGTCTGACGCTTCGCGTCTGGTGGTCGATATCGGGGGGCGATCTACGGAGCTGATCCTGGGTGAGGGACGTACGCCCCAGGAGGCAGAGTCTTTTCCAGTCGGTTCTGTCGGCTTGTCGATGCGCTACTTTGGCGATGGACACATGAGCTCCCAAGCCTTCCGTGCCGCGCAGATCGCCGCAGGCGCCGAGTTCGAGGAAGCCCTGACGGAGTTTGCGCCCGCCTTGTGGACGGAGGCTCTGGGCTCGTCCGGCACGGTAGGTGCCGTTTCCAACGTACTGCGCGAGTCGGGCAAGACCGACGGCGACATCACCGCGGCCGGACTGGCCTCACTGATCGAGCAATGCATCGAGGCGAGTCACATCGACCGGCTTCAGGTCCCCGGTCTTCGTGACGACAGGCGGGCCGTCATCCCAGGCGGTCTGGCCATCCTCTACACCCTGCTCACCCACTTCGGCATCGAACGGATGCGCCCCGCCAAGGGCGCATTGCGCCAGGGGGTCATCATCGACCTGCACGAACGCCTGTTGGCCCAGCGCCCGGGCGCCCGGGGCCAGGATGCGCGTGATGTCACCGTGGCCGCTCTGCAGGGCCGTTTCGATGTGGATACCGAGCAGGCGCAACGGGTGCGAGACACGGCGCTGCTGCTGCACGACGCCGCGTGGCCCGATGCCGACCCGCAGGCGCGCCGCGAACTGGGGTGGGCCTGTGATCTTCACGAACTCGGGCTGGCCGTGTCGCACCATGATTACCACCGCCACAGCGCCTACCTTCTGGCGCACATGGATGCCGCGGGGTTCTCGCAGAGCCAGCAGCGGCGCATAGGGCAGTTGGTTCTTGCCCAGCGAGGCGGGTTGCGCAAGGTGGAGGAGGCTCTGGCCGACCCCCTGTTCGCCTGGCAGGTCTTGAGCCTGCGGCTGGCGGTGATCCGCTGTCACGCCAGGGGCTACCCGCCGTCGATGGAGTACCGATTGAACCGCCGCAATGGTCGTGTGGCCGTGTTGGGTTGGAACCCGTCCAATGACGGCCCGAATCCACGCACACTGCACCTGCTTCAGGAAGAAGTGCAGGCTTGGGAGCGCCAGGGGCCCCTGCGCCTGGAACTCCTGTCGTAGCTCGTTCGGCCGCTGGCGGCCGAGTTTCAGACCCCCAGCAGTCTTCGCCTGTAGGCGGGTGACATGTCCCGCATCTGCAGCATCATGGGCAGATCTGCCGTCCCGAAGTCAGGGTCCCAGGCGGGTGCGCCCAGCACCTTGGCGCCGCAGTTCAGATAGCCCTTGATGAGGGGCGGGGGGTCCACCTTCAGGGTGCCGTCCAGTTCATCCACAGGCAATGCCAGCCTGGGCGTGACGTGATGCTCGATGGGCGCCAGATGGCGGTGCCGCAGTTGCGCCCACAGGCTGGCCGCCAGGTGGCCACCGTCGCGCATGGGCACGCTGGCGCAGCCCAGCATGACGTCCAGGCCATTGCGCGACATGAATTCCGCCAGGCTGGACCACAGCAGCATGATCACGCCGCCCGTGCGCCAGCGCTCGTCGATGCAGGAGCGGCCCAGTTCAGCGATGCGCGGGCGAAGGTGGCGCAGACGCACGAGGTCGAACTCGGTGTCCGTGTACAGGCCGCCCACCAGACGCGCTCCGCCCGGGGTCAACAGCCGGTAGGTGCCCACCACCTCGCCGGGCTGGTGGTCCGTGGCCACCGTTCGGATCAGCAGGTGTTCGCAGAAGCGGTCGTAGATGTCGATGTCGTAGCCTTCCGGACTGCCCAGCAGCCGCGGCAATCGGGCGCCCATCTCCTCGGCGAACACCTTGTGGCGAAGACGTTGCGCTGCACGCACCTCGTCTTCATGCCGCGCCCACAGGGCTTGCAGACGAGGCGCGTTGCCATGGGCCGGGCCGCTTCCCAGAGGGCTGCCGCGGTCTGCGGTGGAGGTCTTGCCAAGGAAGGAGATGTCGGTCATGTCCATGACCCTGAATGGTGAACATCCACGGTGACCACGCCATGAAGCTTCGATGACGTGAACATGACGACCCGGCAAGCCCCCGGGGGATGATCGGGAAAACCCTGAAGTAGAGCCTCGGTGCAACGACAATACGTCCCGTCAATTGACCGGGAGAAGGCCCATGCGGCGTGTCGTGTTCAACCAGAAGGGCGGCGTGGGCAAGTCCACCATCACCTGCAACCTCGCTGCCATCGGGGCCCAGCGCGGTCTGCGCACACTGGTGGTGGACCTGGACCCGCAGGCCAACAGCACCCGCTACCTGCTCGGTGATGCGGCTGATGAAGACCAGCCGGGCACGGCCGGCTTCTTCGAGCAGTCGCTGAAGTTCACGGTCAAGGACGAAGGCGTCGAGGGTTTCGTGGTGCCCACACCGTTCGAGAACCTGAGCGTCATGCCGGCCAGCGCGGCCTTGGCCGATCTGCACGCCAAACTGGAGTCACGCTACAAGATCTACAAGCTGCGCAAGGGCCTGGAGATGCTGGACGGCCAGTTTGACCGCATCTGGATCGACACGCCCCCGTCCTTGAACTTCTACACCCGCAGCGCCCTCATCGCAGCTCAGGGATGCCTCATCCCCTTTGACTGCGACGACTTCTCGCGCAAAGCCCTCTACGGCCTGCTGGAGGAGGTGCAGGACCTGCGCGGTGACCACAACCCCGAACTCGAGGTGCATGGCATCGTCGTGAACCAGTTCCAGGCGCGCGCGCGCCTGCCGGGCGAACTGGTCCAGGCCCTGGTCGATGAGGGGCTGCCGGTGCTGCAGCCCTACCTCAGTGCCTCGGTGAAGGTTCGCGAGTCTCACCAGGCGGCCCGGCCCATGATCTACCTGGACCCCAGCCACAAGCTCACCCAGGAGTTCATCGCCTTGTTCGATGCCCTGCCGGGCGAGGCCAAGCCCAAGCCCAAACCCAAACCCAAACCCAAGCTCAAGTCCGGGCAGCGGCGCAAGGCCAGTACTGCAAGTTGAGCCCTGGGGACCCGACGCCGGCCGGGTCTCGTCGCGGCGCTGATTCTCAGACGTGTTCTGAGCTCAGGCTCGCGTGCAGCAGGATTTCCACCTGCCCTTCGCGCTCCCGGCGCTTGATCCACCACAGCGCGCCTTTGCGCACCGGCCAGGGCTGCATCACGCCCGCCAGCAGGTAGGCGGCGGTCAACCCGAGCGTGGGCTGGTGGCCCACCACCACGACGGGTTCCTTGGCGTCCGGCCAGCGCGCCGCATGCAGCAGCGCCTCCACGGACTGATCGGGGCCGAGCGCCTCCAGGATGCGTTTGCGCCGATCCAGGCCCTGGGCGGTCTGCACCGTGCGCAGGGTGGGGCTCACCAGCACGCGGGTGCCTTCGGGCAGATGATGGTTGAGCCAGCGGGCCATCCTCCCCGCTTGCCGCTCGCCCTTGGCCGTCAAGGGCCGATCGCGGTCTGCCGTACCGTCCGCTGCATCGCGGGCGTCTGCGTGTCGCCAGAGGATGAGGTCCACGCTCAAGGGCCGACGCAGCCGTGCAACCGCATCAGCGCCTGCTGGGCACAGAGGCCCCGCTCTGCGGTGCGGGTGTAATCGCCAGAAGACTGGAGTTCCCACGCGTCCTGCTCGTCCAGCAGGTAGGGGGTGATGCATTCGTCGATGACGCGTTGGCGCAGCGTGTCGTCCAGGATCGGCCAGGCCACCTCCACGCGCCGCAGCATGTTGCGCGACATCCAGTCCGCACTGCTCAGGTACAGGGCTTCTTGTGGTGCGCTGGCCTCGCCCCAGCGGAAGTAGAAGACGCGGGTGTGCTCCAGGAAGCGCCCGATCACCGAGCGCACGCGGATGTGGTCCGTCACGCCTGCCACGCCCGGCCGCAGGATGCAGGCCCCCCGCACGATGAGGTCGATCCACGCCCCCGCCTGGCCGGCCTCCACCAGGGCATCGGTCAGGGCCGGGTCGGTCAGTGCGTTGACCTTCACCACCACGCGGGCGGTCAGGCCTTGCCGCGCAGCCTGAGCGACGCTGCGCAGCAACTCCAGCATGCGGGCGTGCAGATGCGTCGGCGCGGTCAGCAGGCGCCGTTGTCCTGCCAGCGGTGCCAGGCTTGAGAGCTTCAGGAAGACGGCGTCGACGTCTGCGGTCAACTCCGGGTCGGCCGTGAGGTAGCCGACATCGGTGTACAGACGTGCCGTGCGCGGGTTGTAGTTCCCCGTGGACAGGTGGGCGTAGCGGCGCAGCAGGGTGGTGCCCTTGCGAGGGGTCTCGCGCCGGGTCACCAGCAGCAGCTTGGCGTGCGTCTTCAAGCCCACCATGCCGTACACCACCTGGGCGCCCACGCCCTCCAGACGTTCGGCCCAGTTGATGTTGGCTTCCTCGTCGAAGCGGGCCTTGAGCTCCAACACCACCGTCACTTCCTTGCCGCGGCGCACGGCCTCCAGCAACAGGTCCATCAGCACGCTTTCCGTGCCGGTCCGGTAGACGGTCTGCTTGATGGCCAGCACCTGCGGGTCGGCCACGGCCTGGCGCAGGAACTCCACCACGGGCTCAAAGCTCTGGAAGGGATGGTGCAGCAGCAGATCGCCCTTCTTCAGGCGCTCGAACACGCTGCTGCCCTTGGGCCACTGCGCCTGCGGCCAACCGGGCTCGAAGGGCGGGAAACGCAGGCCGTTGGCGGGTGCCTGGTCGATGAGTTGGTTCAGGCGCACCAGGTTCACCGGTCCGTTGACCGGGTACAGCGCCTCGGGCGGCAGCGCAAACTGCTGCAACAACAACGCCGAGAGTTCCGGCGGGCAGGAACTCACCACCTCCAGGCGGATCGCCAGCCCGTAGTGGCGGGTGGTCAGACCGGTGCGCAGGGCCTGACGCAGGTTGGTCATGTCGTCCTCGTCCACCTCCAGGTCCGAGTCGCGCGTGACACGGAATTGCGAGAACGCTTCCACCGTCCGGCCGGGCAGCAGTTCGCCCAGGTGGGCCCGGATCACGCTGGTGAGCAGGACAAAGCCGTGTTCGCCCGGCGGCATCACCCGTTCGGGCAGGCGGATGACGCGCGGCAGCGACCGAGGCACCTTCACGATGACGATGGCGCCGCCCGCGGCATGCACGTCGTCACCGGTCAAGCGCAAGATGAAGTTCAGGCTTTTGTTGGCCACCAGCGGGAAGGGGTGGGCCGGATCCAGTGCCACCGGCACCAGCAGCGGACGGACCTGGGCTTCGAAGAAGCGTGCCACCCAGCGCCGCTGCGCTTCGTTGCGGTCGGCATGGTTGAGGATGCGGATACCCTTTTCCGCCAAGGCGGGCATCACCTCGTCATTCAGGACGCGGTACTGCTCGTCAATCAGTTCATGGGCCTGCGCCGACAGGTCCGCAAACTCCTGCCGGGTCTCGCCCTGCGCACTTTGGCGGACCAGCTCCAGCCAATCCGGGAAGCGCACTTCGAAGAACTCGTCCAGGTTGGACGACACGATGGTGATGTAGCGAAGCCGCTCCAGCAGCGGCACATCGGCGCGGCGCGCCTGGGCGAGCACGCGGAGGTTGAAGGCCAGCAAGGAGGCTTCGCGGTCGATCATGAACGTGTAGGAGTTTGGGCAGGTTCGCGGACCTGCTCATGGGGAGGTTCGAGAACTTACAGCAAAAAGACGATAGCCCTGGCATGTGACGGCTTTGTGACAGGCATCACCGATGACAGCTTTCGCAACGGACGAGCCGCACCACCCTTCAACGCAGGGAAGATGTCATCTGAAGCGGCGGTTTGTCACAAAAGCTTCACGGGAGAGCCCTAGAGTGCCCCATAACGCAATCCAAGGTGTACGGAGATCCCAAAACCAAGGATGGCGCATGCGCTCACCTGTCAGCTTCCATCACTTTTCATTTCCGCGGAGATTTCCATGAAGCGTCACTTCCTCAAGACCCTGGCGGCCGCTGTGGTCGCCTCCCTGGCCTACAGCGGTGCCGCCCTGGCCGCCGACATCACCGGCGCCGGTGCCACCTTCCCCTTCCCGGTCTACGCCAAGTGGGCGGAAGCCTACAAGAAGGAAACCGGCACGGGCCTGAACTACCAGTCCATCGGGTCTTCCGGCGGTATCCGCCAGATCCGCGCCAAGACCGTAACCTTCGGTGCGACCGATGCGCCCGTCTCCGGCCCCGACCTCGACAAGGACGCCATGGTGCAGTTCCCGGCCATCATCGGCGGCACGGTGCCCATCATCAACCTCGAGGGCTTCAAGCCGGGCGAACTTCGAGTCACGGGTCCCGTGATGGCCGAAATGTTCCTGGGCACGATCAGCAAGTGGAACGACCCGAAGTTCGCAGCCCTGAATCCGGGCAAGAGCCTGCCGGATCAGCTGATCACAGTCGTGCATCGCGCTGACGGATCCGGCACCACTTTCAATTGGACTGACTACCTGACCGCCATCAGCAAAGACTGGGCTGACAAGGTGGGCAAGGGTGCTGCCGTCAAGTGGCCGGCTGCCACCTCCGTGGGTGGCAAGGGCAACGAAGGCGTTGCCGCCAACGTCGGCCGGATCAAGGGCTCCATCGGCTACGTGGAGTACGCGTACGTCAAGAAGAACAACATGAACTTCATGCAGGTCATGAACGCTGACGGCAAGTACGTCAGCCCCGACGACAAGACCTTCGCCGCTGCCGCTGCTGGCGCCGACTGGTTCAGCGTCCCGGGCATGGGCGTGTCCATGGTGAACGCCAAGGGTGCGGAGAGCTGGCCCATCTCCACCGCCTCGTTCATCCTCATGTACAAGGAGCCGGCAGACAAGGCTGCCGCAGGCGAAGCCCTGAAGTTCTTCGACTGGGCCTTCAAGAATGGCAAGCAGATGGCACTGGAACTGGACTATGTGCCGCTGCCTGACCGGCTGACGGCGGACATCCGCAGCCGCGTCTGGTCGCAGATCAAGCGCTGATCAACGGCCTTCACAGAGCAGGGTGACCCATGAGCGGGACGACGCCTACGCCCCTGGACGCTTCCCAAGCCGGCCCGCAGGTCGGCGCTGGTGGGCTTGGGCATACTCCCGACGAGCGGCCTGACATGGGAGGATCCCGCATGAGTTCAACACCCTCCACCCTGGCGGGCGTGGCGCCTTCAATGGTGTCCATCGCCCGCCGGCAGCAGATCCAGGATTTCTTCTTTCACCGGATGACCCAGGCCTTTTCCTTGCTGGTGCTGGTGGCGCTGCTGGGCATCATCGGCTCGCTGCTGATCAATGCCGCGCCCACGTTCAAGAAGTTCGGTTTCGAGTTCCTGTGGCGCGCCGAGTGGGACATCATCAACGAGGAGTTCGGCGCGCTCATTGCCATCGTCGGCACGGTCACCAGTGCCGGCATGGCGATGTTGATCGCCGTGCCGCTGGCCTTCGGGATTGCGCTGTTCCTGACCGAGACCTGCCCTGTCTGGCTGCGCAGGCCGCTGGGCACGGCCATTGAGCTGCTGGCGGCGGTGCCGTCCATCATCTACGGCATGTTCGGCTTGTTCGTGTTCGCGCCGCTGTTCGCTGACTACTTCCAGGTGCCTGTGCAGCAGGTGCTGGGCGGCATGCCCCTCATCGGCTGGTTGTTCGGCGGCGCCCCCAATGGGCTGGGCATCCTGGCTGCGGGCACGATCCTGGCCTTCATGGTGCTGCCCTTCGTGGCGGCGGTGATGCGTGACGTGTTCGAGATCGTGCCCCCCATCCTGCGCGAGTCGGCCTACGGCTTGGGCTGCACCACCTGGGAAGTGGTGCGCCGGGTCGTGCTGCCCTACACGCAAAAGGGCGTCATCGGCGGCATCATGCTGGGCCTGGGCCGCGCACTGGGCGAGACGATGGCCGTGACCTTCGTCATCGGCAACGCCAACCGGCTGCCCACCTCCTTGTTCTCGCCGGGCACTTCGATCGCCTCGACGCTGGCCAATGAGTTTGGTGAGGCAGCGGACTTCCACCTGTCCACGCTGTTCGCGCTCGGTTTCCTGCTCTTCGTCATCACCTTCGTGGTGCTGGCGCTGGCCAAGATCCTCATCATCCGGACCGAGAAGGGGAAGGGCCTGTGAGCATGAATCCCGCTCTGTATCGTAAGCGCCGCTTGGCCAACCGCGTGGGCCTGACCCTGTCCATGGGAGCCATGGTCCTGGGCCTGGCAGTGTTGCTGTGGATCCTGGCCGTGCTGTTCTACAACGGCTTGACGGCCATGGACTTCAAGCTGTTCACGCAGGACACGCCAGCGCCGGGCACCGAAGGCGGCGGTCTGCGCAACGCCATCGTCGGCAGCCTCATGATGCTGACGCTGACGGTGGTGGTTTCCACCCCAGTGGGCATCCTCGCGGGCATCTATCTCGCCGAGTATGGTGACCGCAGCCGCACTGCGGAGCTCACGCGGTTCGTCACCGACATCATGCTGTCGGCGCCCTCCATCGTGCTGGGGCTGTTCGTCTATGCGATTGCGGTGGCCACGGTGGGTAACTTCTCTGGATACGCCGGCAGCCTGGCCTTGTCGCTGATTGCCGTGCCGGTGGTGGTGCGCACAACAGAGAACATGCTGCGCCTCGTGCCTGGCAGCCTGCGCGAGGCCGCCTTTGCCCTGGGTGCGCCGCGCTGGAAGGTGGCCATCATGGTCAGCTTGCGAGCAGCGCGCAGCGGCGTGATCACAGGCCTGTTGCTGGCGGTGGCCCGCATCAGTGGCGAGACGGCGCCGTTGCTGTTCACGGCCCTGAACAACCAGTTCTTCAACGCCGACATGAGCAAGCCCATGGCCAACCTGCCGGTGGTGATCTTCCAGTTTGCGATGAGTCCCTACGACAACTGGATACGCCTGGCCTGGGCCGGGGCATTGCTCATCACACTGACCGTGCTGGTGATCAACATCGTGGCGCGGGTGTTCTTCCGCGACCGCTCCTCCAACTGAGCGCCTGCCCCACGCCAGGCCTCAACTGCCGAGCCCTTCATCCCATGCAAGCCGTCATCAACGAGACCACCGCCGCCACGCGCAATGCGCTGGAGGTCCGCAAGCTCAACTTCTTCTACGGGAAGTTCCAGGGTCTGAAGAACATCGACCTGGACGTCGCCGAGAAGCGCGTCACAGCCTTCATCGGCCCCTCGGGCTGCGGCAAGTCCACCTTGCTGCGCACCTTCAACCGGATGTACAGCCTGTACCCGGGTCAGCGGGCCGAGGGACAGATCAATTTCTACGGCGAAAACATCCTGGACGACGGCCAGGACCTGAACATGCTGCGCGCCCGCATCGGCATGGTGTTTCAGAAACCTACGCCGTTCCCGATGTCGATCTACGACAACATCGCATTCGGTGTGAAGCTGTACGAAACCCTGTCGCGCAGCGAGATGGACGACCGCGTGGAGTGGGCGCTGACCAAGGCGGCGCTGTGGAAGGAAGTCAAGGACAAGCTCACCCAGAGCGGCCTGTCACTCTCTGGTGGCCAGCAGCAGCGCTTGTGCATCGCGCGCAGCGTGGCGGTCAAGCCTTCGGTGCTGCTGCTGGACGAGCCCACTTCGGCCCTGGACCCGATCTCCACTGGCAAGATCGAGGAGCTGGTGCATGAACTCAAGAGCGACTACACCATTGCCATCGTCACCCACAACATGCAGCAGGCGGCGCGCTGCAGCGACTACACCGCCTACATGTACTTGGGCGACCTGATCGAGTTCGGCGAGACGAAGGAAATCTTCATGAAGCCCGAGCGCAAGGAGACCGAGGACTACATTACCGGTCGCTTCGGTTGATCCGCAGCAACCCTTCACCGGCACAAGGACCCCAGATGCCCGACAAGCACCTTTCAACCCAGTTCGATGCCGAGTTGAGCGGCGTGTCCACCCGCGTGCTGGAGATGGGAGGCCTGGTGGAAAGCCAGGTCTCGCGCGCCATCACCGCGTTGGTGTCCATCGAGCCCGAATTGGCCGCACAGGTGCTGCGTGACGAGGAACGCGTCAACCGCATGGAAGTGGAAATCGACCGCGACCTCTCGGGCATCATCGCCCGGCGCCAGCCCACGGCCCGTGACCTGCGCCTGCTCATCGCCATCAGCAAGATCATCGCCAACCTCGAGCGCGTGGGGGACGAGGCCGCCCGCATCGGCCGAGTGGTGCAGCGCTTGTCAGCCGTGGGCATGCCCGGGCGGCGCCTGCCCGTGGGCGACCTGCAGTTCGAGTGCGACCTCGCTGTAGCGCAGTTGCGCAAGTCGCTGGATGCCTTTGCACGTCTGGACACCCGGCTGGCGCTGGAAGTGCTCAAGCATGACGACCAGATTGACCAAGAGTTCGAGGGCATGATGCGCAAGCTCATCACCTACATGATGGAGGATCCGCGCACGATTTCCTCCAGCATCGATCTCGTTTTCGTGGCCAAGGCTGTGGAACGCGTGGGCGACCACGCGAAGAACCTGGCCGAGGCGGTGATCTACATCGTCAAGGGAGCGGACGTGCGCCACACCCCGATGGTGGACATCGAGTCCGTGGCCAAGTAAGGCAGGCGCTCGGCAGCCGGAAATCACTCACATGACCACAGGCCGCTTGCTGGTGGTGGAGGACGAGCCCTCCATCTCCGAACTCATTTCCATCAACCTGCGCCATGCCGGGTTCACTGTGGTTACGGCGGCGACGGCAGAAGCGGCGCGCGAGGTCGTGGACCGCGAACTGCCCGGGCTGGTGGTGCTTGACTGGATGTTGCCCGACCGCAGTGGCATTGCGCTTTGCCGGCAGTGGCGAAGCGAATCGCGCACGCGGGACCTGCCCGTCATCATGTTGACTGCGCGTGCCGAGGAGGCTGACCAGGTGCAGGGTCTGGAGGCCGGCGCGGATGACTACCTGGTCAAGCCCTTCTCCCCCCGCACCTTGGTGGCCCGGGTACGCGCCGTGCTGCGCAGGCGCTCGCCCCAGGCGCTGGACGATGCGGTGCAGATAGGGGCGTTGAAACTGGACCCCTCGACCCGTCGCGTGACTTGCCAGGCCTCGGGCTTACAGACCGAGATCCGTCTGGGTCCCACCGAGTTCCGCCTGCTGCACTACCTGCTCACCCATCCGGAGCGTGTGCACAGCCGGGCCCAGCTGCTCGACCGTGTCTGGGGTGACCACGTGTTCATCGAGGAACGCACGGTGGATGTCCACATCAAGCGCCTTCGTGAGGCGCTGTCCGTGGCCGACTGTGCGGGCATGGTGGAGACCGTGCGCGGTGCGGGCTACCGCCTGGCAGCGCTGCCCCAGGCTGTGGCGGGCTGAGATCGACAGCATCAGGCCGGGGGCTTGCGCGTATGGAAGGCTTGCTGACCGGCATCATCGGGCTGTTGACTTTTGTCCTGCTCGGCCTCCTGACGGGAGCAGGGGTCGGGGTTGTCTGGGACGTGGTCGGGGCCCTGGCCATCGTCGGAGCCCTTTCGGGAGCAGTCGGCTTCGTGGTGCGCGACCGCCTGCGAGCGGGTCGGTTGCTGGACTGGTTCCGCGGTCCCCTGGACGTAGCGGCGCCCCGTCAGGCCGGTTTCTGGGGTGAGCTGGCCTACCGGGCCGAGCGCGCCCTGGCGCGCCGGGAGGAGGCCACGCAGCGCGAACGGGAACGGCGCGAGCAGTTCCTCTCGGCCATCGAGGCCTCGCCCAACGGGGTGCTGCTGCTGGGTGCGCAGGACCAGATCGAATGGTGCAATCGCGTGGCGGCCGACCACTTCGGCCTGGACCCACAGCGCGATGTGCGCCAGCCCGTGACCAATCTGGTGCGCACACCTGCCTTCGTGGCCTATCTCCAGGCCGGGCAGTACGCGCAGCCGGTGACCTACCCCAATCCGCGCGCGCAGGGCACGCTGTCCGTCCTGGTCAAGCCGTACGGGCCCGGGCTGAAGCTGATCCTGTCCCAGGACATCACCGAGCGTGAACGTGCCGAGGCCATGCGCCGGGACTTCGTGGCCAACGTCTCCCACGAGATCCGCACGCCACTGACCGTGCTGTCCGGCTTTGTCGAGACTCTGGCCAGCCTCTCGCTTCGGCCCGACGAGCACCAGCGCGTGATGCACCTGATGGAGCAGCAGACGGGTCGCATGCAGGCCCTGGTGGCCGACCTGCTGACGCTGGCCCAGTTGGAGGGCAGCCCCCGCCCGCAGGTCGACCGCTGGGTTCCCGTGTCGGCCCTCCTGGAGCGCGCCCTCGCCGACGCTCAATCACTGTCGGCCGGCCGCCACCAGATCGTCATGGCCCCTTCGCAGGCCGCCGAAGTCGCGGGCAACCTGACGGAGTTGCACAGTGCGCTGGGCAATCTGGTCACCAATGCCGTGCGCTACACCCCGACCGGAGGGCGCATTGAACTGCGATGGACGCGACGTGAAGACGGCAGTGGCCTCTTCGAGGTGCAGGACAACGGACCGGGCATCGCTCGCGAGCACCTGGCGCGGCTGACCGAGCGCTTTTACCGGGTCGACAGCGGCCGCTCGCGCGAGACCGGCGGCACCGGGCTGGGGCTGGCCATCGTCAAGCATGTGATCCAGCGCCATGGCGGCGAGATCCTCATCGACTCCGAGCTCGGCAAGGGTTCGGTGTTCGCGCTGACCCTGCCCGCGGCGCGTGTGCGCGCCCTGGCGGAGCCGGCTGAACCGGCCCCGGAGCCTTCCGACCGCGCCGGCATGCCTGCAGCCGAACTGGTACGCATCGCGGTCGACGACACCGCCACGCATTGACCCGTTGCGCAGGGGTTCATCCATAATGCAACGCATGTCTGCGATCTCCCCGATCACTGCAGCGCGCTCCGGTTGGCGTTGGCGCAAGCCATCAGTCTGACCACCCCTACGCGCCCTCAACGGGCGCCTTCCGTCCCCACCCAGCACGCCGCGCCGGCCCTGCCAGCGCCGCAAGAAGCGGGTATCAAAGCGGGTACCGACTCAGGATGTCCTACGGAGCATCCAATGAAATCAAAGGGTTAGAGCGCACATGCTGCTGATGATCGACAACTACGACAGCTTCACCTTCAACCTGGTGCAGTACTTCGCCGAACTGGGCGAGGACGTCCGGGTGGTGCGCAACGACGAGATCACGCTCGAGGAGATCGAGGCGCTGGCACCGCAGCGCATCGTCCTCTCGCCTGGTCCCTGTTCGCCGCAGGAGGCCGGGATCTGCGTGCCGGCGGTCCGCCACTTCGCCGGCCGCTTGCCGCTGCTGGGGGTGTGCCTGGGCCATCAGAGCATCGGGGCTGCGCTGGGTGGGCGCATCGTACGTGCCGCGCGCCAGATGCACGGCAAGACCAGCGTGCTGCGGCACGATGGGCGGGGTGTCTACGCGGGGCTGCCCGATGCGCCCACGGTCATCCGGTATCACTCGCTGGCCATCGAGCGCGAGAGCCTGCCGGCCGAACTGGAGATCACCGCGCAGTCCGAAGACGGCGAGATCATGGGCGTGCGCCATCGGGCGCTGGCCGCCACGGCGGCTCCGCTGGAGGGTGTGCAGTTCCACCCCGAATCCATCCTGTCCGAGCACGGCCATGCGATGCTTCGGAACTTCATCCGCATGGGGGCCCCGTCATGATCGACCTGCGCAGCGACACCGTCACCCGTCCCACCCCGGCTATGCGCGCGGCCATGGCCGCCGCGGAGGTGGGCGACGACGTCTTCGCCGACGACCCCACGGTCAATGCCTTGCAGGAGCGCATCGCTGCATTGCTGGGCAAGGAGGCTGCCTTGTTCGTGCCCACCGGCACGCAGAGCAACCTGTGCGGCCTGATGGCGCATTGCGGCCGCGGCGACGAGTACCTCGTCGGCCAGATGGCGCACACCTACCGCTGGGAGGGCGGCGGCGCCGCCGTGCTCGGCAGCATCCAGCCCCAGCCCCTGACGCAGGCGGCCGACGGCACCATCGCCCTGGGCGAGATCGAGGCCGCGATCAAGCCCGATGACGCGCACTTCGCGTGCACCCGCTTGCTGGCGCTGGAGAACACCTGGGGCGGCAAGGTGCTGCCGCAAACCTACGTGCAGCAGGCCGCGGACCTGGCGCACGCCCGTGGCCTGGCCACTCATCTGGACGGTGCGCGCCTGTTCAACGCGGCCGTGGCCTCGGGGGGGGATGCGCGGGCGACGGCACGCAGACTCGCGGAGCCTTTCGATACCGTGTCGGTGTGTTTCAGCAAGGGGCTGGGGGCTCCGGTGGGCTCGGCCTTGTGCGGCCCCAAGGAGTTGATCGCCCGAGCTCACCGCGTGCGCAAGATGCTGGGCGGCGGCATGCGGCAGGCGGGCTTGCTGGCGGCGGCCGTGCAGCATGCGCTGGACCACCACATCGACCGCCTGTCCGAAGACCACGCCCATGCGCGCCGCCTGGCGCAGGGCCTGCAAGGCCTGCCAGGGGTGCGGTGCGAGATGCCCGACACCAACATCGTGTTTGTCGACGTGGCGCCGGAGCGCGCGCACGGCGTCGTCGAGCGCGCCCGCGCCCAGGGCGTGCTGTGCACGGGCCTGTACCGCCTGAGATTGGTCACCCACCTGGATGTGTCGCAAGCCGACGTGGACCGCGCGATCGACGTGCTGCGTACCGCCCTGGCCTGAGCTTCGTCCCCAAGATTTCGAGAGAGCCTCCATGTCCATCACCAACACCGAAGCGTTGACGCGCGTCATCGAGCACCGCGAGATCTTCCATGACGAGATGCTGGCCCTGATGCGCCGCATCATGAGCGGGGAGATGTCGCCCGTGATGATCGCCGCGTTGTCCATCGGCCTGCGGGTGAAGAAGGAGACCATTGGCGAGATCGCGGCCGCAGCACAGGTGATGCGCGAGTTCGCCACCCCCGTGCACGTGGCGGACCGCACTCATCTGGTGGACATCGTCGGCACGGGCGGGGACTCGTCCCACACCTTCAACATCTCGACGGCTTCGATGTTCGTGGCCGCGGCGGCGGGTGCCCGCGTGGCCAAGCACGGCGGGCGCAGTGTGTCGTCCACGTCAGGTTCGGCCGACGTGATGGAGGCGCTGGGCGCCTTCATCGGGCTGCAACCCACCCAGGTGGCCGAGTGCCTGGCGGAGACGGGCATCGGCTTCATGTTCGCCCCCAACCACCACGCCGCCATGAAGCACGCTGCCCCCGTGCGCAAGGAACTGGGCGTGCGTACGATGTTCAACATCCTCGGGCCCTTGACCAATCCTGCGGGCGCGCCCAACCAACTTTTGGGGGTGTTTCATCCGGATCTGGTGGGCATCCAGGTGCGCGTGCTGCAGCGCCTGGGCAGCGAGCACGTCATGGTCGTGCACGGCATGAACGGCATGGACGAGATCTCCCTGTCGGGCGAGACGCTGGTGGGCGAACTGAAGGACGGCCAGGTGCGCGAGTACCTGGTGCACCCCAGCGATTTCGGTCTTCCGGTGTACGACTCGCGCGTGCTGCGGGTGGCGAGCACGCAGGAGTCGGTGCAGTGCATCCAGCGCGCTCTGGCCAACGAGGACGGGCCCGTGCGCGACATCGTGCTGCTCAATGCCGGCGCGGCGCTGTACTGCGCCGGGGTGGTGCCCAGCCTGGCCGAAGGCGTGCGCAAGACGCGTGAGGCGGTGGCCAGCGGGGCTGCGCTGGCCAAGTTGAGCCAGTTCGTGGCGGTCACCAACCGCTACCGGCCGGCGCCCGCCGGGGCCTGAGGGAGCGGCCATGTCCGACATCCTGCAGCGCATCGTGGCCGTCAAGCGCGATGAGGTGGCGCAGGCGCGCCGCCGTTGCGGGCTTGCCGAGCTTCAGGCGCAGGCCTCCGCAGCGTCGCCCGCCCGCGGATTTGCCGCAGCGCTTCGGGCCCGGGTGGAGGCAGGACACCCTGCCGTGATCGCCGAAGTCAAGAAGGCCAGCCCGAGCAAGGGCGTGCTGCGCGAACACTTCGTGCCCGCCGACATTGCGCGAAGTTACGAGTCGGGCGGGGCGGCTTGCCTGAGCGTGCTGACCGATGAGCGCTTCTTCCAAGGTTGCGCGGCGTACCTTCAGCAGGCACGTGAATCCTGCAGCTTGCCCGTGCTGAGGAAGGATTTCCTCATCGACCCGTACCAGGTGGTCGAGGCTCGGGCCATGGGGGCGGACTGCGTGCTGCTGATCGCCGCCTGCCTGGACGACGGCCTCATGTCGGAACTGGAGGCTTGTGCCACCGAACAGGGCCTGGATGTGCTCGTGGAAGTTCATGACGGCGAGGAACTGGAGCGGGCCCTGCGCCTGAGAACGCCGTTGATCGGCGTGAACAACCGGAATCTGCGGACCTTCGAGGTGTCGCTGGACACCACCATCGGCCTGTTGCCGCGGGTCCCCGGTGATCGGCTGCTGGTGACCGAAAGCGGCATCCTGGCGCGTGCGGACGTGCAGCGCATGCGTTCGGCGGGCGTGCATGCATTTCTGGTCGGGGAAGCTTTCATGCGCGCGCCCGACCCGGGCCAGGCCCTGCGCGACCTGTTTGCATGACGGCTGACGATCTGCCGGCTGCCTTTGCGGGCCTGCCGCAAGAATGGCGGTCAGCGCTTCCGGGCTGGACGTCAGAGCGTATGGCTGCGGTCGTCGCGCGCATCCGGAAGGTTTCGGCACAGCGCCCGATCGCCCCGGAGGATCCGTTCCGGGCGCTGCGCCTGACGCCGCCGCAGCGGGTGAAGGTGGTCGTGCTGGGTCAGGATCCCTATCCCACCGCGGGTCATGCCGATGGCCTGGCGTTCTCTGCACCGTCAGCCAAGCCGCCGTCACTGCGCCGCATCTTCTCGGTGCTGGCGGCGGACCGACCGGGTTTTCACCCCCCTTCTTGCTGGGCGCTTGACCGCTGGGCCCACCAGGGGGCCCTGCTGCTGAACCCGGCATTGACCGTGGAGGTCGGGCACATTGGTCGTCACCTGGATTGTGGTTGGCAAGCGCTCACATCTGAGATCATCAATTTCTTGCATGCGCGACCAGATCCGCCGGTCTTCTTGCTGTGGGGTTCCAAGGCGCAGGCCTTCTTTGATCAGGCGGTGGCGGGTTCCGGCACTGCAGCCCTGGTGTTGCGCACCCGTCATCCGTCCAATGACTTCCACAAGCTGTTCATGGCAGAAGGCAGCCACTTCGTCGCCACGGCCGACCGCATCGACTGGTGGGCGTTGTCTGAACCCATGAGCCCCTCCGCAGGTGTGTCCGCGGGGGCTTGACATCCCGCGGGCTGTGCTACAGTCACGGGTTCTCCGTGGAGGGGTGCCCGAGTGGCTAAAGGGGGCAGACTGTAAATCTGTTGGCTTACGCCTACGCTGGTTCGAATCCAGCCTCCTCCACCAGGATGACCAGACCGGTCCACGGGGCGGCTGCCTGCGGGAGTAGTTCAATGGCAGAACCTTAGCCTTCCAAGCTAATGACACGGGTTCGATTCCCGTCTCCCGCTCCAATCTGGTCGGTTGTTGGGTGCGCCGAGAGTGGAGGTGCTGTTTGGTGGTCGTCACCGGTCTGGGCTCCAGCCCCGAAAGTCCAGACCCGTGCCGATGCCCATGTGGCTCAGTGGTAGAGCACTCCCTTGGTAAGGGAGAGGTCACGCGTTCGATCCGCGTCATGGGCACCAGTTTTTGTTCAGAGCCGCGTAGTGCGGTGCAGTATCTGTTGTCGGGAGAACCGAAATGGCAAAAGGCAAGTTTGAGCGTACCAAGCCGCACGTGAACGTGGGGACGATTGGACACGTGGACCATGGGAAGACGACGCTGACGGCGGCGATCACGACGGTGTTGTCGGCGAA
>Ga0315907_10000436_pt1 | contig 60362 bp, 56 predicted proteins | sample LakEriMetagenome_3_FD_203525 | JGI IMG/M metagenome (GOLD analysis project Ga0315907, IMG submission 203525) | Freshwater fungal communities from buoy surface, Lake Erie, Ohio, United States - Buoy 12 MA123 | ecosystem: Environmental > Aquatic > Freshwater > Lake > Lake biofilm | place: USA... | reverse complement strand
CCCTTGTCGCGGCAATGCGCAAACTCCTCATCCTCGCCAACACACTCCTGCGCGAAGGACCGGAATGGCAGGAAACAAGGCCAGTACAAAACCCTTGACGAACACGGATACTGGCCGGGGGCTTTGGTCCCCGGCCGCTCCTGATCCCGGCGTAACGCTGTGGCAGGGGCGATGGCCCCTGCCATTGAGGCGGCGATGGTGCCTTCGCCCCTCCGGGCGGGGGAAACGCGACCCGCGTTTCCCCCGCCCGCGCGGGACAATGCCCTGTAAACCGGCGGGTCCGGGAGGGACAGAGGCCAGCGCCCGACCCGGCGGGCGTGAAGCGCCCGCCGGGGGGCTTTGGGCCCCGGCTGGCCTGCAAAACCGCTGACTGCCCGAACCTTGTCCCTTGCGCGCGCGGGGGAAGCCTTCATTATTGGGGCAGGGGGGCACAGGCGATGCAAGCCTGGGTCGCCTTTGGCCAGACAAAGGGGGGAACAGATGTCATTCTATGAGGCAATCGATCCGCGCTTCAGCGCCTTTGTGATGTTCAATGCCCCGGTCAAGCAGCTTGCCACCGGCTTTGACTGGGCCGAAGGCCCGGTCTGGTTCGGCGATGCCAACTGCCTGCTGTTTTCCGACATCCCGAATGACCGCATCCTGCGCTGGACACCAAGCGCGGGGCTGACGACATTCCGAAGCCCCTCGAATCACGCCAACGGGCACACGCGCGACCGTCAGGGCAGGTTGGTATCCTGTGAACATGGAAAGCGGCGTGTGACCCGGACGGAACTTGACGGCGCGATCACGGTGATTGCCGACCGCTTTGGCGGCAAGCCGCTGAACTCGCCAAACGACGTTGTGGTCAAATCGGACGGATCGATCTGGTTCACCGATCCGCATTACGGGATCATGACCCATTACGAAGGGCACAAGGCGGACCAGGAACTGCCCTGTCAGGTCTACCGGGTCGATCCTTCGGGCCGCATCGACGCTGTGCTCAGCGATTTCCGCTGTCCGAACGGGCTTGCCTTTTCGCCTGACGAAACCCGTCTGTATGTTGCCGACACAGGCCGGATGTACCACCCCGATCCGCAGCACATCCGCGTCTTCACGGTCGATGGCGCGCGGCTGACGGGGGGCGAGGTGTTTCACACCATAGCGCCCGGCTGCGCCGACGGCATCCGCACCGACACCGATGGCAACCTGTGGTCATCGGCGGGCGATGGCGTGCATTGCATCGCCCCCGACGGCACGCTTCTGGGCAAGATCCTTGTGCCGGAACTGGTATCCAACATCTGCTTCGGCGGGCGGGCAAAGCATCAGCTGTTCATCACCGCAACGACCGGCCTTTATACCGTTGCCTTGAACCGGCAGGGCGCACAGACGCCCTGATCTTCAAGCGGACCTCGCCGCAGGGGCCCCTCAGGTCCATTTCGCCACCGGGGGCAGGCTCATCAGCACCGCATTGGCGTCATGGCCCGTCTCAAGCCCGAACTTCGTGCCCCGGTCGTAGACGAGGTTATACTCCGCATAAAGCCCGCGGTGTACAAGCTGGGCTTCCCGGTCGGCCTCGGTCCAGGCCTCGGTTCGGCGGCGCTCGACCAGCGGAACGAAGGCGGGCAGAAAGGCCTGGCCCACCGCCCTTGTAAAGGCAAAATCCGCCTCCCAGTCCCCGGTGTTCAGGTCATCATAGAAGATGCCGCCCACACCGCGCGCGCGGCCCCGGTGGGGCACGAAGAAATATTCATCCGCCCAGGCCTTGAACTTTGGGTAATAGGCCAGCGAATGCGCGTCACAGGCCGCTTTCAGCGTGGCGTGAAACTGCGCTGTATCCTCGGGCACCTCCAGGCAGGGGTTCAGATCAGACCCGCCGCCGAACCACCAGGCATGCGGCGTCCAGAACATGCGCGTGTTCATATGCACTGCCGGGGCATGCGGGTTCTGCATATGGGCGACCAGGGAAATGCCGCTGGCCCAAAAGCGGGGATCGTCCGCCATGCCGGGCACGCCGCGCGCCGCCATTGCCTTTTGCGCCCGCTCGCCCAAGGTGCCGTAGACTTCGCTGACGTTGACGCCCACCTTCTCGAACACCCGGCCACCGCGCATCACGCTCATCAAACCGCCCCCGCCATCGGCGCGGGCGGTTTCGCTGACATCGAAGCGGCCGGCCGGCAAATGCGCGGTCGGCCCCGAACGCTGCGTATCCTCCAGCCCTTCAAAGGCGGCAACGATCTGATCGCGCAACTGCCGGAACCAGCCTGCGGCACGGGCCTTGCGGTCATCGAACACATCGGGCATCGGAAACCTCCTTCACGTCCCGCCTTCTGCTAGCACCGAGCGCAGCCGCGCGCTAGGTTCGGACAAACGCCCGAAAGAGTCCGATGCCATGATCCGCCCTGCACTGCTGTGCCTGCCGCTGGCCCTGATGTCCTGTGCAACCCCGCAAGAGCGTTGCATCACCGCCGTGACACGCGATCTGACCGTGGTGAACGGGCTGATTGCCGAAACACAGGCCAACATTGCCCGTGGCTACAGCCTGGAAGAGGTTGTCATCCAGACACCGACCTGGGTCTATTGCGATCAGCCGGTGCTTGTGCCCCTGCCGGACGGCAGCCGCACCTGGGTCAACGGGGGTGGCATGTGCCTTGATGATTACACCCGCACCTCGACGCGCGCCCGCGCCATCGACCCCGCGCAGGAGCGCCGCAAACTGGACGGGCTGATCACGCAGCAGGCCCTGCTGACACAGCAGGCGACGCCCGCCATCCGGCAATGCCAGATGCAGTACCCGCAATAGCGCTCAGTGTGCCGGGGCCTGAACCGGGTCAAGCAGGCTGCGACCGCCGTCCACGGTCACGATCTGACCCGTCATGAAGGCCGATGCGTCTGACGCCAGAAACTGCACGGTCTCTGCCAGTTCCGACGCCGCCGCGATCCGGCCCATCGGGGTCTGGGCGGTGATCATATCCTGATATCCGGGGTTTTCCTGCAGGGTGTCCTGCAGGCTCGCGCTCATGACACTGCCAAAGGCAACCGCATTGACCCGGATGCCCTTCGGGGCCAGCACCACCGCCATCGACCGTGTCATCTGATCCAGCGCGGCGCTGGCAATTGAATAGCCCAGCAGTTCCGGCCGGGTCCGGGTTGCCGCAATCGAAGACAGGTTGACGACGGCGCCGACAGGCCCTGTCCTTTCGGATTTCTCGGCCATGGCAATCATCCGCTTTGCCGTCATCTGGGTCAGGCGCAGGCTGGTGATCAGGTTTTGCTGCAACAGCTGTTCGACCGCATCATCGCCGACGCACAGCGGCTCTGAAAGCGCCATCTGGCGGCTGGCATTCACCAGGATGTCCACCCGGTCAAACGCATCCATCGTGGCCGACAGCAGGTTGGCGATGGTCAGTTTTTCCCGAAGGTCGCCCGCAAACATGCGCACCGCGCCCTCGGCGCGCGCCTCTGCGCCAATTTCATCTTCCAGCCGCTCCTCATCAATGTCGGCGAACATCACATTCGCCCCTTTGTCCAGAAAATGCCGGGCGATGGCCAGGCCGATGCCGTTGGCCGATCCGGTGACAATGGCGGTCTTGCCCGCAATGGAAAGTGACATGGGATCCCCCGGTCCGGAAATCAGCGGCGCGCCCGGACGGGGCGTGACGCATGTACAAGTCGAAAAGCGCCGTCACCGCCGATGTCTTCCACCTCGCGGAAGGTTTCGGTCAGAACGGCGCCATAGGGAAGATGACGGTTGGCCACGAGCCACAGCGTTCCGCCCGGTGGCAGCATGGCGGCGGCGGCCCTGATAAAGGCCGCGCCCAGTCCGGGTTCGGCGGCCCGCGTCACATGGAAAGGCGGATTGCAGACCACGGCATCGATCGCACCTTCGGGACGGAAGCTGACGGCATCGGCCCAGTGGAACCGCGCCCGCGGATCGGTCACATTGCGCCGGGCACAGTCCAGCGCAGCCGCCTCGGCTTCCACCAGATCAAGCTGCCGCACGCCGTCCCGCGCCAGAATGGCACGGGCCAGAAACCCCCAGCCGGCACCAAGATCGACGATCCGGCCCGGAAGCCTGGCCGGCAGCGCCGCCGCCAGCAGACGCGATCCACGGTCGGGACCATCGGCAGAAAACACGCCCGGCACGGTGACAAAGCCGTCTTCCGTCACTGTCGCGACACTGACCCAGTCGCTGAACACCGGACCGGCGGGGAATGAAAACACCCGTCCATGGGCCTTGGCGACAGGGATTGACGTATCGGCCCGCGCCCGGATGTCGCGCAGCATCGCATCGATCCCGTCGGTCTTCTGTCCATCCACGATCACCGGCCCGCCCGGAACGACCCCGGCAGATGCTTCTGCCACCAGCGCGCGGGCCCCGGCCTTGCTGCGCGGCAGGCAGACCAGGGCGGCCGCAGCCTCGTCGGTTGCGCAAACCGTCACGGCATAGCCTGCTGCGGCAAAAGCATCGTAATCCGGGCGAAATCCGGTGATGATGCCGACCCGGTCTTTCGGCAGGACCGACAGGTCATCCCCGGCACGGGGCCGGAAGACGTGAATTCTTCCTGTCTCCGGCAGGGTGATCGCGCCACTGTCCAAGGCAAGGGTCAGGCGTGCAGATCGCATGGGCGGCCGCAGGCGGCCTTATTCCTTTTCCATCGTGCATTGCAGCGGATGCTGGTGGCGACGGGCAAAATCCATCACCTGGGCCACCTTGGTTTCCGCCACCTCGAAGGAAAACACGCCGACCACCGCCAGCCCCTTCTTGTGCACCGTCAGCATGATCTCGAACGCCTGCGCATGGGTCAGGCCGAAGAACCTTTCCAGCACATGCACGACGAACTCCATCGGTGTGTAATCGTCGTTCAGAAGCATGACCTTGTAGAGGGGGGGACGCTCGGTCCTGGAACGTGTCTTCGTGATGACAGAGGTTTCCCCGTCATTTCCACTGGTCTTTCCCGACATGAGGAAAGGGCGACGCGTCAAGGCATGCTCCCGGTCAGACTCGGTTTACGGAATAGGATTATATAGCGGAATGGTCCGAAACGAAAAGGGGGCCGCAGGGCGCTTGCAAGACCGGCCTCTGCACGCAAGAACTGTCCGGATCATGAGGATGGCACATGGCACTGACGACCATCGGTTTCGATGCAGACGATACGCTGTGGCATCACGAAACCTATTTCCGGATGACCCAAGGCCATTTTGCCCGCCTGCTTGCCGATCATGCAGACCCTGACCACCTGCTGGAGCGCCTTCTGGAGGCAGAGCGGCGCAATCTGGGGCATTACGGCTTTGGCGTGAAGGGCTTCGTGCTGTCCATGATCGAAACAGCCATCGAGGTGACGCAAGGACGCGTGCCGGCCACGGTCATCAGCGACATCATCGCTGCGGGCCGCGAGATGCTGTCGCATCCGATCGACCTTCTGCCCGATGCCCGCACTGCGGTGACGGCGCTGGCCCAGACCCACAGGATCCTGCTGATCACCAAGGGCGACCTGATGGATCAGGACAGAAAGCTGGCCCAGTCCGGCCTGGGGGACATGTTCTATGCGGTGGAGGTTGTATCGGACAAGACCGCGTCGGTCTATGCCCGCGCCTTTGCCCGGCACGGAACCGGCGCGGCGCAGGCGATGATGGTCGGAAACTCTCTGAAATCCGATGTCCTGCCCGCAATCGAAGCCGGTGCCTGGGGAATCCATGTACCCAGCGGTGTCCCTTGGGCACTTGATGCCGCCGACCCGCCCAACGGCCATCCCCGATACCGCGCGTTGCCCGGCCTTGGCGCGCTTGTCCCGCTTGTGTCGATGCTGGACGGCTAGCTACTGCATCTTGCGGCCCATGCTGGCGGTCCTGCCATATCTGCACATCAGCATTTGTGAGACAGTTCGCAAAACCCTTTGACACAAAGGGGTTTTCGCAGATGGAACCCTGTGCTAAACTATCTGCAAAGCAGTGAAAGCCCCAAGAAAAAACCGGGGCACCAGAGGCAGGTGAGGACAATCGACGTGACATCGCGTCTGTGGCGGGCTTTTGCCTGCACCTTGGTCGTGGCAGTGACACTTGCTGTCAACGCCGGTTTCTCCGGCTCCGTTCAGGCCGCGCCCTATGCCGCCCTGGTGATGGATGCGCGGACGGGCGAAGTGCTGTATGAAACCAATTCCGAGACCCGCCTGCATCCGGCCTCGCTGACCAAGATGCTGACCCTTTACATCGCGTTCGAAGCCATCGAACGCGGCGAGATTTCGCTTGATACAATGGTCAAAATCTCGAAACACGCTGCTGCCGAACCGCCATCGAAGCTTGGACTGAAGGCGGGGCAGAGGATTCAGTTGCGCTATCTGATCCGGGCGGCCGCCGTGAAATCCGCCAATGACGCCGCAACCGCCATCGGCGAGGCCATCAGCGGCAGTGAACAGGCGTTTTCGAAACGCATGAACCGCACCGCCAAGGCCATCGGCATGAAGAAGTCCACCTTCAAGAATGCCAATGGCCTGACCCAGGCGGGGCATCTGTCCACCGCCCGCGACATGACCGTTCTGGGGCGTCGGCTGTTCTACGATTTTCCGCAGTATTACAACATCTTCTCGCGCCGGTCGACAGACGCCGGGATTACGACGGTGAACAACACGAACCGCCGCTTCCTGGACAGCTACAGGGGTGCCGACGGCATCAAGACCGGCTATACCAACCCGGCAGGCTTCAGCCTGACCGCCTCGGCGGAACGCGGCGGCAAGCGGATCATCGCAACCGTGCTGGGCGGAAAATCGACCGCCCATCGCAACGCAAAGATGGCCGAACTTCTGGATATCGGATTCGGAGAAGCTCCGGCGACGGCCGCTGTCCAGAAACCGGCGGCACCGGATTACGATGCGGTGGCGGATGCCGAAATGAAGGAAGCCGGCGCAGGCAAGACGATCCTCCTTGTGATGGCTGTGGCGAAATCACCGCGCCCCAGATCGCGCCCGGACCTGACGCCGCCGCCGGAAGACCTGATGATCGCCATGCAGGACGGGATCGCCGGCGCGCTGGCCGAAGCAACCGCAGAGGCCCCCGATGCCAGGGTGGCGGCGGCAGACAGCACCGATGCTCCGGCAATGCCTGTGCTTGCCGAACCGCAGGCGATGCCGGCAACGGCAGATCAGGCGGTGGCACTGGCCGATGCCGAACCGGCAGGTGCCATCACAAAGCCGGCGCCTGCACCCGTCGCTGAACCCGCCGCCCCCGCCGTGGCAAAGGCAATGGAGGCGGTGCCCCCGGTTTCGCCACCGGTTTCAGCAGCACCGCGTCCGCGCCCGGAAGAAATGTTTGCCGATGCCGCTCCGGTTGCGGAGGCATTGCAGCAACCGCCCGAACTCGTCACCCGGATCAGCACGTCCGGCGGCAGGCATTGGGGCATCAACGTGGGCCGCTACCCGTCGCGCGCCGGGGCGGAACGGCAGTTGCTGCGAACCGCCCTTGCGGAAACGGCCACACTGAACGACGGGTTGCGCAAGGTGGTGGAACGCGGCGGCGGGTATGACGCGAACTTCGTCGGGCTGACGCAGGATCAGGCAGACCTTGCCTGCCGCCGCCTTCAGGCGCGGGCCGTGCAATGCTTCACGATGGGTCCTTGACCGGCTTCGTCATTCCCGCCCCGACACAGCCCGCCCTTGCCCCAAGAAAGCCCTTTTCCGGGGCAAAGACCCGTCAGGGTTTTGGCCGGTCGTCCCAGTCCTTTGTCAGGATGCGGCTGGCATCGCCCTGGGGGTCTTCGTACTGGCGGTTTTTCAGCGACCAGAAAAAGGCGGCAAGCCCGATGCCGCCCAGAAACAGCGATACGGGAATGAGGATACCCAGGATCGTCATTTCAGCCTCAGCGCATTCAGCGAAACCGTGATTGATGACAGCGACATCGCCAGCGCCGCCGCCAGCGGCGTTGCCAGCCCGACCAGGGCAACCGGAACAGCAACCACATTGTAAAGGATCGAGATCGCGAAGTTTTCCTTGATCCGCCGGGTCGCCTGCGCGGCAATCCGGGTGGCGTCACCGATCGGGGCCATGTCCTGGCCCAGCAGCACGATATCCGATGCCACCCGCGCCGCATCCAGCGCCGAGGCGGGCGAGATCGAAACATGTGCCGCCGCCAGTGCTGCCGTATCGTTCAGCCCGTCGCCCACCATCAGCACGCGGTGCCCCTGCGCGGAAAGCTGCGCCACCGCCGCCGCCTTTTCCGCAGGCAAGGCACCGGCGGTCCAGCCGGTGATCCCCAGGCGCTGCGCCAGATCGCGCACGGCACCTTCGGCGTCGCCAGAAATCAGCAGCACCTTCTTGCCCTGTGCGGCAAGTGCCTGAACCGCAGCTTCGGCCCCCGGACGCAGGCGGTCGGCAAAGGTGAACGCATGGCTGGCCGCGCCCAGCGACAGATAGGTCGCGGTCACGTCCAGGGGTTCGGCCCCGGTCCAGCCTGCACGGCCCAGCCTTACGCGGCGGCCGCGCCACTGCCCTTCGATGCCGTAACCCGGCACCTCGACAATCCCGCTGACCTCGGCCGCCCCGCCGCCGGCCGCAGCCAGCGCCATGGCAAGCGGATGCGACGATGCGCGGGCCAGGGCAACCGCAACGGCCCGCACCTCGACCGGATGATCCTGCAGGTTGGTCGGCTCGGGCATGCCCAGGGTCAGGGTGCCGGTCTTGTCGAAGACCACGGTGTCAACCTCGGCCAGACGCTCCAGCGCGGTGCCATGCTTGATCAGCAGACCCTTGCGGAACAGCTTGCCGCTGGCGGCTGTCACCACCGCAGGCACCGCCAGCCCCAGCGCGCAGGGGCAGGTGATGATCAGCACGGCGGCAGAGATGTTGATGGCAAAGCGGATATCCCCGCCGGTGATCCACATCCAGGCGGCGAAGGCCCCGAAGGACAGAAGATGAACGCCCGGCGAATAAAGCCGCGCCGCCCGGTCGGCTAGCGAGGTGTAGCGGGTCTTGGCACTTTCGGCGATTGCCACCAGATCGGCCATGCGGTGCAAGGAGGAATCCTTGCCCGCCGCAGACACCCGCAGCGTCAGCGGGCCGGTCAGATTGACCTCGCCCGCGCTGATCACCGTGCCCGGCCCGGCATAGACCGGCAGGCTTTCCCCGGTCAGCAGGGACCGGTCCACCTCGCTGCTGCCTTCGGTCACGATGCCATCGACAGGCATCCGCCCGCCCGGCCGCACCAGCACAAGATCGCCCACCGAAACCCCGGAAATCGGCAGAACCTGTTCGGTTCCGTCGTGCAGCACAATGGCGCGCGGCACCTCGAGGGCGGCCAGCTCTTCGGCGGCAGACCGGGCAACCGCGCGCGTGCGGTGGTCCAGGTAACGCCCTGCGAGCAGGAAGAAGGTCAGCATCACGGCGGCATCGAAATAGGCGTGATGCCCGCCCTTGGCCGTTTCATAAAGCGAGATCGAAGAGGCCAGGATGATGGCAAGGGAAATCGGCACATCCATGCCCAGCCGCCCCGCCTTCAGCGCCGTCCAGGCCGAGCGGAAGAACGGCTGCCCGGCAAAGATCACGGTCGGAATGGCGATGGCGGCGGAAATCCAGTGGAACATGTCGCGCGTCGCGTCTTCCGCCCCGGACCAGACGGCAACCGACAGCAGCATCACGTTCATCATCGAAAATCCGGCGACGCCCAGCCGCATCAGCAGGTCGCGCCCCTGCCGGTCGGTCTCGGTGGCCGAAAGCAGTCCGGCGTCAAGCTCGTGCGCCTCGTACCCCAGGCGATTGAGCGCCAGGATCAGCGTTTCGGTCAAGACGGCCGGTTCGGCATCGACGCTGACACGCCGCAGCGTCAGGTTCACCCGCGCGGACCGGACGCCCGGAAGGCTGGCCAGACCGCCTTCGACCGTGGAAATACAGGCCGCGCAATGCACGCCGGGCAGTGACAGCATGATGCGCCCGCCTGCCGCCGCAGACAGCGCCGCCAGCCGCTGGGCGGACGGGACAACCGCGCAGGCCGGGCAGGCAGAGGGCGTGGTTTCCAGCCGTGGCAGCGCCGTCATCGGATCACCCCTTCACATACAGATCAAGCCGCCGGAAAAACCGTGTCCCGTCAGGCGCACGGGCCTCTACCTTCAGCATCCATTTGCCGGGGTTCAGGGCCAGCGGGGCGCGGAAGGCTCCGTTATCCTTGACAAACACCGGATAGCTGTCTTCGCGGGCCTCGGTCGGCCGGCCGACCAGCACCGAAAGGTCACCCACCGGGGCGGGCGCACCCCTGGCATCCGTGAACACCAGCTCCAGAACCTGGCCCCTGCGGTCATAGTCCGCCGCCAGCGACCATCCCAGGGCCAGCTGCGCCGCGCGGTCCGCATCGAAAGTCTGGCTGGCCACGTAGGAATTCGGAACTTCCAGACCCGGAAAGGTTGAAATGGCCTTGTATGCCAACAGAAAGTTCACCGCGATGATCACGCCAAAGGCGGAGACGGTGATGACAAGCACCTTGCGTCCGGTCATTTCTGCCATGTCAGTCGTCCTTCTGTTCGGGTTCTTCCCGGTCCAGGCCGTTGAAGATCGTCCTGTGCGAGACACGTTCGTTGGAAACGCGGTCTTCCACCCAGAACGTGACATCGGTGCGCTCGTCATTGGCGGCCGGGCTGCCCGGTTCGGCGGTCAGATACACCCGCTGCGTCTTGGTCTGGTTGGCCGGCACGGTCACGCGCAGCTCTGTCGTGCCTTCCAGCGACACACGCATCGCCGCGTCCGATGACACCGAGATGTAAAAGTCGCGGTCTTCGCCATGCTTGTTCAGCAGGCGGAAATCATAGGCATTGCGGATGGACCCGTCCGACAGTGTCACAAAGGTCGGGTTGCGAACCGGTGTCACGTTGACGTCAATCTCGGTGCGCAGAAACAGCGCCACGACCAGGGCAATGCCGACGGTCGCCCAAAGCAGCGTGTAAAGCATGGTCCGAACGCGGAACACATGCGCCCAGACCGACTTCGGCGGATTGCCCGCACGTTCGAGGGCTTCGTCTGTCAGTGCAAGATAACCGATCAGGCCACGCGGCTTGCCGACCTTGTCCATCACGTCATTGCAGGCATCGATGCACAGCGCACAGGTGATGCAGGCCAGTTGCTGGCCGTTGCGGATGTCGATCCCCATCGGGCAGACGTTGACGCAGGCCATGCAATCAATGCAGTCGCCCTGCCCGTCGGCCAGGGGTTCGCCATGTTTCAGCTTGCCGCGCGGTTCGCCCCGCCAGTCGCGGTAGGCGACCGTGATCGAATCCTCGTCCAGCATCGCCGCCTGGATGCGCGGCCAGGGGCAGGCATAGATGCAGATCTGTTCGCGGGCGAAGCCGCCGAAGACAAAGGTCGTCATCGTCAGGATGAACATCGTGATATAGGCAACGGGCGGGGCGCTGAAGGTCAGAAGCTGGCCCAGCAGGGTGGGCGCATCGGTGAAGTAGAATATCCAGGCCCCGCCGGTCGCCAGCCCGATCAGGAACCAGACCGTCCATTTGACCGCCCGCTTGCGCAGCTTTTCCATGTCCCATTTCTGGCGGTGCAGGCGGATGCGCGCGTTGCGGTCGCCCTCGATCCAGCGTTCCACCAGAATGAACAGGTCGGTCCAGACCGTTTGCGGGCAGGCATAGCCGCACCAGACCCGGCCCAGCGCCGAGGTGAACAGGAACAGCCCCAGACCCGCCATGATCAAGAGGCCGGCCACAAAGTAGAACTCATGCGGCCAGATTTCGATCATGAAGAAGAAAAAGCGGCGCCCGGCCATGTCAACCAGCACGGCCTGATCCGGCAGGTTCGGCCCGCGGTCCCAGCGCAGCCAGGGCGTGACATAGTAGATGCCCAGCGTCACCGCCATGATCCACCACTTCAGCGTGCGGAAATTGCCCTTCACCCGGCGGGGGAACACCGGCTCCCGTGCGGCATACAGGGCTTCTGGCGGACTGTCTTGGGACGTCACTTTGGTCTCCGATGGCAACCGGTCGTCGCCCTCCTATCGGCCCTTTCGGGCGAGATCGCCTTGACCTGCATCAAAAGCGGGTTTCGGGAGTCATCTTTATTGAGATGCCGATTGAAGGAAAGGCAACGGTCGCACCGCCACCATACCCTCTTTCGCTTCGGCACCGTCTCTCCCTCTTAGCCGGCATCGCGTTGCCGGAATGCCTGAGGTGCTGCCTTGGACTGGTTGCGGACCCAATCCCTGAACTGCCGCGCCACAGCCCTGAGCGGACCGCGCGGAACCACAAGGTAGTAGCCTTCGTCTTCATCATCTTCAAAAAGCACCCGCAGCCGACCGGACTCGATATCGCCTTCGACAAAGGCGCGCGCGACCACCGCCACCCCCTGTCCGTCCCGCACAGCGTCCAGCACCATGTTCTCGGGCAAGAACGTCATGCCTGATCCGCCGCGCCGTGTCAGACCATGCCTGCTGAGAAACCCGGTTGCCTCGGAGGTTCCGATTTCCTGAAACCATATCATGCCGGCCAACTGTTCCAATGTCGCCTTCCCATCCGGCGCGACCAAAGCCGGGGCGCCGACCACACAGAGTGCCGAACGCAAGACCGGCTCGGCAAGCATGCCCGGCCAGACGCCGCCGCCATGGCGCAGGGCGATATCCGCCCCCCCAGGCTCCAGCATCCGAACCTCCGGAGTCGGATCAATGACCATGTCACTGCCCGGGTATTCCGCGCGGAACTGCGCCAGGCGGGGAAGAAGCCATCGTGCCGCAAAGGCCGGCGTCGTTGTCACGACCAAGGGCCTGTCAGAGTCAGCATCGGACATCGCGCGGATCGTGCGGGTGATCGCGCCAAAGCCAAGTTCCAGTGCCTCGGACAGGTGGGTACCATTCGTGGTCAACACCCCCGCACGCCCCGAACGGTCGATGAGTTGAACGCCCAACTCCTCTTCCAATGTCCGGACATGTTGGCTGATTGCAGCATGAGACACATTCAGCCGCATGCCGGCTTCTACCACGCTGCCTGTCGTCGCATAGGCGTGGAACGCCCGCAGCGCCGAAAGAGATGGAACGTCCCGCCAGTCTATCATGTAAGTGCAGCTTTCATATTGAAAACATTCCGGAGTCGATTCAGCCCGTATTCCGCCTTAATCTTATCCATACACCATTCAATCAGGGAACAGATCATGTTAGAACTACTGGCAGATGCTCTTCTGATACTCCTGCGCGCCGATACGCGCAAGCCGTCCGGACCAAACCGGAAATCCGACCCGGACGGCACGCTGTCTTCAAGAGAATCGCCTCGCTCGCGCGAAGGCCATCACTCGCCGCCACCCAGACTGTGAACATAAAGCGCAACCGACCGGATTTCGGCCTCGCTCAGCCGGGTGTTCCAGTTCGGCATCACGCCAAAGCGGGCATTGGTCACGGTATAGGTCAGGTCCGCCGCCGTGCCGCCATAAAGCCAGATCGCGTCTGTCAGATTGGGCGCGCCCAGGGCCCGGTCGCCTGTTCCGGCTTCGGTATGGCAGGCCGCGCAGTTCTCGGCGAAGACGGTCGCACCTTCGGCGGCAAGGGCCGCATCATGCTCTTGCCCCGAAATGGCAAGCACATGCTGCACCACGGCGTCGATCTGCGGTGCCTCCAGCAGCCCGTCCAAACCGAAGGCAGGCATCTGGGAATAGCGCGCCTGGTCATCGGTGGTGTTGCGGATGCCATGCGTGATGGTGGTGTGGATATCCTCCATCGCACCGCCCCAGATCCAGTCGTCGTCCAGAAGGTTGGGATAGCCGCTGGCCTGCACGCCGGCAGCGCCGGACCCGTGGCATTGCGAACAGTTGGTCCGGAACACCGCCGCCCCGGCAGAGGTGGCGAATTGCAGCAGTTCGGGATCATCCTTGATGGCGGCCAGATCCGCCGCCACCAGCCTGTCGCGCATCGGCGCGTTCGCCGCCTCGAAGCGCGCAATCTCGGCCGCGACATTGGCGCGGGTCGAAAACCCAAGCACACCCGGTGTCGCGCCGCTGATCAGCGGCCAGGCCGGAAAAAGGATGGTGTAGATCAGTGCCCAGAGGATCGTTGCGTAGAAGGTCCACAGCCACCACCGCGGCAGGGGGTTGTTCAGCTCTTCGATCCCGTCCCATTCATGGCCCGTGGTTTCCACCTCGCCGGGTTTGCGGGTGAGGTTGCGTTCACTCATTTCGAAAGCTCCTTCGACGGTCTGTGGGCCGTTTGGGTATCGCGCGCGGGGCTGGCATCATGCCGGAAGATGCTGTTGGCGGCATCGTCATGCATGGCCCGGCTTCCGGGCCGCCAGGCCCAGAAGATGACCAGAACGAAAACAACCGTCAGGGCCAGAAGCATCCAGCTGTCGGCGAATTCGCGCAGCAGGCTGTAGGTTTCCATGTCCTGCCCCCTTACCGGCTTGCCACAGGCGTATAGGTTGAAAAATCGACCATCGTGCCCAGCACCTGCAGATAGGCGATCAGCGCATCCATCTCGGAAATACCGGGTGCCGCATCGAAGTTGCGCAGGTTGACTGTGCCATAGCGCTCTTCCAGGCCGGACGTGTCCGCGTTCGGGTCTGACTGCGCCTTGAAGTCCGCCAGCGCGTTTTCAATCATCGCGTCGCTGTAGGGCACCCCGACCATGCGATGCGTCTTCATGATGTCCTGGATGTGGCGCCCGTCGATCAGGGTATCGGCCATGTAGCCGTACTTCGGCATCACCGATTCCGGCACGACCGACTGCGGATTGGTCAGGTGATCCACATGCCAGTCATCCGAATAGCGGTTGCCGACCCGGGCAAGATCCGGCCCGGTCCGCTTTGACCCCCACTGGAACGGATGGTCATACTGCGATTCGGCCGCCAGCGAATAATGGCCGTAGCGTTCCACCTCATCGCGCATCGGGCGGATCATCTGGCTGTGACAGACATAGCAGCCCTCGCGCAGGTAGATATCGCGCCCGGCCAGTTCCAGCGGCGTGTAGGGACGCATCCCTTCGACGTTCTCGATGGTGTTTTCCAGATAGAACAGCGGCACGATCTGCACCAGCCCGCCGATTGTCACCACAAGAAAGCTGAGAACCAGCAGCAGCGTGGCATGGGTTTCGATTGCCTTGTGTTTTTCAAGAATTGCCATGGATGGTCCCTCCGGTCATTCAGCGGGAACAGCCGAGGGTGCCGTGGATTTCCTGTCCACAGACGTCACGGTCTTCCACAGGTTGTAACACATGATCAGCGCACCGGCCAGGAACAGCGTCCCGCCCAGGGCCCGCACCACATACATCGGGAACTTCGCCGCAACGGTGTCGGCAAAGGCGTTCACAAGGAACCCGTTGGCATCCACTTCGCGCCACATCAGGCCTTCCATGATCCCCGTCACCCACATGGAACTGGCGTAAAGCACGATCCCGATGGTCGCGAGCCAGAAGTGCCAGCTGACCAGCTGCAGGCTGTACAGCCGTTCACGGTTCCAAAGGCGCGGCGTCAGGAAATACAGAACCCCGAAGGTGATCATCCCGTTCCAGCCCAGCGCACCCGAATGCACATGGCCAATGGTCCAGTCGGTGTAATGCGACAGCGAGTTGACGGCGCGGATCGACATCATCGGGCCTTCAAAGGTGCTCATCCCGTAAAAGCCGATGGAGACGACCATCATCCGGATGATCGGGTCGGTGCGCAGCTTGTCCCAGGCCCCCGACAGCGTCATCAGGCCGTTGATCATGCCGCCCCAGCTTGGCATCCACAGCATGACGGAAAACACCATGCCCAGCGTGCTCGCCCAGTCGGGAAGCGCCGTGTAATGCAGATGGTGCGGACCGGCCCAGATATACAGGAAAATCAGCGCCCAGAAGTGGATGATCGACAGCTTGTAGCTGTAGATCGGCCGTTCAGCCTGCTTGGGCACGAAGTAGTACATCATGCCCAGAAAGCCCGCCGTCAGGAAGAAGCCCACGGCGTTATGGCCGTACCACCACTGCACCATCGCATCCTGCACGCCCGAATAGACCGGCACGGACTGCGAGGAGAAGAGCGAAACCGGAATGGCCGCGTTGTTCACGACATGCAGCATCGCCACCGTCACGATCATCGACAGCAGGAACCAGTTGGCCACATAGATGTGCGGCTCTTTCCGCGACATCAGCGTGCCAAGGAAGGTCAGCAGGAAGGCAACCCAGACCACCGTGATCCACAGGTCGATATACCAGACGGTTTCGGCATATTCCTTGCCCTGTGTGCCGCCCAGAACATAAGAGGTTGCCGCAAGAACAATCATCAGCTGCCAGCCCCAGAACACGAACCAGCCCAGATTGCCGCCCCAAAGCCGGACGGCGCTGGTGCGCTGCACGATGTAGAACGACGACATGATCAGCGCGTTGCCGCCGAAGGCAAAAATCACGGCGCTTGTGTGCAGGGGGCGAAGACGCCCGAAATTCAGGATGCCTTGGGACCAGGCGGGGTTAAGTTCCGGAAAGGCAAGCTGGAAGGCGATCACCACCCCCACCAGAAAGCCCACGATGCCCCAGAAGGTTGTGGCGATCACCCCCGCCTTGACGACACCATCGTTGTAATTGGCGCTGACGTCCGCAAGCGAAGGCGGATCACCGACATGGCGAAGCGTCCACAGAAAGGCGATGGCAGCCGCCAGCATCACCACAACGGCGTTGACCATGTAGGGCAGGTCATGCGCGTAGTTGGCCGCAATCGCGGCCCCCACGGCGATGACGGCCAACACGATCAGTTTCAGGTAATCCCACATCTTCGGTCCCTTCGTCCTGGCCAGGTCCGGGTCCGACCCCGACCGGGCACTTTCCGGCTGATGTGCCCTTGTGCCGCCAACGCGACCGGGCGGCCTTGATCCATGTCAAGAAAAACCGGCGCGCGCCTTGATCGAAGTCAAGGCACTGCGGAAGTTCTGCGGGTCTGCTGCGCCTATAACCCAGTGGAGTTTCGCCATGTCCTACAAGTCCCTGCTGACCATTCTCACCGACCCTGCAACGCTGACGCGGGTTCTGGACTCTTCCGTCCTTCTGGCTGCACGGCAGGATGCCCATCTTGATGTGCTGTCGCTTGGCATCGACCGGACCCAGATCGGGTATTCGTATATCGGCGGGGCCGCAGTTCTGGCCCAGGCCTCGATGGACCGTGCCGCAGAGGATGCCGAAAAGCTGGATGCCGCAGCCCGTGCCATTCTGAACCGGCAGGATGTGCGCTGGGCCGCAGAAGCCGCGGTGGCCCAGCTGGGCAGCCTGGGCGCAATCGTATCGACCAAGGCAAGGTTTGCCGATCTTGTCCTGCTTCCCCATCCCTATGGCACCGACGGTGCCCCGGAATCAGAGGCCGTTCTGGAAGCGGTCCTGTTTGAAGGTGCCGCCCCGGTGCTTCTGCTGCCGGAAACCCTGCTGTCGGACACCCTTGGCAAACGTGTGGTGATCGCGTGGAATCAGGGGCCCGAGGCGATGGCGGCCATCCGCTGCGCATTGCCATTGCTCAGGCAGGCCGATCTTGTGAACATCGCCGTCATCGATCCGCCGGGCTATGGTCCCGAACGGTCCGATCCGGGTGGCGCGCTGTGCCAGATGCTTGTCCGCCACGGCGTCAAGGCCGAGGTTTCCGTGCTGGCCAGGACGATGCCGCGAATCTCTGATATCCTGCTGCGTCACCTGCGCGACCAGAACGCGGATTTGCTTGTGATGGGTGCCTACGGTCACTCGCGGTTCCGCGAGGCCATCCTTGGCGGGGCCACGCGTGACATGCTGGAAATGGCACAGGGGCCGGTTTTCCTGGCCCGTTAACAAAAAAACGCGCCTTGCGGGGGCGCGCCCCTGTCGGGCAGTCAGGGCCTGCGGCAGTCAATGCCGCAGGCCGTCAAACCGGATAGCCGCCATCGGAATCGTCACCGGCAACTTCCAGCAGCCTGTCAAAGTCGTTCACCGTGACATGCCGTTTGCCTTCCAGCGAAATGACCCCGTCACGCTTCAGCGCCGACACCTGCCTGCTGACCGTTTCCAGTGTCAGCCCAAGATAGTCGGCCATTTCTTCGCGTGTCAGCGGCAGATCAAATACGATGGGTCCGGACTTGCGCGGGTTCAGGGACACATCCCGGCGGGCAATGATTGCCAGAAGGCTTGCGATCCTTTCGCGCGCGGTCTTGCGACCAAGAAGAAGCATCCATTCGCGCGCCGCATCCAGCTCGTCCAGGGTCATTTCCAGCAGGCGCTGACTGATATGAGGGGTGCTCAGGATCAAGTCCTCGAAGGGTTTCTTGCGAAAACAGCACATCAGCAGGTCGGTCGTCGCCGTCACGTCATAGGCCGCCGTGCTGCGGCCGGGACGGCCCACGAAGTCAGACGGCAAAAGCAGGCCCACCATCTGGCGGCGGCCATCCTCCATCGTCTGGGTCAGGGTTGCGATGCCGGAAACAACCGAGGCCACGAAATCCATCCGGTCGCCTGACCAGATCACGGTCTGTCCAGCCTGGAAACTGCGGTAGTATTTCATCTGCTCCAGCCGGGCCAGTTCATCACTGTCACAGCGTGCGCATACCGCCCGATGCCGGATGGTACAGGTGCCACAGTCCTGCAGATGCGGAAGAATGACCGGTTCCCGAAGTGCCATGAAGTCTGTTCCCGTTTGATCTGCATCAAGGCAGGGCATACCGTCAAATTTTAGTCTATACGAATGGACACTCATTCGCAACTCGCGCGGCATGGCCTGTTCGATGCCCGCGTTCCCCGGTATACCAGCTATCCGACAGTACCGCATTTTGGCGCGACGATTGGCGGGGCTGCGTTTTCGGACTGGATCGAATCGATCCCCGCAGGTTCCGCCATTTCGCTTTACCTGCATGTGCCCTTCTGTCGGCGGCTTTGCTGGTTTTGCGCCTGCCGCACGCAGGGAACACACAGCATCGATCCGGTCATCGCCTATGTCCAGACCCTGAAACAGGAACTGGCCCTTCTGGGGCAGCGCCTTGCGCCCGCAATCACGCTGGCGCGGCTGCACTGGGGCGGCGGCACGCCCACGATGATCCCGCCCGACCTGATCCGCGATCTGGCCGATACGATCTTCAGCCTGGCCCCGCTTGCGCCGGACGGCGAGTTTTCGGTCGAGATCGACCCGAACGAAGTCGATGCCCCCCGGCTTGATGCCCTTGCCGCAGCGGGCATGACCCGTGCCTCGATCGGGGTGCAGGATTTCGACCCCGAAATCCAGCGCATGATCGGCCGCGACCAAAGCCATGACCTGACCAGGTCCGTCGCGGACATGATCCGCGACCGGGGCATTCACAGCCTGAACGCCGATATCCTGTACGGCCTGCCGCACCAGACAACGCAGCGGATCGCCGAATCGGTACAGAAGCTGCTTGCGCTGTCACCCGACCGTGTTGCCCTTTATGGCTATGCCCATGTGCCCTGGATGTCGCGCCGCCAGCAGATGATTCCGTCCGACACCATCCCGAAACCGGAAGAACGCCTGTGCCTGTTCGAAACGGCGCGTCGGCTGTTCACCTGGGATGGTTACGCCGAAATCGGCATCGATCATTTCGCGCGGCCTGACGACGGATTGGCCATCGCTGCGGCGACCGGGCATCTGCGCCGCAACTTTCAGGGTTACACCGATGACACTGCCCCGGTCCTGATCGGTCTGGGGGCCTCGTCGATCTCGCGCTTTCCGCAAGGCTATGCGCAGAACGCAAGCGGCACATCCGAACATGCCAAAGCAATCCGCGCGGGCCGGTTTTCGACCCGGCGTGGCCATGCCTTTGCGGGGGAAGACCTGTTGCGCGCCCGGATCATCGAGGCGCTGATGTGCGATTTCCGCGTCAGCCGCGCCGAATTGCTGCGCGACTTCGCGACCACACCGGCACGCCTTGATGATCTGTTCGCTGCCGCGAGGTCCCGGTTCGGCGATTTCTTCGAGGTGACGGCACAGGGTGCCGCCATATCCGCGCCGGGGCGGCCCCTGACCCGGATGATCGCGCGGATGTTCGACGAATACGACCACGGCACGGCCCGGCACAGCGCCGCCGTCTGATCTGCGCAAGTCCCCGCGCGGCACGGTGCCGCGCCGTCAGACCGCCGCTGTCTGGCCCGCCGCTCTCTGGCCCGGGGCGGGCTGGCCCCCGCCCGGGCCGAAAGCCGCGGCCAGCAGCGCCCGCGTATAGGCGTGCTGCGGGTCTTCGAACACCTGCGCGCCAACGCCCGCCTCAACCACGTCTCCGTCCTTCATCACGATCACCTTGTGCGCCAGCGCCCGCACCACGCGCAGATCATGGCTGATGAACAGATAGGCCAGCCCCCATTTGCGCTGCAGCGCGCGCAGCAGATCGACGATCTGCACCTGCACGGTCATGTCCAGCGCGCTTGTCGGCTCATCCAGCACCACCAGCTTGGGGCGCAGGATCATCGCGCGGGCAATCGCCACCCGCTGGCGCTGCCCGCCCGAGAATTCGTGTGGATAGCGTCCCATCGCGGCGGGGTCCAGACCGACCTCGGTCATGATGTCGGCGACCATCTGCCGCTTGTCGCGGCCCGGCTCCACCCCGTGTACGCCCAGACCCTCGGCGATGATCTGTTGCACCGTCATCCGGGGCGACAGGCTGCCGAACGGGTCCTGAAACACGATCTGCAAATTGCGGCGCAGATTGCGCAATTCCCTGCGATGCCGCGCCTGCAAGTCCTGCCCAAGGAACACCACCGGCCCGGTCGACGGGATCAGCCGCAGAATCGCCAGCGCCAGCGTGGTCTTGCCCGATCCGCTTTCGCCCACTATCCCCAGCGTCTCGCCCGCGCGCACCGACAGGGTGGCGTCGTTGACCGCCTTCACATGACCGACCGTGCGGCGCAGAAAGCCGCGATGGATCGGGAACCACACGCGCAAACCTTCGGTCCGCACAATTTCGGGCGCATCCGCCGCAACCGGGTCGGGGCGGCCCGCAGGCTGTGCCGCCAGCAGTTTTTGCGTATAGGGATGTTTCGGTGCCGCAAAAATCTGCGCCGCCGGCCCCTGTTCCACAATCGCGCCGCCCTGCATCACGCAGACCCGGTCGGCGATGCGCCGCACCACGCCAAGATCATGGGTGATGAACAGCAGGCTTAACCCCTCGGTCCGCTTGAGATCGGCCAGCAGTTCCAGGATCTGCGCCTGGATGGTCACGTCCAGTGCCGTGGTCGGCTCGTCGGCAATCAGCAGGTCCGGCCCGTTGGCCAGCGCCATGGCAATCATCACCCGCTGCCGCTGCCCGCCCGACAACTGGTGCGGATAGGCGTCCAGACGGCTTTCCGCCTCGCGGATGCCGACCTTGTTCAAAAGCTCGATGATCCGCGCCCGCGCGGCATCCCCGGTCAGGCCCTGATGCAGCGCAAGGCTTTCGCCCAGCTGTGTGCGGATGGTGTGCAGGGGGTTCAGGCTTGTCATCGGCTCCTGGAAGATAAAGCTGATGTCATTGCCGCGCACCCGGCGCAGGTCCGGCTCTGCCGCCCCCACCATTTCGGCACCGTTGTAGCGCACCGATCCCGTGACAACCGCGCTGTCGGGCAGCAGCGAAACCGTTGACAGCGCCGTCACCGATTTGCCCGATCCGCTTTCGCCCACCAGCGCCACCGTCTCGCCCCTGCCAACGGAGAAACTCACCCCGTTGACCGCGTCGATGATCCGGCCATCCTGACGGAAGCGGATGGAAAGGTTGCGCACGTCCAGCACGGATTCGGGCGCGGTCATCGGAAGGTCTTTCGCGGATCAAAGGCATCACGGATGCCCTCGAAGATGAAGACCATCAGGCTGAGCATGATGGCAAAGGCGAAAAAGGCGGTGAAGCCAAGCCAGGGCGCCTGCAGGTTCTGCTTGGCCTGCAGGGTCAGCTCGCCCAGTGACGGGGAAGAGGACGGCAGGCCAAAGCCCAGAAAGTCCAGCGCGGCAAGCGATCCGACCGTGCCCGTGATGATGAAGGGCAGCATCGTCAGCGTGGCGACCATTGCATTGGGCAGAACATGGCGGAACATAATGACCCGGTCCGCCACGCCCAAAGCGCGGGCGGCGCGCACATATTCGAAGTTCCGCGCCCGCAGGAATTCGGCGCGCACCACGCCCACCAGGCCCGTCCAGCCAAACAGCACCATCAGCCCGACCAGCAGCCAGAAATTCATCTGCCAGACCGCCGCCACGATGATGATGACATAAAGGCTGGGCGTGGACCCCCAGAGTTCGATGATCCGCTGAAAGGCAAGGTCGGTCAGCCCGCCGAAATAGCCCTGCACCGCCCCCGCCGTGATGCCGATGACCGATGTCAGGAAGGTGACGATCAGCGCGAAGGCCACCGACAGGCGGAAACCGTAAATCACCCGCGCCAGCACATCGCGCGCCGTGTCATCGGTGCCCAGCCAATGTGTCGCATCCGGGGCGGACGGTGCCGTGCCCTGAATGTCATTGACGGTGTTGAAGCTGAAGGGAATGGGCGGCCACAGGATCCAGCCCGTCTGCACCGGCTCTCCCGCCGCCGTGCCGCTGGCCCGCGCTTCGGCCAGAACGCCTGCCGGGTCGTCCCAGCAGGCCTGCGATCCGGCGGCCACGATCAGGCATTGCACCTCGACATCGCGGTACACCGCTTCGGTCTGGAAATCGCCGCCAAAGGCGGTTTCGGGATAGAAGGTCAGGATCGGCAGATAGAAGGCCCCATCGTGCCGCACCAGCAGCGGTTTGTCATTGGCCAGCACTTCGGCAAACAGCGACAGCCCGAACAGGATGGAAAACAGGACAAGTGACCAGAAGGCCCGCTTGTTGGCGCGGAAGTTGCGCCAGCGGCGCTGGTTCAGGGGGGACAGGGCCATGCGCTATCCCCTCCGCTCGAAGTCGATGCGCGGGTCGATCCAGACATACATCAGGTCCGACAATATCCCCATCAGAAGGCCCATCAGCCCAAAGAAGAACAGCGTGCCGAAGATCACAGGATAGTCGCGCGACACCGCCGCCTCGAACCCCAGTCGGCCCAGGCCGTCCAGCGAAAAGATCGTCTCGATGATCAGGCTGCCCCCGAAGAACACGGCAACGAAGACCGACGGAAAGCCCGCAATCACGATCAGCATCGCATTGCGGAAGACATGGCCGTAAAGGACGGCACTTTCGGTCAGCCCCTTGGCGCGGGCGGTCATCACATACTGCTTCTTGATCTCGTCCAGAAAGCTGTTCTTGGTCAGCAGCGTCAGCGTGGCGAAGGATGCGATGGTGGAGGCGAGCACCGGCAGGGTGATATGCCAGAAGTAATCGGCGACCTTGCCCAGCATCGAAAGCTGATCCCAGTTGTCCGATGTCAGCCCCCGCAGCGGGAACCATTTGAAATAGGACCCGCCCGCAAACAGCACCAGCAGCAGGATGGCGAACAGAAAGCCGGGAATGGCATAGCCCACGATGATGGCACCGCTGGTCCAGGTGTCGAACGGGGTCCCGTCTTTCACTGCCTTGCGGATGCCCAAGGGGATCGAGATCAGATAGGCGATCAGCGTGGACCAAAGGCCCAGCGTGATCGAGACCGGCATCTTTTCCAGCACCAGATCGACGACAGAGATTGACCGGAAATAGCTTTCGCCAAAGTCGAACCGCATGTAGTTCCACATCATGTCCAGAAAGCGCTGCAGCGGCGGCTTGTCAAAGCCGAACTGGCGTTCCAGATCGGCGATGAATTCGGGCGGCAACCCGCGTGAGCCGATATAGCGCTCATCCCCGCCCGCCGCCTCGTCCATGCCGCCCCCGGCATCACCGCCGCCCGCGATGGTCTGGAATGCGTCGCCACCGCCTTCAAGCCGGGCCAGCACCTGTTCAATCGGGCCGCCGGGCACGAACTGGGTCAGCGTGAAGTTGATCACCATGATCCCGATCAGCGTCGGAATGATCAGCAAAAGCCGCCGAAGGATATAGGCACCCATTCCGCCTGCCTGCCCCGTTCCTGCCCGCGACCCGGGTCTATCGCAACACGCCGGACGCTTTCAGCGCCTCGGCTTTGTCGGCGTTGTACCACCAGAACGAAAGCTCGCCCAGCGCATAGGGCGGCAAGGTTTCGGGGTGCTCGAACATGTCGTAATAGGCCACGGTATGGGTGTTCTTATACCATTGCGGCACCCAGAACCGTTCCAGCCGCAACGCGCGGTCCAGCGCCTTCGTCGCCACGGTCAGTTCATCCTTGGTCTTGGCGGCCATCACCACCTCGATCAGTGCATCCACGGCCGGGCTTTTCAGGCCCATCATGTTGAAGGATGACACATCGGCAGTGTCAGAGCCGTAATACTGCTTCAGCTCGGACCCCGAGAAGTAGTTCGACCGTGCATTCCCTATCGCAAGATCAAAGTCATATTCCGGCGGGCGCGTGCGGCTTTCCATCTGGGCATTGTCGATCCGCGTCATCTTTGCGTCCACGCCCAGCGCCCGCAGGTTTTCGACATAGGGGTTGATGATCCGGTCAAAGCTCTGGCTGTCATTGATGAATTCCAGCCGCAGCGTTTCGCCCGCGGCGTTGCGGCGCAGACCGTCATCGCCCACAGCCCAACCCGCCTCATCCAGCAGGGCCGATGCCTTGCGCAGATTGCCCCGGTCCATCTGCCGGTCTCCGGACACCGGGGCCATTACCGGCGGGTCGGTCAGGATCGATGCCGGCAGCAGGCCCTGATCAACCAGCGGCTGGAGCAGGTCCACCTCTTCCCGCGACGGCACGCCCTCCGCCTCGAGCCAGCTGTTTTCCCAAATCGAGTCGATCCGGGCATAAAGACCATAGAACAACGTGGCATTCGCCCACTCAAAGTTGAACATCAGCCCGATTGCCTCGCGCACGCGCGGGTCCTGAAACTGGGGGCGGCGCAGGTTGAACATGAATGCCTGTCCGTTGGCCTTGGCACCCGACGGCAGCGCTACCTTGATCACCTGACCATTCACCACGGCGGGAAAATCGTACCCCGTGGCCCAGGAAATCGACGATGCCTCGTTGCGGAAGGTATAGCTGCCCGCCTTGAAGCCCTCAAAAGCCGCGTTGTAATCCGCATAGTATTCGATGCGGATGGTGTCGAAATTGTTCTGGCCGCGATTGATCGGCAGGTCTTCGCCCCAGTAGTCCGGGTTGCGCCGATAGACCAGGGTCTTGCCGGTTTCCATGCGGTCCAGAACATAGGGGCCGGACCCCAGGAAAGGCTCCAGGCTGGAAGCTTCCAGATCGCGGTTGTTCTTCTGATAGTCCGCCTTGGACAGGATCGAAAGGCCACCGACAGTGGCGGGCAGATCACGGGTCGGCACATCCGGCTTGAAGGTGAACTTCACCCGATGCGGCCCCAGCACCTCGACCCCCTGCACCTGTTCGGCAAACACGGTGCGAAAGTCAGTCAGCCCTTTGGTCAGGAAGGTTTCATAGGAAAAAGCCACATCCTCTGCCGTCAGGGGCGAGCCGTCAGAGAACCTTGCCTCGGGCCGCAGGTTGAAAATCACCCAGGACCGGTCTTCGGGGTATTCCAGCGTCTCGCACAGCAGGCAATAGGTTGCGCCAATTTCATCCGCCGTTCCGGTCAGGATGGATTCGTACATCGCCGAAGCCAGCTGCCCCGCACGCCCCTTGACCGAATAGGGGTTCATCGAATCAAACCCGCCAAAGGCCCATTGCGAGATTTCTCCGCCCTTGGGCGCAACAGGATTGACATAGTCCAGATGCGCGAAATCCGCCGGATATTTCAGATCGCCAAAGGTCGAAATGCCATGCGCGGTGATCACCGTTTCGGCGCGGGCCGCCAGGGTGAAGGTTGCAAGGACCAGCAATGCCGCCCCGGCCACCAGGGCGGTGCGCTGCGGACGGTCATCGATCCTGCTTGCCCAAACAGCGGCATCCCTGCGGCCTTCGGTCATCCGGCAACTCCTTCTCTCCTGGCGGCCTGCGCCGCTTTGCCAACTCATTGACAGGAAATTGCCGTTTGTCGATGGTCCTGAACGCGATCACGGCGCTGGTCGCGCTCTTGTGTCCCCGGCGTGAGCCGCAATGACAAAGGCCGCCCACAGGGGCGGCCGTGACATGCGCGATCATGCCCGATCCGTCAGGGGACTGACGCAAGATAGGCGATGACATTCGCGCGGTCTTGCACCTTGGGCAGGCCGGCAAAGCTCATCTTGGTTCCGGGCATGTAGCCCTTGGGGTTTTCCAGAAAGGCGTTCAGGTTTTCGGCTGTCCAAGCCTGGTCGGCCACCGCAAGGATCGCTTCGGAATAGCCAAAGCCCGCAACCGCCGCCTTGGCACGGTCCACAACGCCATTCAGGTGCGGCCCGGTGCCATCGGTGCCGTCCATCTTGTGGCAGGCCTTGCACTTTGCAAACACCTTCTCGCCCGCCCCGGCGTCTGCGGCGGCAAAAACCTCGGCAAACGCAGGGCCGGCGTCGGCAACTTCCGCTGTCGCCTCGCCCTCGCCGGTATCGATCACATAGGCCTGTTCTTCCGCCGCGCCGCCATGCCCGCCGCCCATGTAGAACAGGGCAGACCCGGCCCAGCCGATCAGAAGGAAGACCAGCAGCGATCCGCAGAACGCGCCCAGCGCCTTGGTTAAGGTCATCGTATCGAACATCTCGGCCGGTTCCCTGATTGTCGTTCCGCGCGGGTATCTACCCGCTTCCCCTGCCCGGTTTCAAGGTGTAGTAGCGCGACGAAACGACCCTGGGGACAGGTCCGTGTCCGAAATGCCCGGACCCGCCAGAGAACGGAGCCGCCATGACCGCGCAAGCAACCGGACGCATCGCGTTTCAGGGTGAACCGGGTGCCTATTCGCACGAGGCCTGCCGCCACGCGCGCCCCGGCATGGAAGCCCTGCCCTGCCGCACCTTCGAAGACGCCATCGAAGCGGTGCGCAAGGGTGAGGCGGACCTTGCCATGCTGCCGGTGGAAAACTCCACCTACGGCCGGGTTGCCGACATCCATTCACTGCTGCCCGGCTCGGGGCTGCACATCATCGATGAAGCCTTTGTGCGGGTGCATATCAACCTGCTGGCCCTGCCCGGCACGCCGCTGTCGGCTGTCAGATCGGCAATGAGCCACACCGTCCTGCTGGGCCAGTGCCGCGAATTCCTGCGCGGGCACGGTCTCAAGGCGGTGACAGGCGCGGATACTGCCGGGTCTGCCAGGATCGTCGCGGAACGGGGCGATCCGTCCCTTGGGGCGCTGGCCTCGGAACTGGCGGGCGAAATCTACGGCCTTAACGTTCTGGCGCGGAAGATCGAAGATCAGGCGAACAACACCACGCGCTTTCTGGTCATGTCGCCCCGGCCAGACCTGAACCGGCGCGGCGCGGGCGGCATGATGACCACCTTCATCTTCCGGGTGCGCAACATTCCGGCGGCCCTTTACAAGGCGCTGGGCGGTTTTGCGACCAATGGCGTGAACATGACCAAGCTGGAAAGCTACATGGTCGGCGGGTCATTCACCGCGACCGAGTTCTATTCGGACATCGAAGGCCACCCGGATGATGCCAATGTTGCCCGCGCGCTGGAAGAGTTGCGCTACTTCACCAGCGCGGTGAACATCCTTGGCGTCTACCCCGCCGACCGCCGCCGGGGATAGCAGGGTGCTGAAAAAGTGCCGGCCGCAGGAGCTGCCTGAGCGCATAGCGGGAACCTCTTGCGCCCCGCGCGCGCTTTGCGCATCCTGGCAGGTGCCATCGCCCCTGCCACGGAACCACGCTGATCCTTGTCCAGCCGGGGGCCAAAGCCCCCGGCCAGCGCCCGACCCGCCCCCGGCGGGCGCTGGCCTTTGGTTGGTTCAGGATCTACCGGTCTACAGGGCACCGTCCCGAGCGGGCGGGGAAACGCGGTGCGTTTCCTGATCCCGCCCGGAGCGGTGAAGTCACTGACCCGCTGCAATGGCAGGGGCCATCGCCCCTGCCACAGCGCCAAACCGGGATCAGGACCGGCCGGGGGCCAAAGCCCCCGGCCAGCGCCCGACCCGCCCCCGGCGGGCGCTTCTCGCCCGCCGGGTCGGGCGCTGGCCTTTCGTGATGCCTGGACCCACCGGTCTGCAGGGCACCGTTCCGCGCGGGCGGGGAAACGCGGGTCGCGTTTCCTGATCCCGCCCGGAAAGGCCGGGTTCCTGACCATGCCGGGATGACCGGCAACTATGGCGGGGGCCATCGCCCCTTCCATATCGCCAGGCTCCCATCTGGACCGGCCAGGGGCCAAAGCACCGGCCAAGCGCCCGCCCCCCGCCCACGGCCAGCGGGACCGGTCCTGGGCGACGGGGTCGCCGGCCGGACTGGCAACCCGTTTTCCCCGGACCGGCGGGATTATTCCGCCCGGCAGGCGGTCTGAATGGGGTTTCAGCACCCTGTCAGTCGTCCGATCCCGGTTTTGGCGCGACGCCCCGGCCTTGCGCCGATGCTGCAACCGGTGCCTCAGCTCGCGTTGCCGGACTTGGCCGAAACAGACATGGCCCCAAAGACCGCCGGGCTTTTCTTCTGGCAATAGGATTGCGACCGCGTCCAGGACGCCATTTCAGCGCGCTTGGAACTGTTGCGGAACGGGGCCCAGTCGCGGCCCATGCCTTTCGCCCCGCCACCGGCCACCATGCCGTCGCGGCGCACCTGAACCGCCGCAATGCGCACGGCACAGCTCAGGTTGGACGCCCCATCCTTCAGCTCTGCCGTCGTGGTGGCCTCACAGCCGAAGTGCCGCGCGGTCGACGGCGCGATCTGAAGCAACCCTATCCACCGTCCTCCGCCGCCCGAGGCGCGCGGGTTCCAGGTGCTTTCGTGCTTGGCCAGCGCCGACATCAGCCCGGCCCAGAAGGCTTCCCTCTCTGACTCTTCAGCTTCGGCATAGCCGGGGCACCAGGCGGAGATATCGGCAGGAATGATCTCGGGCAGGTTGGCAGAGTGGTCATCAATGGCGGCAAGGGCCTTTGTGGTCCAGACCGACGCTTCCGGCCGGTGATCCCAGCGCATCGGGGGCAATTCGCCCTTGGTCCCGTTTGCATCGGCACAGCCCATGGGAAGCGCCAGAATGAGGCCAAGACAGACCGCTTTTATCCCCGAAGCCACCATTGGAACAACCCACGTTGCGCCATGCTCTGGGCACGACCCAAACCTGATGCGTCAGACTCACACCGTCTGGCAACCCTTTGGCCGGTGCCGGGGCATCGCATCGGCGGGTATCCGCCCGCTTCGCCGGGCAGTAATCGGCGGCTTTCCGCCCGCGCGCCCACCGGCTGGCCCCCTTGCCCCGACAGCCACCGGACCCTAGAAAGACGGCAACCCGCAAGGAGTGCGCGATGCCCGACCTTACCCATGACGCCCCGAAACCCAAAGTGATTGCCGGGGCAAGGCACGACTGGGAACTGGTGATCGGCATGGAGATTCATGCCCAGGTGGCATCGAACGCCAAGCTGTTTTCGGGGGCGTCAACCGCTTTCGGGGCGGAACCCAATGCCAATGTCGCCTTCGTGGATGCCGCCATGCCGGGCATGCTGCCGGTGATCAACGACTTCTGCGTGGAACAGGCGGTGCGCACCGGGCTGGGGCTGAAGGCGAAGATCAGCCTTGTCTCGGCCTTTGACCGCAAGAATTACTTTTATCCCGATCTGCCGCAGGGCTACCAGATCAGCCAGCTCTACCACCCCATCGTCGGCGAAGGTGAGGTGGTGGTGGACATGGGGCCGGGCATCGCCCGCCGCGTGCGGATTGAACGCATCCACCTGGAACAGGATGCGGGCAAGTCGATCCATGACATGGACCCGACGATGTCCTTTGTCGATTTCAACCGCACCGGGGTTGCGCTGATGGAAATTGTCAGCCGCCCCGACATCCGCGGCCCGGAAGAGGCGGCGGCCTATGTCACCAAGCTGCGCCAGATCCTGCGCTATCTGGGCACCTGCGACGGCAACATGCAGAACGGCAACCTGCGCGCCGATGTGAACGTGTCGGTCTGTCGGCCGGGGCAGTATGAGACATATCAGGCGACGCAGGATTTTTCACATCTCGGCACGCGGTGTGAGATCAAGAACATGAACTCCATGCGCTTCATCCAGGCCGCGATTGACTATGAGGCGCGCCGCCAGATCGCCATTCTGGAAGATGGCGGCACGGTGGTGCAGGAAACAAGGCTCTATGACCCCGACCGCAATGAGACACGCTCGATGCGCAGCAAGGAAGAGGCGCAGGATTACCGCTATTTCCCCGACCCCGATCTGCTGCCGCTGGAAATCGATCAGGCCTGGGTCGATCACATCGCCCAAACCATGCCGGAACTGCCGGATGCAAAGAAGGCGCGGTTCATCGCCGACTACGGCCTGACCGATTATGATGCCACTGTGCTGACCGCCGATCTTGACTCGGCATCTTTCTTCGAAGGGGTGGCCCGGGGCCGCGACGGCAAGATGGCCGCGAACTGGGTCATCAACGAGCTGTTCGGGCGATTGAAGAAGGAAAGCCGGACGATTGCCGACACGCCCCTGTCCGCCCCGCAGCTGGGCGGTGTGATCGACCTGATCGCAGCGGGCGAAATCTCGGGCAAGATGGCCAAGGACCTGTTCGAGGTTCTGTGGACCGAAGGCGGAGACCCGGCAGAGGTTGCCGCCGCGCGCGGAATGAAACAGGTGACAGACACGGCGGCAATCGAGGCGGCGGTGGATGAGATCATCGCGGCCAATCCGGCGCAGGTGGAAAAGGCGCGCGCCAACCCCAAACTGGCGGGCTGGTTCACGGGCCAAGTGATCAAGGCCACCGGCGGCAAGGCGAACCCGGCCACGGTGGGCGCGATGGTGGCGGCAAAGCTGGGGCTGTGAAGCCTGTCCCCCGGCAGGATGCTGGAAAAGCATCCCCGCCGCTTGCCGGACGGGAGTCATGCTGATCCGCCGGAAAGGCGGCTTGCCACGCCGGGCGGACCCGGAAACGCACCGCGTTTCCCCGCCCGAACTGGGACCACCGCTGCACAGGACCCTTCCCCCAAGCACAACGAAAGCCAGCGCCCGCCGGGCAGGGCGCTGGCCTTCCGCTGGTCCCGGACCTGCCGGTCTGCGGGGCACCGTCCCGCGCGGGCGGGGCAAACGTGGGGCGTTTCCTGTTCCCGCCCGGAGCGGAGAAGGCACTTTCACCGTTCCAATGGCAGGGGCCATAGCCCCTGCCACAGCGCCACGCTGATCCTTTACCAGCCGGGGTCGAAGCCCCCGGCCAGCGCCCGACCCGCCCCTGGCGGGCGCTTCGCTCCCGCCGGGTCGGGCGCTGGCCTTTCGTGGTGCCTGGGCCGACCGATCTACAGGGCACCGTTCCGCGCGGGCGGGGGAAACGCCGTGCGTTTCCTGTTCCCGCCCGGAGAGGAGTTCTCCGGGATGCCCGCTCTCTCTGGCAGGGGCCATCGCCCCTGCCACAGCGCCACGCTGCCCCTTGCCAGCCGGGGGCCAAAGCCCCCGGCCAGCGCCCGACCCGCCCCTGGCGGGCGCTTCGCCCCCGCCGGGTCGGGCGCTGGCCTTTCGTGGTGCGGGTTGCACCGGTCTTGGGTTTGCGTCCCGCAGGGGCGGGGGAAACGCGGGTCGCGTTTCCTGGTCCCGCCCGGAGTGGTGAAAGTACTGTCACCGCTTCACTGGCAGGGGCCATCGCCCCTGCCACAGCGCCACGCTGCCCCTTGCCAGCCGGGAGCCAAAGCCCCCGGCCAGCGCCCGACCCGCCCACGGCGGGCGCTTCTCGCCCGCCGGGTCGGGCGCTGGCCTTTCGTGGTGCGGATTGCACCGGTCTTGGGTTTGAGTCCCGCAGGGGCGGGGGAACGCGGGTCGCGTTTCCCCCGCCCAAAGGGGCAATCCCTTTCCCCGGATCGGGAAGAGTTTCCCGGCAGGCAGGCGGTCGGATTGATTTTCAGCACCCGGCTAACGCGAACGCTTCACTTCGCCCGCGCGGCGCGCGACCGGGACGTGCCTTAGCCCGGGCAGAACTGCCGAACTGCCGCGTCGCACCAGCGGGATCGGCGCGGCCGGGCTGACCGGTGCCGTCAGAAATCGGCGTTCGCGCAAGGGCATCACAGCCTCCACTGGTTTGGGAACAGGGTCGGGGGCCGTCCCATCTGCAAAGCCTGATGCAGGCGCGGCGTGCTGTGACGTCACGCTTGTGCGAACACCGAGTTAACCGTGCCGCTCGCCACGCAATTGGCGGATGAAATCGCGCAGCAGCGGCACCCGGCGGGGACGAAAGCTTTCGCCGGTTTGCTGCACCTCTGTGATCCGGTGCAGTTGAAAGCGCCGGAAATCCATGCGCAAGCGGCAGAAGGCCAGCAGCAGCAGTGACCGGTCCAGAAACACCACCGACAGCGGCCAGATCACCCGGTCACGGATTGCCCCGGCCTGATCGGCATAGCGGATGCGCAGCGCCTGTTCTTCCCAGCAGGCGCTGCGCAACAGCGGCAGAAAGGCGGGCGGGGGGGCGCGGCGTTCAAACCGGTAGCTCATCTGCACGGCATGAATCGCCTGGCGCTGCACCCGTTCCGGCAGGGTTGCGGTGATCTTCGCCAGCGCGGCATCGGCGGCCTTGACCAGCGCGGGATCGCCCGCAAAGCGCACTTCTGCCAGGCCAAGCACCAGGGCCTCGACCTCCAGCCGGGTGAACATCTGCGGCGGCAGGGCGGGGTCTTCGGTCAGGGTGTAACCCAGGCCGGGCGCGCCGTCGATCAGCGCGCCACCCGCCCGCAGCGTTTCAATATCGCGGTACAGCGTGCGCAGCGAGACTTCGGTCTCGTTCGCCAGCCGCGCCGCCGTGACCGGCTGCGGCAGCCGCCGCAGTGCGTCAAGCAGGCGAAACAGACGGTCGGGGCGGGCCATGCGGATACTGCCGGAATCTGTCAGGACAGCCCGACGATAACGACCCCATCGGACAGAGCAATGGAGACTTCGATGCTGACCCTTCTTCACGCCCCGCAATCCCGTTCATCGCGCATCGTGACGCTGATCGACGAGATGGGCATCACCGACAGGATCAATACAAAGATCGTCACCATCGCGCGCCGCAATGACAGCGGCGGGCGCGACCCGGCCAACCCCCACCCCGAAGGCAAGGCACCTGCCCTGCAGCATGACGCAACGCTGATCACCGAATCGCCGGCCGTGATCCAGTATCTGACCGGCCTGTTCCCCGGCACCGGCCTTGCCCCGGAACCGGGCGATCCGAAGTACGGCGCATACCTGACCTGGCTGCACTGGTACGGTTCGGTCATGGAGCCTGTGATGATCTTTGCCGCAGAAGGAATCGATCATCCTTCCCTCCACGGTACCTTCCGTGGTCTGCCAGAGGTGACAGCCCGGATCGAACGGGCGCTGGCACAGGGCACCTGGCTGCTGGGGGATCGCTTTTCAGCCGCCGATCTGCTGGTGCATTCGCCCTATGCCTGGTTCGGCACCATGACGCCGGATGTGCCGGTGATCCGGGATTGGGTGGCGCGCTGTCAGGCCCGCCCCGCCGTGGCGCGCACAAGGGAAAGCGATGCCCGGCTGACGGGCCGTCAGGCGGCCTGATCCGTGGCCCGGTCCGCGCCCGAACCGGGCGCGGGCGTGGTGCCGCGCGACCATTGCACGGCCAGAATGCCGCCCGCGATGATCGCAACACCCAGCAGATCCAGCGGGGCCAGCCGTTCGCCCAAGAGCAGCGCCCCGGTGGAGACGCCGATCACCGGGTTCAGGAAATGGAACGTGGCGGCGCGCACCGCCCCGATCCGCCCCACCAGGCGGAACCAGACCCAGGTGGCCAGCAGCCCCGGCACCAGGGTGGTGAAGGCAAAGGCCAGACCCAGACGCGGCGTCCAGTTCACCGCCCATGTCTCCAGCGTCAGGGCCGGAAGCGCCAGCGCGGCAGATCCCACCAGCATTTGCAGACCCACGATCATCAGCAGGTTTCCCCCCGATGTGGCGCTGCGCACGCTCAGCGTGGCAACCGCCAGCGCCCCCATGCCCAGCAGGCACAGGATCACCCCAACCCCGTCCACGCCGCCCGACAGGCGCGACCCCATGATGATCGCCGCCCCCAGAAAGCCCGCGCACAATCCCGCCACGCCAAGCAGGCGCACCTTTTCACCGAAAACGATCCAGCCCAGCAGGGCCACCATCAGGGGCATCATCGACGCGATGATCGAGGCCAGCCCCGCCTCGACGCGCGTCATCGCCACGAAGTTGAAGCCAAGGTACAGCGCGTTCTGGCAGATGCCGAAGATGACCACGCTGCGCCACTGCGCCCGGCTGAGCCGGGCCTTCTGCCCCAGCAGAAGGGCAAGCCCGAGTCCGATCAGACCCGAAATCAGAAAGCGGATCGCCAGCGCCGTCAGGGGGGGCGCATCCATCACGATCAACCGGGCCGAGGTGAAGGCCGAAGACCACATGGCCGAAAAGGCCAGCCCCATTGCGATGGCGCGAAAATCCATGCTCCGGCCCCTGCTGCCCGCCTGACGGTGCCATGATTGAAAAGGGCCGCCAAAGCGGCGACCCCTGTCCGCCTGTGCTGCGGGGCACCGGCCTGTGTCTGATCAGACGTTGACGCTGTCTTTCAGCGCCTTGGCGATGGTGAACTTCACCTGCCTGTCGGCCGGCTTGGTCAGTATCTCGTTGGTGGCAGGATTGCGAACCTGCCGCTCGGGCCGGGCGCGGCAGGCAACCTTGCCAAGGCCCGGCAGCGTCACGGCACCACCGGCAGCAACCTCGCGCGTGATCAGGGCTGTAATCGCGTCAAGCGCGGTACCGGCCGTTTTTCTGTCGGTTCCCATCTCTTCGGCAAGGGCGGCGACAAGCTGCGTCTTGGTCATCGGTTTTGACATTGCTGTTCCTTCTTTTCTGTCCTGCGGATGCGAATGACTGTGCCTGCCCCACCGGGGGCGATGCGGCCCCTTCCACAGCGTTTTGCCGAACAAATCAAGCGATTTCGCCCATCACCGGCAGGAATTTCCCATGAAGGGCTGCACTGTCTACAGAAAGGCGGTTTCCTCGAAACTGCGCAGCTTGCGGCTGTGAATCCGCTCGATCGGCATCTCGCGCAGCAACTCCATCGCGCGGACCCCGATCTGAAGGTGGCTGGCCACCTGCGTTCTGTAGAACTCGCTGGCCATGCCGGGCAGCTTGAGCTCGCCATGCAGCGGCTTGTCGGAGACGCACAGCAAGGTTCCGTAAGGCACGCGAAAGCGGAAACCGTTGGCGGCGATGGTGGCGCTTTCCATGTCCAGCGCAATCGCGCGGCTCTGGCTCAGGCGCTGAACCGGGCCGGACTGATCGCGCAGTTCCCAGTTGCGGTTGTCGATGGTGGCCACCGTTCCCGTCCGCATGATCCGCTTCAGCTCGTACCCGTCCAGCCGGGTCACCTCGGCTACGGCCTGTTGCAGTGCGATCTGGATTTCGGCCAGCGCCGGGATGGGCACCCAGACCGGCAGATCATCATCCAGCACGTGATCTTCGCGGACATAGGCATGGGCCAGCACGAAATCGCCCAGGCTTTGCGAATTGCGCAGGCCGGCGCAGTGACCCACCATCAGCCAGGCATGCGGGCGCAGCACCGCGATATGGTCTGTCGCCGTCTTGGCATTCGACGGGCCGACGCCGATGTTGACCAGGGTGATCCCCTGCCCGCCAGTCCGCTTCAGATGATAGGACGGCATCTGCGGCAGTTTCGTCAGCAGGTCAATTGGATCATCCGGCCCAAGGATTTCCTGATTTCCCGGTGCCACGAAGGATGTGTAGCCCGAAGTGCGGTCAGCGAGGGCGGCGCGTGCGAATGCCTCGAACTCGTCCACATAGAACTGGTAGTTGGTGAACAGCACGTGGTTCTGGAAATGCGCCGGGTCGGTTGCGGTGTAATGTGACAGGCGGGCCAGCGAATAATCCACCCGCTGCGCGGTGAACGGGGCAAGCGGGAACGACCCGTCAGGGTTGGTCAGGCGCGTGCCGTTCACGATGTCATCGTTGGTTGTGGCAAGATCGGGCACGTCGAACACATCGCGCAGGCTGAAGTTCAGCACGCCTTCCTGCGGGACGGATACCGCGGGATTGCCCGCCAGGGCAAAGTGAACCGGAATGGGCGTTTCCGATGCCCCGATGGCCACCGGAACGCCGTGGTTCTGGATCAGCAGGGCAATCTGCTGGTGCAGGTAATTGCGGAACAGATCGGGCCGCGTGATGGTGGTGGAATAGGTGCCGGGTCCGGCCACATGGCCGAAACTCAGGCGGCTGTCGATTTTGATGAAGCTGGTCGTTGTCAGCCGGATTTCGGGGTAAAAGGCGCGGATGCGGGTGGCGGGCCTGCCACCGCGCACCACGGCGCTGAACTGCCCGGCCAGAAATGCGGTTGCTTCCGCATAAAGCGATTCCAGCCGCGCGACTGCCGCCGCCGGATCGGTGAAGGGAACATGGGGCGCGTGATCCGGCGTCAGGATGGGCAGGGTCGTATCATCGGTCATCGGGCATTCTCTGCATGGGTCCGGCATCTAAACCGGAACAGGGCGCGCCCTGCAAGGGTTCGCCCCTGCCTGCACGCGCCCGGTGACAGATGTGTGACGCCGCTATGCCTTGCGGAACAGCACGATCATCGCACGGTCATCGGCATGGTCCGGGTCAAGCCGGGCGGCTGCTGCGCCGTAAATGGCGACCTGGGTCATTTGCAGGTCGCGCACCTGCCGGCCCATTGCCGCCAGCGCCGTGTCAAACCCCGCCGCCGACCAGACGCGAAGATTGACCGACAGGGCAAACAGCGCGCCGGCTGCGGCAACGGCGAACACCGGCGCCAGGGCCACCGGGCCGACATGGCCATGGGTAAAGGTGCCGGAACTGACAATGCCGCGATAGCCGCCCGGCAAGGGCAGGGGGCGTGTCACATCCGCCTTGGTCAGGTGGCGGTAGATGCCCTTGGCGCGCGCCTGTTCCAGCATCTGCGGCGACAGGTCGATGCCGTCGATTTCGTCCCTGAAGCCAAGCCCGCGCAGCGCCCCGGCCAGAAGGCCGGTCCCCGCCCCCACATCCAGCACCGGCCCGGTGCCGCCAGCCGCCATGAAGGCCCCGGCAACATGGGCGGGAAGGCGGTATTCCATATCTGCCGCGAAACCGGCGTCATAGGTCGCAGCCCAGTCACGGTACAGCCGCAGGCAATCGTCAGGGCTGCGCAGGGCAAAGGCGGCGTGAAGATCAGGTTCGGTCATGCCCCTATCTGGCACCCGGTGCAGCCTGAAAATCAACCCCCCGCTTGCGCGCCGCCGCTGCCGCGCCGATAGTTGCGGCATGACCGGAACGCTTTTGTCCCTTGGCCACGGCTATTCCGCCCGGGCCCTTGCGCGCCGCCTGCTGCCGCAGGGCTGGCACATCATCGGCACGACGCGCAGTGCGGACAAGGCGCGCGCGCTGGGTGCCGAAGGGGTGGAGCCGCTGCTGTGGCCCTGCGATCTGACCGACGCGCTGGGGCGCGCCACACACCTGCTGTCGTCCATTGCCCCAGATGCGGCGGGCGACCCCGTGCTGATGGCCCACGGGGCACAGATTGCCCGTGCCCCCCTGCGCTGGGTGGGGTATCTTTCCACCACCGGGGTTTACGGCGACCATCAGGGCGGCTGGGTGGATGAAACCACGCCGCTGACCCCCACCACCCGGCGCGGCATCCAGCGGGTGCAGGCCGAAGCCGCGTGGCAGGCGCTGGGCCTGCCTTTGCATATCTTCCGCATCGCGGGCATCTATGGCCCCGGTCGCGGGCCGTTTGAAAAGGTGCGCGACGGCACCGCGCGCCGCATCCTCAAACCCGGCCAGGTGTTCAGCCGCATCCATGTCGATGACATCGCCCAGGTGCTGGAGGCATCGATGACCCGGCCCTGCCCCGGCGCGGTCTACAACCTGTGCGATGATGACCCGGCCCCGCCGGAAGATGTCATTGCCCATGCCGCAACCCTGCTTGGCCTGCCGCTGCCCCCCGCCATCGCCTATGACAAGGCCGAGATGACGCCAATGGCCCGCAGCTTTTATGCCGAATCAAAGCGCGTCCGGAATGACCGGATCAAGACCGGGCTTGGCATAAGCTTGATCCACCCCGATTACCGGGCGGGGCTGGCGGCCTTGCTGCGCGGTGAAACCCTGTAAATGGTCAGAAAATTTTGCCGCCAGCCTTGCCGCCGGTCCGGTTCACACCCATGTGATCGCGGCGGACCGGGCCCCTCTGACGACGCTGTGTCGTGATGTCGGACCGCATCGAGTGCGCTCGGTGTCGGCCCGGCCCTGTCCCAGGCTGGCTTCGGGCGTTTCGTCCTGCAACCGGAGTTATACCTTGGATACCCTGCTTTTTGTCCTGTTTCTGGGAAAGCCGCTCTGGCTTTGGCTGGTCTTCATCGGCATCGTGCTTGCGCTGCTGCTGTTCGATCTTGGCGTTCTGAACAAGGACGATCATGAAATCGGCGTTGCGGAAAGCCTCAGGCTTTCAGCGCTTTACATCAGTCTTGGCGTCGCCTTCGGCGGCTTCGTCTGGTATCAGCTTGGCTGGCAGCCGGCGGCGGAATATCTGACGGCCTTTGTCGTGGAAAAGACGCTGGCGCTGGACAATGTGTTCGTCATTGCTCTGATTTTCAGCTACTTCGCCATTCCCCGCATCTATCAGCACCGCGTGCTGTTCTGGGGCATCCTCGGCGTGATCGTGCTGCGCGGTATCATGATTGGCCTTGGGGCCACGCTGGTGGCGCAGTACGGCTGGATTTTGTACATTTTCGCGGCCTTCCTGATCTTCACCGGCATCAAGATGCTGGTCACCGATGACAAGGAAATGGACCTGAACACGAACCCCGTGCTTCGGTTCATGCGCAAGCGCTTCCGGGTAACGGACAAGCTGCACGGCCATGATTTCTTTGTGCGGCAGCCCGATCCCAAGACAGGCAAGATGGTGCGCTGGATGACGCCCTTGTTCCTGGCACTGGTGCTGATCGAGATTGCCGATCTGGTCTTCGCGGTGGATTCGGTGCCGGCGGTGTTTGCAATCACCACAGACCCCTACATCGTCTACACCTCCAACATCTTCGCGATCCTTGGTTTGCGGGCGCTGTATTTCGCGCTGGCGGCGGTTCTGCACCGGTTCCACTACCTCAAATACGCGCTGGCGATCCTGCTGGTGTTCATCGGATCGAAAATCTTCATCGCCGATCTGGCCGGATGGGAAAAATTCCCTGCATCCTGGTCGCTGGGCATCACCTTTGCCATCCTTGCGTCCGGCGTTGTCTTTTCGCTGTGGAAAAGCCGGGACAGCAGGCCGGAAGCACTGAAGGCAAAGTAAAGCGCGGGCATCCTGCCCGGGTCTGTCGCGCAGGCGCCCGGCCCGGGCCTGGCCGGGCGACCCGCCCCTTGTGCCGCAATGCAGGCACGTGCAATCGGCTTGCCCTCTTGCGCGGCGCGGTCCACCTTGGCCTCGCTGAAGCCGAAAGAACCCCTCGTCCATGCTTGATTCTTCAAAGCAGTCTTCTTCGCGCAATGGCGATGGCCCCGACCACGGGGATGCCGAGGATCTGCACGACGATACGACACCGGAGGGTGTCGCAGGCCGTCTGCGCCGCTTCGGTCGCAAACCGCAACCGCAGCGCAAGCGCCTGTCCGAATTGCTGGACGAAATCGGCAGCGACGAAACCCGCACGCGCATTTCGGTTTCGGACCTGCTGGTGGCGATGGAAGGGCGGGCCACGGGGGCGCTTTTGCTGCTGTTCGCCCTGCCGAACGTCCTGCCGACACCGCCCGGCACCTCTGGCATCCTGGGTCTGCCGCTGGTCTATCTTTCGGCCCAGATGATGCTGGGCCGCTTGCCCTGGCTGCCGCCCCTGATCGCCAACCGCTCCATGAGCCGGGATGACTTCGCGCAGACGATCTCGCGCGCGACACCGCTGCTGGCACGGGCGGAAAAGCTGCTCAAGCCGCGCCTGTCCTTTCTTGTCAAGGATCGGGCGCAGAATGTCATCGGGGCCGTGTGTCTGCTGCTTGCGGTCGTTCTGATGCTGCCGATCCCCTTGGGCAACATGCTGCCTGCGGTCGCAATCAGCCTGATCTCGCTGGGCGTTCTGGAACGGGACGGGGCCTGGGTGCTTGGCGGTTTCGCCGTGGCCGCCGCCTCGATGATTGTGGTGGCAGGCGTCATCTACGCGATGGCGAAAGCGGCGGTCTTTCTGCTTTTGAATGCCTTTTAGCGCATGATGACGGATCATGCTCTTTGGGTCCTGACCCCGGTCAGCGCTGCGGCGGCTTCCGGTTTTGCTGCCCGGCATCGATTGTCCGGGAAGACTGCCCTTTCAGCGCCGGGCAGACCTGACGTCTTCTCCGGGCAGAAACTCGGCTCGCAGGGAAGCCCCGTGTTGATCAAGCGACGGCACCGAGAGCGCCGGGGGGCCGCCTTCGCCGAGGTGGCGAACACCGCGGTCCATCAGCCGGACGGGGCCCGTCGGGCTGTCGGTCGTCAGGTGCCGGGCCTGGGGGTGGTGCGAAAGATCGGCAAGGGATGACAGGCGACCGCAGGCGATGCCGGCGGCGGTCAGCCGCTGGATGGCGGCTTCCCGGTCAATCCCGGCAAGGGCCGGCGCGACAAGCGCCTCGACTTCGGCCATGCGGGCGACACGGGCGATGTTGGTGGCATAGGCCGGATCACCGGCCAGGTCGGGGCGCAACAGGACCTTCCCGCAAAGAGCACGCCATTCCCGGTCGTTCTGCACCGACAGAAGGACCTGTGTGCCATCCGCGCAGGTGAAGGCGCCGTAAGGCGCGATCGAGGGGTGCCTCAGACCGAGCCGGGGTGGCACCTTCCCGCCGTAATGCGCCTGAAGGTAAGGCACGTTCATCCAGTCCGCCATCGTGTGGAAAAGCGAGACCTCGATTGCCCTTCCCAGCCCGGTACGCACCCGCGCGTAAAGCGCCTGGAGCACGGCAGAAAAGGCGTTTTCACCGGCGGCAATGTCGCAGACCGAGATGCCGACGCGCGCCGCGCCGTCTGGCGTGCCGTTGACAGACAGAAGGCCGCTTTCCCCCTGGATGAGCATGTCGTAAGCCTTCTGGTCAGGGTAGGGGCCGTCTTCACCATAGCCCGAGATCGAGACGTGGATCAGGGCAGGATTGTCCGCGACAAGCGCGTCATGGCCAAGCCCGAGCCGGGCGGCTGCACCGGGGGCCAGGTTCTGCACAAAGACATCGGCACGCAACAGCATGGCGCGCATCAGAGCCATGTCGTCAGGCTTGCGCAGATCAAGCGCGACGGATTCCTTGCCGCGGTTCGTCCAGACGAAATACGCACTTTCGCCATGGACCAGGCTGTCATAACCGCGCGCGAAATCGCCTTCGGGGCGTTCCACCTTGATCACACGGGCACCCGCGTCTGCCAGCCGCGCAGTCGCATGTGGTGCGGCGACCGCCTGTTCAAGCGAGACGACAGTGATGCCTTCCAGATCGCGCATCGCGCCCCTCCCGACCCTGCCAGCAAGTGCTAGCAGCGCCGAAGGCCTTGGCCGTAATAGCCCTTTCCTTGACAGGCTAGACCGGATGCGCCTAGCCTTCTGCCTTGCCACGGGGGGTCAGACAACGGGGAGGGGCGCGGGTTGGACATCCGGCATTTGCGCTATTTCATTGCGATCTCCGAAGAGAAATCGCTGTCCGCCGCATCGCACCGGCTTGGGGTGGCGCAACCTTCGCTGTCGCAGCATGTGATCAAGCTGGAAGAGGAGCTGGGCGTTTCGCTGATGCAGCGGTCGACGCGCAGCATCGTCCTGACCGAGGATGGCCTGCGTCTTGTCCACCATGCGCGCCAGATCTGCCAAAGCCTTGAACTTTGTCTTTCAGAGATGCGCGATGTGGGCGGGGCCGTGCGGGGACCGGTCGTGCTTGGGCTGCCGCCATCTGTGTCGATGGTCCTGTCGGTCCCGCTTGCCGAGACGGTGCGTGTCGAACTGCCCCAGGTCAGATTGCAGGCGACAGAGGCGATGAGCGGTTTCATTCGCGGCTGGATCGCCGACCGGACAGTTGACATCGGTTTCCTGTATGACATCGACACCGCCGACCGGTTCAACGTCATCCATCTTCTTGACGAGAGTCTGTGCTTTTTCGCCCCACCCGATGATTGGCCGCTTTCAGCTTCCCCCGGCACCCCGGTTGCCCTTGCCGATCTGGTCGGGCTGGAGCTCATTCTTCCCTCGCCCAGCCATGGCCTGCGCAAGACCATCGAACGCCACGCAAGAGACATGGGCATCATTCTGAATGTTGTGATCGAGATGGACGCGATGACCCAGATCAAGGAACTGGTCGCGCGGGGATCGGGTTATACGATCCTTGCCCCTGCTGCCGCGCATGACTTCGTCGCGCGCGGGGAACTTGTCAAATCCCCTATCGCCGTTCCCGACATCCACCGCCCGGTCTATCTCTGCTCAAACCCCGAAAAGCCCCTGACACGCGCCACCCGCGCTGTCGAACGACTTACCGTCGAGGTGACCGCCGATCTCGTCACGCGCGGCATCTGGGAAGGCCGGCTGTCGGACGGGATCACGGAAAGGTTGCGCAGGCCTGCATCGTGACCACGCCGTCCCCGCGCCGGACCCGCAGGTTGATCCCGCCGGCCGCCTTGCGCGCCGTGACGGCGACCGCGTGACCAGGCGTCAGCGCAGCGGGGCCACGACAGGTGAAACCGGTCGGAGGGGGCCGATGAGCCGGGCGGCAAGCTTCATCATCCGGGTCGCCCGCAAGGGAGCGCGGATGACCGGCGCAGGAGAACCTTCGATGCCTGTCGCACAGGAAAGGGCGCAATGGTTGCGGCGGCTGCTGAAGGCCCCTGCGCAACAGCGCTGAAACAGCACGGTGTCGGGCGCAAGCTTCTGCCGGGTCGCGCCGGGCCGGTCGGGTACCGGGTCGGGCGCGGCGCGGACCCTGCGGGCGGGTCGCGTTACACGATGCCCTGCCGTTCGGTCACGCGGGGCGCGGGCGGGGGCAACCGTCGCGCCCGGCACCGCGCGCAAGGTGTCGATCAGGCGCGGGATCATGGCCCCTTCGCCGTGCCTCTGGCGGCCGATCCGGCCCGTCATGCCGCCCCCAGAAGGCGGCCAAGGTCGCGCGCGGAAAGGCTTTCGAGCCTGCTCACCGCCTGCCAGAGCAGGTCAGCGCGGGGGCCGATCAGCGCCTCGCCCTTGGCGCGCAGGCTTTCGGCCAGCCGGTCATGCGTGATCGGTGCGGCCAGGTCATGGCAAATGGCCCGCCGGCTGCCGTCGGCCAGCGTGACCTCGCCCGCCACCTGCATATCGGTGAGGGAGCGGTCGCCGGTGACGGTGACGCGCCGGGCGATGGCGGCAAGCAGCGGATCGGCGGCACGCGCGTCGGTATAGCTGCGATCCGAGGCGGTCGGGATGCCCGACAGCACCATCGCGGCCAGCCACGCATAGCTGAACTTGACCTCGAGCCCGGTGCGGGGCCGCTTGATGTCGCAGACCGAAAGCCAGCGCGGTGCGGTGCGCAGCTCCAGGGCCGCGATCCTGGCCGGAGCGACGGGGCGCAGCGCCTCGATCATGGCATGGGTGCCGTGGCAGCAGGCATGAAGCTTGTAGCGGATATCGGTGAAAAGGAACCGGTCAGACAGCGCGGCGGCAGGGTCGGGCGCGTCGGCATGGGTCGGGATGAAGCCCTGCGGACCTTCGAGACCGTCGTCGGCGCTTGTCAGCCCGGCGCGCGCGAAGCCCGCGCATTCGACGCCGTTGGCAGCGGCGATGCCTGCATTGAGCGGCTTGCCCATGGTCCCGAACTGGCCCTTGAGCCCAGAGGCCCGCGTCGCGCAAAGGCCGATGGCCGCGCGCAGTTGCGCAGGCGTCAGGCCATAAAGCCGCGCAGCCGCGACCGTGGCACCAAAGGCACCGGCCGTGGCGGTCTGGTGAAAGCCGCGGTCGTAATGTGCGCGCCCCAGATGCAGGCCAACGCGGATCGCCGCCTCGGCCCCGACGAGAAAGGCATCGGCCACCGCGGCGGCAGAGGCGCCAACCTGTTCACCGGCGGCAAGCGCGGCGGGGCAGATGCCGGCCGAGAGGTGGCCGACATGGGCGAAATGCGTGTCGTCATAATCAAGCGCGTGCGAGGTCGCGCCATTGACCATCGCCGCCGCCCGGGCGGGCAGGCGCGGGCCGCCCATCAGGGTCGCGACAGGGGTCCCGCCCTCGCCGCCAAGACAGGCGCGCAGGGCCTGCGCGACAGGTTCATCCACCCCCGCAAGGCCGCAGACCATCCAGTCGAAAAGTGAAAGCCGCGCCATGGCACGGGCGTCGTCGGGCAGGTCGGGCCGGGCCGCCAGCGCAAGGAGGATGTCAAGCGTGCTCATCCCCGCGCCTCGCCATAGGATTTCGGCAGCCCGAGGACCTGTTCGGCGATGTAGCACAGGATGAGGTTCGTCGAGATCGGCGCGACCTGGTAGAGCCGCGCCTCGCGGAACTTGCGCTCGACGTCGTATTCCTCGGCAAAACCGAAGCCGCCATGGGTCTGGACGCAGGCCTCAGCCGCTTCCCAGCTGGCATCGGCGGCCAGCATCTTGGCGGCATTGGCCTCGACGCCGGGATTGTGGCCCGCGTCATACAGGGCGGCGGCGCGGCAGACGATCGCCTCGGCCGCCATCAGATGTGCCTGGGCGCGGGCCAGCGGGAACTGCACGCCCTGGTTGCGGCCGATCGGAGCACCGAAGACGACACGCTCCCTGGCATAGGCCGCAGCCTTGGCGATGAACCACTTGGCATCGCCGATGCATTCGGCTGCAATCAGGATACGTTCGGAATTCATGCCCGACAGGATATAGCGGAACCCCTTGCCTTCCTCGCCGATCAGGCTGTCGGCGGGGATGCGCATGTTGTCAAAGAAGATTTCAGTCGTGGCGTGGTTCATCATGGTGCGGATGGGGCGGATCGAAAGGCCCTTGCCCAGATGATCGCGCATGTCGATGAGGAACACCGACAGACCGTCGGTCCGGCTTTTCACCTCGTCGCGCGGTGTGGTGCGGGCGAGAAGGATCATAAGGTCGGAATGCTCGGCGCGGCTGGTCCAGATCTTCTGCCCGTTGACGACGTAGTGATCCCCGTCGCGCCGCGCCGTGGTCTTGAGCGACAGCGTGTCGGTGCCGCTTGTCGGTTCGGTTACGCCGAAGGCCTGAAGCCGCAGCGACCCGTCGGCGATAGCGGGCAGGTATTTCTGCTTCTGTCCGGCATTGCCGTGCCGCAGCACCGTGCCCATCGTGTACATCTGCGCATGGCAGGCGGCCGCGTTGCAGCCCTGGCGGTGGATTTCCTCAAGAATCACCGCCGCCGCCTGAAGGTTCAGGCCCGATCCGCCGAATTCCTCGGGGATCATGGCAGCCAGCCAGCCTTCGCGGATCAGCGCATCCACGAATTCCCTGGGATAGGCGCGGCGGGCATCCAGATCGCGCCAATAGGCACCGGGAAAGGCGGCGCAGACATTGGCCACGCCTTCGCGGATGGCGGTGAACTCGGCTGTGGGGTCAAAGACGGTCATCAGTGTCTCCTTTTGCGCCCCCATAACGTCGCAGGTTTCGGCGGGGACGGGAAATAGCGGGGCGGTATCGGGGCCAAAACCCGGGGCTATGGCCCCATTTCGCTGCGCAGCAGATCGGCCTGTGCCTCGATCATCGCGGTCAGGCCTTCTGGCAGGGGACGGGGCGGGGCGGCAGGCTGGATCAGCGCGATGTCACGCACCATCAGCGGATCAGACAACGCGCAAAGCGTCAGTTCGCCCGCCGCCGCCTCGGCCGCGACGGACCGGTGCGGCAGGATGGTGGCGAACCCCCCGCGCGCATCTGACAGGAGTTGCTTCACCGAAGCCAGACTGTCGAGTTCCACGGCGGGCAGAAGGGTGATCCCGCGCCGCGCCGCCGCATCGTCGATGATGCGGCGCAACTGGTGGACACGTGTCGGCAGGATCAGGCGGAAATCGCGCAGGTCCGCAAGTGGCAGCGGCCCCCGGCAGTCGGTCCGTGGCGTGGCCAGGACAAGGCGTTCGGTCAGCAGACGGCGCGCATGCAGACCCGTTGCATCCGAAGGGAAATACGACAGCGAAAGGTCGATGCGCCCCGCCTGCATCAGCGTGCGCAGGTCGCCGGAATAGGCCTCTATCACCGACAGCCCCGGCGCGCAGGATTGCAGCGCCTCCTGCAGCGGGACAAGGAACATCGGCGCAATGGTCGGGCAGACGCCAAGCGTGACAGGGTCGGGCGTGGCATCATAGGCGCGGCGAAGGCGGTGAATCACCTCGTCAAGCCCGTCAAGATGGGTGCGGGCATGGCGAAGAAGGAAGGTGCCCACCTCGGTCGGCACGGCGTTGCGCCCGTTGCGCGCAAAAAGCGCGTGGCCAAGTTCCTGTTCCAATGTCTGGATCTGCCGTGTCAGCGCGGGCTGGGCAATGCCGGTCGCCTGTGCGGCGCGGGAAAACCCGCCATGGTCGCAGACGGCCACGAAATAGCGCAGCCGCCGCATGTCAACGCTGCCGCGATGTGCCCGCATCATCGCGCCCTCTGGGTGACGCGGGCAAGGCCGGCGGCAATCCAGTCGGGCGCGCGGGCGGGGCCGGAAAGCGGCGCGGGATCGCGAAAGTCGATCCGGCGCAGGGGATCGGACGATGTCTGCCCCAGCCGCGCGCGATGGGCGAGCCACCAGACCAGCGCGGTTCCGACAAGCCAGAAGAGAATCTGCCAGACCCACAGCGACGGCAGGCCCAGTGCTGTCTCGGTCTGGGTAAAGACGGGGCGGCTGAAGAAGCTGTTGCCAAGGATCGCCCCCGGCCCCATCGCGAAGAAGGCCCAGATGAGCGTCAGTGACCAAAGCGCGGTGCGCGCGTTCGGGCGGCTTTCCGGCAGGGCCCAGCGGGCGGCGAATTCGTCGTGCAGCCGGTCGCGACGGGCGCGCCCGGCCCCCCGCGCGGTAAAGACCGAGGCCAGCAGCACCACGCCCAGGTTGAAGGCCAGACCCCAGGCGGCGGAATGGATGGTCAGCGGCCAGCGCCCCCAGGGCAGGTCGAGAAACAGGCCCTCGAAAAGGATGAGGCCCAGCGGTTCGGTAAAGGTGACCAGCAGCAGGCCAAAGACCAGCCCCGCGATCACCGCCGCCCGACTGATCCAGCGCACAAAGCAGAGCCCGATCAGCGCAGGCAGGAATTGCACCGCAAAAGGCAGCGCGAGGCCCCCGAAGACGGCCGAAAAGCGCGGCGCGAAGGCGGCGAGCGTGGCCAGCGCGGCATAGGCCAGCGCCAGCGCGATGCGCGCGGCCAGCCTTTGCCCGCGCGGCGACAGGCCCGGCACGATGTAGGGCAGGATGACCTCGCGCGTGACGATCAGCGTGCCCGAGGTGGTGAAGAATCCGGCGGCCAGCTGGCCTGCGGTCACAAGCAAAAGCGTGAAGCCGACCGCTGCGAGCGGCTCCACGGCGGCCAGAGCCTGGGGCAGACCCGGCAGGCGGGCGGCAAGGAAGGGGACAAGGACAAGCATCAGCCCGCCCCCGAGCCCGGCAACCAGCCAGACCGCGCCGAACCCCTTGGACCGCCCCGCGGCAGTGGTCTGCGCCAGGCAGAGCATCCCCGGCGACAGCGCGACACCGGTAAAGACCAGTGCCGTGGAAACGATTCCCATGGCGCTGAAGATGCCGCCCTGCGCCGTCTGCTTGCCGATGCCGGCCGAATTCTGGATCACCCCGGGGATCAGGTCGCCCAGGATGCCCTCGGCCACCGGAATGCCCGCGTCCAGAAAGCCCGGCGTGGCAAGCGTGCCTTCGGCCAGGGCGGCGAGCGCGGCGATCAGCATGGCAAGGAGCACGGCCTGCATCGCCAGAAAAAGGACGGTCGCGCGCCAGCCGCCGGTCACGGCGGGCAGGAAAAGGAAGAAGGCCAGCACCCAGACGGCCGGCGCGCGCGCCACCGCGCCGCCCGTCGCGGCCTCGACCGCCTGCGCAGCGCCCAAAAGAAGATGCGCCGACCACGGCAGGGCAAAAAGGATGGCCAGCGTCAGCATCGCGACGCGCAGCGTGACCGAACCATAATAGCGCCCCAGCGCCTCGCCCGGCGAGGCGAGCCCGGCCACGCGGGCGGCGATCCAGAGCCGCTTCTGCACGATCAGCCCCGCCATCGCCGCCAGCACCAGCCCCATCGCCGGATGCGCCGCCTGAAGGCCAAAGCGCGCCACCAGGGCGAGGTGATCGGCAAGCCCGACACCCGCGACCATAACCCCTGCCCCGGCGAACATTGCGGCCCAGCCCGGCAGGTCTGCCCCGCCATCCACAAGGTCCGCCCCCGCGCGCGCGGTCAGCGCGGCCAGATAGAGGGCACAGGCCGCGATCAGCCCCAGCGCGGCGACCAGGGAAAGCGTCACGCCCGGCCCCCCCGGTGCGGCAGGCGCGAGGCGCGGCGGGGGTTGTTGTCGCGGATGATGTCAAAGCGCGCGAAGGCGGCGCGCGGCCTGTTGCGGATGACCATGTAAAGGATCGCCGCCCCGGCAAGCGCCATCATGCCAAGCGCCGCCGGCCAGAAGAAACGCGCGGCGAAGCCGGGCGTAAGAAGCACCGGGAAGATGATCGCGAGCGTGGCGAGCGCGAAGGCGGAAAGGGCAAGCGCAACTTCGCGCGCCGAGAAATCCGTGCCGAGCACCGCGTTGACGATCACATGCGCGCCGAACCCCGCCAGAAGCACGCCGAACCCGCCCGCAACCCACCAGGCCCCGCCCGGGCCGAAGCCGTGATGGAAGACAGCCGTGGCCAGAAAGGCCGCAGGCAGCCAGACCGCCATCACCAGGGCGTGGCGGTCAAGCCTTTGGATGCGGTCAGATTGCGGCACCCCGGACATCGCCTGTCATCCCCCTGCTCAGTCGTCGTCCTTGCCGGACTTCGGCGCGCCCGGTACGGCGGGAAAGTTGCGGAAGGACATGCCGCCCGCCGAACCGAGGTTCTTGAGCGGAAGGCCGATCTCCTCCATCAGCCCGTCCACGAAGGCGACCTGGGTGCGGTACTTCATCGCCGAATTGACCACCTGATCGGGGATGCTGCCGCCCCCGCCACCGCCACCGCCCCCGCCGCCGCCGGCAGCACCGCCGGTCTCGGAGGGGCTGTTGAGCCCCGGCAGGCCATCGACCTGAAGAATCTTGATCGACTCGATGTTCTCCATCGGTTTGACGCTTTCCTTGATGATCTGGGGAAGCGTCTTGACGAGGTGTTCGTAGATCGCGCTGCGGCGGCTTTCGTCACTGCGCATGTTCTCGGCGTCGTTCAGCTTGCGGTTGCCCTCGGCGTCGGTCTCATAGCGGACGCCGGCCGCCTTCGCCTCGGCGATCTCGGCAAGGGCGCGCTGTTCCACCGCCAGTTTTTCGGCCTCGGCGGCCTTGACCGTGCGCAGCGCGTCGCGTTCTGCGGCGGCCTCGGCGGCGATGATGTCGATCATCTTGGCACGGGCGGCGGCCTCTTCGGCGCGGACGGTCTGCACCTCTTCCTCGGTCCTGGCCAGGTGTTTGCGCGCCTCGGCCTCGTTGGTGCGGGCGACCGCTTCTTCTATGGCCTTGTTGACGACGGCGATCAGGCGCTGCTTGTCGGCCAGTTCAATTTCCATGTCCTGTTCGATGACGAAGCGGTCGATATACTTGGTCGCCGAGATGCGAAGCTCTTCGATTTCGCGGTTGACGACGATCGCGGCATCCTCAACCTTGCGCAGGCTCTCGGTCTCGGCCAGCTTGATGGCCTTGTGCTTGGCGATCTCCTGCTCGGCCACTTCGCGGTCCTTGCGGATGCGATCAACCTCGACAGTGTGGCGGCGGGCGATGGCGGCGCGTTCCTGTTCGGCGCTTGCCGCCTCGTCGCTGACGCGCACCTCCTTTTCGCGCTCGACAGAAAGAAGGGCGATTTCCTTTTCCATCTCGATCCGCCGTCCTTCGACTTCGCGCTCGCGCGCCAACCGCGCCGACTCGATCCCGACCGCCGACTTCTGGTCAAGCACCTCGACTTCAAGCCGCGCCTTGATCTCGGCCTCCTTCACCTGCTGTTCGCGGGCGATCCGCTCTGCCTCGATCTGCTGCCGGGTCTGGATGCGCTCGGTCTCAAGCGCGGTGCGCGACGCGATCTCGGTCAGTTCGGTGTCCTTCTGCCGGTTGATCTCAAGCGCGCGGACATCGTTGTTTGCCCGGATGCGCTCGCTTTCAATGGCCTGCTCTTTGGCAATGCGGATGCGCTCGGCCTCTTCCTCGGCCCGCACGCGGGCCTGCGTGATGGCAACCGTCGACTGCGACTTCTCTGCCTCGATCTCGGCGGCCTGCGCGGCCTTGCGGACTTCGATCGCGCGGGTCTGGTCGATGCGGGCGTATTCCAGATCGCGGTCGATCTCGATGGCCCGCTTTTCCGCCTCGTAGTCCTTCAGCTTGATGTCAACACGGGCCTCGTTCTCGATCCTGTTGCGCAGCTTGCGCCGCTCCTCGATCTGCCCGGTCAGCTGGGTCAGCCCCTCGGCGTCGAAGGCATTGGCCGGGTTGAAGACCGAGATGTCCGTCTGGTTCAGCGACGTCAGCGAGGCGTTCTCAAGCTCCAGCCCGTTACCGCCAAGCGTCTGCGCGGCGAGGTCTGCCACCCGCTTCATGTAGCCGAGCCTGTCCTGATGGATTTCCTCCATCGTCATGGTCGCGGCGATGGCTGCCATGGCGTCGATGAACCGGCCCTGGATGATCTCCTTCAGCGCCATCGCATCCTGCGTGCGCGCGCCCAGCGTCCGCGCGGCGGTCGAGACACCTTCCTTCGTCGCGATGACGCGGACAAAGAACTCGGCCACAATATCGATCCGCATCTTGTTGCGCGTGATCAGCGACGCCTCGCCCACCCGGCGGATCTCGACCGGGATCGCGTTCATGTGGACGACCGTGATGTCGTGGATAATCGGGATCACCAGCGCGCCCCCGCCCATCACCACGCGCTCGCCGCCCGACCCCGTGCGGACAAAGCTTTGGTCCTTGGACGAATGGCGATAAAGCCAGTGCAGCAGATAGACCCCGACCGCGATCAGGATCGTCAGCAGGATGATAAGGGCGATGGCATCGGCGCCGGTCATGGCGGTGTCCTTTCCCGAAGGGCGGTCAGTAGCGATCCTGGCCCGCGACGGCCAGAACGATAAGTGACGGGGTGATGAGGTTCACGAGATCGAAAAGCGTGTAGAGGGCGACCACGCCGGGGGCCTGCCCCGTGCCGATGACCACATCGACGAAGTGCAGGATCGGATAGATCGCCCAGCCGATGGTCATCAGAAGCCGCAGCCAGAAATAGCCAAGGCGGACGGCCCGGTTCGACCTGCGCAGCGCCTCGGGCATCGCACCAAAGTACATCTCGCCCAGGATATAAAGCCAGAAGCCGATCGACAAAAGCACGCCCAGCGTCGGGTTGAAGAACCCCGCATCGCCCAGCCAGCGCGAAAAGACCATCAGAAGCGCGGCCCCGGTGATGCGCCAGAAGACGCCGACCGGCACCTTGCCCTGGGTGCGGGCATAGAAATACATCGCCGCGACCTGAAGCGCATGGACCGTGTACCAGCCCGAAAAGCGGATGCCCGCGCTTGCCGTCGTGCTTTGCAGCCAAAGCGCCGTGGCCCCCGCATAGTTCAGCGACGAGGCCAGCGCCGCAACGCCCACCATGGCGACCGGCACCCGCCATTTGTCGTTCGACCAGCTCAGGCCAAGGAAACACAGGATGGCCGTGGAGAAGGTCATCAGAAGCGCACCCGTCATGGCGCTGCTGACGACATCCTGCGAGGTGTAGAGGACTCCGAACATCTGCTTTCCCTCAGACGGTGGCCCGGATGTGCGGTGATCGGCCGTAAAGCGCGACCATCGGCAGGATCAGAAGGCCGAAGATGAATTGCTGCCATTCGTAGCGAAGCCCGATGCCCAGCAGGAACGAGGTGAGCACCTGCAGGACAAGCACGCCGATGACGGTGAAGCCATAGCCGCCCGCGCCGCCAAGAAGGGAGGTCCCCCCGATGACGACGGCGGCGAGCGTGGTGAAAAGGAAGGGATCGCCGACCCCGATGAAGCCACCCCCCGACCAGCCAAGGAGCAGACAGCCGGTCAGCGCGGCGAAGACACCCGACAGGACATAGGCCAGCGTCCAGTAGCGGAACTCGGACACGCCGACGAGCCGGGCCGAACGGCGGTTGCCGCCCAGCGCATAGACGTAGCGGCCATAGGCGGAATAGCGCAGGCCGATGATGACGATGACCGCAAGCACGATCCAGATCAGGATCGTCGGCGGGAAGGCCAGGCCGAAGGTGCGCCCGTTCATCGCGGCAAGGTTGGACAGCCAGGACGGCACCGTGCCGAAGACATTGCCCGCGAAGGAGGAGCCGATGGAGGTGAGAATCTGCGTCAGCCCCGCCACGGCAAAGCCCATGCCAAGTGTCAGGATCAGCGCCTGCCCCTGCAGCTTGTAAGACAGCACGCCGTTGAGCAGCCCGATCAGCCCGCCAAGGATAAGGACAAAGCCGAACGCCACAAAGGACGGCACCCCGAGCGTCGTGAGGAACAGCATCCCGACGTTGGCCGACCCGATGACAAAGGGGATGGAAAGGTCCAGCCCGCCCATCAGTGCCACCAGCGTCTGCCCGATGCAGGCGATGCCAAGGAAGGCCGCGAACAGAAGAATCGCCTTCACGTTCGACCCCGACAGGAACCCCTCGATGGTGAAGGAGGAGATGACGACAAGCGCCACCAGCACCATGATGCCGATGAAGGCGCTGCGCCCCGTGGCGAAGCGGCCCGAGACCTTGAAGGCAAAAAGCAGGATCGCCTCGAGCACAAGGAAGGCGATGAGGTTGGTGACAGAGCGGAAGGCGGGCACCGAGGCGGTGACGAGCAGGTAGACGATCAGCAGCGTCACCATCGCGATGATCATCACGCGGTTGGCGCGCCAGACGCCGCGAGCGTCTGACGGTGCAGCGCTTGCGGCGGACCGGCTTTCGAAAATCGTGGTGACGTAGTTCAGAAGCCAGAGCAGCACCGCGACCGAGATCACCGTGTAAAGGATCACGAGTTGGGCCTTGATCCCCTGCGCAAAGCCCACCCCCAGCCCGATGGCCGCAACGGTCAGCGCGGCTGCAAGGTTCAGCCAGACCAGCAGCGCAGAACGCGGAACCGGAAGAAGCTGCGCCCGAGGTTCGCGCGGCGGAATGTCGGTCATGGCGTTCCCCCGGAGAAGAGCGTGACTTGGCCCTGCATCGCGATCAGCGCAAAGAGTGCCAGAACCAGCGCGGCGACGAAGAGGTAAAGAAAAAGCCCCATTCGCCGCGCCGGAGCCTCGGCCTGGGTCAGGCGCGCGGCAAAGGTCAGCACCACGGCGGCCAGCGCGGCGAAGAAGGCCATGCGCTGGATCGGCGAAAGCACAAGACCCGGCTCCGCGCCGCCTGCGGGCGCGGTCAGGAAATAGCGGTCAAGCAGCGGGCCCTGCGCGGCGGCGGGGACGGCCTCGGGCGCGAGATAGGTGTCGGCCGTCGCCACATGCAGCATGATTGCCGCGACGACAGCGCCAAGGACGACAAAGGCGCTCCATGGCGAGATAAAGCTGATATGCCGCGACAGGACCGGGACGAGCAGCGTCAGCAACAGCGACAGCACAAGGATGATCCCGTAGCTCATCTGCGTGACGAAGGCCTGGATCGCGCCGAAGTTGAACGTGGCCAGCACATAGCCGATAAGCCACAGGTTCAGCGCCCCCAGCAGCGCCCCCGTGACGCCCCCGCGCCCGCCGGCAAGGCTGACACCGCCCAGCACCAGCGCGGTCACGGCGGTCAGGGTCAGGTTCGTCCCCTGCGAAGGATCGCCCGAGGCGATGAGCGCGGTATAGCAGAGCGCCGCCAGCCCTGCGAACAGCCCCGCGATGACATGCGCGCCGACGCGGACGATGTTGATCCGCACGCCCGAGGTCCAGGCAGCCCGCTCGTCATACCCCATCATGCGCAGGTTTGCGTAAAAGGGCGTCAGCGTGAACAGAAGCCACCCCCCTGTCGCGATGACAAGGATCAGCAGCACCGGTGAGAAGATCGTCGTCCCCAAGCCCCAGGACGACATGAATTCCGGCGCCATCCCGCCCGGCCGCGGCAGGATCACAAGGTTGATCCCGGTCAGCGCAAGGAACCCCGAAAGCGCGACGATGATCGGCTGTACCCGCACCCAGATCACGATCAGCGCAAAGGCAAGCTGGTAGAGGACGCCAAGGCCAAGCGCGACAAGAAACGTCCCGAACGGGCCAGAGATGATGCCCAGCATGTTGAGCTTGACAACCGAGACGTTGATGAAGGCAACAAGCGGACCCATCGCAAGGTCCACCGTGCCGCGCCCGGCAACGGCCAGTGCCATCAGCGCATAGGTGGCAAGGATCAGCGGTGCCGCCACGATGATGGCCGAGCCGAAGCCGGACAAGGACACAAGGTTCGGCCCCCGGATGACCGCCGTGCCCAGAAGCACGGCGATCAGCAGGATCGGCACCAGAAGATAGGTGCTGGAGGAAGAGGCGCGATCGGCCATTCAGGGCAAATCCTGCGGGGTTCCGCCCGGCGACAGCCGCCCGGCGGGGAAAAGCGTCAAAGATCGATCACGCGCCGCCCCGTGGGCCGCGCCGGGGAAGAGGCGGCAGCGGCGGAAGGCCCGGACAGCGCACGGTTCCCGCCCCGGCGGTCGGGGTCGTTCTGCACGATCTTCCGGAGCACCGGCGTGATCACTTCCTTGAACTTCACCGGGTCCTCGGAGGTCGGGAAATGCCCGCCCGAGAAGATCACGCATTCCGATCCCTTGACCTTTTCGGCGGTGCGCTCGGTCATCTCGGGCGTGCAGGCGAAGTCATATTCCCCGGTCAGGAAATAGATCGGCAGCCGCCCCGAGATCTTGTGGACCTGGTCGCGGAAATCGCTGTCGACCGAATAGAAATAGAGATCTCCCTTGAAAATTCCGGGGCCGCCCTGGGCGTAGTACCACCACGTCTCCCAGCGGTATTCGTCGGGGCTTTCCGGCGACATGAGGCCAAAAACCGATGTCGCCACCGCCTCGCCGCCGTGGATGTGCGGGTGGTGCAGCGGATAGATCCACCAGCCGGGGGAATAATCGCAGGCCTCAAGCGCGATCAGCGCCGAAAACTCGGACTCGTACTTCAGCGCCAGATGCAGGCAGATGTTGCCGCCCATGGACTGGCCCATGATGACCGGCTTCCTGAGGTCGAGCGCGCGGCAGAAGGCCACGATGAACTCGCCGTAGAAGCTGGTGGTCAGCTTGTATTCATCCTCCATCTGGTACCAGTCCGACGGCGGGATCGACTTGCCGTGCCAGGGCATGTCGAAGGCGATGACGCGGAAGTTCGCCGCGATGTCGGGGTCGCACATCTGGTGGCGATACTGCCGCCCGTCGGTACCGGCGGTGTGCAGGCAGACCATCGGGATGCCGTCGCCGGTTTCTTCGTAATAGGTCCGGTAGGTCTTGCCCTGGCAGGTGACATAGACATAGCGGCCCACGATCGGATCGTGCTGGTTCATGGCCCTCTTTCTCCTCAGACTTCGCGCATCAGGGAAAGCATGCGGGTCAGCGCCCGCATGTTCTGCCAGAAGGGAAGCGTATTGCCGTCGATGATGAGCTGCTTGTGCAGCGGATGCGCCATCGCCCAGATGTCGTTGAACATCGGCGGCGGGATCTGCATCGCGAACTTGGCCCAGGCACTCGAAGGCGCACGCAGCGCAAAGTCAAAGCCCATGTCATTGGGCGTCAGCCCTTCCGAGATGCGGGCGATCTTGCCGCCGCGCACCTCGATCAGGAATTCCGTCTCGTCCACGCCAAGGACGAAGCGGTTGTTGAAGAACCGGCCGATGACCGGCAGGATCCTGTCTTCGTTGACGCAGCGCGCCCAACGTTCGATCCATTCCAGATCGAAGCTCTTCCTGCTGCCGTATCGGCTCATCGGGGTCCTCCTTCAGGGTTCGGCAGGGGTTTCATGGGGTTGGCAAGGGGTTGCGGGCCGGTCCGTAGACCGCGGAAAAGCTTGCCTGGTCGATGGCGACGGGCAGGATGGCGGCGGCAAAGGCGGACAGGTCCGCATCGGGCGGGATGGCCACCCTGGGCACCTTCAGCGCGTAAAGCGTGAAGACATAGCGGTGCTGGCGGTCGGGGGGCCAGGGCCCGCCCCATCCGCGCCCGAAGCCTGGGATGCGGAAGGTGACGAAATCCGGATTGAGTTCGGCCGCGCCCGCAGGCATGGCGAGCGACCCCGAGGCCCCTTCGGCCAGTTCGCGGACATGGCCGGGAATGTCGTGGACCAGCCAATGGGCGAAACTGCGGGGAAAGTTGAATTCGGGCGGCAGGTCCGGGTCAGTCACGGCAAGCGCGAAGCTGGCCGTACCCGCAGGCACACCCTGCCAGCGCAACGCAGGCGAGGTGCGGTTCGCCTCGGCAAAGCGTTCGGGAACGACGCCACCCTGAGGGATGTCGGGCGCGATCAGAAGGAAGCCGGACTGGTTCAGGATATTCTCCTTCGCAAGGGGCGCAGTGATGCGGACGGCGCGCGCGACCGGGCGTCCCTCCCCGGTTGCGGGCCGGTCGAAGACGGGTGCCCCGGCCCCTTCGGCGTGATGCGCCTCTTCCCCTGCCAGGGCCTCGCCGGGCAGGGGCGCGGTCGCGCGCCGCCCGAACATGGCATTCAGGATGACATGCGTATCGAAGGGCGGCCCGAAGGCCGATGACACCGCCGCGCCCCGGAAGACGAGCACGCGCGAACAGAGGTTGAGGAATTCCTCGATCTCGGAAGACAGGAACACCACGGCGTTGCCGCGCGCGGCGAAGTCCCGCAGGTTTCGGTAGAGGTCGAGCTTGGCCCCGATGTCGATCCCCCGCGCCGGATCGTTGAGCACGAGGACCCCCGGTTTTTCGGCAAAGGCGCGCGCGATCAGCACCTTTTGCTGGTTCCCGCCCGACAGCGAGGTGATGGGGTCGTCAGGGGCACCCATCTTGATGGCAAGCTTCGCAGCCTCCCATTCAAACACCGGGACAAGCTTGGTGCGGTTGACGAGGTTCAGCCAGCCGCCCGCCCGATAGGCGTGGAAGACCGGCAGGATCATGTTCTCGAAAATGCCGAGATTGGCGAAGATGCCTTCCTTCTTCCGGTCGCCCGAGACATAGGCGATCCCGTTTTCGCGGGCCGAGGGCAAGTCGGTCACCGCCCCGGCCATCCCGTCGCGGACGACAGCGATGCGCCCGCCGGCCAGGGGCTGCACGCCCGCAAGCGCGCGGACGAAATCGGCCTGGCCCTGGCCGTCAAGGCCGGTGATCCCGACAATCTCGCCCGGATGAAGGGTGAAGTCGAAGGCACCGGCGTCGTTCCAGACCCGGCCTTCGGTCAGCCGCAGCATGGCGTCCGAAGAAAGGGGTGCGGCAGGGGATTGCGTGCCTTGCGCCTTCCCGCGCTCGGGTCCGGCGATCAGGGCAAGGATGCGCGCCTCGGTAATCCCGTCTTTTTCCAGCGTGCCCACAGTGCGTCCGTCGCGCAGCACGGTGGCCCGGTCGGCGATGCGGACCAGTTCGGCAATCCGGTGCGTCACGATCAGGATCGCCGTTCCGCGCCGCTTGAGCTCGCGCATCTTGCGAAACAGCCGTTCGGTTGATTCAAAGTCAAGCGCGGCGGAGGATTCATCCAGGATCAGCACCCGCGGATCGGTCAGCATGGCCCGCGCGATGGTGATCCACTGCTTGACCGACAGCGGCAGGTCCCCCACCGGCGTGTCAAGGCCAAGGTCGAAGCCAAGAAGCTCTGCCATCAGCGCGCCGGCCCTGGCCCGCCGCTCTTCCTGGCTGACAGCGGAGCCGAGCAGCCCGTCAGCACCCAGATAGAGGTTGTCAAGGACCGAGCATTCGTCGGCCACGAGCACCTCCTGAAACACGTTGGCAATGCCGATCTCGCGCGCCTCGTGCGGGGTCGTGGCGACCCTGCCCAGGACCGAGACCTGGCCCGCATCGGGGATAAGCACGCCCGACATGACCTTGGCCAGCGTCGACTTGCCAGACCCGTTGCCGCCGATGATGGCGTGGACCTCGCCCCCGCTGGCCCGCAGCGACACGCCATCCAGCGCCACGGTTGGCCCGAATGTCTTGCGCACGTCCGAGATTTCGATCGATACGGCGGGCATGATGGGCGGGAAACCGGAGTTGGGTGTGATGGTTCGGGCCGCCATCCCGAGGGGGCGGGCGGCCCGTCTGCCAGCCGGACTTACTGCGCCGCAGCCGGGTGCGAGGCCGGGTCATAGGCCTCGGGGTCGGCAGGCCGCAGGAAGAAGTTGTCGAGAAACGCCTTGCCCGCCCAGGCTTCGATCCCCGGATGATACCACTGGTCGGATTGCTCGGAACAATCGGCAGGAATCGCCGCCATCATCTGGTCACGATCCATCATGATCGGCGCGGTCAGGATCGACTGCACCTTGGGCCCCTGCCCTTGCAGCGTGCGCATCATGATGTTCCAGATCATCTCGAAATCGTCGCCCGGCGGCCAGGCATGGATCGCCCCCGACACGAAATCGGGGTTGTTGCGCCAGTAGCAAAGCGCACCGAGTTCCGAGCCGATGGTGAAGGGGATCATCTCGCGCCCCGACTGCTGCAATGCCCGCAGCGCGCCAAGTTCCGAGGCCGACTGGATGATGATCCCGTCAAGCTGGCCGGGATTGGTGGCCAGCCAGCGCTGGATTTCGGCCTGCGCAACCTGGTCGGTCCACATCCCCGCGATCTGGCCCACGACCTTGACATCGGGAAAATCGGCCAGCGCGGCCTGGATACCCACGTTCTGGCTGTCCGAGGCAGAAGCCCCGGGGATGCCTTCGACGACCAGCACGTTGCCCGCCCCGCCGATCTCTTTGGCCATCCATTCGCCCATCATCCGCCCGCCGACCACGAAGTTGGCCGAAGAGTTGATCGCATAGGGGCTGGTCAAATAGCCGATGCCCGAAAACACCGGAACGCCCTGCTGATGGGCATATTCCACCGTGGCATTCAGCGCGGTCGGGTTCGAACAGCAGACGATGATCGCGTCAACGCCCTGATCGACAAGCTGGCGCATCTGCTGGATCTGGACCGAGTCGTTGAGGTTCGACTGGGTGATGATCACCTCGTCGATCAGGCCCAGCGCCTGCCACTTCGGGATGATCTCGTTCTGCAGGCGGTCCATGACGGCGGCGCGCCAGGTATTGCCGGCATAGGACGACGCATAGCCGATCGTCCAGGGCGGCGGATTCCCGGCGATGAAGTCGCGGTAGGCGCTTTGTCCGACGGGCTGCATCGGATCAAGGAATTCGGGGTTGTACAGAGCGTCGCGAATCTCGGCGGGCAGTTCGCTCACATCGGCGGCGGCGGGGCCCGCAATGGCGGCGGTCAGGCAAAGCGCCATCGGCCGCAGCAGGGCTGCGTTCAGAAGTTTCATGTCTCCTCCCTGGGTCCCGTTGTGGACATGCGGCAAACGTGCCGCCGTGGGACGACGTCACCGTCTGTGGAGGGTGCCGGAAACGGAAATAGCTTTTTCGTATATCCGCCATACCGAAACGCTATTGAAGTTTGCCTGCGTCAGGCCTGGCCGGAGTCTGCCGAAGGTATTGCCATCTATGTCAAATACAACTTCCTGCGCCACCATCCGGGGCAGCGGGGCGACGATGTCATCTGACAGGGATTGCCTGTCAGGCGATCCCGCCAAGGCAGAGGTGTTTCACCGGCAGACCGTCATCGGTCCCGTGCCTTGACCCTTCGCGGCCCCGGCCCGGCTGCTTGATCCCGCCAAACGGTGCCCCCCGGCCAAGATCAGCCCCGCTTCGCGCAGGTGCCTGCGGCGGTGCCGTGACCTGCGGTGAAGCCCCGCCTGCTGCCGGTGGGGATCGCCGCAGAGGCGCAGGCACCGCCGGCAGGGCCCGCGGCCGCCGGCCCCATCGGGATCGGAGTGGCAGGCGGTCGGCGTTCCCAGGGCAACGGGTCGAGGTTAACGTGGTGGATCATTCAGGATTGCCTTGAGGGTTTCGGTGTTCCGGCCTGCGGCTTTTCGGGCAGTCTTGAGGGATCGCTTGCCCTTTCCGGCGCGGAGCATGTTGAAGACGAGGCGGCGGACGAGGGCCATGTTTCGGGCACCGTGGCCTCGCCTCAGCCGCAACTGGTCTTCCCTGAAGACGACGTCCATGACCCAATGGAGGCTCTCGATGCCCCGGTGGCTTCGGACGGCCTGCGCGGCGCGTTCGGGCGCCAGGGCGGCGGAGGAGATGACGTATCTGGTTTCGCGCGGGATTTTTCCCATGCGTCCGACCTCTGTGGTGGAGCGGACGAGGCTTGTGAGGCCGGGGAAGGGGTGTTCGCCCGGGTGGCGGCGGTCGCCGGTCAGCCATCCGGCCTCAAGGCTGACAGGGATGGTGCGGGGTTCGATGCGGCCATGGTCCTTGTCGGTCACCGTGATGCTGGCAAGCCCGGTGGTGGC
>Ga0315907_10000435_pt1 | contig 60411 bp, 48 predicted proteins | sample LakEriMetagenome_3_FD_203525 | JGI IMG/M metagenome (GOLD analysis project Ga0315907, IMG submission 203525) | Freshwater fungal communities from buoy surface, Lake Erie, Ohio, United States - Buoy 12 MA123 | ecosystem: Environmental > Aquatic > Freshwater > Lake > Lake biofilm | place: USA... | reverse complement strand
GCGGAACCAGCCTTGTGCGAAGAGGCTTTGTTTTTGACGTCTTTGCTAGCGCAGCTGCAACCCCGGGACGCCGAGGCCCATGGTCTGTTGGCACTGATGCTGCACGCCCAGGCCCGTCGACCCGGCCAGTTTGACGAAACAGGTGTTTTTGTTCCGCTCACGCAGCAAGACACGCGGACTTGGCGGCACGAGTTGTTGCGGCAAGGCGAGGCCGCACTCGTCCACGCGGCCTCGCTGCGACAACCGGGCCCATTCCAACTCGAGGCCGCCATCCAGTCAGCCCACAACCAGCGGGCCTTCACGGGTCACACACCGTGGGCGGCCATTGTGGAGTTGTATGCCCTGCTGGTCGCGCAGACAGGGAGCATGGGCGCACGCATCGGCCATGCGGTGGCGGTCAGCGAAGCGGGCGACACCCGCACCGCGCTGACGCTGCTAGATGCAGTGCCTGCGGACGTCGTCGTGGCGCACCAGCCTTATTGGGCGGCACGGGCACATTTGTTGGCACGTGCTGGACGGAGCCAGGAAGCCGCCGCTGCCCGCGAGCGAGCCATGGGTTTGACCGCCGACGAGCGGGTCCGGCGCTTTTTAGCCCAAGCGCCTGCAGCTCCAACCATGACCTCAGAGTTCAAAAGGTTAAGTGAGTAAGTAAATCAAACGTTTGATTTATTTGCTACAGTGCGCGGCATGACCGTGCCATCGCCTGAAATCGTCCGCCCCACACGCCAAGATGGCGAGCAATCGCGTGAGCGGTTGCTTCATGCGGCGCTCGCCCTTTTTGCTCAACATGGTTTTGCCAAGGTGTCGATCCGTGACATTGCAGAGAGTGCCCAGACCAATGTCGCCGCCATCAGCTACTACTTTGGTGACAAAGCAGGCCTCTACCGCGCCGCTTTTTTGGAGCCCATGGGCGAGGTCGAGCAAGACATCGCTCTTTTTGCAGGCGATCAGCTGACGCTGGACCAGGCGCTGCGCGGTTTTTTTGCAGCCTTCGTTGAGCCGCTGCGTTTGGGTGAGGTGTCGCGCCAGTGCATGAAACTGCGTTTGCGCGAGATGCTGGAGCCCACCGGGCTGTGGGAGCAAGAAATCAACCAGGGCATCAAACCCATGCACGACGCCCTGGTGGCGGTGCTGTGCCGCCACTTTGGGCTGACACGCCCCGACGACGAACTGCAGCGTTTGGCGATTGCCATTGCTGGGCTCGGTGTGCATTTGCATGTGGGACGCGATGTGACCGATGCCCTGGTCCCCAAGCTCAACACCACCAGCGGCGCATGGGATGTGTGGACCGACCGTTTGGTCCTGTATGCCCTGGCCATGGTGGCCGCCGAGTTGCAGCGCCGCGCCCAGGCCCAAGAAGGCAGCAAACCCGCCAGTTGGTTGCAGCGCGTGGCGAACAGTTTGTGTCCCACGCACAGGCAGCAAACCACCAGGCCCCGTACCTCATTGAAAGACACCCTGCGTGGCGTCAAACACTCGATTCGCGCTAACACCAAATAAACGTTGCCTCCATGAACGCTCCCTTCACATTTCATCCCATGGCCTGTGTGTTGGCGCTGGCCTTGCTCGGCGGCTGCGCCACCGGGCCCAATGCACTTCCAGCACCGGGCGAGACCGCTACAGCACCACAGGCCTGGTTCGCACCCCTGCCGCACGGCGGCAGAACCGACGATTTGACCGCCTGGTGGCAGCAGTTCAACGACCCCGTGTTAACCGAATTCATCAGCGCTGCACAGGCCGCAAGCCCCAACGTGGCACAGGCCGCCTCGCGCATCGAACAATCGAGGGCCGCCCAAGTGGCAGCGTCGGGCGCGCTGCTGCCCAGCGTAGATGCACAGGCCTCAGGCAACCGGGGTCGGCAAGACGTCAACCTGCCCATCACCACGACCAGCTCGCTGGGCCTGCAAACCCGCTGGGAGCTGGATGTGTTTGGCGCAGGGCGCGCTGCCCGCAGCGCCGCCGAGCAAAGGCTGGCGGGGGCACAGGCCAGCTGGCACGACGCGCGGGTGCTGGTGGCGGCCGAGGTTGCCAACCGCTACATCGGCCTGCGCAGCTGCCTGGCCCAGGTGCGCACGGCCGAGGCCGATGCGCTCTCGCGCGCGGAGACGGCCCGCTTGACCGAACTCAGCGCCAAGGCCGGCTTTCAAGCCCCCGCCAATGCGGCGTTGGCGCGGGCCAGCAGTGCGCAGGGTGCGAGTTTGCTGAACGCGCAGCAAGCGCGTTGCGACTTGGACATCAAAGCCTTGGTGGCCTTGACTGCCCTGGATGAAGGCGCCGTGCGGCAGCGCCTGGAGCAACAGCGTTTGGCGGTGGGCGATGCGGTTTGGTGGTCGGTGCCACAACCGGCTCAGCTCAACGTGACCCGGGTGCCTGGACAAGTGATATCGCAGCGGCCCGATGTGGCGGCCAGCGAGCGCGAGTGGTTGGCACGGCAAGCGGATCTCCGGCAGCGCCAAGCGCAGCGGCTGCCGCAGATCAGCTTGTCCGGCAGCATCGGCGCAGCGCGGTCGTCGGTCGGTGGCGTGAGCAGCGATGGCACGGTGTGGAATTTGGGTCCATTGCAGGTCACGATGCCACTCTTTGACGGCGGCACACGGCGCGCCAATGTCAGCGCAGCCGAGGCCAGCCTGGTCGAAGCGGGCGTTTCTTACCGGGCGGCGGTGCGCACGGCGGTGCGCGAAGTGGAAGAGTCGTTGATCAATTTGCAAAGCACGGCGGACCGCGAAGTCCATGCCTTCACCGCCGCCCAGGGTTTTACCGATTCCTTCAAAGCCACCGAGGCCCGCTACCGCAGCGGCCTGGCCAGTTTGTTTGAACTGGAAGACGCACGCCGCACGGCGGTGCAGGCGCAAAGCGCCTTGCTCGATTTGCAGCGCGAACGCAGCCTCGCCTGGGTCAGCCTCTACCGCGCTTTGGGTGGCGGTTGGTCGGCGCCAGACGCGCCTGCAACACCCTTGGCTCAGGCCGCTCGCTGATTCACCCACATTCTTCTCTCACACGGCAGCACCACCATGCAGTTGACCCGTCCCACCTTGTTCAAAGCCACTGTCGCCATCGCACTGATTGGTGCGGTCGTCCTCACGCTGCAGGCCGAAGCGGCCGATGAAACCAAAGCGCCGGCAGCAGCCTCATCGGCCAAAGCCGCACTCACCGTCAGCGTCACCCAAGCCCAAACCGGCAGCTTTCCACTGCGCATCAGTGCCAACGGTGGCATCGCCCCCTGGCAAGAAGCCAGCATTGGCACAGAGGCCAATGGCCTGCGCCTGAACGATGTGAAGGTGAATGTGGGTGATGTGGTTAAGCGCGGGCAAGTGCTGGCCACATTCGCACCCGACACCGTGCAGGCCGAACTGGCGCAAATTCGTGCCAGCGTGGCGGAGGCACAGGCCACACTCGCCGAAGCGGCAGGCAACGCCCAACGTGCCCGCGAATTAGATGCCAGCGGTGCGCTGAGCGCGCAACAAATCAACCAATACCTCACGCTGGAGCGCACCGCACAAGCCCGTTTGGATGCGCAAAAAGCGCTGCTGCAAACACAACAGTTGCGTCTGCGACAAACCCAGGTGGTGGCGCCCGACGCGGGCATCATCTCTTCGCGCAGCGCCACGGTGGGTGCGGTGTTGCCTGCAGGCCAAGAACTGTTCCGTTTGATTCGCCAGGGACGGCTGGAGTGGCGTGGCGAGGTGGCCTCCAGTGACTTGGCCCGCATTCAGCCCGGCATGACCGTGAACCTGGTGGGCCCCAGTGGCCAGAATGTGGTGGGCAAGGTGCGCATGGTGGCGCCCACCGTAGACCCCACCACACGCAACGGCCTGGTTTATGTGGACTTGCCACCAGGCAACGCGGTACGTGCGGGCATGTTTGCGCGCGGCGATTTCGAACTGGGCAGCAGCCAAGGCTTGACCCTGCCGCAAAGTGCAGTGGTGCTGCGCGACGGGTTCAGTTATGTCTACACCGTGGACGAAAACAACAAGGTGTCCCAGGTGAAAGTACAAACCGGCCGACGCGTGGGGGATCGGGTTGAAATCTTGGGTGGTTTGAATGCATCAGCCAAAGTGGTGGCCGCAGGCGCAGGCTTTTTGGGTGATGGCGACACGGTGAAGGTGGTGCAAGCTCCCCCACCCGCCACCAGCCGGCCCTCCAACCAAAAGCCTTGATTCAAGCGGATTCCAGGACACACCATGGCCATCAATGTTTCCGCGTACTCGATACGCAACCCCATCCCGTCGATCCTGCTGTTCCTGATGCTCACGCTGGCGGGCCTGCTGGGTTATTCGTCGATGAAGGTTCAGCAGTTCCCCGATATCGAACTGCCCACCATCACCGTCACCGCCAGCCTGCCGGGTGCGGCACCGGCACAGATGGAAACCGAGGTGGCCCGCAAGATTGAAAACTCGGTGGCGACGCTGCAGGGTGTGAAAAACATCTACAGCAAGGTACAGGACGGCACCGCCACCATCACCGTCGAATTCCGGCTGGAGAAAGGGATTCAAGAAGCGCTGGACGATGTGCGCGACGCCGTGCAGCGCGTGCGCTCCGATTTGCCCGGCGATTTGCGTGACCCGCAAATCAACAAACTCAGCCTCTCGGGCTCTCCCATCCTGACCTACACGGTGGCGTCCCAACGCATGGACAGCGAGGCACTGAGCTGGTTCGTGGACAACGAGGTGAACCGCGCATTGCTGGCGGTCAAAGGCGTGGGCGCGGTCAGCCGGGTGGGCGGGGTGACACGTGAAGTGCATGTGGAGATTGACCCGGCCAAGCTGCTAGCCCTCAATGCCACCGTGGCCGACATCTCCCGCCAGTTGCGCAGCATCCAGCAAGACGCCTCCGGGGGACGGACCGATTTGGGCGGCGCGGAACAATCTGTGCGCACCATTGCCACCGTTCAAACCGCGGAGCAACTCGCGGCCATGGACATCACGTTGGCGGACGGGCGCCATGTGCGTCTGGGCCAAGTGGCCACCGTGACCGACACCGTGGCCGAGACCCGCAGCACCGCCTTGCTCAATGGCCAGCCCGTGGTGGGTTTTGAGATCACCCGCTCGCGTGGCGCGGGCGAGGTGGAGGTGGCGCAAGGCGTGCGCGCCACACTGGAACAACTCAAGGTCAAACACCCGGACATCACCGTCACCGAGGCCTTCAACTTTGTCGACCCGGTCGAAGAAAACTTCCACGGCTCCATGTGGCTGATGGTGGAGGGCGCGCTCCTCGCGGTGGTGGTGGTGTGGTTTTTCCTGCGCGACTGGCGTGCCACTTTGGTGTCGGCTGTGGCCCTGCCACTGTCCATCATCCCCACGTTTGCAGCCATGCACTGGGCGGGCTTCACGCTCAACACGGTGACACTGCTGAGCCTGTCGCTGGTGGTGGGCATCTTGGTGGACGATGCGATCGTCGAGATTGAAAACATCATGCGCCACCTGCGCATGGGCAAATCACCCAAGGAAGCGGCCATGGAGGCCGCAGACGAAATTGGCCTGGCCGTGATCGCCACCACCTTCACCTTGATCGCGGTGTTTCTGCCCACGGCCTTCATGAGCGGCATACCGGGCAAGTTTTTCGTGCAGTTCGGCTGGACCGCCGCCATCGCCGTGTTCTTTTCCCTGGTGGTGGCGCGCATGCTCACGCCCATGATGGCCGCTTACCTGCTGGCCAAACCCAGCCGTGACCATGTGGAACCAGGCTGGATGAACACCTACATGCGCTGGGCAGCGTGGTGCGTCAAACACCGGCTTTGGACGGTGGCGGCAGCGACGGTGTTCAGTGTGGCCTCCTGCGCACCCTTGTTCGCCGGCAAAATCGCCGGAGGGTTTATTCCGCCGGACGATTTGTCGCAAACCCAGGTCTACATCTCGCTGCCTCCCGGCAGCACCTATGCGCAGACCTTGTCGGTGGCGGAACAGGCGCGGTTGGCCATCCAAGACCACCCGCATGTGAAGATGGTTTACACCGCCGTGGGCGGGGGGGCCACGGGCAGTGACCCGTTTGCAGGTGGCGGCGCGGCAGAAGTGCGCAAAGCCACGCTGACCATCAACATGACGCCGCGTAAAGAACGGGCCGGCATCAGCAAGCAGCAGGTTGAAGGCGACCTGCGCCAAAGGCTCGCCGAGATACCGGGCGCACGTTTCAGCGTGGGTTTTGGTGGCTCCGCCGAGAAATACGTGTTGGTGCTGGCAGGTCAGGATGGTGCGGCTTTGGCGGCACATGCGGCCATCGTCGAACAGGAGCTGCGCACTGTGCCCGGCATTGGCAACGTGACCAGCACCTCCAGCCTGCAGCGGCCTGAGCTCGTGGTGCGACCCGACTTCGCTCGCGCTGCCGACTTGGGCGTGACGTCGGCAGCGATTGCCGACACCTTGCGCATCGCCACCGCAGGCGACTACGACCAAGGCCTGGCCAAACTCAATTTGTCGCAGCGACAAGTGCCCATCGTGGTCAAGCTGCCTCCCGAGGCCCGGCAAGACCTGGCGCTGATCGAGCGACTGGCCATCCCTGGCGCACGTGGACCCGTGCCGCTGTCCAATGTGGCCAGCCTGAGCGTGGACAGCGGTCCTGCCCAGATCGACCGCTACAACCGGCAGCGGAATGTGAACTTCGAGGTCGAGCTCAATGGCCAACCTTTGGGTCTGGTGCAACAACGCACCGACGCTCTGCCCAGTTTGCAAAATTTGCCGGCCGGTGTCACCAAAGCCGCGCTCGGCGACGCCGAGGCCATGAACGAGCTGTTCGCCAGTTTCGGCCTGGCCATGCTGACTGGCGTGCTGTGCATTTACATCGTGCTGGTGCTGCTTTTCCACGCCTGGGTGCAACCGGTGACGATTTTGGCGGCGCTGCTGCTGTCGATTCCTGGAGCCATCCTGGCACTCTTCTTGACCGGTACCGACCTGACCATGCCGGCCATGATCGGCACCATCATGTTGCTCGGCATCGCCACCAAAAACTCCATCTTGTTGGTGGAATACGCCATCGTCGCGCGGCGCGACCGGGGCTTGAACCGCTGGGATGCCCTGATGGACGCCTGCCACAAACGGGCCCGCCCCATCATCATGACCACGATCGCCATGGGCGCTGGCATGCTGCCCATCGCCCTGGGCTGGGGCACCGACCCGAGCTTTCGCTCCCCCATGGCCATCGTCGTGATTGGCGGCCTGATCACCTCCACCTTCTTGAGCCTGCTGGTGATCCCGGTGCTCTTCACCTATGTGGATGATTTTGTGCAGTGGGTGGCTCGGATGACCGGGCGTCTTTTGGGGCGTCGGGCACCGGTTGTGATGCCGTCCGAATGACTGGTACACCCGACAAACATGGGCGCATGGGTTCATGCCGCAGGCACATTGACCCCAGAGCAGTGAGGGGTCTTTAGGGCAACCTAGTGGAAACCCTAGTGATTAGGGGTTACCCTTACGTCCGTGCACACCAAATCCCTGGTGTGCGCAACAAGCGGCGGTTGAGCCCGGAGGTTTGACTAGCCGCATGGACGACGCCAAAAGGAACAGTGCCATGTCTCTCATCTCTATTTTGATCAACTTGGTCTTCACACCAGCCCAATCACCGACTGACGACGCCGACACCAGCTACCTGTCTCAATCGATCGACATGGTTGACCTGGAACAGCGCATGCGGGCGCTGGACAGACGCCAGCCCTTTGGACCTTTCGGTCTGAACGCCTGAGCCTTCAGCTGGCCTGGCAAGCCTCACCGTGAAGGTGAGCGGTTGCGGCCAGGCAATATGCCCTGCACAGAGACGGTGGTGGGCGCCGGCAGTTCTCCAAACTCCGATTCCCACACCGTGTCTCGAAGCAGCGGAACCACACAGTCACTGATACCGGGCATCAGCTCGGTATACACCATGGGCTGGCGCAGCAGCGCCAGCACAGCCTCGCGGTCCAGCGACAGCTCCCCGTAACGAGAGCGGCGCAACCTAACGGTAGGCATGTCCATGTGCAGCAAACCTTGGTTTTGAAGGTGCTCGACCGCGAGGGACACCCGGTTGGGCGTGAGCAATCCGCCCAGATGGCTCTGGCGGAATTGCCCTAAGGTGGCCCGAATGGGCAGTTTGTCGGCCCCGAGCGACAGCAGCACCATCAGGACAACCGCGTCGTCATAGCTTTCGAGTCGATGCAAAAGTTCGATAAAGAGTCTGGTATTGGTCATGGAATGGACTGAAATCGGAATCTTGTCTAGGGCTTGGTTGAGGTCGAAGGGGTCGGGAGGAGGTCTTGCCACAAGGGTTGCAACCGCAGCTTTTCGGCTTCACCTAAGCGTTCGCTTAGAAGCATGCACTCACGTTGCAATTCACGCAAGCGTTGTTTCAGTTCCCTGTCGGCCAGTTCCAGTTCAAACCGCTCGGTGGGATTGAGCGTGCTGCCTTCCAGGCCCCAACAACCCAAAGCGTTCCAGGCCACTTGAAGGCGCGTCAGCCGCGTGATGCCGTTCTCAACCACGTCCAGCACGGGCTTGCCACGGCCCTGATCCTTCAGTGTTTGAGCCAGGTTTTTGGCTTGGGAAATGCGCTGTTCAATTTGATTCAGCGGCAACATGGCCTGGGTAGCATCCGGGCCAGCCTCGTCGGCGGGAGCCTCCTCCTTGCTTTGCCGGGCAGCATCACAGACCAGTGCCACCCAAAGTGGATCAAACTCGCCCGGTACCACCCGCAGCGCAAAACTGGCTCTGGTCAGTGGCGCTCGCGGCGACCGCAGTACACCCAAGGTGACCTCGACGACCGCCAGGACCCGCCCCAGCTCAGAGAACTTGTCGTTCACCAACCGGGCCGGGTAACCGGAACCGTCAAGTCGTTCATGGTGTTCACCAATGGCCCGGCACAAAGCCTCTGGGTAGTCGGTGGTGCTGCGAAGCAGCAACTGTGCGACCCTGGGGTGAACCACCAAGTTTTTGTGTCCGACCAAGTCCAAAGGACTGCTGTGATCGAGGTATTGCGGCTGGATGTAAACCTCACCCAGGTCGTGCAGCAAGCCCCCCAGCATGGCCATGCGCACATCCACGGAAGGACGGTTCCTCGACAACATCATGGCACCGGCCATGGCCATGGCCGCAACCGCATGCGCCAAACTGGTAGGCCGGGTGGCCAATGAGGCGGTCAGCAATAGCTGAGCGACCGAATGCAGGGGCAACCTTTTCACCTGTTCCAACAAACCCGGCGTCCATGGACGTAAGGCGACGGACATGGGTTGGGTGTTGTCATCCAACCAGGCCTTCAGATGGTCGTGCAGGGCAAAGAGGGTGACACCGTCCTCTGCCGTCAAACACACTTCCAAGGGATGTTGCAACTTGCGCTCGAGCAAACGCTGCTGAAGCGCAGCGGACACCGGCTGACCCTTCGCCCACAGTTTCAAGCCACGTACATCGACGATGTCCTGGGAGGCCACGATGGAATACGTTTCGCTGGCTTTGACAATTGCGTCCAAGGCCTGGGGATTGGCCTCGTTGCCCGAAGCACTGTCCACTGCAACAGCGCTCATGGTCCAGCTCCGAAAACAACGCTCCACTGCCCGCAATCAACGGGTTGGGGCAACTCAAATACTGGCATGGCCAAGACTGTTAAATTGTTCATAAAGACCCAAATGTTGTGTTTTAAGTTTTTTTGGATGTTTTGTTTATACGGCTGAGCTTTCGGTAACAACTTGCAGAACTTGAGGGAAAAAGGGTGGGGCAGCCGATTTCACGGGATTGCCGCCACAGGTTGGGCTGTGCACGGGTCGCCGACTTCAAACCATCCCGTCTTGTGGGCCCTGCGCCCTGGCGGTGGGCCACGGCCCCGAACCCACGCTGCGAAGGTCTTGTGCGACACGCCCCTCTTTGAGCACCACCACACGCCCGACCGACGCAATGGTCTCGGGACGGTGAGCCACGATGACCCGGGTCATGGATAACTCGCGTACGGCGTGATTGACCAAACGCTCGCGGTCAACATCCAGCGCGCTTGTGGCTTCGTCCAAAAACAAAATCTGCGGCTTTTTGTAGAGGGCACGCGCCAACAAAATGCGCTGCCGCTGTCCACCCGAGAGGCTGCAACCCATGTCTCCCACCAAGGTATGAAAACCCATGGGCATGTCGTCGATTTCGTCTTCGACCGCAGCCAATTGGGCACACCGGCGTACCCAGTCGAGGTCAGGCTCAGCGTCAAAAAAACTGATGTTGTCGAGCACCGAGCCTGCGAACAGCACATCGTCTTGCATGACAGTGCCAATCATGTCGCGCCAAGCACGCAACCCCAAACGAGACAGGCCGACCCCATCCACGATCAATTCGCCATCTTGTGGCTCGTGGATACCCAGCATCACTTTGAGCAAGGTGGTCTTCCCGCAACCGGATGGGCCCACGATGGCCACAGACTCGCCGGCTTGAATCGCAAGCGACAGGTTTTGCAGCACGGGTTGTTCGCCTTGAGAATACGAAAATGCCACGTCCCGCAGCTCGAGAATCGGCGGCACCCCTTGATCGGCGCGGCGTTTAGACATAGGCGCGGCCAAAGGCAAGCCTTGGTCCTCAGGGGCGGTCAACACAATATCTGCCAGACGCTCGCCCTGCAGCTTGAGCATTTTCAGTTCCACTGCCTTGTCGATCAGGCCGCTCACACGCAGCGCGAACTGTTCTTTGTAGGCAAAAAACGCGAACAACATCCCCACAGAGAAACTGCGGTCCAAAACCAACAGCGCACCCACCCACACCACGGCAATACGCTCCAGGCCAAACACCAGTTTGTGAACCACGCCCAAGCTCAGATCGAGTTTGCGTGTGGTGATGTGGGCGTTCATCGCGTCCACCACCTTGTTCATGAACTGGGCATGCCTGTCCTCTTGGCGGTTGTAGAGCTTGATCGCCTGCACGCCGCGAAGCGACTCTAAAAAGTGGGTGTTTTTCTTGGCGTCAAAAACAATGGCTTCTTCCGTGGCCTCGCGCAGCGGTCTGAACAGTGCCCATTTCGCCAAGGCATAGAGCAGCACCGCCGCCAGCGCAATGCCACTGAGCAAGGGGCTGTAGACCCACATCATGGCCAAGGTCAACACCACCAAAAGGCCATCCAACACCGCTTCAATGAAACTGGTGGTCAGGGTCTGCTGAATCTGCTGGACGGCACCAAAACGCGACATCACGTCCCCTGCATGGCGTTTTTCAAACCACGCCACCGGCAAACGCATCAGGTGCGCAAAGACATGCCCCAGCCACTGCAGGTTCAAGTGCGAAGAAAGGTAGAGGACTGCCCAGGACCGTACCGCTCCTGTGGTCACCTGAATCAACACCAAAAGGCCAAACCCCAAACCCAGTGTCACCAGCAAGTCGCGGTCAGCGCTGACCAGTACACCGTCCACCACCCATTGCATGAAGAAGGGTGACAACAGCATGAAGGTTTCAAGCGCGAGGGCCAGAACAAAAATCTGCAAAAGCGACCGCTTGAGCCCAGTGATCGGGCCGAGCAACTGGGACAAGGTCACCGTCTGTTTTTCAACCTTGGTTTCAAAACCGGACCCTGGCGTCAGTTCCAACGCCACCCCGGTGAAGTGTTTTGACACCTCAGCGAAACTCAGCTCGCGCACACCCTGGGCCGGGTCATGGATTACCGCGCGCAAGCCACCACCCAATCGGCTTTTGATCTCAGTCAGCACGACAAAATGGTTGAGGTCCCAGTGCAAGATACAGGGCAGCTGCAAACCGGTGACATGCTCCATTTCTGCGCGCAAAGGTCGGGCAGTGAGTTGCATGTGCTGACCAATGCGCAACAAGTCCACCATGGTGGCACCCTTGAGCGACAGCGGATGGCGCCTGCGTAGCGTTGCCAAGTCGGTTTTCAAGCCATGATGATCAGCGACCATGACAAGGCAGGCCAATCCACATTCAGCCGCTTCGGTCTGCAAAACCATGGGCGTGCGCCGGCGGCCAAAATTCAAGCGTGTGATGGCATCCAGCATGGGCTCACACCCGGCCCGTCATTCGCTGCGACACGCTGAGCAAAGGCTCAAAGATCCATTCGATCAAACGCCGTTGGTCGAGCAGCACGTCAGCATCCAGCTGCATGCCCGGCACCAATGCCTGGGCCTGCCCGTAGGCCTGAACTGACTGCTCCTTGAGAGCGACCGTGATCCGATAGAGCGGTTCCCGGCGTACATCCTCGGGCAGGGCCAAAGCGGCAATCTCCGTTGCATGCAAAGGCGTTTTAGACACCGCCAGCACCTTGCCGGGGTGGTGACCAAATTTTTGATAGGGGTAAGCTTGGTACCGAAGCAGCACGGTTTGCTGAGGCCTTAAAAATCCAACTGCACTGGATGGGGCGTAGAGCTGTGCCTGCAATTGGCTGTGTTCAGGCACCAAACTCGCCAAAGCAGCTTCGGGCGTGGCGATCTGACCTGCTTGGGCCGTCACGCTGCTGACGACACCGGCTTGCGGGGCACGCACCACCACACGTTGCCGGGCGGCCACTTCCGCCGCTTCTTGGGCGAGCAGCGCCAGACCGCGTTCAATTTCGCCGGTGGCCACTTGGGTCTGTAAGGGCAAAGCCGCCAGCTGCGCGTGCAGTGCAGTCAACTCGCGCTGTTTGCCAACGCGCTGGCGCTCCAGCGCTTGCTGCTGGGCCCGGACAGCCAACACCTCTTCTGCTTTGGCCTGTACCTGGGCCGTTGATATGAAGTTTTGCGCAAGCAGCCCTTTTTGGCGGTCCAGGGCATCTTGAGCCAGAGCCAGACGCTGGCGCTGCAACTCGGCCTCCGCATCAATTTGTGCGAGTTCACGGTGGATGTCGCGTTGTTGCCGTTCCAGATCGGCTTTCTGAGCATCCATTAACGCCATCCGCTGACGCGTCGCTTGTTTCAAGCTTTGTTGGCGTGTGCTCAAACCCGCCTGAACCGCTGCTTGGGTATCCCCATGTTCGGTGCTTCGACCCACGGCCAATACAAACAGAACATCACCCGCTTGAACTTGCTGCCCTTCAACGGCATGGCTTTCCACGATGGTGCCCACTTGCGGCGCGTGCAAGCGCAGCACACCCTTCTCCGGTACCAGGACTCCAACCACCTGCGCCTTGCGGGTGTAGTGTCCCAATCCCAAAAAAAGTACCACTCCCACCGCCATGGTGGCGGCAAGAGTGGCCAAGAGGGTAAGGGACAAAGGCCGGATCAGTTGAACACTGCCGAGCCAAGTATGGCGTTGGGTCGCGAGCGCTTCCTGACGGAAGAGAGTTTGCATCGCAGGGCTGACGCGCGCGCAGTCACCAATTTCTAAAAGGGAGACCTTTACCGCCACCCACCTGACCCAATACCTTCAAATCCAGAGGCTGGGGTTGCTGAGATGTTTCGGCTTTTTTGCTCGTTGGAGCAACGGGGTGAAGAACTTTGGAAGGCTTGATTGAGGGCTTGCTTTGCATGGAGGGCTCCTGATCGAGGTCGCACCGTGTTTGATGCTTGGCCTCATTTCAGCGGCTTAGCCCTGTCCCTGTAACTGCTAAGTCTTGCAGTGGAGCCTGTTGGGAAAGCGTGCTCCTCAAATAGTCAACGAAATACACCTATCCGGTCAGCATGGATCGCTGCTTGGTGTTTGGTAACGCAACCCAGTTTGTGCATGGCGTTATTCACATGGAAAACCGCAGTGCGCTCGGAGATACCCAGTATCTTTCCGACTTCCCATGCGGTTTTTCCCTCGTAAGTCCACCTCAATGCCTCTACTTCGCGCGGTGTCAATATGTGTTTTTGCGATTCAGGCGGGGTTGGCAGTAGCAGGCGGCTGGCCGCCTCTTGGGCATACACGGTGAATAACTGCAGATCTGCCACCATGCGACTGAGCTTGCCAGCGTTTTTGGGCAGAGATCCATCCAAATCGACGCCCAAAACAAAATGCCGTCCCTCCGGCAAATGCAGCGCCATACCGATACCACAGCGGTAACCAAACACGGCCAGTTCTTCCCAGTAGGCACCCATCCCCGCGGCAACGTAAGTACCTTGGTTCCAGATGATCGGGCGGCTGCTGCGTTTGCAATGTTGAGCCACAGGATCCACCGCGCCGCAGTCGGTCGATTGGAACTTTTCGATGAGGTCAGCCGACATGTTGTCGACCACCACAAACTCGGGTCGTCCCAGAGGTCGATCAAAAACACTCATCGCTGAGACATTCTTAAATCCCAGGTTTTGCGCAAAGCGAATGATCTCACCTCGAAATTCTTCTCTGGTCTGAACTTCCAAAACTGCTTGAAAACTGCCTTGAAGCATGTTCATTTCTCCGCCTGTTTGAGTACACGTCTTGGGTTCCTCGCTCGGGGTGGCAAGGTCTCGTCAATGGACCGGCCTGTGCGGTCTGAGTTTGAAGAACGGCAACACCAGCCCTTTTGATCGCGCACTTTCCACGGGATGAGTCATACACCGGCCCGACAACAGTTCAGCCCGAGTGGGCTGGTCACTTGAGCCTTTCGAATCGCCCTGACGCGAGGGCAGTAAACAAAACGCAGTTTCTTGGGCGTACATCAATACCGATGCCAAGTACGCCAACATCAGAGAAAGTTGTCTCTGTTGTTTGGGCAGCGGTCTGTCTCCATCCACACCCAACACGAAATGCCGACCGTATGGAAGGTGTAGCGCCATGCAGATACCCGATTTGTAACCATAGGGCGCCATCTCCTCCCATTTTTCACCGTGTCCCGTGCTCGTGTAGGTGGTTTGATTCCAGGCGATCGGAAGGCTACTGTGTTTGCAATGCTGCATCACCGGGTCGGACTGGCCAACCTCGCCTTGGAACATCGGCAGGTAAGAGACCGGAACGTTGTTGACACCGATGAACTCCGGTCTCAGCCCGGGCTGGTCGTAGACAGCAGCGGCGGCCATGAGTCCAAACCCCAAATCATGCGCAAAACAAACCAGGACCCGCTGAAGTTCGTCCCGGGAGGATGCATGCATCACCGCTTCGCAATGATCCTGAAGAAGCATGGGCTTTCTCCTGTGGTGGACCGGCACCAACCCGGTCTATGCCTTTGCTGATGGGAAATTTTCACGCCTGTTACCCCTGACAGTCTGGCATCGCTGGCAGTTCAATTACACACTGAACTTGCCGATACTGAGTTGTCACTCACTGTGCAGAAAGTGATTCACTCACCATGACCCTTGCCTGGACTGTCACCGCTTGGCCGCCTGTATTGTGGCAGGCTGAACCACCGCCCCACAAGCAACTCGCCCGTCGATTTGTACATTTAGGGACCCAAATCACATCCATCGGGCGAGGGCCGGAACCCAGCACGGGCCAGACCATTTGGGGCAGCAGACTCAAGGGAGGCGAGGCGGGCCTGGCGTGGGATTGGGTGGATTTGGGCCACGGCGTGGTGGCCATGGCAGACCCGATGGGTTTCGTCACGAATTTGCATGTAGTCAATGCGAGGGGAGACGAGCTACCAAGCCTGCAGGTTGCTTTGCACATCAACGAAATCGTTCATGAACTGCCTTGGCAAGCGGAGGTGCAGTTGGCCTTGCAGCCCTTGCGAGAGGGCACGTTGGTTGGCAAAAGGTCCCACAGCAGCGCAGGGTAAAGACGAGCGATCACCAGACAGCTCCGAGCCCCATCTGAAAAGTTCCAGCATGACGTTGTGCATGACACCGCAGGCGTCCTGGCTTTTGGGTGCGGGGCATTGGCCGCCCCCAAGCCGTCCTCGCTTAATCGGCCGTGGCACTCGGCTTGGGTGCTGGCGTGAGCAACAGCGAAGTCAATGTGGGGCTGCAAATCACCGCCGGCCCCTTTCCGCTGTCATGGCTTGATGGTGGGGTGGACCGCAGCACGCCGCATCTCAATATGTGGAATACCGTCTTCCAGATAGGGCTCGCCCAGGGCATGGAAACCAAAGCCGCCATAGAAGCGCTCTAGGTGGGCCTGTGCGGAGATGCGCAAGGCGCTGCGGTTGAACAAGGCTGCACTGTGAGCCAGCGCATGTTCAATTAGCAGCTTGCCCCAGCCTTGGCCTCGAACGGGCTCTGTGGTGAGGACGCGGCCGATGGACGCTTCAGGGTACTTCACCCCAGGTGGAAACAAACGTGCGTACGCCAGTGGCAAGCGATGTTCCGGCAGCCAAGCAGCAAGATGCCATGCTTGTTCATCCCAGCCATCGACATCCAGATAAAAACAACGCTGCTCCAAGACAAACACCGCTTGGCGCGCCGCATAAATGTGCTGCAAGGCAGTGACGCTGAGGTCCGTAAACCGGAGGCAATGCCACCGGGCATTTGAAGGATCAAGCTTCATAGGATGACAAGTTTATGCGCCCGGCACCTACACTCTTTGCGTGCCTTTGACTCCGTTTCCACCACCATGATGCCAACAGCCGCCCGCGCGATACGCATTGCATCTTGCTTGCTCGTTGCAAGCGCTTCATGGTTGGTGGGTAGTTCTGCGACCGCGCAGGCGCCGACGACAACGCCGAAGGTGTTGCGCCTGGCATTTCCGGTCGCAGAGACGGGCTTTGATCCAGCCCAAATCTCGGACTTGTACTCGTCCACGATCGCAGGTCATATCTTTGAGCCATTGCTGACATATGACTACCTGGCCCGGCCCGTCAAACTCAAACCGCTGACCGCTGAGAGTTTGCCTGAGGTGTCTGACGACTTCACCGTTTACACCCTGCGGCTGCGTCGCGGCATTTTTTTCACGCCCGATCCGGCCTTCAAAGGGCAAAAGCGGGAACTGGTCGCAGCCGACTATGTGTACTCGATCAAGCGCATTTTTGACCCGCGCTGGAAAAGCCCGGCCCAGGTGTCGCTGGCCCAGGAAGGTATTGTGGGTTTACAGACTTTGCTGGACGAGGCACTCAAAAGCAAGCGCGCTTTCGACTACAAACGCGACGTACCAGGCCTGCAGGCGCTGGACCGCTACACCTTGCGGATCACGCTGGAGAAACCGCGTCCGCGTTTTCTGTACACACTGGTGAACCTGCCAGCGGTGGCCCATGAAGTGGTACAGGCCTATGGGGATCGCATCATGCAGCACCCGATTGGCACGGGCCCCTTCATGTTGACAGGATGGGAGCGTTCGTCGCGCATTGTGCTGTCGCGCAACCCCGGGTTTCGTGACATGGTGTTTGACGCAGAGCCGGCAGCTGGGGATGCCACCGCTGAGCAAATTGCCGCTCAATTGAAGGGTCGCAAACTGCCGCTGCTGGACCGCATCGAAGTGTCCATCATTGAAGAAGACCAGCCGCGCTGGCTTGCCTTCTTGAACGGCGAACACCAGTTGATGCTGCGGGTACCTGAAACCTACATCGACAGCGTATTTGACAACGGCACAGTCAGCGCTGAAATGCAAAAACGCGGGTTTCAAGTTCAGCGGGTTGCCCAGCCCGAGGTTTTTTTTGCCTTCTTCAATATGAAACATCCGCTGGTTGGGGGCTACACGCCCGACAAAGTAGCGCTGCGCCGCGCCATCGGCCTGGCCTATGACAACCGGGAGCAAATTCGCCATGTTTGGCGTGGTCAGGCGGCACCCGCGGAGAGCTTGCTGCCACCCATGACTTTCGGCTACGACTCGAACTTCCGAACCGAAAACGGCCTGTATGACCCAGCCCGGGCAAAGGCTTTGCTCGATCTGTTTGGCTATGTAGACATGGACGGTGATGGATGGCGCGACCAGCCGGACGGCCGTCCTTTGGTGCTGGAGTTTCACTCCTTGGGCGACCAGCGCTACCGCAGACTCAACGAGGTCTGGCTCAAATCCATGAAGGCCGTGGGACTGCGCATGGAGTTCAAGATTGCACCCTGGCCGGAGCACCTCAAAGCAGCACGTGCGGGTCGCGTGATGATGTGGACGCTCGGCAACGGTGCAACCACACCCGATGCTGGCGACTTTTTATCCATGGCTTATGGGCCTGAAGGAGGGGCGGGCAATTTGTCCTTCTTTGACCTGCCCGCCTACAACGGCTTGTTTGACCAGCAATCCGCCCTGCCCGACGGGCCGCAGCGGCAATCCCTGATGCGGCAAGCCGCCGCGCTGCTGGTGGCCTACATGCCCTACAAAGCCCACGCCCACCGACTCGCCACGGACTTGGCGGCCGCTGAACTGGTAGGTTATTGGCGACATCCCTTCATGGCAGAGATGTGGCAGTTCCTGGACCTTCGTTCACCCGGCTCTACAGCGGCAACTCGGTGAAAAACTTTCCGCCGTGAAAGATAAGCGGCTGGGCGTCTGTCCGCCGCTTGCAGCGTTCAACCTCGCCCACAAAAATGACGTGGTCGCCTTCTTCATACTGGCTACGGTTGAAACACTCAAACACCGCCATCGCGCCGTCCAGTATGGGCACACCAAATTCGCCCACTTGAAACGGAACGCCTTCAAAACGCGCCACATCTTTGCGCGCGAAGCGCTCGGCCAAGGCACGTTGATCTGCAGCCAAGATGTGGATGGCGTAGTGGGAGCCGCGGCTGAAGGCAGGCATGGTGCCTGCGGTCAAAGCCAGACTCCACAGCACCAAAGGCGGGGCCAATGACACCGAGTTGAAAGAATTGGCGGTCAGACCCACCGGCTGGCCTTGCGCGTCGCGTACAGTGACGATGGTGACCCCGGTGGCGAAACACCCCAAGGCGGCACGGAAGTCGGGAGTGGAAAAGGTCGGTGCTTGGGCGCGAAGAGGTGGACTCATGGTTGCATTGTCGGAGATGAAAAGCATTGTTGGCTTTACTTTTGACAATCCCTCAGAATCGATTGCTGGTTGTGCCCCTTGACCTCTATTTTTGCTAGGAAACACCGCATGGCAGTGTCCCGGATTTCACCCTCTGACCCCATCGCCACCATTCGCGCGCACATTCGCACCGTGCCTGATTGGCCAGAGAAGGGCGTGCAGTTTCGGGACATCACCCCTTTGCTTGCCAACCCCAAGGTGTTTCGTATCCTGATTGACCAGTTTGTTCACCGTTATTTCGACGAAAAACCCGCGGCCATCGCGGGGCTGGATGCGCGGGGGTTCATCATTGGTGCGGTTCTGGCCTACGAATTGAACATTGGTTTCATTCCCATTCGTAAGAAGGGCAAGCTGCCGTTTACCACCGTGCAGGAGAGTTACGAGTTGGAATACGGCAATGCCACCGTGGAAATCCACACCGATGCCGTACAAGCTGGGGATCGGGTGGTGTTGATTGACGACCTGATCGCAACCGGCGGCACCATGCTGGCCGGCATGCGCCTGTTGCAGCGTTTGGGTGCTCAGGTGATTGAGGGCGCTGCGATCGTTGATTTGCCCGAACTGGGTGGCTCTGCTAAGTTGCAGGCGGCCGGACTGCCGCTGTTCACACTGGTTGACTTTTCGGGCCACTGAAAACATTCAAGGCCTGAACGAATCCAACTCCCCGGCCTCAACTGAACGGGGTTTGTCGAGTCAAATTGGCGCGCATGCGTGTGGCCATGACGCCACCGGCAGCTCGGAGCAACTCCAAAGCCAATGCGGGAGAGCGCTGGGACAACTCTTCCAAACGGGGCCCGCGCAAGGCCCAGACGGTGCAGGGTGTCATGGCTTCCACATTGGCCATGCGCAAGCCATCTCCAAACAAACCTGGCTCACCCACCACAGCACCGGACCGCAGAATCGCGATCCGACTGCTGCCAGGCGGCCCGCCCGTGACAAACACTTGGAGCGTGCCTGCGCCCAAGAAATACAGCGAGCGGTCTGTGTCACCTTGTTTGATGAGCAAATCGCCAGCGCGTAACTCGTGCTTGGTGAGGTAGGTGGCCACGCTGCGCCATTGGTCCAGGGTCAAACGCGCCCGAAAGGCATCGTCTGCATTCAGGGTCTGGATCGCTTGAACCAGATCGGTCAGTTCCATCAATTCTCCTGGCGGTGATCCGCATTTTTTCGATCGGATTTGTAGGGAGCATTATTCACTGCACCCGGGGCAGCGCCAAGCACCCGAGCCCGGGGTAGCGCACCCGTTCGTCGTTTGCAATCGGCCGTTGATCGAGGACAAGTTCGCCAACAAAGGCTTACTTGCCGATGCAAAACCGGCTGAATATCTCACCAAGCAAGTCGTCCGCCGTGAATACACCGGTGATGGTGCTGAGCTGTTGTTGTGCCAGTCGCAGCTCTTCAGCCACCAAGTCCAAGGCTGCGTTTTCTGCAAGTGCCAACTGTTGTTGGGCGGACTCCAGGTGTGATTTCGTTTCAGTCAACGCCAATACATGCCGCTTGCGAGCAATGAAGAGGCCTTCAGGCACGCTGTGCCAACCCGCCAAGCTCAGGAGCCGCTCTCGCAGCAGCGGCAACCCATCACCTGTTTGGGCTGACACCACCACTGAGGCTGCGTCAGCGCTGTCAGGCAACCACGCAACCGCTTGCATCTCCTGTGCATGGCCAACCAAGTCACGCTTGTTCAATACATGAATCAACCGCCCGTCTCGTCTGACCGCCTCGGGAAGACGGCCCATGATCACGGCATCGTCGCGCTGATAGTCGGCTTGGTGCATGCGGCTCAAATCATGCAAAAAAAGAACCGCATCGGCCTCTTCTATGGCCTGCCAGCTGCGGGAGATGCCGATGCGCTCCACCTCATCTTGGCTGTCTCTCAAACCCGCGGTATCCACCACATGAACGGGGACGCCTCGAATTTGCAGGGTCTCGGTCACTTTGTCGCGTGTGGTGCCTGCAACGGGCGTGACGATGGCACGCTCGACCCCAGCCAGAGCGTTGAGCAACGAGCTTTTGCCCACATTCGGCTGCCCGGCCAATACCACGGTCAAACCCTCGCGCAACAGGGCGCCTTGCTGGGTCAAGTCCAACACCCGAGCAGCTGCATCATGGAGCTGCAGGAGCTGGCCTTGCGCATCGGCTTTCTGCAAAAAATCGATTTCTTCTTCCGGGAAATCCAATGTGGCTTCGACCAACAAACGAAGTCTCACCAAGGCATCACGCAAGCGATGGATTTCTACAGAAAATCCGCCGCTCAATGAGCGACTCGCCGACCGCGCGGCGGCTTCGGTGCTCGCATCAATCAAATCCGCGACTGCTTCGGCCTGAGCCAAATCCAGTTTGTCGTTGAGAAACGCGCGTCGGGTGAATTCGCCGGGCTCCGCAACACGCAGGCCGATGTCTTTGCCAGCTTGCAAACAGCGTGCAAGCAGCATTTGCAACACCACCGGACCCCCGTGTGCTTGTAACTCCAGTACATCTTCACCTGTGTACGAGTGAGGCGCGGGGAAATAAAGCGCCAAGCCATGGTCAATGGCCTGGCCCGCCTCGTCCAAGAAGGGAAGGTAGTGCGCCATCCGTGGTGTCAGCGCCCGGCCACACAGGGATTGGCTTAAAGCGGACAGTGCTGGCCCTGAAACACGAACAATCCCCACAGCACCGCGACCAGGCGCGGTGGCGATGGCGGCGATAGGCGCATTTGGTGTTGCCAACATGGACTTATTCTGGCCGATGCAACAGGCCAGATTGCCACTGCATTGGAGCGCGTAATTTGGCGCGGGGGGAGAGGTCGGTGCACCCGCGTGGTGAAAGCGACAGTCTCCGGAACCGCGGTTGCTTCATCGTCCCCATGCGGCGTTGGTTGGCCACATGGGGTTGAAACAAGCCACGGATGTATCCCCGCAGGAACAATTGTCGGCCCGTTTGAATGAAGCTTGATTGCAGATTTCGTGCGTTATTTGTCCAGCACACCCAATTGTTTATTGATGAGGTACTGCTGGGTGATGGACAGGATGTTGTTCGTTAACCAATACAGCACCAGGCCTGCTGGGAAGAAGAAGAACATCACCGAGAACAACAAAGGCATGATCCACATCATCTTGGCTTGCATGGGGTCTGGTGGCGTGGGGTTGAGCCAGGTCTGCAACAGGCTGGTTCCTGTCATCAAGAGCGGCAGGATGTAGTACGGATCGATCGCCGACAGATCAGTGATCCAGCCGATCCAAGGCGCATTGCGCATTTCAACAGAGGACAGCAACACCCAGTACAGCGCAATAAAAAAGGGCATTTGCGCCACGATGGGTAAACAGCCTCCCAATGGGTTGATTTTTTCTTCCCGGTAGATACGCATCATTTCTTGCTGCATCTCTTGCGGCTTGTCCTTGAGGCGTTCACGCATCTCGGTGATACGCGGACCCACTGCCTTCATTTTTGCCATCGACCGGTAGGCACTCGCATTCAGCCAGTAGAAGGCAATCTTCAACAACACCACCAAAGCCACGATCGCCCAACCCCAATTGCCAATGATGTTGTGCAACTGGGTGAGCAACCAAAACAAGGGCTTGGCGAGCAGGGTGAACCAGCCATAGTCCTTGACCAACTCCAAACCGGGGGCCAAAGCACTCAGTTTGTTTTCCTCTTGAGGGCCTACAAAGAGCCGGGCGTCGATTGTTTTGGTTTGTCCGGCGGCAAGGGATCCCAGCGGCACCAACATACCGGCGGCATACAGGTTGGTGTCAACCTTGCGTGTGAAAAACTCGCGCGGGACGGTGGATGACGGCGTTGGCGTTGCACCCTTTGTGGCAACAGGATCCAACAACCAAGCAGAGGCGAAATAATGCTGAACCATGGCGACCCAGCCGTTATCGGCTGATGTCACGTGACTTGGCTTTTCGTCTGCTTTGCGTTTTTCTATGCTTTTGAAATCAATTTTGTTGAACTTGGTTTCTGCCGTATAAAACGCTGGCCCCGTGAATGTGAAGTAGAGGCTGGACTCGCCAAGAGGCGGATTACCGTCTCGTACGAGTTGTAGATAGAGCTGAGGGTTGACCGGCTCGCTGCTGGTGTTGATTACCTCGTGTCGAACGTCCACGACATAGTCGGATCGCTTGAAGGTGAAGGTTTTAACGAGTTTGACACCCCCGATTTCCGGAGATTCAAATTTGACCTGAAGCTCATCTTTACCAGCGGCCAACTCCCGCTCGCCCGGGATCCAGTTCATCACCGTCAGGTGGTTGGGTAAAGAAGCACCGCCGGCCGTTGGAATCAAACCGGTTTGTGCAGAGTAACTCCGCTGTGCGGACTGTTCAAACAAGACAACATTCTTGCTGCGGTCGTTTTGGTCCACCTGCTTTAAGAGTTCCAGTCGCACCAAATCACCGCCGCGCGCATCAAAAGTGGCTTTGACAACATCGGTCGACACTTCGGTTTTAGCCGTGACAGTGGCATTGGCGTTTTGAGAAGGTACTGCACCCGCGACCGAAGCGGGCGTGCCGCCAGTGGCCGTGGCTGTCGGCAATGCGCCGCTGGCTGCTCCACTGTTTGGCGGTGCTGATGGGGCGGTCTTGGCCACAGGGGGACTGAACATCGAGGGCTGCCCTGTGTGTTTTTGCCAAGCGTCCCACAAAAATACCAAGGACATGGAGAACACCACCCAAAGCATGGTGCGGCGGATATCGGTCATGGAAGTGTCTTTTCTGAACAGGTGGGGGTGAATCGGCGAAACAAGCCGGGACGATTTTCTGGCACGGGATCAAAACCCCCGGCGCACCAAGGGTGACAACGCAAGAGACGGGTGGTTGCCAGGTAGCTGCCGGCTGCCGCACCATGTTGTTCAAGCGCTTGGAGAGCGTAAACAGAACAAGTGGGTTCAAACCGGCAGGCATTGCCCAACCAAGGGCTGAGCAAGAGACGGTAAATTCGCACCGATGCCATCAGCATGCGTGCAGGCCAACAAGGAGCTTTTTTCACGCGACCCCCGAACCGGCCGTGCTCACCCGCCGCAACAACTCCGTTAACTCTTGCCTGGCCTCGCGGGCCAGCGCAACAGAAGCTGCACTCGGATATTGCTTCACGTCGAAGGCAGCACGCAGCCTGAGGACCCACAGCCCTTGACTCAAGGGAGGTGTCAGAGCCTGCCGCTCACAGACAGCAGCACGCATGTGCCGTTTGAGCAATTGCCGGGTGACTGAGCGCTTGGCGTGCCTCTTGGGTACCACCAACCCAAGCCAAATATCCTGCGAAGCGCACGCATGGTTACAGGAGAGGGATGGGGAGTCATCCACAAGCGCTGGTTGTATAACAGGGCCGGCTGTTAATAACTCAGCCACCCGTTGCTCACGGGCCGCCAAATCTACGCTTTTGGCAGACCCGGAAAAGCGGGGCCGGCTGGGCACGTCGGCCAGGTGGTGAAGAACGAAATGCTTGGTTTTTGCTCGACTGGGAGCAGCCATCACACGCTCAAAATCCACGGAACGCACGATGCGGCCGATCAAGGCGTTGCCTCGCGGCCTGCAGTGGCTTAGACAGCCAAACGCTTGCGACCTTTGGCGCGACGAGCATTGATAACAGCACGGCCACCGCGCGTCTTCATGCGCACGAGAAAACCGTGTGTGCGAGCGCGGCGAACTTTAGAGGCTTGGTAAGTGCGTTTCATGGTCTATCCTGGAATTGTGAAAAACAGGTCTGAAAAAATTCCAACCATGCAACCCCAACAGATGGCGGGATGCGGCACTCGGCTGCTGTCGACTGACTGGCTTGGTTGAACGGCTTCGGTTTGTTGTTTGCCCGGCGCGAGATGCTGCGATCCGGGAAACCCACTATTACACCAAAAACTCCTTGATTAGTCAAAGACTTGGCTTTAATCGTCTGTTTCAGCAGGGTGTTGTCCGTGGGCAATACATCTGTGGATAACCCAATTTTTTTCACCTTTGGGACGTAGAATCCATGCCCGACTAGGGAGACTTTTCCACAACATGAGTGCCGACCTGTGGCTGCGGGGCTGCGAGCGTTTAGCCGCCGAATTGCCGGAGCAACAATTCAATACCTGGATCAAACCGCTTCCCGCGGCTGATTTCATTGATCAAGGGACGTCTGGCGCGGTGGTCACTTTGAAAGTACCCAACCGCTTCAAACTGGATTGGATACGCACGCAATACGCCAGTCGAATTGAAGCACTGCTCAGTGAGTTGGCCGGAAAACCGGTTCGGTTGGACATCACCTTGGGTGTTCGTGACGCCGCTGTGGTTGGTCAGAAGACCACTACCCATGCGGGTTCTGAGTCAGCCCTGCGCCCGAATCCAATGATGGTGAATGGCCAAGGCAATGCCGCTGACACGGCCAAGGCCAGCGGACGCAACCTGCTTAGCCCAGTGCAAAACACCAATCGTCTTAACAGCCACCTCACTTTCAACAACCTGGTTCCTGGCAGAGCCAACCAAATGGCACGAACAGCGGCCTTGCATGTGGCAGGAGCGCCAGGCCGGATGTACAACCCACTCTTTATTTACGGTGGTGTAGGGCTGGGTAAAACCCATTTGATCCACGCGGTAGGTAACGCGCTCTTGGCTGACAAACCCGACGCGCGAATTTTGTATCTCCACGCTGAACAGTTCATCACCGATGTGGTGAAGAACTACCAGCGCAAAACCTTCGACGAACTCAAAGCGAAGTACCACTCACTGGATTTGCTTTTGATTGACGATGTGCAGTTCTTTGCTGGAAAAGAACGCACCCAGGAAGAGTTCTTCAACGCGTTCGAAGCCTTGTTGGCCAAACAGGCCCACATCATCATGACCAGTGACACCTATCCCAAGGGGTTGGTGGACATCGACGAACGCCTGACGTCCCGTTTTGACGCGGGTTTGACGGTAGCCATTGAACCACCGGAGCTGGAAATGCGCGTGGCCATTTTGATGCGCAAATCCGAGCTGGAAGGCACACCCATGCCGGAGGACGTGGCTTTCTTCGTTGCCAAAAACGTTCGGGCCAATGTGCGTGAATTGGAAGGTGCTCTGCGTAAAGTGTTGGCCTACTCGCGGTTTTCACACAAAGAAATCAACATAGGCCTGGCACGCGAGGCACTCAAAGACTTGCTGTCAATCCAAAACAGACAAATTGGTGTTGAAAACATTCAAAAGACTGTGGCTGATTTTTACAAAATCAAAGTCGCGGATATGTACAGCAAAAAGCGACCCGCGAGCATTGCACGCCCGCGGCAAATTGCGATGTATCTGGCCAAAGAAATGACGCAAAAGAGCCTGCCGGAAATCGGTGAACTTTTCGGCGGCAGAGACCACACCACTGTGCTCCATGCGGTTCGTAAGATTGCAGCCGAACGGCAAAAGAACACCGAACTCAATCAGCAACTGCACGTCTTGGAACAAACCCTCAAAGGCTGAACACCTTGATTTGCCTTGCACAACCCTGGGGACAGTTTTGGGACAACCTTGAGCTTGTCCACAGCTCCATGCAGGCGAGCAAAGTTGTTGTACCCGAGTCCCGTCCACAAACGATTCGAACACACAGTGTTGACCAGTGTTTAAGTCATTGATGGAAAAAGAGAAAATGTGGTTCTCCACAGAAAACCGCTTCCCCTACTTACTACGACTACATTAAGAGGACGACATGATTGTTTTGAAGACAACACAAGAAAAAATCTTGAGTTCCTTGCAATCGGTCTCAGGCATTGTGGAGCGCAGGCACACCTTGCCCGTGCTGGCCAATGTACTGATGCGCAAGAGTGGGGGGGATGTGGAGTTCACCACCTCAGACCTTGAGATCCAAGTTCGCACCACCACGGCCTTCGATGGCGATGCTGGAAATTTTTCGACCACCGTCGGTGCACGCAAATTGATCGACATTCTTCGATCCTTACCCGCTGACCAAACCGTCACCCTCAGTGCAGCCCAAAACAAACTGACCTTGCAAGGAGGCAAAAGCCGCTTCACTTTGCAGACCTTGCCCAGTGACGACTTTCCTCTTGTGCAAGAAGCGGCCGACTTTGGCCCGATGTTCAGCGTTCCTCAGAAAACACTGAAGACGTTGATTAATCAAGTGCACTTTGCAATGGCGGTACACGATATTCGGTACTACCTGAATGGGATCTTGTTTGTTGCTGAGGGCAAGAGCTTGACCTTGGTCGCTACCGATGGCCACCGTTTGGCATTGGCTCAGGCGACCCTGGATCTTGAGATTCCCAAACAAGAAGTCATCTTGCCGCGCAAAACCGTTCTTGAGTTGCAGCGTTTGCTCAAGGATGAAGACACTGCGATTGAGATGCGCTTTGCGGGCAACCAAGCCAAGTTCAGTTTCAGTGGCATGGAGTTTGTGACCAAATTGGTTGAGGGGAAATTCCCGGACTACAACCGCGTGATTCCCAAGAATCACAAAAACGCCATTGTTTTAGGTCGCGCGCCCTTGCTGTCGAGTTTGCAGCGAGCGGCCATTTTGACCAGCGAAAAATTCAAGGCCGTGCGTGTCAATATCGACCCAGGCGTGTTCCGTATCGCGTCGAGCAACGCGGAGCAAGAAGAGGCCAAAGAAGAGTTGGAAATCGATTACGAAGGTGATTCCATCGAAATTGGTTTCAACGTCACCTACCTGATGGATGCCCTGGCCAATATGAGTGTGGAGATGGTGAAGATTGAACTTCACGACAACAACTCCAGTGCTTTGATCACGGTGCCCGAGCAACCCGGGTTCAAGTACGTGGTGATGCCGATGCGCATTTGAGCATTCGGTTTTCAAGTCAGTTTTTCAGTGGCTGATCGCCAGGTCTTTTGACCAGGCGGCGCTAGAAGTTTGAGTTCAAGCGATAGATCAGGTCTCGTCGAGGCCGTTGATGTGATGCAGAGGGAATGATTTCAATGAGCCAGAACAACGAGAGCGGAAACAACAGCGGCGGTGAAGATCCAAACGCCGAAAAACAATCTGCTGAAGACACCGCGAAACAACTGGCTAAAACCGTGGCCGCTGCTGAAGCCAAAGCGGCTGACGTGGCTGCTTATGGAGAGGGCAGCATTCAAATTCTTGAAGGCCTGGAAGCGGTGCGCAAACGCCCCGGCATGTACATCGGGGACACCTCCGACGGTACCGGTCTGCACCATCTGGTGTTCGAGGTGGTGGACAACTCGATTGATGAATCGCTCGCGGGTCATTGCGACGACATCGTGGTCACCATCCATACCGACAATTCCATCAGCGTGACCGACAACGGCCGCGGCATTCCCACGGGCGTGAAGATGGATGACAAACACGAACCCAAACGTTCTGCTGCCGAGATCGCCCTGACCGAATTGCATGCGGGCGGTAAGTTCAACCAGAACAGCTACAAGGTCTCAGGTGGTTTGCATGGCGTGGGTGTGAGCTGCGTGAATGGTTTGTCCAAGTGGTTGCGTTTGACCATACGCCGCGATGGCAAGACGCACTACATGGAATTCAAACAAGGCATTCCGCAAGACCGTTTGTTGGAGCAGCGCGATGGTTTTGAAGTCTCGCCGATGAAAATCATTGGTGACACTGAAAAACGCGGCACCGAGGTTCACTTCCTACCTGACCTGGAAATTTTTTCCAACATCGATTTCCACTATGAGATTCTCAGCAAGCGCCTGCGTGAGCTGAGTTTTTTGAACAACGGCGTGAAGATCCGCTTGGTCGATGAACGCAACAACAAAGAAGACAACTTTGCATTTGCCGGTGGTGTCAAAGGTTTCGTTGAGTTCATCAATACAGGCAAAAAAGTACTCCATCCCACGGTGTTTCACGCCACCGGTGAAAAGGTGAGCGAACAAGGTACGAACATCACCGCTGAGGTGGCCATGCAATGGAACGACGGCTACAGCGAGAACGTGCTTTGTTTCACGAACAACATTCCTCAGCGTGATGGAGGCACCCACCTGACCGGTTTGCGTGCGGCCATGACCCGGGTCATCAACAAATACATTGAAGACAACGAGCTTGCGAAAAAAGCCAAAGTGGAAGTTGCAGGTGACGACATGCGCGAGGGCTTGGCCTGCGTCATCAGTGTGAAGGTTCCAGAGCCTAAGTTTTCCAGCCAAACCAAAGACAAGCTGGTGAGCAGTGAAGTGCGTGGGCCCGTGGAAGAAGTGGTGAGTAAGGCACTGACCGACTACCTGCTGGAGAATCCGAACGACGCAAAAATCATTTGCGGCAAGATTCTGGATGCCGCGCGTGCCCGCGAAGCTGCACGCAAGGCCCGAGAGATGACTCGCCGTAAAGGCGTGCTCGATGGCATGGGCCTGCCAGGCAAACTCGCTGACTGCCAAGAGAAAGACCCGGCGATGTGCGAGATTTACATCGTCGAGGGTGACTCGGCAGGAGGCTCTGCCAAACAGGGTCGTGACCGGAAATTCCAGGCCATCCTCCCTCTGCGCGGCAAGATCCTGAACGTGGAGAAAGCCCGCTACGAAAAATTGCTTTCCAGCAATGAAATTTTGACGCTGATCACGGCGCTCGGCACAGGCATTGGCAAAGTGGGTGGTGTTGGCGGAAGTGGAGGTGGGGCGGATGACTTCAACCCTGACAAGCTCCGTTACCACCGCATCATCATCATGACCGATGCCGACGTTGACGGTGCTCACATCCGCACCTTGTTGCTGACTTTCTTCTACCGGCAAATGCCCGAGCTGGTGGAACGTGGCCACATCTACATTGCTCAGCCCCCGCTCTATAAAGTCAAGCTCGGCAAAGAAGAACAGTACCTCAAGGATGGCCATGAGCTCGACGGTTACTTGCTCAAAGTAGCGTTGAAAGATGCCAGCCTCGACACCGGTGTGCCTGGCGCTGCTGTGTTGCAAGGCGAAGCTTTGGAAACCTTGGCTCGGCAATATGTGCTGGCCAACAATGTGGTGGAGCGTTTGTCCAGCTGGATGGACATTGAAGCCCTGCGTGCCATTGCCAACGGGCAAGCGCTGGATTTGGACACCCTTGAAGCAGCGGAGCGTTCAGCCCGCGAACTGGCAATCAATGTGCATGATGCACAGGTGACCGCTGAATTTGATGCCCGCACCGACAAACACATCTTGCGCATCAGCCGCATGCACCACGGCAATGTCAAGAGCAGTGTGATCACGGCCGATTTTGTGCATGGAGCGGACTACGAAGCACTCAGTGTGGCTGGCAAAACCTTTAAAGGCTTGGTCACATCAGAAGCTGTGGTCAAACGTGGTGAAGGTGAGAAACAAAAAGAAGCCAAAGTGGCCGATTTCCGCCAAGCCATGGCCTGGCTCATCACACAGGCGGAGAACGCGGTGGGTCGTCAGCGCTACAAAGGTCTGGGTGAAATGAATCCCCAGCAGCTTTGGGAAACGACCATGGATCCGCAAGTGCGACGTCTACTCAAGGTGCAAATCGACGATGCCATCGAAGCCGACCGTGTCTTCACCATGCTGATGGGCGATGAAGTTGAACCACGCCGCAACTTCATTGAAGTCAATGCGCTGAGGGCGGCGAACATTGACGTCTGAGCCGGAGGTTGTCGTGAGTAAGGCCAACGCCAACAGGCCCAGACTGACGCCACTTGCAGGCTTCTGACTTGATTTCAACAGCGGTGGAGCATCACCGTGATGGAACTGTCATGGCCCTGCGTGGAAAACCGGACCGGCAGAAATGCCTCAATCACGCCCGCATTGCTTCGTGCATGGTCCGTCCACTCGGTACACGTGAATTGCGCCAAGGCCACATGCGCGGTTGTGTCACACAAAGCCAAAGCCAGTGGCAACATCCATTGATCCGCCAAGTAAGGGCCGAGGGCACCCTTGCTGCGCTCAAACTGCCGAACCTCCTGCTTTAACAACTCAGCCACAACTTCGGCGCTCTGTCCTTTTTCACAGATGCATGTGAATACCTCGCTGAGTTCTTGGTAGACCAGGGTGGCCATCAATGCATTGCCGGGGCCTTCGTTTTGGCGAACTGCCGGCGTGAGCAGTTGACTGGGTCCCCAGTTGAGTGCCTCACCCAAGGCCTGCAGTTCCCGTTGCGCTACCGAGCGCGGCAAGGCCGGCGCCAGGCACTCTGCGTACGCGGCCAACAAGGGGCCGCGGTGCAGCAGGTCGACGGGTGTCAAACCTGGGGTGGCTGGCGTGATCTCGGCCACTACTTCACCACCACCCGCCGGATAAAAGCCATGGCGCCGCAAAGTCAAGTCCAGGCCCACACCCAATCGGCCCAACAGCGGTGCAAAGCCACGCTGCAGAAACTGGAACGGTGGCGCCATCGGGTTGTGGGTGCCACCACCCAAGGTGACCCGACTGGGTTGCGCCGCACGCATCAGGGCGGGCAACACGGTTTGCAGCACCAGCGTGCAGCTGCCCGCCGAGCCGACTTGAAAATCAAAGTTACTTGCCAGCACCGGCCCTGGCTCAAAGACCAGGGTGGTAGCGCCCAACACATCCCCTTCAACTGTTGCCCCACAGACCGTGGCGGCCGCTCGCACGCAGGCAAGGTGTTGGCGCATCAAACCAGGTTTGGGTCGTTTGGCGCGAATATGTTTGAAGCGAACCGGCTGGCCCGTGCACATGGACAGCGCCAGGCCGCTGCGCAAAATTTGGCCGCCACCTTCGCCGGTAGCGCCGTCGAGTTCGATCATGGTGTTTCTCGTTATGGGGCAGAAGATGTCGCACGGGCTTCGTTCAACATCACCGTCTCGTACAAAAAATGGTCCAATGCCGGCGCGTTCCCGGGTGGTGCAGCGGGCAGAGTGTGTACCTTGTTTTGGGCGACTGCCAACTCGCTGGTAATGAAGGCATGCAGGCCCTCCCAGCGCGGGCTGGTGGCCGCTTCGCCGGCGCGCATCTTCACTTCCAGCAAACGGTTGATTTCTGCAATCAACTCTTTGTCCTGCAAGGTGCTTTGCGCCAGCTCGGCAAAACGCATCGGCGGTACACCTTTGCCCTCGCTGATCCAGCGTGCCGCCAGCAAGGGCCGCAAGACATAGAGGTATTTTTTGTAGCGTACTTCGTCACCTTGCAAGTGCTCGCGGAAGTTTTTCTTGGCCATGGATACATAGTGGTGGTAGCCCCGCACCGCTGAAAACCCCGTTTCTGCGAGCGTGCGCAGACGGTGGGTGGTTGCGTCGTTTTGCCAATAAACAATCGGTGAGCGCAGCCACTCCAGCAGCGTGGGGTTGGAGTCGCGCAGCAACTGCAAGGCCTTGCGCAAGTCCCAGCCGTTGACATCCAGCTCACCGCTAATGGGTTGCTCGATCACATCGCGGCCGGGCTCAACCCGCAGGTACCAAGGCAAGCGGTTCACGTAGATGAACCGCACGTCGTAGTCGCTGTCTGGCGAAGCAAAACCCCAACCCCGGCTGCCAGACTCACAGGCGAACAGCACCTGCACATCGTGGCGGGATTCGATGTCGGCCAAGACGCCGAGCACGGTCTGGCGCATCGTGTCGCTGACGGGGTGGGCGCTGAGGATGGTTTCGGTCATTTTGTACTTTCGGTCACGTCACGGTTCTCGACGTTTGTTCTGTAAACCGGCTTGCGCGACGCGTCTTGCTTCTTCAACCCGCGCGCTCTCCAGTTGTCGGCAGGGGCGGCAACGAACCGCCTGACTGTTGATGTTGCCTTGGGCGACTTCGTACCACCATTTTTGTTGTTTGGCCGTCCAGACTTCTTCTGTTCTGCAATCACGACAAGTGAAGAGGCGGTCCACATAAAAGTCTGGCAACAGGCCGTAGGTGTTGTTCAAGCTTGCTAACAATGTTTTGTCGGCCGCGACCGCAAAGCCGGGCATGGGCGCCTGGGTCGGTTTCCCACTCGCCTGTGCCACCCGTGCCAGCCGCGCCGCCTTGATTTCGGCGCGGCGTTGTTTATTGCTCTTCATGGCCCAATTCCTCTTCTACGAAAGATTGCGGGGCAAGGCCAGCGTTGCCCTCACCCCTTCACACACACCACCTGCTTCAAGGTGTGCACCACTTCGACCAGGTCTTTCTGTGCTGCCATCACCGCGTCGATGTCTTTGTAGGCCATGGGGATCTCGTCGATCACGTCCTGGTCTTTTCGACATTCCACGCCTGCGGTCGCCTTGATCTGGTCGTCCAAGGTGAACATTTTTTTGGCTTTGGTGCGGCTCATCACACGGCCAGCGCCGTGGGAGCAGCTCTCGAAGCTTTCCGGGTTACCGAGTCCGCGCACGATGTAGCTGCGCGCACCCATGCTGCCCGGAATGATGCCGAGTTCGCCCTTCTTGGCGCTCACCGCACCCTTGCGGGTGATGAACACGTCTTGCCCGAAGTGGGTTTCCTTTTGCACATAGTTGTGGTGGCAGTTCACCGCTTCCACATGGGTTTCAAAAGGTTTGGTGATCACTTGGCGTACGGTGGCAATCAAGTTGACCATCATCACTTCGCGGTTGCGCGCCGCAAACTTTTGCGCCCAACCCACACCACGCACATAGTCGCCAAAGTACTGCGCCCCTTCTTCGAAGTAGGCCAGGTCTTGGTCCGGCAGGTTGGCGTTGTTGCGCAAGGCGTCTTGTTTGGCCAGCTCAATGAAGTGCGTACCAATGGCATTGCCCACACCGCGCGAACCGGAGTGCAACATGAACCACACGGCACCGTCTTGGTCGAGACACACTTCAATGAAGTGGTTCCCACCGCCCAGGGTTCCCAGGTGTTTGCGGTTGTTCGTGTTCTTCAAGCGCGGGTGCAATTCGCACAGAGCGTCAAACTCGTCCACCAAGCCAGCCCAAATCTGGTCCACCGATTCGGGCGGGTTTTCCCAGCTACCGTGGTCGCGGCCACGGGCGCGTGGCGTGGAGCCATGGGGTACGGCCTTTTCAATGGCAGCGCGCAGGGGGCCGAGGTTGTCGGGCAAGTCTTCGGCACGCAGCGTGGTTTTGCAAGCCATCATGCCGCAGCCGATGTCCACCCCCACGGCCGCCGGAATGATGGCTTTGAAGGTCGGGATCACCGAGCCTACGGTGGCACCAATGCCCAGGTGAACATCGGGCATCGCAGCGATGTGTTTGAAGACGATGGGCAGGCGTGCCGCATTGGCCAGCTGCTTTTTGGCGTCATCTTCCACAGGCACGCCGCGGGTCCACATCTTGATGGGCACGCCGCCTTCGGGTTGTTCGGTGTTGTAGTTCATGTCGTACTCTTTTCTTTCTTGTTTCAACTGGTGGACGCGACGGGATTTGAACCCGCATCAATGCAGCAACCACGGTTTCTACTCCAGTGGCCTCGTCGGCGATTGGAAACGCGCGCCAGTGACAGACCCGTCATCGGAGCCAGCACCTGCATCCTCAACCGTGTTCGCCAACCAACTTTCCTGCTGCACCTGGTGTTACCCAGACTGCCGGCATGTCAATCATTTTTGGCAGTGGCGCTCCCTTCTGTGCCAGCGCGCCCGTATTTTTCTGTGGGTCACCGTGCTGGACCTGCTCTTCGCCGGTCCAGCATCACTTTCAGCTCAACGCAACTTCACCAACCCGTTGATCACCTGGTCCAGCCCGCCGAAGACCGAGATCTTGTCGATGCGTTCGGCCACACGTTCCAGCGTTTCCAGCTCTTTCAGGCGCAGGGCGATGGGGCTGTCTTCCATCACCTTGGCGGTGTTGAGCAAAGAGCGCGTGGCGGCGGTTTCTTCGCGGCGGCGGATCACGTTGGCTTCGGCAGACTTCTGGGCCTGCACCACCTCGGCCAAGATGGTTTTCATCTCACCGGGCAACACAATGTCCTTCACGCCCACACTCTCCAGCACCATGCCCACCTCGGCCAGCTTGCGGCTGGTGTAGGCAGTGACCACCTCGTCGATCACGGACTTGTTTTCCAGCAACTCGTCCAAGGTGCGCGTTCCCACCGCGGCACGCAGCCCCAGTTGCAGCTCACGGTACAAATGTTCTGCAGGCTTTTGCAGCTGGGTGTAGGCCTTGTAGACATCGGTGGTGCGGTAGTTGGCGAGCAAGTTCAAACGCAAGCTGACTTTGTCGCGGGTCAAGATTTCTTGGCCCGACACTTCCACCGTTTGCACACGCAAGTCCACCAGGTCGACCGCGACGTGGCGGTTGAACTTCCAGTAGGCGTAGGAGCCCGGTGCCAGCACTTTCTCCAACTTACCGTCCACCCACAACACGCCAGCGCTGTGCTCAGGCACTTGCACTTGCAACACCGAAGACAAGCCTGCGACTTGGCGCTGGCGCAGCTGGGTTTGGGTCAGGCGCGACACCACCGCAGCAGGCACTTCGGCCGTGGCCGTGAGGTCGATCACCTCCACCTGCACATCAACCAAACCGTTCCAGTAGAGGCGGCGCGTGGCGGGGGCCAACACTTCGACCAACACACCGTTTTCGCTGCGCAAACCGACTTGGGTTTCGCTCAGCTCCACGCGTACAAAGTTTTGCGCCACCACCTCGGGCTCTTTGGCCAAGAGGTAGTCGCTCAAACCGTGCGAGAAGGCGGTTTGTTCCATGGCGAAAGTTTCTACGCGCAGGCGGTCCATACCGACGAACAGCCAGTGGGTGCCGGGTTGCAACACGCGCTCAAAGTCGCCGTTGCGCAGCAACAGGGCGCGTTCGTTTTTCTTGACGAGGACTCGTTTGATTAAAGCCATTTCCTTCTCCTTCTTTTCTTTCAACACTTCTTCACGAATAGGTGCCGTTACAGGGGCCGCACGGACGCCGAGGGCTGCTGCGGTTGCGCGCAGTGCGCCTGGGTCACTGCGCCCCGGGTCCTCCCTGGGTGCAGTGCCATGGCTGGCTGCGCGCGCTGGCAGGGCGAACTCGCCGCACAAGCGCTGGCCGCTGACGGGGTTGGCTGAACCAGCCCAACCCCGCGTTCGGCGGGTGGTCTTGCGACCGTTTTTCAACTTACCGATTTGCATCGGTGGTCTGGCAGGACTTGAACCTGCGGCCGGCTAATTAACAGTTAGCTGCTCTACCTCTGAGCTACAGATGGCTGACCCCTCGGGAATCGAACCCGACGCCACATGAGCGCCCCCTGGTGGGCCAATGAACAGTTCCTCAGCGGTGCGGCATGCAGGCCTTCGACGGGCTTCCCCGAAAACCTGCACCGGCGTGGCGGGCTTGTGGCCCTAGCCGCTGACCTGTGAGCAGTCGCTGCGGTGGTCTGTTCTGCGTTGTCTATTGCAACGGCTGTGCCAGAAGCAGAACCACCACCGTGTGAATTGACGCAAGCCTTTGTTTTGATTCAGAAAAATGTTTTTTAATGGACTAGGGCTGCTGCCTTGCTGCCGCTACATTTGGCTTTAAACTAGCAAAAAAGATAGTGATATATCTGAATCTATATGACCAAAAACGTACCCACTGTGGTGATCGGCTTCCTCGGCACCCAACTCGACGCTGGCTTGGGTGCCGGGCGCTGGGAGAAGTGGCGGCCGACGGTGTCGCTGGTGCAGCAGCCCGACATGGTGGTATCGCGCTTGGAGCTGCTGTACACGCCGCGTTACCTGGCGCAGGCCGAGCAGTTGGTGCAAGACATTGCGCGCGTCTCGCCCGACACCGAAGTGCGCCTGGTGGCCATCGATGTGGACGACCCTTGGGACTTTGGCGAGATGTATGCCGCGCTCTACGACTGGGTGCGGCGCTACCCGTTTGCGCCCGAGCGCGAGCAGTACTGGGCCCACATCACCACCGGCACCCACGTGGCGCAAATTTGCATGTTCTTGTTGGTGGAGTCACGCTTCATCCCCGGCGTGTTGTTGCAAACCGCGCCACCCAAAAAACAGGCGGCGGGCAATCCTGGCAGTTATGCCTTGATTGACCTGGACCTGTCGCGGTACGACGGGCTGGCCCAGCGTTTCCATCAAGAACAAAACGACGCGGTGGCGTTCTTAAAAAGCGGCATCGCCACGCGCAATGTGCGCTTCAACGCCTTGATTGAAGAGATTGAACGCGTGGCGGTGCGCTCGCGGGCGCCCATCTTGCTCGCGGGGCCCACCGGCGCGGGCAAGTCCCACCTGGCTCGGCGCATGTACGAGCTGAAGAAGTCACGCCACCAAGTCCGCGGCGAGTTTGTGGAGGTGAATTGCGCCACCTTGCACGGCGATGGCGCGGCCTCCACTTTGTTCGGCCACCGCAAAGGCGCGTTCACCGGTGCTGCCGCAGAACGAGCTGGGTTGCTGCGCAGTGCCGACCAAGGCGTGCTGTTTCTGGATGAGATCGGCGAGTTGGGGCTGGATGAACAAGCCATGCTGCTCAAAGCGGTGGAAGAAAAACGTTTCTTCCCCATGGGCAGCGACCGCGAAGTCAGCAGCGACTTTCAGTTGATTGCTGGCACCAACCGCGACCTGCGCCGCGATGTGGCGGCAGGCCGCTTCCGAGAAGACCTGTACGCCCGCATCAATTTGTGGAGCTACACCCTGCCCGGCTTGGCCCAGCGCCCGGAGGATCTCGAGCCCAACATTGAGCACCTGTTGGCCAAAGCGGCGGTGGAGAACGGCCGTGTGGTGCGTTTCAATGCCGAGGCCAAATCCATTTACCTGCGTTTTGCCGCCTCAAGCGAAGCGCATTGGAGTGGCAATTTCCGCGATCTGGCCGCCAGCATCACCCGCATGGCCACCTTGGCCGATGGCGGGCGCATTTCGGTCGACCTGGTGAATGCTGAAATCCTGCGCTTGCGCTGGTTGTGGGATCGGGGTGCGCCGACGAACACCAGCGATCGGAACACGCTGCGTTTGGAGCAACTGCTGGGGGAAGAAGCCGAGAAGCTGGACCTCTTTGACCGTGTTCAACTTCAAGCCGTGCTGCAGGTGTGCGCCAATGCGCGCACTTTGTCGGATGCCGGTCGCCAACTGTTCAACCACTCCCGCAGCCAGCGTGCCGTCGTGAACGATGCAGACCGGCTGCGCAAGTACCTGGCCAAGTTTGGTTTGCGCTGGGACCAGCTTATCGCGTCCGCCGCGCCGCTGGGCTCGTGACCATGCCGCGCTGGGCGGCCCAGGTGGCGACGTCGTCCCGCCGAATCGCCGCTGCCATCAACTCAGGAAATGCATCCGGGGTGCAGGCAAAAGAGGGCACGCCCAAGGCGGCGAGTTTGGCGGCCAGCCCGTGGTCATACGATGGCGCACCCTCGTCGCTTAGCGCCAATAGGGTGATGAACTGCACGCCACTTTCCACCAATTCCACCGCACGCTGTAGCAAGTTGGCCTCGACACCCCCTTCGTAGAGGTCTGAGATCAAGACGAGGATGGCGTTGCGAGGCTCGCGAATCACGCTTTGGCAATACCCCACCGCACTGTTGATGTCGGTGCCGCCGCCCAACTGCACGCCAAAGAGCAACTCCACCGGATCGTCGAGCTGTTCAGTCATGTCCACCACAGCCGTGTCAAACACCACCAATCGTGTAGACACTGCAGGCAATGAGGCCATCACCGCGCCAAAAATGCTGGAGTAAACCACCGAGTTGGCCATGGAGCCGCTCTGGTCGATGCACAGCACCACCTCACGTTGAGGCCGCCTGGCCTTGCGGCCATAACCGTGCAGAGTTTCTGGCACCACGGTTCGGTACGCGGGTTGCCAATGTTTCAGGTTGGCTTTGATGGTGCGGTGCCAATCAATCTCGGCGTGGCGCGGGCGGCGGTTGCGCTGGCTGCGATCCAGCGCGCCGCTGATGGCCGAGCGCATCGGTTCGTCCAGGCGTTTCATCAAGGCGTCCACCACCTGCCGCACCACCGCTCTCGCAGTGGCTTTGGTGTTTTCAGGGATCACCCGTGACAGGGCCATCAGGCTGGCCACCAAATGCACGTTGGGTTGTGCGTTGCCCAACATCTCGGGTTGCAGGAGCATGTCACGCAGGTTCAGGCGCTCCAGCGCATCGCGTTGCATCACTTGCACCACGGAGCTGGGGAAATACTTGCGGATGTCACCCAGCCAGCGGGCCACACTGGGGGCAGATCCCCCCCGCCCTCCGCGTCTGTCTTTCGATTGGAATCCGTGCGGGCCTTGCGGTTCATACAGCGCGGCCAGGGCTTGGTCCATCTCAACCGCTGTCCCCACGGGTTTGCCGCAGTGTGCATCGGCCTCGCTGCCCAGTACCAAACGCCAGCGGGCCAGGCGTTGGCTCTCGTCGTTTTGGGGGACGAGCTGTTCTGCCGCGCTTAGCGACTCATTCATGACTGAATTCCCCATATCTGACGCAAGACGGGCAGCACCAAGGCAGCGCGGCTTTCATCCCAGGTTGCCACGGTCAGTGGCGAGCTCACGCGTGTGGTGCGATGGCTCGCGCGTTGCGCAAGGTCACGCCGCTCGCTGCCACCAAAGGCGGAAAATGTTCGGCGCACCATGGGCAGCACACGCACGAAATGGTCGGGGCTCAAACCGGCCAACCATGTGTCCACCACCTTCCACACGGTGGCATCGTGCAGGAGCACCACGGCGTTGCGGTTCAAAAACCCATCCAACCAAGCGGCGGCGCATGCCGGGTCTGCCCCTGAGGACAACTTCAAACCCAAGGTTTGTGCGACTCTGTCAGTGGGCCAGTCTGCGTTGTTGGCATCGAGCAAAAGCCGCACGGCAAGACCTTGAAGCAACTCGTGCGTGCCCGAGCGCACCGCCAACTGCGACAGGGCGTGATGCCAGAGCAGGGTTTGATCGACGTCTTGCCTCAGGTTCACGGCTGCGTGGGCGGCCAGCAGTTTGTCGCGCAGTGCCTCTGCAGCGCCATCATCCAGTGCCTGGCAGGCCAAAGGCAGGCTGATGGTGGCGCGCAGAATCAGCCCATCAAGTACGTGCCCTACCAGGCGGGCATCGGTTTGACGCACGCTGCCATAACGAAACACATTGGCCAGTGGCGGCAAAGCAGCCAAAAGCTGCAAGGTGTCTCCTGTCAAGGCGGCGCGGTCTTGCAGTGCCTGCGTCACCGCTTGCACGGCGTGCGGCAGATCGGCGAGCAATACCCGATCCACGAGCGCCGACAAGTCAGCCAGGTCATCGGTGTGTTGGCACTGGTTCATCACAGCGGCTGTTGCCGCCTGCTCCAGTGTTTGGCCCCACTGGCTGGCTTCGATCAGGCGCAGCGCAAACTCCGGCTGCCACTGCATGGCCCAAACTTCGTGGAAGGTGCCCCGTGAAGAGCGACCCACTTTGGCTACTGTGCCCCAAGGAATGTTGATCAAGTTGAGTCGGTGCAGCAGGTGGCTGCGCGCCAGATCGGTGGTGTTGCGAAGGTCCAGGTCGAGATTTTTCTGCAGTGCTTCGGGTTTGAGGCGCAGCGATTTTTGCGTTTGCTCTACGTCCTGTTGCAGTGGAACGGTAGGAACGTCAGGCGGTACTTGGCCCAGGCGGTCGCCCACCACCAACGCGTCTTGGATGAAATGCAGTACAGCGTCATCGCCCAAGGTCAGTACCGCACGGCAGGCTTCGTGTAGCTCGTCCAAACCCGGTGCAGGTCGATTGCGAAGCGCTGCGAGCGTGTCGGCGAGCCGGGCGGCTTCGATCAAATGGGCGCTGGAGCAGTCGAGGTCACGTTCACGCATCAAACGTGCCACGCGTGCGAGCCAGCCTACAGCGCGCGGCGTGCGGCTGTCGTGGCTGATCCATAAATGTTCATACCAGCCAGGCGAGGTGATACCGGCGCCGTAACCGCTGGCTCGTGCGAGGTGGCGATAGGTCCAAGGAACCCAGGTGCTTTGGACCTTGACCTTGGGCAGGCCTTTGAGCAGTGATTGGTCTGATTTGGCCGTTGTCTCTGCCAACAAACCGCCCAAATGCCAGGCTCCGCAGATGACAGCGATGCGTTGCAATCCCTCTTTCTGAGCGGCGCGCAAGGCCTGGCGCATGTGGGCCTCGCGCCTGGCTTCCTGCTGCTGTCGCTCGGGGCTTTCATGGTGGTCGCCCCATTCAGACCGCAATGTGATCATGGCTTCCGCAATGGCTGCAAACAACTCCTCGCCGTCACCACGTTCTTCAACCATGTGGTTCCACCAAGTCTCACCATCGGCGTAACCCGCGGCCCGGGCGAGCCAGTGCAAGGGATCTTGGATGCGGGGGTCTTCTGGAACAGGTGCGTCGATGTGTTCTTCGCTGCTGTCCTTGGCCTGTGGCTGAGCGTCGTTGCCGATGTCCTCTGTGGGTACGTTTTCTGCAGCGAGTGTTTTCTCAGCTTCCAGCAGGTTTTTTTTGATGGCCAAACTGTGGGCCAAAGGTAAATCGATGAATCGGGTGGTGACACCTGCGTGGCAGGCCCAGCGCATGGCCTGCCATTCGGGGGAAAACTCAGCAAAGGGGTGGTAGACGGCCAGTGAGGGGTGCTCCGGGCAATAGGTCAAGATGGCCACGGGCGGATGCATTGCCGGAGAGAGAACCAGGGGCAGCAAGGCATCGGCTTCAGGTGGACCTTCTATCAACACGGCATCGGGTTGTAGCGCGTCCAGCGCTTTGATCAGGCTGCGCGCGCAGCCTGGACCATGGTGCCTAACCCCAAAAAAATGAACCCCTGAGAACGATGACGCGGGCATGCGGTATGTCAGCCCAGTTCACGGAAAGCGCGGTACAGGTCTTTCCAGTCCTGGCGTTCTTTCACCACGGTTTCCAGGTACTCGTTCCAAACCACCTGGTCTTGTACAGGATCTTTGATGATGGCGCCGATCAAGCCTGAGGCCATGTCTTGGGGCCTGAGCACGCCATCGCCAAAATGTCCCGCCAGGGCCATGCCGTTGTTGATGACGGAAATGGCTTCGGCGCTGGACAGGGTAGCGCTTGGGGACTTGATTTGGGTCTTGCCGTCTTCGGTTTTGCCATTTCGCAGCTCACGGAAGATTTGCACGATGCGCCGGACTTCCTTGAGTGCAGGAGGCTCGGCTGGCAGTTGCAGGGACCGGCCCATCTCTGCCACCCGCTTGACGACAATCGCCACCTCTTCGTCTTCCGTCGCTGGCACGGGCAGCACCACCGTGTTGAAGCGCCGCTTCAATGCCGACGAGAGCTCGTTGACTCCTTTGTCTCGGTTGTTGGCGGTGGCAATCACGCTGAAACCGCGCACGGCTTGTACTTCACTGGCCAGCTCTGGAATGGGCAGCGATTTTTCGGACAGCACCGTGATCAGGGTGTCCTGTACATCGGCGGGAATGCGCGTGAGCTCCTCCACCCTTGCTATCTTGCCCAGCCGCATGGCCTGCATCATGGGGCTGGCCACCAAGGCTTTTTCAGAGGGTCCATGCGCCAGCAACTGCGCATAGTTCCAGCCATAACGCAGTTGTTCTTCGCTGGTGCCGGCAGTTCCCTGAACGATCAAGGTGGAGTCGCCACTGATGGCTGCTGCCAAGTGCTCCGACACCCAGGACTTGGCGGTACCGGGCACCCCGTAAAGCAGCAAGGCACGGTCCGTGGCCAAAGTGGCCACAGCAATTTCCATCAACCGTGGGTTGCCGATGTATTTGGCGCTGACTTCAAAGCCGTTGTCCAATTTTCCACCCATCAAATATTTCACCACCGCCCAGGGTGAAAGGGCCCAGTTCTCTGGCCGTGTGCGGGGGTCGTGTTTGCGAAGCTCTTCGAGTTCGTTGGCAAATTGGTGCTCAGCGTGCTGACGCATCACGGAGGGAGGGGAAGCAGTCATGGCGACCTCATTCGATGGGAGATTGGGGGTAAGGACTGGCGCACCGCAATGACCTGCATCATGGTGTGTAGGTTTTCAGAGAAAGACGTTGTTTCATCCCCATGCCGCGGGAGCTGCAGCAGCATGGCCAAGGTGCTCTCATGTAAGGCACAGGCCAGCTCTGGTAACAAGCCGCGTAGAGAATAGTCGTCTCGGAGTTTGTTCTCAGTGGCGAGTTGAACGAATGCCTGTGCCAATGTGTGAGACAGAGGGGTGCAGAGGGTTTCTCCGGCGGGGCAGGCCTGCGTCACCTGATAGACCAAGGAAGCGAGCCCGATTTGACCCTTTCGCCACTGACCTTCCCAGTGACGCTCTCGCTGTGCCAGTGGCAGCAAGGCCAGCACCGAGGCGGAGTCTTCACGCACGCTGTCTGGCCAGTTGTTGAGAAAGGCCTCGCACCATTGCGGATCCGGTGCAGCCAGGAGCACATCGTGCCAGGCGCGGTAAAGGCTCGGGGCCCACTCGCTTGTTTGGGCCCAGGACAGCAGTTGTTCGGGAGACATGCCGGTATGTTCACCCCACCAGCGCAGCGGAACTTGTCGCGCCAATTGGAATAACCACCACGCGCGCTCACCCAGGTTCTCGTGGGATGGGCGTGCGGTCTCGATGTTGTCGGTGGTCCAGTCGTCCGACATGCTGCTGGGCGCGGTGATCACCCAATGTTTTTTCAGCAGAGCGCGTTCTTGCGTGAGCAAAGGTTGCAAACGAGCCACCGCACGTTTCGGATGTGCGGCTTCGGGCAGCCTGAGCAGCAGCTTCAAGGCCACCTGCCTGACCTCCTTGCTCCGGTCACTGCGCAGACGATCCAGCAAGTCTTGGTCGGCCGCACTGAGTTCGGTGTGCAGCACCATCAGTAACTCGGCGCGCTCTTTGGCGGGCACTTCGGTCAATGCCGCTTCCAGGCGCTCACGGGCGGCATCGGGCTGCTGCAAGCGTTCGTGGCGCAGAAACGCCAAACGCTGTTCCAGGTTGCCTTCGGTCCATCCTGCCTCTTGAGGTGCTTGCTCGCTCACGGCGGCAGCAAACGCCCAGGTGTCGCGTTGACGAGCCAACCACCAACCCCGCTCACCCAACACGGGGTGCAGGCTGGGGCGTAGACCGACAGACCGGCGGCCCTGTTCCAATGCGAGCGGTAGCAGCCCGGCGGGCAAGACATGCCCAGACTCGTTCAAGGTCAGGCAAACAAGGTGAAGCAGGCGCTGCGGGCCATCGCGAAAAGCCCATTGCAGCAGGTGATGAATCGGTCCCGGAGGGATCTGCGTGCGTGTCTCTGCAGGCGCGGCGTGCGGTGTGGTCGAACTCCAGGTCTGGCCTCGCGTGCCTGCGCGCCCGGCGGCATCCAGCAAAGCCGCTCCTCTCAACAAAGCAACAGGCCAGTCCCCAGGGGTTTCGGGTGCAATTTGAGCCAACAACGCGCCGACCTCGCCTGGCCAACTTGGCCATGCCGCCTCATGGCGCGATGTGCCTATCAAGGCGGCCGGGAGCAGTGGTGTCCATGCGCAAGCCGTCATGCCATTCCTTGTCGCCACAACAGTTGGTTGTCATTGGACCAGGCACTGACTGGGCGCAAAGCGTGTCCGTCCCATTCACAAAAAACGCTGTTTGCGTGACCACCGGTGCAGGCCAGCAAGGCCCAGGTATCCGTCTCGTTCAGGGCTACAGGCCATGCCGTCGACTGTGACACCAGGACCGTGGTCTCCTGCGTGCGCAACACCACGGACTCCGCCAAATAAAGTGATTGCAATGAGACCCATGGGCACGCCGCTGTTTGGCGCGCGACGGCCAGCCATTCCTCGGTCACGCTCTGGTCGGGCAGAGATGGAGCTTGGGTTTCTTGAGGCGCATCTGCCACCACCGCGCGAATCGGGTGGCTGCTGGGGAAGTAGACCAGCTGCACTGCAGTACAGCTTCCAACTGTCCATGCCATTTCAAAGCCTCGACCACTGAAAGCATGTTCCAGAATCAATGCCCGCCGGCCACTGTGTTGGCCGTGCAGCCAAATACGTCGTTCGGTGAGTTTGTCGTCACGTTCTTCGATCACCAGGCCAATGACGGTCCAGATGTCTGCGAGACGTTCCCCTTTCAACAAGACCTCGGTCTTGTCCAGCGGCCAACCCAGGGCCACGCGCAAATCCGCCAACAACGAGTTCGGCAGTTCTGCCCGGCGCTGCACCGCATCGCAAAGCAGCTGCAACGCGCCAAGTTGCCTCAGCGTGGCTTCGCTGAACTCACTGCCACGCTTCAAGCTGGCCGCAGCATCGCTCACGCGTTGCCCAAGCCCCGGTGCTTGCGCGTCCACCATTCGAGCGGCCATGGTGGCCCAAGCCTGCAGGCCGCTGCCTTGAATGGTGCCCAAACCCTGCTGGAGTTGGTCAGTCAGCCAGCGCTGCAGTTCCTGAGCGGCGGTTTCGATGCGGTCCCAACGTTTTGATTCGCGTTTGGCGGCCGCCTGCGGGTCTGCAGCTGCCACCGGCTTTTCTGGCTGGCGTTCTTCTTTTTTCTGGGCTTTCTCGGCGCGAGAACTCAGCCACTCACTGACCCAGGCAGGCGGTGTTTGTGAAGCAAAGAGCCCGGGGCTTTGAGCGCGAATCAGCAGCAGCGCCAATCCGTGTTTGCAAGGAAACTTGCGGCTCGGGCAGCTGCATCGAAATACCGGTCCGGTCAAATCAACCTGAGTTTGGTAAGGCTTGGACCCGCTTCCCTGGCACTCTCCCCAAGCAGCATGGTCATCAGCACCCAAAAGAGGCCACTTGGTTGGCGTCGTGAGCGCTCGAGCGGCCTTGGCCGAAGCGTCATCGGGCGCCAAGGCGAGCACCCCTTCTGTGGTCAGCGTCATGCCGGCCAGCTCCCTGATGTTGTTTTACTTGGGCCAACAGTCTAAGGCACCGCGTATGACTCCCCTCGACGTAAGCAGGCGTCTGTATGGGAAGCGAGCATGCCCGATGGAGGAGTCGAACCTCCCGGCGCATGACTGCTGTGAAGCGATCACATGCAGTGTTGTTCATGGCCTTGATCGGACAGCCGATGGCATCCTTGTGGTGGATCAGTCGCGTCGGTAGTGGTGGCGGTTGATGCCGTCAAAAGCAACCTGACTTCAAACAGCAGCGCTTGAACAAACGACCGGAGCCACAGGTGCAGGGGTCGTTGCGGCCCAAACGTTCGAGCAACTCTTTGTCGACATGCACGAAACGGTCACCCCGTTTGACGCCGGTTTCGGACGGGAAACCTCGCCTGCGTTTGCTCATGGTTTTGAAAGCTGATGGTGTCTTCAAATTGAGGTTTCATGTTGTTCTCCTTGGTTGTCATTACAAATGGAACGCATGTGTTTGGGGGTGACCGGCCGGAGTCGAACCGGCACCAGCGGGACCACAACCCGCAGCTCTGCCATTGAGCTACGGCCACACCCAAACACACGCCTCCTGGATTGGTCTCGGTGGCAGGGTTCGAACCTGCGACCCCATGCTCCCAAAGCAAGTGCGCCTCCAGCTGCGCCACACCGAGAAACCTGTCAAAGCCCTGCTTCGCGCAAACGCTGCAGCAGGTCTTTTTCCGCTTTGTCATCCGATCGCTTGTCTCGTTGGTGCGGCCCGGCAGCGCGTTGTTTGGCCAGTACGGCAAAGGGATTGCGCGGCTTGAGTGCCGCAATGCGGATGGCGATGGTCTTTTTGTTCATATCGGCACTCCTTGTTAAGCACACGTCAAAAAAATGGTCCCTCGTGCACGACTCGAACGTGCAACCTTCGGTTTCGTAGACCGACGCGCTGATCCATTGCGCCAACGAGGGTTTTTCTGGCGCCCCGTGCGGGGTTTGAACCCGCGACACCCGGCTAGTACTGCGACTCTGAAATAACGGAACAAATGAAAGCGGTGAATTCGTGCCGATGGCAAGGCGCAAACCGCAGCGATACCGAGGTATCGCGAGGATTTGCAACGACGCTATCGGTGCGAAGGCTCGCTTTCATGTTTTGTTATTTCAGAGTCGCAGTACTAGACAGGCCGGTGCTCTACCGCTGAGCTAACGGAGCCATTCCATCCGGTCACGGGTTCCGGAACCGCCCAATCGTTGCGGTCGATTTCCGTCGTGCGAGCGTGAGCTCGGCGGCGACTTCTTTTTGTTGGTATCGCGTGCGGGAGTCGAACCCGCGTATCCGGAATGAAACCCCGGTGTCCTAGGCCGCTAGACGAACGCGACAAAACTTGTTGATGAACACGATTCCCTGTGGCTGTGTCCAAGCGCGAGCATCCCGTCGGATGTGGTGTCTCGCTGCACGAGGGTCGGGTCCGATCCGCGCACATCCCGGGCCGCTCACACCGTTGGTGCGGCTCGGAGTGCAAGGGCACACCCACAGAGAATCAAGGAAAAACAAAAAGGCCCAGAACCTGATGGGGTTCCGGGCCTCTGATGTACAGAGCGTGGAGGGTGGCGTCTAAGCGCATCCCTCTCCCGGGTGGGGGGTGTTTTCATCACGATCAAGCGGTGAATCAATCGGTTCCATGCCCATGGGTTTCATGTTGACCGCGCGGTAGCCATGCACGAACGCAGCCCACCCCTGGATCGGGCGAAGGTCGGTGGTGGTGCGAATGGATTTCACGGCAGTACCTTTGACTTAGCAGTGGTTGTTTGGGGGTAAAACCATACTGTAAAGACTCTTTACTGTGGCGTCAAGGCCCTCGAGGCTGCCATCTGTTTTTTGTGGTTGTTCGAATACAAACATCTTCACCAGGAGGGGCAGATCGTTGTTGGGGTCTGAATCGGTTTCTCCCGTTTGCACAAAAGCGAAGTTTGAAAAACCAATTGCCACAGAAAATGTCTAATTCCTCGATAAAAATCGATTGCTGGGTGAGAGCGTTGGTGTGGTCATGAACGGGCGGGCCAGAACATGAGACAGATTCACGCCGAAGAAGTCTCAAAAGTTTGAGCTTTGTAATTTTGGGCCTATATTTACCCGCCATCTGGCCGATACAGTCCCCACGTTCAACACGCCATTCGCAATCCGCAAACCACGTGAAAGCGCGGGACGCAAAGCCACCGGCCTAAAGCGCTGCTGCGAAGCAGGGCCAAGGTAGCGGGGCTGCCAGCAAACCGTAGTGGTCCTTGCTGGCCTCTCACCTCAAGAGGCTTTTTAATGCTGAAGCGTTCATCCTCCAGTTCTTCTGTTGTCACTTCGCCAATCCGTGCCGTCACAGTGGCCTGCTCGTTGGCGTTGGCCACTGGCTTGGCCCTTTGGTTGATGTCGGGCTCCGTGCGTGCGCAGTCCATACCGAACTCGGCACCGATGCGTATCAACTACAGCAATGATTTGCCGGGTACCGACCGCATGATCGTGAAGTACCGCGAGGCGGTGGATTTGAAGGACGGTGGTCGCCAGGCTTCTCCTAAAACCAGGGCCGCCGTGGCTGCGGTGCAGGTAGCCGCCAATCGTTTGGGTGTTGGCTTTGATGTGATACGTAAAACCTCTGCGGGTTCGCACGTGCTGAAAATCCACCGTCACTTGAGCGCTTCCGAGGCTGAAGCGTTTGCGGAAAACCTGCGCAGCGGTGACAGCAACGTGGAATACGTGGAGCCCGACAAACTTGTCATGCCGATGTGGGTTCCTAACGATTCGATGTTTGCGCGGCAATGGAGTTTGTCTGATGCCACCGGCGGCATTCGTGCGCCCGCCGCTTGGGATCGAGCCAATGGCACTGGTGTCACCGTGGCTGTAATTGACACGGGGGTGCGGCCACACGTGGACCTGGCGGCCAACTTGCTGCCTGGGTATGACTTCATCTCCGACTTCAAGATGGCCGGTGATGGAAATGGTCGCGATGCGGATGCGTCTGACCCCGGTGACGGTGTAGCCGCAGGCCATTGCCGCCCCAATAGCCCGGCGAGCAACAGTTCTTGGCACGGCACCCATGTCGCCGGTTTGATTGCTGCGGTGGCCAACAATGACAGCGGCGTGGCTGGTGTTGCTTTCGGGGCCAAGATTTTGCCCTTGCGTGCGGTGGGCCGCTGTGGTGGTTTCGTTTCTGACGTGGCGGACGCCATCACCTGGGCGGCTGGCGTGACCGTAGCCGGTTTGCCCAAAAACCCAAACCCTGCGCGTGTCATCAACCTGTCTCTCGGCGCTGCAGGAAGCTGCGATCGCACCACCCAAGCAGCGATCGACAGAGCCCGTGATTTGGGAGCCGTGGTCGTGGTGGCTGCGGGCAATGCCAATACCAACGCGTCTAGCAGCCTGCCCGCCAATTGCCAAGGTGTGATCGCGGTGGCCGCGACGGGCAAAGGCGGAGGCAAGGCGTCCTATTCCAACTTTGGTTCCAATGTCACCATTGCTGCACCCGGTGGTGACCGTGATGCAGGCGTCTGGTCGACCTTGAACATGGGCACGATGGCGCCCGGTGCCGACGGCTACGCCTCCTACGCAGGCACTTCCATGGCCACGCCTATGGTCAGCGGTGTGGTGGCCTTGATGCTGTCGGCGAACAAGAACCTCACGCCGTACCAGGTGTCGGATTTGCTCACATCCTCGGCACGGGCGTTTCCCGCTTCCTGCGCTGCTTGTGGCGCGGGTCTGGTTGATGCAAACGCCGCTGTCATCGCGGCCTTGGAGCTGGCAGCAGCACAGAATCCCACGCCGGGTCCCAGCACACAAGCCGCTGGTGATGTGGAGCCCAACAACAGCATCAACACCGCCGTCAAGGTGACGACCTTGCCGACCACCGTGTCGGGTACCCTCGCCAGCAACAGCGACAACGACTATTTTTTGGTCAACGCCAACCCCGGCAAGGCGCTGACCCTCACACTCTCACCCAATGCGGCATCGGGTATGGCGCTGGGCTTGTACCTGACCAATGGTCAACAAGTGGGCTTCTTCATTGGTGGGGTGGGGGAATCCCAACGGGTGCAACTGAACAACTCCGGAACCACCGCTGTTCCCGTGGCTGTTCGTGTGTTGCGCAGTAGCGGTGTGGCGGGGGGCTATCAACTGGTGTTTTCGCAGTAGATTGCCCCCGGGCTCAGCCCGACCGAGTGCTCAGAGCATGGCGCGGTGCAGTCCCCAGTGCTCGACGGCTGCGCCCATCACGATGGATTCTCCTTCGGCCAAGTGTTTGTCTGCCTCGACCACCGCTGCGCACAGGTGCAACAGTTTCAAGCGGAAGTCAGGGTCGTCGATCTCGGCCATCAGGGCCGCCAAGGTGCGGTCATCCACCCGACAGGCCTCTTGCCAGTCGCCATGTGATGTGGCCAGCAGATCTTGGCACAGCGTGTTCATCACACTGTGCATCTCCACCCTGTCCATGCCAAGTTGTTCGTGGGCCTTGAGCTGGTCCAAGGTGTCGACCTCAATCCTGGACAGGTTTCCGTCCGACAGGGCAGCCAGGGCCAAGATTCGTGCACCGGCTTGCGGGCTGTTTGGGGGGTAGTGGCGCATGGAAGATCTCCTTGTTCAACGATGGAAAAAACGGCTCATGCCTGAGGCAGTTGATTCAGCCGGGTGGTGATGCGCGTGCGCCCGCTGGCCTGGCTGCGTTGATCCAGGCGTAGAAGCGCACGTGCAGCGCGCGACAACGCACTGTCCAGCGCTGATCGCCAGTCACGCGCCATGGCGGTGATGACCACCGTGCCACTGCCATCCGTTTTCAGTTCGATTTGGCAGCGTTTGTCCACTCCTCCACGCGGGCCGTTCACATCCGACAGCTGCACTTTGGCTCGGGGCACCAGCCAAGTGAGGCGGCGCATGGAAAAACGCACGCGCTTTTCGGCCAGCTCGCGCAAGGCCATCGCATCAGGCTCTCGAGTTTCAAACAAAACTTGCATCGAAGCACTCCATGGGTTGTTGGGAGGCTTGACCTTAGGGGGGATTGATTTTCCAAAAAAGAAGATAATTAAGAACAAACATTCCGCAAAAAGCAGAATATGAACCCGACCTTCAGCTACCGCCATCTGTTTTATTTTTGGGTGGTGGCCAAAGAGGGCGGCATGTCCAAGGCCGCCGCCCGTTTGGACATGGCGGTGCAAACCGTCAGTGCCCAGGTGCACGAGCTGGAAAGGTCGTTGGGTTACACCTTGCTGAAACCATCAGGGCGTGGTTTGGAGTTGACCGATGCAGGTTTGGCGGCTTTGCGCCAAGCCGAACAAATTTTTCAATTGGGGGAACAACTGCCCGCCGTCGTGAGGGGCGCTGTGAGCCAGCCTCAGGTTCGTTTGATGGTGGGTGTGGCCGACAGCCTGCCCAAGCTCGTTGTCCGGCAACTGATGCAGCCTGCATTGTCCACACCCCATTTGCGGCTGCTCTGTCACGAAGGTGAGTTTGAAGACTTGTTGGGCGATTTGGCTTTGCATCGCTTGGATGTGGTGCTGGCCGACCAGTTGCCCCAGCCCAATCCCAACCTCAGGCTCTATTCGCATGTTTTGGCCTCCTCTGCTTTGGGCTGGTATGCGACGGCAAGCCACTGGGCTGCCGCCAAAAAAGGGTTTCCGCACTCGTTGGCGCAGGTGCCTGTTTTACTTCCCACCGACCATGCGCCCGTGCGTGCGCGGCTTGACCGCTGGTTTGAGAGAAACGGCATTCAACCTCAGGTCGTGGGTGAATTCGAAGACAGCGCTTTACTCAAAACTTTTGGTGCCGGCGGTATGGGTGTGTTTCCCGCCGCGACCTCGGTGCATGACGATTTGGTGGCGCGATATGGCGTCAAACTGGTCGGCGTCGCAGACGGCGTCGAAGAGCAGTTTTTTGCCATCGGCACAGAAAAAAAAGTGCAACACCCCCTGGTGCAGCGCTTGTTGTCTTCCAAGGCGGGATGAGTTCGAACGGGCAGGCCGTGTAGCCACTGTCTGATCTCTCTGCAGGTGTGTTTTTTGCGGTCTTGGTGTGAGGGCTGCTTTGTCGCTTGGCGCCCCATTTCGATCACGGACTCCCGGTGTTCAAACCCGCGTTGATCGCCGTGGGTTGGGCGATTTGTCAAAATAGCGGGTTTCGCACCCAATCTGAGTTTTTATGGCCACCCACGCAACCGAGCGCGTTCTTGAAGTTCACCACTGGAACGACACGCTGTTTTCCTTTCGCACCACACGCAACCCCGCGCTGCGTTTTCGCAATGGTCACTTCATCATGATCGGCCTGCCGGTGGATGGCAAACCGCTGCTTCGCGCCTACAGCGTGGCGAGTCCCAACCACGACGAACACCTGGAATTCTTCAGCATCAAGGTACCGAATGGTCCCTTGACCTCGCGGCTGCAGCACTTGAAGGTCGGTGATGAAGTCATTGTGGGCAGCAAGCCTGTCGGTAGTCTGGTGATTGATGACCTGCGCCCCGGCAAGCGGGTGTTTTTGCTTGCCACGGGCACCGGCCTGGCTCCCTTTATGAGCATCATTCAGGATCCGGAAACCTACGAACGTTTCGAGCAAGTGATCCTTATTCACGGCGTGCGCCAAGTGAGCGAGTTGGCCTATGCCGATTTGATTGAACACAAACTGCCCGAACACGAGTTCTTGGGTGAGTATGTCAAGGGCAAGCTGCTCTACTACCCCACGGTGACCCGCGAGCCCTTCCGTAACCAAGGTCGACTCACCGAGCTGCTCGACTCCGGCAAGCTGTGCCAGGACCTCGGCATTGCACCGCTGAATCCAGAAACCGACCGCGCCATGATTTGCGGCAATGCCGCCATGCTCGAAGACTCTTGCAAGGTGCTGGACCGCCATGGTTTCAAGATCAGTCCACGCCAAGGTGAATTGGGCGACTATGTGATCGAGCGCGCTTTCGTCGAAAAGTAAGCCTCAGCGGCGTTGTCCGTCCAAGTGGCTGGAACGAAGGCCCGCTACAGTCTGGCATGACTTATCAACTGCATGATGGGCCCCCGGGCCAGGGCGACGGCGAATTCTTGCGGCTGGCTTTGGAGGCTGCAGGTGCAGCCTATGTCGATGTGGGGCGCGGCACGTCCGCTGGTTTGCCCCGCGCATCGGAAGACGCCCGTCAAGTTCATCCGCCTTTCACCGCCCCCTTTCTCCAAGACGGCGACCTGGTGATGGGCCAGACCGCGGCCATCCTGCACCACCTGGCTCCAGTTCTCAAGCTGGTCGCCCGCAGCGAACAAGCCAGGGTGTGGACGCAGCAAATTCAGCTCACCATTGAGGGCATGCTGCGCGAGACCGAGGCGGCACACGCCTCCAACACCGCGCCTTTTTTCGGCCTTGAGCGCATGCCTGTGTGTTTGCAGTGGTTTGAAACCATCTTGAGCCGCAACCCTGCTGGCCCGCGCCATTTGGTGGCTGGCAAACTCAGTTACGCCGACCTGTCACTTTTTCAATTGTTTGAAACGTGGCGCTACCTGTTGCCGCAGACCACGGCCGCTGCGTTGACCCGCACGCCCTTGGTAGACGCCTTGCTGCGGCGAGTTGCTGCCTTGCCAAGGGTGGCCGCCTATTTGCGCAGTGAGCGTCGGTGGAACCAGGGGTCTATCGACGAACTCCAGTGAGGCCACGGCCTTTGTGGCTGCCGATCGAGCTGTTTTGACCGGCATCTCACCCGAACCTCAAAGGTTCAGGCGCTACTCAACTGTCCCATGATTTCTCCCATGCGAATTCCACCACCCGCAACCCAGGCGGGGTTGAACTGCAGAGGCCCCTTGGGGAAGAGCATGACAACGGTGGAGCCCAGCAGAAAACGGCCCATCTCCTCACCTTGTTTCAGCACCACTTGCTTGTCGTTGTAGTGCCAAGTACGCACCTCCCTTGAACGCGGCGGGTTGACGATGCCGTGCCAGCTGGTGGCCATGCTGCCCACGATGGTGGCGCCGACCAGCACCAGCACCAGGGGACCGTTGGGCGTATCGAACAAACACACCACCCGTTCATTGCGGGCAAAAAGGCCGGGCACACCTTGTGCCGTGGTGGGGTTGACCGAAAACAAATCGCCCGGCACGTAAACCATGCGGCGAAGCGTGCCGTCACACGGCATGTGGATGCGGTGGTAGTCGCGGGGGCTCAGGTAAAGCGTGGCGAAGTGGCCGTCCTGGAATTGCTCAGCCAGGCCCGCGTCACCACCGACCAGTGCGGTGCTGCTGTAGCGGTGGCCTTTGGCTTGAAAAATTTGGTCGTGATGAATGCGGCCAAATTGGCTGATGGCTCCGTCCACGGGGCTCACCCAAGTGGCCTGGGCCAGTGGCCGCGCACCGGGTTTAAGGGCGCGTGTGAAAAAGTCGTTGAAGCTGGCGTAATGCGCGGGATGGGGGTCCAGCGCTTCCGCCATGTTCACGCCATAACGCCGGATGAACCATTGGATAAGACGTGTCGTGCGTTCGCCGCTGCGTTTGTTGGCGATGAAGCCGGCAAAACGCGTCAGACGGTGTTGCGGGGTCAGGTACTGCGGCAAAACGCGCCAACGGGCAGCGGGGTCGGCAGGGGCGGTGAGGTCGAAATCAGGCGGAGAGGAAGACAAATGGCAGCCCCGAACGAAAGTGGCTGCCATTGTATCGAGCGTGGTTCAACGAGCGGCCTACAGCCCCGTTCCGTCTCAACGGTGATGGGCTAGTGCACCGCCTGAACTTACATGCCGGCTTCGCGCAGGCGTTGTACCAGGTCTTTTTCTTCGCGGGGGACGGCGCGCCGTTCCGGCCGCTGCACTCCGGCCTTGCGTCGCATCATGAAGGCCACGATGGGGTTGCGCGGTTTGGTTGTGGTGACAGTGGTTTTGTTTTGGTTTTTCATTTTGGACTCTCCCTGTTCTATCGGTCGTTCAGTTGAAAATTTCAGCCAGGTCTTGGGTTCATGGTGTGTGAATGACAAAAAAGCACGAAAAAAAGGCCCGGTTCGTTGCAGGAAACCGGGCCGCTCTTTGTTGAGCCGAAGAATGCTGCTTTTTTAAGCGGCACCTTCTCCCGGTGCGTTTGAGATTCGATAAATGATGGTTTGTTGATCCTTGGAGCCGTGAGGTGATCCGCATGACGCTCGCTGGTCCTCCAGACCTGACAGACGCGGCCACTTGGTGAGCGCCGTGAAAGCGGGAATGAAAACAAATGCTGATGTCACAGTGGGGAGCCGAGGCCGTTGTCGCGAGTGGTTAAATTAAGTAGCTTGTATGTGATGGTGAAGCGTCGCGCTCGACCCGTCAATATGCATGTGTCCCTCAATTAAGGGATGAATACAAACATTTCAATTGAATGAGACATTGGCGCCACAGCATGAAACTTTTGAAACGTCGTGACTGGTTGTGTCGCACGCTGATGGTCGGGTCAACAACTTCTGCTTTGGCTGCGTGCGGTTCAGCGCGTCGGTCCGGGCCGTCTTGGGCGCGGCAGCTGCGCGGCCCGAAGCTCGCTCTTTTGGGGGAGGTGCACGACAACGCGGCGCTGCAAATCGAGCGCTTGCGAGGCCTACAAGCGGCTGTCGATGCGGGCTGGCGACCCACCGTGGTGATGGAGCAATTTGATACAGACAGGCAGTTCGCCATCGATGATGTGCGGCGGGCACGACCCCGCGACGCTGCCCATTTAATTGCCCACGCCAGCACTCGAACTGAAGGTGGTGCCCAGGCCTGGGATTGGCCACTCTACCGCCCGTTGATCGAGTTGGTGTTGGCCCACGACCTGCCCCTTCGCGCCGCCAATCTGCCACGCGATCAGGCTCGCCGTGTGGTGCGTGGTGGATGGAGTGCGGTGTTCAGCCCGGATCAGCAGCAGACCCTGGGTTTGAACAGCGCAGTACCAGCCGCGCTGCAGGCAGCGCAGGAGGCGGAGGTTGACAAGGGCCACTGCGGCGCGTTGCCTGCATCTGTATTGCCAGGCATGGCCCGCGCGCAGATGGCCCGCGATGCGGTGATGTCCGACGTGCTGCGCCAAGCGCTGCGCTCGCGTCCGGACCAAGGTGCGGTGTTGATCGCTGGCAACGGCCATGTGCGCCGCGATTTGGGTGTTCCGCAGTGGCTCGCCGGATTGCCCGCGCAGACCCTCTGGGTGGTCGGTTTTGTCGAGGCGTTGCCAGCCCCAGGGATGTACGACGAGGTCGTGCTGGGCGATCCCACTGAACGCGGCGATCCTTGTGTCGCCTTCAAATCGGTGGTGCCACCACCAACGTCGGCGCGGTGAGGCTCTCCAATGCACTCAACCACCGAATGGCCTGCTCGCGCGAGTCGCCGCACATGTCATGTGATGGCTGCAAGGAGTGGCAGACCGCGGGACGGTCTGGGTGGCCAAAGATGGCGCAGCGCAGGTCGGCCGTCAATTGCACACAGGGCACACCGGCCGGTTTTCCATGGGGCATACCAGGGATGGGGCTGGAGATGGATGGCGAGGTGCAGCAGGCGGCGCATTGAGGGCGGCAGTTCATGGCATTGACTTTATCTGCCGGATAATCCTGAGTGTGGCTTGGGCCCAGAAACTCCCGTGCGGCTATGGTCCCTGATGGACGTGACGGGGGCTGAAATGCACAGCGCGACCATGTTTGGCTTCGCGGCGGGTCTTGAGTGCGGCTTCGCAGGCCGCTATCCGACGTATCCAGGTTCGACAGATTTTTAAGCCCGACTGGCTTATGCGCAGCCCGGGCTGCTGGGGCCTGAACTATTGGACGGTGACCGTCTGAACAGAGATGCTTTTCAACTCCTACGGCTTTTTATTTCTTTACCTGCCCCTCGTGCTCACGGGGTTCTTTGTGGTTGCGCGCAAAGGGAGGCTGTATGCCGCTGCCTGGTTGGCCGCCGCGTCACTTTTCTTCTACGGCTGGTGGAACCCGGTGTTTGTCTGGTTGTTGTTGGCTTCCATCTTGTTCAACTACGCGGTAGGTACCGTGCTCGCCAAAAGTGATGCCATCAAACGCAGGTGGCTGTTGGTTGCGGCCATTGGTGCCAATCTCAGTTTGCTCGCCTATTTCAAGTACGCCAACTTTTTCCTTGATGCAGCCAGTCAACTGATGGGCTGGAACTTGCCGTTGAGCGACGTGCTCCTGCCCCTTGGTATTTCGTTCTTCACCTTTACCCAAATTGCCTTTTTGGTGGATGTCCATCGTGGGCTGGCGCGCGAATTCAACTTGGTCCACTATGTTTTGTTTGTCACCTATTTCCCGCATCTGATCGCTGGACCTGTTCTGCACCACAAACAAATGATGCCGCAGTTTCGGCGAGAGGAAACCTACCAGTTTTCAGGCAACGGGGCGGTGTGGGGGCTGGCCATCTTCACCCTTGGTTTGGCTAAAAAAGTCTTGCTCGCCGACTCGCTGGCGGAGTTTGCCGACCCGGTGTTTGAGTCGGCGGGCCGCGGGCAAGCGCCCATGTTGGTCTCTGCGTGGACGGGTGCGCTCGCCTATACGTTGCAGCTTTACTTTGACTTCTCCGGCTACTCCGACATGGCCATCGGTCTGTCTTTGATGTTTGGAGTGAGGCTTCCCGTTAATTTCAACTCGCCTTACAAGGCATTGAACATCATTGAGTTCTGGCGCCGTTGGCACATGACACTGTCGCAGTTCCTGCGGGATTATTTGTACATCACGCTGGGTGGAAACCGGCGCGGTCCGGTGTGGCGACATGTCAACCTGATGGTGACCATGGTGTTGGGCGGCCTGTGGCATGGCGCCAGTTGGACGTTTGTTGCCTGGGGCGCGCTGCACGGGCTGTTCTTGGTCATCAACCATGCGTGGATTACCTGCAAGGGGCGCCTGCGGTGGTTGAACGTTTTCCCGCTTGGGTTGCGGCAACTGTCCGCGGTGGGCCTCACGTTCGTTTGTGTGGTGATGGCTTGGGTGCTGTTCCGCGCGGAGCGCTTCGACGTTGCGCAAACCATGTTCGCTGGAATGTTGACCCTCAACGGCGTGTCCTTGCCTCAAAGCATGGAGCTCGCCAGTCTGCGCGACCTGGGATGGACTTTTTCTGGTTTGTTTGCGGACAACGAGAAGCTGCAGGCGCTGGGTGCCGGCGCCTGTCTGCAGGTGATGCTTGTCGGGTTGTTCATTGTTTGGGTTTGTCCCAACACCCAGCAGTTGCTGGGCTATCAAGCGGATTGGTCGCCAGCAGCAGGCGCCGACCGTAGCGATAGGCCGCGTATTTGGACACCGAAGCTTGGGTCGGCGGTATGTTTGGCGCTGCTCTTTGGCGTCAGTTTGATCAGCTTTTCAAAAGCCAGCCCGTTTTTGTATTTCCAATTTTGAAATCGCAGATGAAGTTTGATCCCCCCGTCTCAGTGCGTGTCTTCTTGGCTGTGTTTGGCTTTGTGGGCGTCGTGCTGCCGCTGACAACGATGTGGATGCTGCAGCCCTTGAGCGGAGACCTCACACGCATCGGGCGGTTGCCGGAGTCCAGGTTTGGGTGGAATCGGCCACAACCTGTGTTTGAACAAGCCCTTGCCACCGTCACCAGTCCCGCGCAGGCGAAAATTTTGGTGTTGGGTGACTCCTACTCGATCAATGGGGTATGGCAGCACGCTGCCTTCGGCGACGCGGTCAGGTTCGCTACTTTGCGCTCTTCGGGCGCTCTTTGCCAAGACTTTTCTGACACCCTGATAAAGCTCGGTGCCAGCCCGCAACTCTTGGTGCTGCAGATCTCTGAACGCCACCTTATTGATCGCATGCCGCCAGGGTGTTTGAAGTCGGGGTTTCGTTGGTGGGCGCCTGAGGCCCAAGCCAGAACGAGTGCCGCCTTGCGTGATCGGTTTTGGATCTTCGGCGGCGCATTCGGCTACAGGTATGTGATGGACGCATTGAGGTTCATGCTCAACGCGGAGCCTCAACACCGTGAGGGTGCTTACGGTGGGGTCCAAGTCAAAGAAGTCCCACAGGGCTGTCAGTATTTCAGCCATGCAGAGTGTGGGCTGGGTTTGTTTCTTGGTTGGGACTTCACGAAGCAACCCATCAAGGAAGGCCTGCGCACGGCGACTCAAGATGGTTTAAACGCCGCGATGCGGGCGGCACCTACGGTGCTTCTGGTGGTTGTGCCCAGCAAGGCTTCGATCTACTTGGAAACACGGGCGGATGCCAAGCGCAAAGACGCGGAGCTGGTTGCGCTGGCATCAGGACAGTCTCTCGTGGTTCTTCCACTGTTTGAGCGCTTCCACGCGGCCGCGCGTCAGATGCAGGACTTTTATTTGCCCAACGATACCCATTTGTCGCCCTCGGGCGAGGCGCAGTTGGGCCGCCACATCAAATCTGCTCTCGTGGCATCAAGGCCTGAGCTCTTGGCTGCTGAATAAACCCGCGCCGCTTGCTGAGGCAAAGCCAGCGCTGCAGGTGCAGGGTGCCATCCCAGCATTGCTCTTGTGCAGCGCGCCCTCTTAAATGACCCACGTGCGGCTTCATGGCGTGAAGCCGCACCTCGTATCAATGCAGGTCAAAACGATCCAGGTTCATCACCTTGGTCCAGGCGGCGATGAAGTCTCGTACGAATTTGCCAGCGTTGTCGTTCTGCGCATAAACCTCTGCCAAAGCCCGCAACTGTGAGTTGGATCCGAAGACCAGGTCGACCCGGGTCGCGGTCCACTTCAGGGCGCCGGTTTTGCGGTCGCGGCCCTCAAAGCTGTTGTCGCCAGTGGGGTGCCACGCGGTGGCCATGTCCACCACGTTGACGAAAAAGTCATTGGTCAACTGGCCGGGGCGCTGGGTGAACACGCCGTGGTCTGTTCCCCCGACGTTGGTTTTCAGCACCCGCAGGCCACCCACCAGCACGGTCATCTCCGGCGCGCTCAAGTTCAACAATTGCGCTTTGTCCACCAGCATGGTTTCGGGGGAGACGCTGTAAGCGGCCTTGCGGTAGTTGCGAAACCCGTCGGCTTGCGGTTCCAGAACGGAGAAGGCCTCCACGTCCGTCTGCGCCTGATCGCCATCGGTGCGCCCGGGTGTGAACGGCACGTTGACCACATGCCCGGCGGCTTTGGCGGCGGCCTCCACCCCCGCATTGCCTGCCAGCACGATCAAATCCGCCAGCGAGATTTTTGGGCCGCCGCTGTGTGTCTGATTGAAGTGGCTTCGGATGCCTTCCAACACCGCGAGCACTTTGGCCAACTGCGCCGGTTGGTTGGCTTCCCAGTCTTTTTGCGGTGCCAGGCGGATGCGTGCCCCATTGGCGCCACCCCGTTTGTCGCTGCCGCGGAAGGTCGAGGCGGACGCCCAGGCCGTGGACACCAGTTCGCTGATGGACAAGCCCGAGTCCAATACGCGTTTTTTTAAATCGACCACATCAGCTGCACTGACCAGCGGGTGGTTGACTGTCGGAACGGGGTCTTGCCAGATCAGGTCTTCGGCAGGCACTTCAGGGCCCAGGTACAGGGTTTTGGGGCCCATGTCCCGGTGGGTGAGTTTGAACCAGGCCCGGGCAAAGGCGTCGGCGAACTCGTCCGGATGGGCGGCAAAGTGGCGCGAAATCTTTTCGTAGGCCGGATCAAAACGCAGAGAGAGATCTGCGGTGGTCATCATCGGCGCGTGTTTTTGAGACGGGTCATGCGCGTCGGGAATCATGTCTTCCGGGTCCACGTCCTTGGCGCGCCACTGGTGGGCGCCCGATGGGCTCTTGACCAGTTCCCACTCGTACTTGAACAGCACCTTGAAGTAGCCCATGTCCCAAGTGGTGGGATTGGGTTTCCAGGCGCCTTCGATGCCGCTGGTGGTGGTGTACACGCCGTGGCCGCTGCCGAGTTGGTTGATCCAGCCGAAACCCATGTGTTCCATGGCGGCGGCTTCGGGTTCAGCGCCCACCAGCTTGGGATCGCCGGCACCGTGCGCTTTGCCGAAGGTGTGGCCGCCGGCCACCAAGGCCACGGTCTCCACGTCGTTCATGGCCATGCGGGCAAAGGTTTCACGTACGTCGCGCCCCGAGGCGACGGGGTCGGGGTGGCCGTCTGGGCCTTCCGGGTTCACATAAATCAGGCCCATCTGAACTGCGGCCAGCGGGTTCTCCAGCCTGCGCTCGCCGCTGTAACGGCTGTTGGGCTGTGTGCTGGCGGCCAGCCACTCTTTTTCGGAGCCCCAGTAGATGTCTTCTTCAGGCGCCCAGGTGTCAATGCGGCCGCCGCCGAAGCCGAAGGTTTTGAAGCCCATGGTTTCCATGGCCACGTTGCCCGCCAGAATGAACAGGTCGGCCCACGAGATGGCGTTGCCGTACTTTTGTTTGATCGGCCACAGCAGCCGGCGGGCTTTGTCCAGGTTGCCGTTGTCGGGCCAACTGTTCAATGGCGCAAAACGCTGGTTGCCGGTGCCGGCCCCTCCCCGGCCATCAGCCGTTCGGTATGTGCC
>Ga0315907_10000430_pt1 | contig 60538 bp, 56 predicted proteins | sample LakEriMetagenome_3_FD_203525 | JGI IMG/M metagenome (GOLD analysis project Ga0315907, IMG submission 203525) | Freshwater fungal communities from buoy surface, Lake Erie, Ohio, United States - Buoy 12 MA123 | ecosystem: Environmental > Aquatic > Freshwater > Lake > Lake biofilm | place: USA... | reverse complement strand
GTCGCGGACGTTTTGTCCCACGCAGGTTTTCATGACTCTCAGTCTCGACATTGCCAGTCTGCGCGCGGCCTATGCGGCCGGCCGCACGCCGCAAGAGGTGATCGGCGAAATCTACGACCGGATCGCGGCACGCCCCGGCGAAAAGACATGGATCCATCTCGTGCCGCGCGCGCAAGCGCTGGCGGCAGCAGCAGCGCTCAAGAATATCCCGCGCGATGCGCCGCTCTGGGGCATTCCGTTTGCGATCAAGGACAATATCGACTTGGCGGGCGCTCCGACGACGGCAGCCTGCCCGGACTTCAGCTACGTGCCGGCCGAATCCGCTGTCGTCGTCGCGAAACTGGTTTCAGCGGGCGCGATCGCGATCGGCAAGACCAACCTCGACCAGTTCGCGACAGGCCTTGTCGGCGTGCGCTCGCCCTATGGCGTGCCGGAAAATCCGTTCGATAAGCGTTATATTCCGGGGGGCTCGTCGTCGGGTTCGGCCGTGGCAGTCGCGGCGGGCCTCGTGTCGTTTGCGCTCGGCACGGACACGGCGGGCTCGGGCCGCGTTCCGGCCGGATTCAACAACCTTGTCGGCTTGAAGCCGACGAAGGGGCTGTTCTCCACGCGCGGCCTCGTGCCCGCCTGCCGCACACTCGACGTCATTTCGATTTTCGCCCTCACGGTCGAAGATGCGCGTATTGCAGGCCAAGTCGCCGCCGCCTTCGATGCCGAAGATCCCTATTCGCGCGAGGCGGCGGCACCTTCCGTGCTCGACCGGCAAAAAGCACCTGCGGCGTTTCGCTTCGGCGTGCCGCAGGGCGCGGCTCTCGCGTTTTTCGGCGACGCGCAAGCCAAAGCGGTCTTTGCCGACGCGTGCGCGCGGCTCAAAAAACTCGGCGGCATCGAAGTTCCGTTCGATTTTTCGGCACTCAAAGAAACGGCCTCCCTGCTGTACGACGGTCCTTGGGTCGCCGAACGTTATGCCGCGATCGAATCCTACATGCGCGAAAAGCCGGAAGCCCTGCATCCGACTACGCGCGCCGTGATTGCCAATGCCACCCGCTTCGACGCTGTGGCAACATTCAAAGCACTCTACCGTCTTGAAGCGCTGAAGCGTCGAGCTGCAGCTCTGTGGCGGGATTTCGACGTGATCGCCGTACCGACAAGCGGGACGATCTTCACGCTCGAGCAGCTTGCGGCAGAGCCGGTGCGCCACAATACCGAGCTTGGCTACTACACAAATTTCGTCAATCTGCTCGACATGTCGGCACTCGCCGTTCCGGCCGCCATGCGCGCCGACGGCTTGCCAAGCGGCGTCACGCTGATCGGTCCCGCCTTCGCCGACGGCAAGCTTGCAGCCCTTGGTGCGGCCTTCCATCGCGACACGGGCCTGCCGATGGGGGCGACCGGCGTGCCGCAGCCCGCAGCAGAGGCCGCTGCACCCGCGAAGGACGCTGGCGAAACCGTACGGCTCGCGGTCGTCGGCGCGCATCTGACGGGCATGCCGCTCAATAGCCAGCTTACGCATCGCAGCGCCAAACTCGTGCGCGTTGCTGCGACCGCAAAGAGCTATCGGCTCTACGCCCTTGCCAACACAACCCCGCCCAAGCCCGGTTTGGTGCGCGTCGATCGCGCGGGCGAAGCCATCGCCCTCGAGATCTGGGAAATGTCGCTGGCTGCGTTCGGCAGCTTCGTGGCCGAGGTACCGGCGCCGATGGCGATCGGCACGCTCGAGCTCGACGACGGCACATGGTGCAAAGGTTTTGTGTGCGAGCCGGGCGCCCTGGCCGACGCGGAGGACATCACCGCGCATCGCGGCTGGCGCGCCTATCTGCAACATCGCAATGCACAACGCGCGGCCCAGCAATGAATCTCGACGCCTATACCCGCCACGAACGCGTCCACATCCTTGGCGTCGAAGACGGGCCGCTGCGCGGCACCGTGTTTTCGGCCAAAGACAATTTCGACGTCGCCGGCAAGCGCACGGGTGCCGGCAATCCAACCTGGCTGCAGACCCACAACAAGGCCACGCGCAGCGCGCCTGCCCTGCAGCTGCTGATCGATTCCGGCGCCACGTTGCTCGGCAAAACAACGATGGACGAGATCGCCTACGGCCTCACCGGACGCAACGCGCACTACGGCACGCCGCTCAATCCGGCCGCCCCCGAGCGCGTGCCCGGCGGTTCGTCGTCGGGCTCCGCGTCGGCCGTTGCCGGGCGTGCTTGCGACTTCGCACTGGGTACCGACACGGGCGGGTCGGTCCGCGTGCCGGCGAGCTATTGCGGCCTCTTCGGCGTGCGGCCCACGCACGGGGCAATCCCTATCGAAGGCGTGGTGCCGCTTGCACCCAGCTTCGACACGGTCGGCTGGTTCGCGCGCGACGCCGATCTGCTCGAGCGCGTCGGCCGCGCCCTGCTCGATGCCAAAACGCCCCCGCCCGAGCCCACACGTCTGCTTGTGGCAAGCGACACCATGCGCCTCATCGATCCAGCCGTGCATGCGGCTCTATTGCCCTGGATCGGACGGGCAAAGTCGTTCTTCGAAGAAACAGCCGACATCGACGTTGCAGGCGCTGACCTGTCCGCGTGGTCGGACACGTTCCGCATGCTGTCGGGTGCGGAAGCTTGGGCGTGCCATGGCGAGTGGATCGAACAAGTCGAACCGCGCCTGGCACCCGACGTCGCCGCCCGCTTCAAATTCGCAAAATCGATAGACGCTGCGACCGTTGCCGCCCACCAAAAGCGGCGTGCGGAAATCTGCACGCACATGGATGCGCTGCTCACGCCAGGCACTATTCTGTGCATGCCCACGGCCGCAACGCCCGCCCCTTTGCGCGACGCCGACGAAGCGACGTTCGATCGGGTGCGCCAGCGCACTTTGCTGCTCACCTGCATTGCCGGGCTCGTCGGCTTGCCGCAGATCTCGCTGCCCGCTGGCTTTGCCGACGATGCGCCCGTCGGCATCTCCTTCCTCGCCGCGCGCGGGCAAGACGCGATGCTGCTCAATTTCGTCAAACTTCTGACCATTCCCCACGCCGCGGAGCCGGACGACGATGCCAAAAGCCAAGCCTAAAGCGCGCACCCCCGCCTACGACCGCGATCTCGTCGGCTACGGACGCAACCCGCCGCATGCGGCGTGGCCCAACAAGGCGCGCATCGCGGTTTCTTTCGTCGTGAACTACGAAGAAGGCGGCGAGCGTTCAATCCTGCATGGCGACAAAGAATCGGAAGTCTTTCTGCACGAGGTCGTGGGCCTGACCCCACGCCCGCGCAAGCGCGACGAGTCGGTCGAGAGTGTCTACGAGTACGGCAGCCGTGCGGGTTTCTGGCGCATTATGCGGGAGTTCGAGCGTCGGCACCTGCCCTTCACATCTTGGGCTGTTGGCATGGCGCTGCTGCGCCATCCGGAAGCAGCACGCGCCATGGTCGAAGGCGGCCACGAGGTGGCAAGCCACGGCTGGCGCTGGATCGACTACCAGAACATGCCGATCGCCGAAGAGCGCAAGCATTTCAAGCTGGCGATCGACGCGATCAAGAAGACGACGGGTGCCGCCCCCGTCGGCTGGTACACCGGCCGCCTGTCGCCCAACACGCGCCGCCTCGCGGTCGAGCACGGCATGCTCTACGACGGCGACGCCTACAACGACGACCTGCCCTACTGGACAAATGTCGCGGGCAAGGGCCATCTCGTGGTGCCCTACACGCTCGACGTCAACGACATGAAGTTCGGTACGGCGCAAGGCTTCAACACCGGCGACGATTGGTTCGCCTATGCGCGCGACGCATTCGACACGCTCTACGCCGAGGGCGACGAGACGCCCAAGATGATGTCGATCGGCCTGCATCTGCGGCTGATCGGCCGGCCCGGCCGCATGCGTGCCCTGCAGCGTTTCATGGATCACATCGCCAAACACGACCGCGTTTGGGTCTGCCGGCGCATGGACATCGCGCGCCACTGGATCAAGACGCACCCGTACAAGGGCTGAAGGCTCGTGGCCGAATTCGCCGTCTATTCGCGCTTCGTCGTAACGCTGCTCGCCATCCTGACGCCGTTTGCGGCGATCCCGGTGTTCCTGGCGCTGACGGCGGGCCAAGACCAGGCGTTTCGCAAGCGCACGGCCGACATGGCAGCCACCACCGTTTTTGCCGTGCTCGTCGTTTCGGCCGTCACGGGCGATCTCTTGTTGCGCGTGATGGGGACGAGCCTCGACGCCTTTCGCGTCGGCGGCGGCATCGTTCTGTTCACGATGAGTCTGTCGATGCTGAATGCCAAAGTCTCGGCCGTGCAGCAAACGCAAGAAGAAGCCGACGAGGCTGGCGGCAAGTCCGTGCTCGGCGTCGTGCCGATCGGGATTCCGCTGCTGGTCGGACCCGGTTCGATTTCCTCGACCATCATCGAAACCAAGCGCTCGCCCGAGCTTGCGCATCTCGCCCTCGTGATCGGCTGCATTGCGCTGGTCTGCGTGGCGGTCTGGGGCACGCTGCGCCTGGCCGATCCGATCGGCAAGCGACTGGGCCGCACCGGCCTCAACATCCTCAACCGCATTTTCGGGTTGCTGCTGGCGGCCATCGCCGTGCAGATCATTTCGGCCGGCTTGATCGGTCTCTTCCCGGTGCTCGCGGGCTTGCCCGTCTAGCGCAAAAGGTTAAGCTGCCCCGTCTTTCGCTCTGCCGTCGATGGAGTATCCAATGGCGACGCCCCGGCCCTATACGACACAAAATTTTATTGTCCAGAAACCGCAGGCGGGAACCGCAATCGGCGGCGTGATCTCGGGCCAAGCGCGCGCGGCGATGGAGGTGGGTGCGCAAGTGCTGCAGAACGGCGGCAACGCGGTCGACGCCGCCGTATCGGCCGCCTTCGCGTTGGCAGCAGTCGAGCCGTGGAACAGCGGTCTTGGCGGTATCGGGTATCTCTCGTACCGCGACGCGGCGACCGGCAAGACCCAGATCGTCGATTTCGGACCGCTTGCACCGGCCGGGCTCGATCCGTCCCATTTCCCGCTGACGGGACGCAAAGCGGGCGACTTGTTCGGCTGGCCCGAAGTCTTCGACAACCGCAATGTCCACGGGCCCCTCTCCGTCGCGATCCCGGGCCAAGTCGACGGCTTGGCGCTCGCCCTCGAAAAATTCGGCACGATCCCGTGGGAGACAGCGCTCGAACCGGCCGTGCGCTTGGCTGAGCGCGGCCTGCCGGTCGATTTCTGGACCACGCTCAAAATCGCCAATGCCGCACCCGAGATCGCGCGCTATCCGAGCACGGCCGACATCTATCTCGACGACGGCTTGCCGCCCAGCCGCGAAACCGGCACGAATGTGCCCTTCCTGCCGATGGGCGAATTGGCATCAACGCTGCGGCGCCTGCAGCTCAAAGGCCCGCGCGATTTTTACGACGGCGTCTTGGCGGCCGACATCGCCGACGATCTGCAGCGATTGGGCGGCGTCCTCACGCGCGACGATCTTGCGGGCTATCGCGCCCGCATCGTCGAACCCACTTTGTACACGTATCGCAGCGCCGAGGTCGCGGCAGGCCCTGTCGGTACGGCGGGCCCGACGCTGGCGCGCGTGCTCGATCTGCTCTCGCCGCAGCTCTTCCGCCCGTTCGGCGCCGATGCGGCAAGCTTCGTGGCCTATGCCGAGGCCTTGCGCCAAGCCTATGCCGAGCGGCTGGCAGATACGCCTGCGGGAACCGGGCCGGTCACGAGCACCACGCATCTCAACGTCGTCGACCGTGCCGGCAATATGGTGGCACTTACGCAAACGCTGCTTTCCTCGTTCGGGAGCCGCCTCGTGCTGCCGCGCACGGGCATCTTGCTCAACAACGGCATCATGTGGTTCGACCCGCGGCCGGGGCGCGCCAATTCGCTTGCCCCTGGAAAGCGGCCGCTCACCAACATGTGCCCGACGATCGTGTCGCGCGGCGGGCGCGCCTGGTTTGCGCTCGGCGCGTCGGGCGGGCGGCGCATCCTGCCGGCCGTGGCGCAGATCCTGTCGTTTGTGATCGACCACGGCATGACGCTCGAAGAAGCGTTCCACACGCCGCGCATCGACGTGTCGGGCAACCCGCATGTCGACTACGATCCGAGACTGGCCTTCGACGTGCGCCGCGCTCTTGCCGAGCGCTACGAATTGCGCGCGAGCGAGCACACGATTTCGCCGTCAAACTATGCCTGCCCGTCGGCCGTGATGCTCGATCCATCGACGGGAGCGCGCACCGGCATGGCCGACGTGATGAGCCCGTGGTCGATCGCCCTCGTCGCATGAGGCCCGCCATGGACCAAGACCGTATCTGGAAAACGCTGGCCTCGCGCGAGGTCTACAAGGCCGAGCCCTGGGTACGCGTGCTCGACGAAACGCTCGAATTGCCGAACGGCAAGATCGTGCCGAGCTACCATCGCATTCTGCTGCCCGACTATTCGATGGTCTTCCCCATCCTCGAAGACGGTCGCGTGCTGATGATCCGCAGCTATCGCCAGGGACCTGGCGCGATCGTGCTGGGCTTTCCGGGCGGCGGCATCGATGCGGGCGAAACGCCGGAGGCCGCGGCGCGGCGCGAACTGCGCGAGGAAACCGGCTACGCGGCGGAACGCTTTGTATCGCTCGGGGCAGGCCTCACCGGCGCGAACGTACGCGGCGCCAAATGCCACATGTACTTGGCATTGGGTTGCCGCAAAGTCGTCGAACCCAATTCGGGCGACCTTGAGGAACAGGAATTGCTAAGCCTGTCGCGCGACGAATTGGCGGCCTATTTGCAAGAGAACCGGTTCGTCATTCTGGCCTACGCGGCGATCGCCGCGCGCGCCCTGTTGGAGTGGAAAGACCGATGAAACCGCGCAATCCGCTTGGCACTTCGTCCGCAAATCTCTGGCGCGCCGACGCCAGATCCGTCGATACCGTCCGCCCGCCGGTCAAGCCGCGGCCGCTGACCTTCGATGCGATGCCGCAGAAACTGACGATCGATCTGGCGCGCACCGCCATCATCGTGATCGACATGCAGAACGATTTCTGCCACCCCGACGGTTGGCTTGCGCATATCGGCGTCGATGTCGCACCCGCGCGTAAACCAATCGCACCTTTGGCGAAGTTGCTGCCGCGCTTGCGCCGCGCGGCTGTACCCGTCGTTTGGGTCAATTGGGGCAATCGGCCCGACCGGCTCAATCTCAGCCCCTCGCTCGAGCATGTCTACAAGCCGACCGGCAAAGGAATCGGCCTCGGCGACCGGCTGCCCAAACGCAAGGCCAATGTCCTCGAGAAGGACAGCTGGGCCGCTGCCGTCGTCGATGAGCTTGCGCCAAAAACCGGCGACATACGCATCGACAAATTCCGCATGTCGGGCTTTTGGGATACGCCGCTCGACTCCATTCTGCGCAATCTTCGCGTCGACACGCTGCTGTTCGGCGGCGTCAATGCCGACCAGTGCGTACTGTGCACGCTGCAGGATGCCAATTTCCTCGGCTACGATTGCGTCATGCTCGAGGATTGCAGTGCCACGACCAGCCCCGGCTTTTGCTGGGATGCGACGCTCTACAATGTACGCCAATGTTTCGGCTTCACGACACCGAGCACGGCGTTGCTCAAAGGGCTCGGGCGATGACGCCACTTGTCTTCAAAAACATTGCCGATTGCGCGGCCTATCGGATTGCGCCCGGTGACAGCAACTATTTCGCGCTGATTTTCGATCCGGCGGGCGAAGGGGCCGATCTTGTCGCCGTCGTCGAAATCTTTGCACCCGGCGGCAAAACGCCGCCCAATTCGCACAGTCGCGCACACGAAATGTTTTTCGTGCTCGAAGGAACCGGGCGCGCCCTGTGCGGAGCCAAGGTGCAGCCCGTCAAAAAGGGCGACGCGATGTTGCTTCGACCGGGGGCCGAGCATGTCGTGGAGAATACCGGTCCCGGCAAGCTCTATACTTTGACGGTCATGGTGCCGAACCAGGATTTCGCAGAGCTCATTCGCAACGGTACGCGCGTCGAACTCGATGCCGAAGATCGCCGCGTGATTTGCGGCGCCTGACGGGTTCGGAGCGCTACTGGACGGCCTGCCCGTCGGCCACGCGCTTGACGATGCTTAACCCCACGAACGACAGCAGCGACAACGCGGCACACAGGAGCAATGGTGCCACCGGACCGCCGGCTTCGAGAATTGCGGCCAGCACGAAGGGGGCTGTCGCAAACACCAGATTGAGCGGCAGATTCATGCGGCCCATCAGACCCGCATAACCTTCGCGGCCGAACACGACGAGCGGGGCAATAATGCGCACGACGGTGTTCGCACCCGCCCCCAGACCGAAACCCACGACCGTTACCGCCAGCATCGCGAACGACCCACCGACCAGCCACGGCAAAGCGCAGCTTGCCGCGATCAAGGCTTGGCTGAACAGGCCGATCTTGAGAATCGGAAAGCGCAGCCCAAACAGAATATCGAGCAGTCGCGAGGCCATCTGCGCGGGCCCAAGCACAGCACCGACCGCCACCGCCAAAGACAGCGGCAAACCGTAGGCCGTTCCGATCGAAACCAGTTGCAGCGGCAGACCCCAGGTGACGAACCCAATGCAGGAAAATGATAGCGCCATCGCCCAGAAGGCGGCCCGGCGTGCGCCAGGTGCGCGAATGCCGGCGGATGCCGCAGGCGCATTGGGCGCGCTATCTGCGGATGGCGGCTGCGGTGCGATCATCGCGTGGAGCGGCAAGCACAGCAGGATCTGGCATGCCGCAAACAGAAAGCAGATCGCGCGCCAACCGATCTGCGGCTCGAGCCACGCCATCAGCGGCAAGAACACGACCGTCGTGCCGCCGCCGAGCAGCGTCATGGCGCCGACGGCCCGCCGCGCCGAACCCGGGATCAACCATGCCGCCGCCACAAACGGGATCGGCGTCAACGCCATCGGCATCGCAAGCCCCAACAGCATCCAACAAACGGCATACCCGATCGGACCGGTCGACAGCCCGAGCCCGAACAAAGCAAGCGCAAGCAATAGAGACCCAGCCATCAACAGCGAATGCGGACCGTGCCGATCAGCGAATCGCCCGTAGACGGGACCAACAAAGGCGCCAACGACCAGCATGATGGTGACGCCGGCGAACGCAAAGCTGACCGACATGTCGAGATCGCGCGCCATCTGGGCGCCCAACATTGCGGGCAGAAAGTAGGTCGATCCCCAGCCGACGATTTGGGTAGCCGCAAGCGCCAAAATGGCGTGCCGACCTTGCAAAACGATCATCGCATAACGAGGGGCCGTCGATCGATCCGGCGAACAAGACATTTCGACATTGTCGTTCACCTTAGCGTGCCTGCAGCTTCGACATCAAAGCAAAGCGTTGCTGCAGCGCACGCGCTTGCTCGGACACGGGCGCGACCCCTACAGTAAACCATGCGATTCGCTGCAAAACCGATTGCCCAGGACACGCGATGACGAATGCGGCCGTGCAACCGACGCCCTTCGGTCGGGCTTGGATCCGGCCGGTCATTGCCGAAGCCGACGGGCGCGTCACCGGCGGGCTTTTCGTGTCGAGCAAAGCCGGGCGCGGCAAACCGGCCCTCGTCGTTATTCCAGGCTCGTTCCGACCGGCGCAGATGCTGCTGCCCGCAGCACGCCTTCTGTGCGACGACTACGACATTCTGATCGTCGATATGCCCGGCTTCGGCGCGAGCCCGATCTACGAACCGGCCAGCATCGGTTCGTTTGCCGGACGCGCGGCGGATCTGCTGCGCAGCGTACTGGGCGAACGCGAGACGATTCTGCTCGGCGAGTCGATCGGCGCCATCGTTGCGATGGCCCTCGCACCCGCTCTCGACAGCCGCTTGCGTGCGGCCGTCTATCTCGACCCGCCGGTCTCCGCGACCTCCCTCAGATCTGCACGCGACTATCTGCGGCGTGGGACCGCAGGGGTTGCGATGGACGAATTCTTCACGGGCTATGTCGAGGGGCCTGGGATGCTCGGCGACGGCAGCGCGCAGGGCTATTGGCCAATGCTTGCGGCAGCCGCGACGCACGCACCGACCCTGATCATGTCGGGCGGCCGTGCTGCATGGCTCGGCGCGGTGTCGCCCGGTGCGCTCTTCACGCCCGACGACGAGACGAAAGTACGCGCACTGCAGATCGATACTTTGGCCGTGCAGCGTATCCCCACAGCAGGCCACCTGCTCTATCAGGAAAATCCCGGCGAGTGCGCCACGGCCACCGTGCGCTTCCTGCGCGCTGCCTTATCGGGCCTGCGCCATCTGGCGGGCCAGCTTGTTGCAGCACCAAGCGACACAAGCGTTCGCGACGCGCTGCTTGCGGTCCTCGGCGGTTTCGATCCCGCGAGCTTGCTGTCGCATCGCGATGCCCTGCTGGCCGTCGTTCGCGCGCGGCCCGACGACGTGCAGCTGATGAATGCGATCTTGCGCACCGTCTACAAGCTGCTCGATACGGAAGGGCTTGCGACGATGCGCTATGTGGCGGCACACGCAACCGAAGAAAATACGAAGCTGTGGACCTGCCTGCACACGGCCGTTTCGCTGTCGTGCCTCGGCGATCCGGACGGCGCGCTCGACACACTGCGCACCTTCTCATTCGGCGCCGATATGCCGACGCGCGTGGCAGGCCTCATCCTGATCATCGAGCTCTATTCCGAGCACGCGACGGATTCGAGCGTTGCGCGCGCCAAAGAATCCCAATTGGCCGTGCTGCGCCGGCATCTGCCGAAACCCTTGGTGCGGCCTGCAGTGCGATGCGCAAGTGCTGTACCGCGCATCGGCATGGCCAGCGGGTCGTTCGGCATGCGCAACTATATGAGCCTGCTGCTGCCGTTCCTGCGCGAAGCCGCCAAACTGCCGCTGTCGATCGAATTGCTGCCGCTCGTCGCGGGTGATCTCGAGATCGTGCGCAAGGCCTTGCCGTCCGAAACGCCGATCCGCGACATCGAAGAGATCACGATCGCGAACGTCGATTCCCCCGACGCTTGGCATCGCATGAACCAGACGCTTGCCGATCTCGACTACGATCTGCTGATCGATCTCGACGAATCCTTGGTGCCATATTTGCCGGCCTGCGTCGTCGGGCGCCCTGGCGCCAAACAAGCGACATGGTTCAACATGTCGGGCCCTAGCCACGATCCGTGCTTCGACGCTGCGATTGGGCCTGACAGCATCTATCCGCTGTCGCTCGATGCCGAGTTTCCGGGCAAGGTCGCACGCTTGCCGGGCGACCTTTACGTGTTCGAGCCGGAAGTCTGGGTCGAACATGGTCTTGCATTGCCCGAGGCCGGGCCGCCGCCTTCGCTCCGCAACGGCTACACGACGTTCGGCTCGCTCTCGCATCTCTACAAAATTACGCAGCCTTGCATCGCCTTGTGGGCCAAGGTCCTGCACGCGATGCCGGACGCAAAGCTCTATCTCGGCAACGGCGACCTTTTGGAGATGCATGTCGTCGACCGCGTCCGCAACAGTTTTCGTGAATGCGGCATCGCGCCCGAGCGCCTGATCTTCGCCTACCATTTCGGCTGGCCGCGCTATCTTGCGGGCTACCAGAATATCGACGTGGTACTCGGCACGTTTCCGGTCGCCGGCGGTACGACCCTGTTCGAGGCCGCACATATGGGCATGCCCACATTGAGCCGCGTGGGTGCGACGAGCCTTGGCCGCATCGGCCGATGGCTCGAGGCGGCAACCGGCCGTGCGGGCATTGCGAACGACAGCGACGAATCTTTTGTTGCCGAGGCCGTGCGCCTTGCCCATGCGGTCGAGGAAAGAGCGGCCTTACGCGCCAATGAAACCAAACGCCTTGCCGCCAAATCCAAACTTGACGGCGCACGCATGGCGACGGCGTTTCTCGACATTGTGCACCAGCGTTTCATGCGCAGCTGAGCCGCATCGCTATCGGTGCGGCTTGACGATCACGCCCTGGCCGGTCGGGAGTCCCAAGATCGGCACGCCGTGCGCTTTGGCAAACGCATCGAATGCGGCCTTCTGGTTCACGTGCGGCAGCCAGTTGTAGTCGTCGAGCAGAATCACGCCGCCGGGCGACAATTTCGGCCAGAAATGCGTGACGGCGGCGATCTCGGGCAGCGCCATGTTCATGTCGATCGACAGATACGCCACTTTTTCGGCCGTCACCGTCGCCAGCGTGTCGGGCACGCGGCCGGGCACGATTTTCACGTTTGCGACGGGTTCGAATTTCTGGCGAATGCGCGCGAGATCGTCCATGCCGCGATAGGTTTGGTTGTAGTCGGCAAGGCCGAGTTTTTTCTCGGCGTCGGACAGCTGGTCCTCGGGCATGCCGTCGAACGTGTCGAGCAGCCACATCGTCCGCCCGGTTTGCGTGGGCCAGTTGGTCCACACGGCAATGGCGCCGGAGAGAATGCCGGTATGCACGCCGCATTCGACGAAATCGCCCTCCGCGCACAAAGCCTGCTCGGCCGCCCACAGGGCAACCCACACGCGCCATTCGATATGCAGATCGAGCTTGCGGTCGTTGCCAACCATCATGCCGAAATTGTAGGCCGCCTTGAAACGCTGGCTGTTGAGAAAGTCGCTGTTGTGGAACGTGACCAGACCGTCGGCCTGGAATTGCGGTCCGAGTGGGGCAGACATGGGATCGCCTTTTTCTCGAGGGATTTTCAGGCCGGAAGCTGCCAAGGTTTTGCGCGTTCGAACGCATAAGCGGCGCGCAGGACGGTGCGGTCCTCGTAGAGGCGCCCGACCAATTGCAACGCCATCGGCAGTCCATTCGAATGCAGGCCGAGCGGCACGCTGGCGGCAGGCTGACGCGTCATGTTGAAAGGGTAAGTAAACGGCGTCCAGTCGATCCAATAGGACTGGTCCGGCGTGGCGACATCCTGCCCCGCAGCAAAGGCCGTGATCGGCAATTGCGGTGTGAGCAGCAGATCGTAGGTTTCGTGGAACTTCGCCATCGCCTCGCCCGCTCGCACGCGCATTGCATCGGCGGCAAGATAGTCTGACGCCGACAGGCCGAGCCCCGCCTTGGTCGAAGCCACCAACCCCGGATCACAGTGGGCCCACTGCTCGGGCGGGTAGGCCTGCAAGGCGCGCGCAATGCCGCCCGTCCAGAGCCGATAGAACGCGTCGCGCAGATCGCCCAGATTGGGCTCCGCCAATTCGACGAATGCGCCAAGGTCGGCCAACAAAGCCGCAGCCTTCGCGACCGCCGCGGCTATCTCGCCATCGACTTTGGCGCCGCCGAGCGTGGGGCTGAAACCGATGCGCAGGCCCCTAATCCCTTTGTCGCGTTCGCCCGTCCACGAACCCGGATCATTGGGCAGCGAATAGACGTCGCGCGAATCGCGCGCTGCCATGGCTTCCAACATAAGCGCGGCATCGTCGACGCTGCGGGCCATGGGGCCGATATGCGCGAGCAACCCGACCGGCGAGGCTGGATAAGCCGGCACGCGCCCGAAAGTCGGCTTGATGCCGAATATCCCGCAGAAACCGGCCGGCATGCGGATCGAGCCGCCGCCATCTGTGCCCACATGGAGCGCCCCCATGCCCAAAGTAGCCGCAACGGCTGCCCCCGCCGAGGAGCCGCCAGCCGTCTTGCTGGGGTCCCACGGATTGCGGGTGATTCCAGTCAACGGCGAATCGCCGATCCCTTTCCAGCCGAATTCCGGCGTGGTGGTTTTACCCAGAAACACCGCCCCACCTGCGCGCAGGCGCTCGACCGAGGGCGCATCGGCGTCGGCTGCGGGCGTGCCAACAAGCAATTTCGAGCCGCGCAAGGTCGGCCAACCCTTGACCCAGATGAGGTCCTTGATCGAGGTCGGCACGCCGTCGATGGGGCCGTATTGCGTGCCCGCAAGCCAACGCGCCGCACTCGCGCGCGCCTGCGCCAACGCGGCCTCGGCATCGACGAGGCAGAACGCATTGTAGACGGGGTTGAGCCGCTCGATCTTGGCAAGGCAGGCCGTTGCCACCTCGACCGGCGAGAAGGCCCGGCTGGCGTAGCCGGAGACAAGCGCTTGCGCCGACAGCAGCGTCAAATCGACCATGAAAAACTCCCTCAACTCGGTCTATGCTGGCATGGATAGGTCGACTGCGCAAAAAGGTTCGGACATGCGTCTGGTATTGGCAATGCTCAAACACGAGACCAACACTTTTTCGCCAGTGGCGACGGATATCGCCCGCTTTGCGGCGTGGGGCCTGCACTACGGCGACGACGTCGTCGCCAAATATGAGAATACGGCGATGCCGATCGCCGCATACCTGAAGCTTGCGCGCGCCGCAGGTGCGGAAATCGTAACGCCGATCGCGGCCGAGGCGATGCCGAGCGGCCCGCTGACGGAAGAGACTTACGAAGCGCTGGTCGCACGCATCTTGGCGGCGATCGAGGCAGGCTGCGACGCAGCACTTCTCGATCTGCACGGTGCTATGGTGTGCGAACATACCGACGACGGCGAAGGCACGCTGCTCGCGCGCATTCGTGCCCTGCGGCCCGATTTGCCGATCGCGGTGACGTGCGACCTGCACGCCAACCTGTCGGACGCGATGGTACGCAATTGCACCGCGCTCATTGGCTACAAGACATATCCGCATGTCGATATGTACGCCGTTGCCGAGCAAGTCGGCCGCGTTGTGCTCGATGCCATGGCCGGGCGCTGCAAGCCGGTCATGGCCTGGGGGCGCTTGCCGCTGCTGTCGCAAACGCTGCGGCAAGGAACCGCCGATATGCCGATGAAGGGCATTCAAGCTCTGGCAACGGCGCTCGAACGCGAGCCCCACATTCTTTGCGCAACCGCTTTCGGCGGCTTCCCGATGGCCGACATCCCGATCGCCGGCAATTCCGCGATCGTCGTCGCCGACGGCAACAATGCGGCCGCCGAATCCGCCGCCCAACGCCTGCTCGACGAAAGCTGGGCCGCACGTACCGAGTTCACGCATGTCCACGAGCCGCTGAAAGCAGCCGTGACGCGGGCAAAGGCGGTCAATGCGGCACCGATCGTGCTGCTCGACCATGCAGACAATGTCGGCTCGGGCGGCACGTCGGACGTCATGACTGTCATCGCCGAAATCCTGCGCCAGGATCTGCAGGATGTCGCTGTTGCGACCGTCTGGGATCCGGCTGCCGTTGCGACGATGGCAAAGGCCGGTTTGGGCGCCCAAGTGACGCTTGCGCTCGGCGGCCATAGCGACATGCCGTCGATCGGACTCGCCGGAAAGGGCCTGACCGTGACCGGCCGCGTGCGCCATCTCGCCGACGGGCGGTGGCGCGTTGCAGGGCCGATGTATACAGGGGTGGAGGTCAATACCGGCCCGACCGCCGTGCTTGAAATCGGCACGGTACGGATCGTCGTGGTGTCCCAGCACCACGAACCTTGGGACACTGGGATTTTCTCCGCAAACGGCATCGACCTGGCGGCGCAACGGTTTTTGCTGCTTAAATCGCGCATCCACTACCGGGCGGGCTTTGCCCCCCTTGCCCGCGCGACCTTCACGCTCGACGGCGAAGGGGTAACGACCTCGGACAACGGCAAACTCACGTATAATCGGCTCGCGCGGCCCATCTATCCGCTGGATCCTGGCCCGTTCCCGGCACCGCGCGCACATATCGTTTGAACCATGACAAGTCTGTGGCATGCTTTGCGCAGACAATCGCCGCACGTCCGGCTCTTGCCACGAGGAGAATTGCCGATGTCGAGCTTGCTCAAGAATATCGTCGCCGCCAGCGTCCTTGCCCTCGGGGTCGGGGTCGCTGTCGATGCGAACGCTCAGCAGAAGGTTCTGCGTTTCATCCCGCATTCGAACTTGCCCGCGATCGATCCGGTCGCGACGACCGGCTACGTCGTGCGCAACCACGGCTATCTCGTCTACGACACGCTTTTCGCAACCGACGCGAACTTCAAAATCCAGCCGCAGATGGTCGAAAAATGGTCGACCAGCCCGGACGGGCTGCGCTGGGAATTCACGCTGCGCGAGGGCATGAAATTCCACGACGGCACGCCGGTGCGCGGCGTCGACGCCGCCGCTTCGATCCGGCGCTGGTCGGCGCGCGATTCCTTCGGCCAGACGATGGCGGGTGCGATCGCCGGCTACGATATCGTCAACGACCTGACATTCGCCATCCGTCTGACGCGGCCCTTCCCGCTGATGATCGACGCGCTCGGTAAGCTTTCGAGCCAGGTTCCCTTCATCATGCCGGAGCGGATCGCCAATACCGATCCGGCAACGCCGATCCAGGACGCGACAGGCTCCGGCCCGTTCCGCTTTGTGCGCGACCAGTGGGTTCCGGGCCAACGCGCCGTCTACGAACGCTTCGCAGACTACAAGCCGCGCAACGAACCGCCGTCGTGGGCGGCCGGCGGCAAAGTCGTCAAGGTCGACCGCGTCGAATGGCGCATCATTCCGGACGGTGCCGTCGCCGCCGCCGCATTGGCGCAAGGCGAAGTCGATTGGTACGAACAGCCGCTGTTCGACCTGCTGCCGCAACTTGCGCGCAACCGCGACATCGAAGTCGCCCAGATCGATCCGATGGGCTCGGTTGCGATGCTGCGCTTCAACCATCTGCAGCCGCCCTTCGACAATCTGAAGGTTCGCCAGGCCGTTCAGATGGCCGTCAATCAGAGCGACTATCTGCAGGCCATCGTCGGCAACAAGGAATACTACAGGGAGTGCAAATCGCACTTCCCCTGCGGCACGCCTTTGTCGAGCGATACCGGCGCTGCGGCCCAAGCGGGCAATTTCGACCGCGCACGCGCCATGCTGCGCGACAGCGGCTACAAGGGCGAGAAAGTCGTGATTATCTCGCCGACCGACATCCCGACCAACCATGTCCAGAGCCTCGTCACCGAAGATCTTCTGAAGCGGCTCGGCATGAACGTGGAATTGGTCGCGACCGATTGGGGTTCGGTGCTGGCGCGCCGCAACAACCGCACCCCCGCCGATCAAGGTGGCTGGTCGATCTTCCATACCTGGTGGGTCGGCCCCGACCTGGTGAATCCGGCACTGCATGCGCCGCTGCGGGGCCACGGGGCAGCCGCCTGGGCCGGCTGGCCGACCGATCCGACCGGCGAAGCGCTGCGCGACCGTTGGCTTGCGGCGTCCGCCCAAGCCGACCAAGTCGCTTTGGCCCGTCAGATCCAGGCGAACGCCTTCGAACAGGTACCCTACGTTACGGTGGGCCAGTTCCAGCAACCCACTGCGTTCCGCCGGAACGTGACCGGCATCGTCATTTCGCCGGTACCGTTCTTCTGGAACGTCGACAAGCGCTAACCGCAATCTGATCGGCAACAAGGCGCGTGTTCGCCTATATCGTGCGTCGCATTCTGGCCACCATCCCCGTCATGGGGGTGGTGGCCCTTTTCGTTTTCTCGCTCCTCTATTTTTCGCCGGGCGATCCTGCCGCGATCATCGCAGGCGACATGTCGACTGCGGACGACATCGCGCGTATCCGGCGCTCGCTTGGCCTCGACCTTCCCTACCACGTGCGCTTCGGCACTTGGGTTTGGGCCATCCTTCAAGGCGATCTTGGAACCTCGATCTTCTCGAACCTTCCCGTTGCGACCCTGATCGGCCAGCGGCTTGAAGCGACAATCTCGCTGTCGATCGTTACCCTGCTTTTTGCCGTCAGCGTCGCGATCCCGATGGGCGTCCTGGCTGCCTGGAAGGCAGGCGGTTGGATCGACCGTGTCGTCATGCTGTTTGCCGTGCTCGGCTTCTCCGTCCCCGTTTTCGTGATCGGCTACGTTCTGATCTTCACCTTCGCGATCGAACTCGACTGGTTGCCGGTGCAAGGCTTCACCTCGATCCGCGAAGGTCTTGGACCGTTCCTGCGCAACATCATTTTGCCGACTATCGCCCTCGGCACCATCTACATCGCGTTGATCGCACGCATGACGCGCGCCGCCATGCTCGACGTGATGGCGCAGGACTATATCCGCACAGCCAACGCCAAGGGCCTGCGCACCGACCGCGTGCTGCTGGGCCATGCGCTGCGCAACGCGGCCGTCCCCATCGTGACCGTGGTCGGCATCGGCGTGGCCCTGCTGATCGGCGGTGTGGTCGTGACGGAGAGCGTCTTCGCGATCCCGGGCCTCGGCCGGATGACGGTGGACGCCATTCTGCGGCGCGACTATCCGGTCATCCAAGGCGTGATCCTGATGTTCTCGTTTGTCTACGTCATCATCAATCTGCTGGTCGATCTGAGCTACACGCTCTTCGATCCGCGCATCCGGTATTGAGGGTGCTTCCATGACCCTCACGCTCGTCGCCCCCGCAACGTCCGATCAGGCCACCGGCAAGCGCCGTCCCTGGTGGCGGCGCCATCTGTCGATCGTGATCGGCGGCCTGTTGCTGGCGCTGATGGTCGCGGTCGCCTTGGCGGCACCATTCCTCGGCACCGTCGATCCGGCAGCCTTGTCGCCGATCCGCCGCCTGCGCATGCCGTCCGAACAGTATTGGTTTGGCACCGATGCATTGGGCCGCGACGTTTACAGCCGTGTCGTCTACGGCGCGCGCGCCTCGCTGTTCGTCGGTTTTGCCGTCGCGTTTGTGGCCGTTCTGGCCGGGCTTCTGTTCGGCCTGCTTGCCGGCTTCAACCGCTGGATCGACGCTATCCTGATGCGGATCATGGACGGGCTCATGTCGATCCCGTCGGTGCTGCTCGCGATCGCGTTGATGGCGCTCACGCGCGCGAGCCTCGAAAACGTGATCGCGGCGATCGCTATCGCGGAAATTCCGCGCGTCACGCGGCTTGTGCGCAGCATCGTCTTGGGCTTGCGCGAACAGCCCTTTGTCGAAGCGGCGATCGCGGTCGGTACATCGACGCCGCTGATCCTCTGGCGTCATATTCTGCCCAATACATTCGCCCCCTTGATCGTGCAGGCGACCTACATTGCGGCGTCCGCGATCATCACCGAGGCGATTTTGTCCTTCATTGGCGCCGGGCTCCCGCCATCGATCCCGACTTGGGGCAACATCATTGCCGAGGGGCGCGCCATCTTCCAAGTGCGCCCGCATCTGATCCTCATTCCGGCGGGATTCCTGTCGGTCACGGTGCTGGCGATCAATCTGCTCGGCGACGGCATGCGCGATGCGCTTGATCCGCGCCTTGCGCGGCAATTGTAGGCGCGCACGCATGGCCGACGCCCAACCCCTGCTCGAGATCGAAAATCTCCGCACGCATTTCTACACCGCCGACGGCGTGGTGCGCGCGGTCGACGGCGTGTCCTACTGCGTGCATGCGGGCGAAACGCTTGCGGTCGTCGGCGAAAGCGGCTGCGGCAAGTCGGTCACGGCCATGTCGATCCTGCGTCTGCTCCCCTCGCCGCCTGCGCGCATCGTCTCGGGCGCCATCCGCTTCGAGGGGCGCGATCTGCTGGCCTGCAGCGAAGCCGAGATGCGCCGCATTCGCGGCAACGACATCTCGATGATCTTCCAGGAGCCGATGACGAGCCTCAATCCCGTGCTTACCGTCGGCCGACAAATCGCCGAAACGCTGGAACTCCACCAAGGGCTCGACCGTGCCGCCGCACGCCAACGCGCGATCGAGATGCTCGATCTCGTGCGCATGCCCGAGCCCGCACGGCGCGCCGCCGCCTATCCGCACCAGCTTTCCGGCGGCATGCGCCAACGCGTGATGATCGCGATGGCGCTTGCGTGCGATCCCAAGCTGCTGATCGCCGACGAGCCGACCACGGCCCTCGACGTCACGATCCAAGCTCAGATCCTCGAGTTGATGCTCGATCTCAAACGCAAGATCGGGGCGGCCGTGATTCTCATCACGCACGATTTGGGCGTCGTCGCCGAAACGGCCCAGCGCGTCGTGGTCATGTATGCGGGCCGCAAAGTCGAAGAAGCCCCCGTCGAGATGCTGTTCGCGCGCCCGCGCCATCCCTATACGCGCGGGCTGATGGGCTCGATCCCGCATTTGGGCGCTGCATCGCAGGCCGACGGGCCGCGCCAACGCCTCGCGGAGATCCCCGGTATTGTGCCGCGCCTGACCGAAGCGATCCCCGGCTGCGCCTTCGCCGAACGCTGCAGCTTTGCCCAAGAGCGCTGCCGCCGCGAAGCCCCGCCGCTCGAAGAGCACGCGCCCGGACATTTCTCGGCCTGCTGGTTCGCCGATCGCGTTGCGGAGGCGGCAGCATGACCGCTCCTTTGCTCGAGATCGTCGATCTCAAAAAGCATTACGAGATCCGCAAAGGCCTGTTGGGCCGCGTGTCGGCCAAGGTCTACGCCGTCGACGGCGTTTCGTTCCATGTCGATGCGGGGGAAACGCTTGGATTGGTGGGGGAAAGCGGCTGCGGCAAATCGACCGTCGGCAAATCGATCCTGAAGCTTGTCGAGCCGACGGCGGGCACGATCCGCCTTGCCGGTACTGCCATCGAAAGTCTGAGCCGCAGTGCGATGCGGCCGCATCGCCGCGACATGCAGGTCGTCTTCCAGGATCCCTATTCCTCCTTGAGCCCGCGCCTGACGGCAGGCGACATCGTCGCCGAACCGCTGACCAATTTCGGATTGGCGACGGGCAAGGCTGCACGCGAACGCACTGCATGGCTCTTCGAGAAGGTGGGGCTGCGCGCCGACCAAATGGCCCGCTATCCGCACGAATTCTCCGGCGGCCAACGCCAGCGTCTTGGGATCGCGCGCGCGCTCGCCGTGCAGCCCAAACTGATCGTGGCGGACGAGCCGGTCTCTGCCCTCGACGTTTCGGTGCAGGCGCAAGTCGTCAATCTGCTGATGGATCTACAGGCCGAATTCGGCCTCTCCTATCTGTTCGTCGCGCACGACCTCGCGGTCGTCGAACATATCAGCCACCGCGTGGCGGTGATGTATCTGGGCAAGATCGTCGAGATCGCCGACCGGCGGACGATCTTCACGCGACCGCTGCATCCCTACACCGAAGCACTGCTGTCGGCCGCCCCGACCCCCGATCCGCGCGCGCGAAAAACGCGGATCGTGCTTTCAGGCGACGTACCTTCGCCGATCAATCCGCCCTCGGGCTGCCGCTTCCATACGCGCTGCCCCGTCGCCGAAGCGCGTTGCCGCACGATCGAGCCGCCGATCCTCGAAATAGCGCCGGGCCATCAAGTGGCGTGCCATCTTCACACGCCCGCATCGAGTTAACGCTTCAGGAAAGCCTCGAACCATGCGGCATGGCCGATGAGTTCGCCGTCTTCGTTGTGCGGCCCGATCAACTGGATGGCGAGCGGCAACCCGTCGTCGCTTTTGCCGGCCGGCAGTGCGATCGCCGGGTTCCCCAGCAGCGTCCACATGCGGTTGAAGACGGGATCGCCCGTCCGCTCGATGCCGCGTGGGGCGGGCCCTGGGGCGGCCGGCGCCAGGATCACGTCGACGTCGCGCCAGAGCTGCGCCAGCCGATGGCGGCATTTGGTGGCAAGGGCTTTGGCGGCCGTCTCCTCGCGAATGCCGACCCGGTCGCCCGTCTCCAGCATGTCGCGCAATGCTTCCGAAAGTTCGCCCGGATGTTCGGCCCGCTCGCGCGCAAGCGCCACGGACGCCTCGCGCGACATGATGGCGAGCTGCGCGTCGTTGAGATCCGCCCAGTAATCCTCGCCCTCGAAATCGCGCACGGAGACGCCCGCCCCTTCGAGGCGCGCCACCAGCAGCTCGAACAAGCGGCGCGTGGAACCGTCGGCCGACTCCCAAAAGGGGGTATAGCAAACGGCAACGCGTGGGGCCGGCCGGCCGGCATCGCCCAAGCCGGCGATGGGGCGGGCCGCCACGAGTGCGCGGCGCACGAGATCGAGATCGGCGACGGCGCGGCAGAACACGCCGAGCGTGTCGAGCGACGGCGACAAAGGCTTGATACCCGCCATGTCGATCCAGCCATAGGTACCCTTGTAGCCGACCACGCCGCAGAACGCGGCAGGCCGGATCACGGAACCCGCCGTCTGCGTTCCCAAGGCGAGCGGCACCTGGAAATCGGCGACGGCCGCCGCCGAGCCCGACGAGGAGCCGCCCGGCGTATAGCCGTGTCGTGCCGGATTGTGGGTCGGTCCCGGCGTGAAATAGGCGAACTCCGTGGTCACCGTCTTGCCCATTGGAATGGCGCCGGCCGCGATCAGCCGGCGCACGCACAACGCGTCGTTTTTGGGCCGATGGTTGCGGTAGATGGGCGAACCGTAGCCCGTCGGCATCGAGGCGGTATCGATCAGATCTTTGATCCCGATCGGGATGCCGTGCAACGGCTGCGTCCGCGCGACCCGGTCGAGGGCCGCCGCCCGGCCGCGCGCATCGCGCTTTTCGACATGGCGCCACGCGCGAACCTCGGGCTCGCGCGCGGCAATGCGCGCAAGACAGGCGGCAACCAGCGTCGAAGAATCAAGTTTGCCCGAATCGCACGCATTGCGCATTTCGAGGGCCCCGAGCATTTCGGGGTGCGTCGTCAAATGGGGTTTTGTCATCTGGCTTGCATCATAGCAAGCCAGGACCCCGGCTCAAGCGGTACCGGCGGATGCCGTGTTCAGGCGTCGGCCGTTTCGTCGAGCGCGTAGCCGGCCGAACGGACGGTGCGGATCAGATCGATTTCGCCCTCGCCGTTGATCGCCTTGCGCAAGCGGCGGATATGCACGTCGACCGTTCGAGGTTCCACGTAGATGTCGCGCCCCCAAACCGCATCGAGCAGCTGCTCGCGGCTGTAGACGCGACCCGGCCGCTCGAGCAGGAAGCGCAGCAGGCGAAACTCGGTCGGTCCCAGATGCACCGAGCGCCCCCCGCGGATCACGCGATGCGACGCGAGGTCCATGCTGAGATCGCCGTAGGTCAGCATGTCGTGCGCCGACGAGGGCTTGGCGCGGCGCAGCACCGCGCGCACGCGCGCAATGAGTTCCGACGGGCTGAAGGGCTTGGCGACATAGTCGTCCGCACCGACCTCGAGGCCGCGAACCCGGTCGCTCTCCTCGCCGCGCGCGGTCAGCATGATGATCGGCAAATCGCGCGTGTCGGCCTTGCGCCGCAGCTGGCGGCAAACCTCGAGCCCCGAAATATGCGGCAGCATCCAGTCGAGGATCATCAGATCCGGGCGCCCCTCGGCCACGGCCACCAATGCCGCTTCGCCGTCGCCGGCCGTGGTGACGCGAAACCCTTCCTTGTCGAAATTGTAGCGCAGAAGTTCGATCAGCGCAGGCTCGTCCTCGACGATGAGAAGATGTGGTTTCACGTGCGGTTGCTCCGTCACTCGGCCGGTTTGGAGGCGCCGACGACGGCGAAATTGCCGCCATCGCCCTTGGGACGCTCGGCGCGCAACGGCACGCCGGTGACCAGAAAGTGGATTGTCTCGGCGATGTTCGTCGTGTGGTCGCCGATGCGCTCGATGTTCTTGGCGATGAACAGCAGATGCGTCGATCCGGTGATATTGCGCGGATCTTCCATCATGTAGGTCAACAGTTCGCGGAACAGCGAGCCGTACATCTCGTCGAGCTCTTCGTCGCGATTCCAGACGGCAACGGCCTTGGCGACGTCGCGCGCCGCAAACGCGTCGAGCACGTCCTTCAGCATTTCGCGAACCATGGCCCCCATCCGCGGGATCGCATGGACCGGGCGCAAGGGAGCGACCTGGTTGAGGGCGATCGCGCGTTTGGCGACGTTCTTGGCGTAGTCCGCGGCACGTTCGAGGTCGGCCGCAATGCGCAGTGCGCCGAGCGCAAAGCGCAGATCCGTCGCAACCGGCTGGCGCAGCGCCATCACGCGCAGCACCTGGTCGTCGATGTCGCGCTCGAGTTCGTCCACGCGTGCGTCGGCCGAGATTACGCTCGTCGCAAGATCACCGTCGCGTTGCGCAACCGCCTGTATCGAGGTCGCAATCTGCGCTTCGACGAGGCCGCCCATGCGGGCCAGGAGGTTGGAGAGACGCTTCAGCTCCTCGTCGAAAGATTTGACGATATGTTCGTTTGGCATCGAGAACTCCTCAGCCGTAGCGGCCAGTGATATAGCCTTGCGTGCGCTCGTCGCGCGGATTGGTGAAGATGTTGGCCGTGTCGTCTTCCTCGACCAGAATGCCGAGATGGAAGAAGGCCGTGCGCTGCGAGACGCGCGCGGCCTGCTGCATGTTGTGCGTGACGATAACGATCGTGTATTTCGCCTTGAGCTCGTCGATGAGTTCTTCGACATGCGCCGTCGCGATCGGGTCGAGTGCGGAGCACGGCTCGTCCATCAGGATCACTTCCGGCGAGACGGCGATTGCGCGCGCGATGCACAGGCGTTGCTGCTGACCGCCCGACAGACCGGTGCCGGAGTCGAGCAGGCGATCCTTGACTTCATTCCAGAGGCCCGCCCCGCGTAACGACTTCTCGACGATATCGTCGAACTCTTGCTTGGTCGTCGCAAGCCCGTGGATCTTCGGGCCGTAGACGATGTTCTCGTAGATCGATTTCGGGAACGGATTGGCCTTCTGGAACACCATCCCGACCCGGGCGCGCAGCTGAACGACGTCGATCGACTTGTCGTAGATGTCCTGCTTGTCGAGCTTGAGATCGCCCGACACCTTGCAGGCGTCGATCGTATCGTTCATGCGGTTCAAGCAGCGCAGAAAAGTCGATTTGCCGCAACCCGACGGCCCGATGAACGCAGTCACCTGGTTTTCGCGGATGTCGATGTCCACCGTTTTCAGCGCATGCTTGGCGCCGTAATGGACGTTGACGCCGCGCCCGGACATCTTGATCTTGAACTTGGGCGCCTCGGTCGATGTCGTGCCGACCGCTTGTGTTTCGGTCATTGTGCGAGCCATTTCCATTGAGTTCACCACCGGCGTTCGAATTTAGTGCGCAGCCAAATGGCCAACGCATTCATGATTAGCAAGAAGCCGAGAAGGATCATGATCGCGGCCGACGTGCGGGCGATGAAGCCGCGCTCGGGCAGGTTCGACCACATATAGATCTGCACCGGAAGGGCCGTCGCCGGATCGAGCGGGCCGCCCGGATAGTCGACCACAAAGGCTACCATGCCGATCATCAGCAGCGGTGCCGTTTCGCCCAGCGCATGCGCCAGCGCCAGGATCGTCCCGGTCAAGATGCCCGGCATTGCCAGTGGCAACACGTGGTGGAAGATCGCCTGCATCTTCGAAGCACCCAACCCCAAAGCTGCGTCGCGGATCGAGGGCGGTACGGCCTTGAGCGCCGCGCGCGTCGCGATGATGATGGTCGGAAGGCTCATCAAGGTCAGAACGAGGCCGCCGACGATGGGTGCCGAACGCGGCAGACCGAAGAAATTGATGAAGACGGCGAGTCCGAGGATGCCGAACACGATCGACGGCACGGCCGCCAAGTTGTTGATGTTGACTTCGACGAGGTCGGTAAATCGGTTCTTCGGCGCGAATTCCTCGAGATAGATCGCGGCCGCGACGCCGATCGGCAGTGCCAGCAGAACCGTGATCACCAGCATCATGAACGAGCCGAGGGCGGCCACGCCGACGCCTGCCATCTCTGGATTGGCCGAAGCCCCGCGCGCGAAAATCGTCGTATTGAAATGAGATTTGAGGCGTCCGTCAGCCTGCAGCTTTTCGATCCACGCGATTTGCTGGTTCGAGATGCGCCGACGATCTTCCGGCGTATCGGGGCTGATCGACCCTTTCAAAAACGAATCGACGTCGCCGTCCGCAATCAGCCAAATCGAGCGCGTCTGGCCGATCGCCGTGCGATCCTTGATCACGGTCTCGCGCGCCTGCAGATCCGCCCCCGAGGAGAGCAGCCGATGGGCAGCCGTACGCGCACTGCGGTCGTTGCCGACATTGCCGAGTTGGTCGCGCAGCGCCTGGCGCACCATCGCGGCATAGTCGGCCTTCATCAGGTCGTCGTAATTGCCGGTTCCCGTCGGATCGATCTCGGCCTTGTCGAAGGTCACATCGAGGCGGATCTCGGCTTGAAGGAACGCAGGCGCCCCCTCCGAAACGATCGTGTACAGCAGCGTGACCAAGAAAGCCAAGCCGATGAAGATTGCGCCAAGCCCGTAGGCGCGAAAGCGCCATTCTGCGTCGTGGCGCTTTTTAAGGCGCTGCGCATACTCGGACGAGTTTAAAGGGCCGGCGGGCGGCGTGTCGGCGGTCGCGTCAGTCATATTTTTCCCGATACTTGCGGACGATGGCGAGCGCCATCACGTTGAGACCCAGCGTGATGACGAACAAGGTGAGCCCGAGCGCGAATGCGACCAAAGTCTGGGGCGAGTTAAATTCGAGGTCGCCGGTAAGCTGGGCGACGATCTTGACGGTCATGGTCGTGACCGAGTCGAAAGGATTGGCGGTGAGTTTCGCGGCAATGCCGGCCGCCATCACGACGATCATGGTCTCGCCGAGGGCGCGCGACACGGCCAGCAAGCACGCGCCGACAATCCCCGGCAGAGCCGCCGGCAGAATGACCTGACGGATGGTTTCCGACTGCGTGGCGCCAAGCCCGTAGGACGCGTCGCGCAGCGACTGGGGAACGGCATTGATGATGTCGTCGGACAGCGACGACACGAACGGAATGATCATGATGCCCATCGTTGACCCGGCGCACAAAACCGAGGTCGACGAAATGTCGAGGCCGAAAATCGCGCCGACGTCGCGCAAGGCAGGGCCGATCGTAATCAGGGCGAAGAAGCCGTAGACGACGGTCGGAATGCCGGCCAGCACTTCAAGCAGCGGCTTGGCCGTTTTGCGGAATTTCGAGCCGGCATATTCCGACATGTAGACGGCCGAGAGCAGCCCGATCGGAACCGCAACCAACATGGCCACGAACGAGATGAACAGCGTGCCCCACAGCAGCGGAATGAGGCCGAACTGGCCGGTCTGGTCGGCGCGCGCGGCACCGGCAAACCGCGGGTCCCAGACCAGCCCCAAGAAGAAGTCGAGCGGCGAGACCTCGGCGAAGAAATGCAGAGATTCGACCAGCATCGACATCACAATGCCGATGGTCGTGAGGATCGCGATGCTCGAGCACACGATCATCAGGATCTTAACGACGGATTCGACCGTGTTGCGGGCGCGGAACTCGGCGGTGATCCGACCGCGCGCCAGAAAAAAGCCGCCCAAGGCGACCAGCATGCACACGCCGACCATCAGCCAATTCGCGGTCGCGTGCAACTCGCGCATCAGCGCTGCGGCCTCCGTTAGGTAAGGTCGCGACTGCGAAGGCGGAATGTTGCGATAGGCGAGGTTTTCGATTGTCGTCAGAACAAGGCTAAGTTGGTCGGCCTGAAGGGCCTGAATTTCAGCCGGCAGCCTTGCCCGCACGAGCGCCTGAATGACAGTCGGCTCGACGGCCGTCCATACAAAAAGCACCATAAAGGCCGGCAGGGCGATGGCAAGCGCCATGAAGGCGCCGTAATAGCCGACCCGCGAATGCAGGGTCCTGGCTTGCCCGCCTGCTGCGGCCATTGCGCGGCTGCGGCCGACCTGCATGCCCAGGACCGCAAGAACCAAAACCGCGAGGAAAACGAGCGAGATATCCATAGCCCACTTTGTACGTCAGGGAGAAAACTGGAAGGAGAAGTCAGGAAGACCGTCCCGCGCGAGGTTTAGCCCGCGCGGGACGACCCGCTTAGCTACGCGTTCAGGAACCGAGCGTCGAACCTTGGCCGAAGGTTTCGCGCCACTTGGCGCGCTCGGCATTGGGGCCCGGGATCAGACCCTTGTCGGTGACCATACCGTCCGGCCCGATCATGCGTTCGGTCAGGAAGAACTCCACGTATTCCTTGAGGCCGGGGATCACGCCGATATGCTGCTTCTTCACGTAGAAGAAAAGTGGGCGCGAAACGGGGTACGTGCCGTTTGCGATCGCTTCGACGGTCGGAACGATGCCGTTGACCGTGGCGACGCGGATCTTGTCCTTGTTCTGGTCGTAGAAGGACAGGCCGAACACGCCGATGGCGGTACGGTTGCGCTCGATGCGGGCGAGCGTTTCCGTGTAGTCGCCGTCGATGTCGTTCGAACGGCCGTCCTTGCGCACGCGGATGCACGCGGCGGTACGTTCGGCGGCAACGGTGATCGCCTGGATTTCCGGGAAGTCGCGGCAGCCGGTTGCCATCACGCGCTCTTCGAACACTTCGCGCGTGCCGTGCTTCTCGCCCGGGATGAACGCGGCGATTTCGACGTTCGGCAGTGCCGGATCGATCTGGTTCCAACGCGTATAGGGGTTGGCGACCAGCTGGCCGTTCTGCGGCACGCGCTCGGCAATGCCGAGATAGAGTTGGCGCGTCGTGAAGGCAATCTGCGCACCGCTGATGTGGCTTGCGAACACGATGCCGTCGTAGCCAAAACGCACTTCTTGGATGTCGTTGACGCCGTTGGCCTTGCACGTGTCGAGTTCGGCCTTCGTGATCGGGCGCGACGCGTTGGCGATGTCGATGAACTGCGCGCCAATGCCGCGGCAGAATTCGCGGAAGCCGCCGCCGGTGCCGCCCGAGGCCACGATCGGCGTCTTAAACTGGCGCATCGTGCGGCCGAACTGTTCGGCGACGACGTTCGAGAACGGCAGCACCGTCGAAGAGCCGGCGATTTGGACCTGGTCGCGCGCCTGCTGCGCCTGCGCCGTGGGCATACCAACGGCGACAATAGCGGCAGCCATTGCGACGCCAGCAAGAATGTTGATTTTGCGGTTCAAGAGAACCTCCTTATTGATGGTTGTCGGGATATCCCCCGCGGCGCACCTTAGGCACCGGTGCGGACGAAAATATTGAGGTTTGATTGCAGTATTATGACAGCCCCTTAAGAACCATAACCCTCTGACAAACAACGAAATAAAAAACGGAGCTGGTTTTCCAGCCCCGTTTGCCTTGGCGCCGTTCGGGCCAAAATGCGCCCGACTCCGCCTCTTACATCTCGGCGTACTTGCCGTCTTTCCAGATGTAGAAGACGTAGTTCGGCTTGGTGAGGTCGCCCTTGTTGTCGTAGGTGAGGTTGCCGATCACGGTCTGGAACGACTTGCCGTGCATCTGGGCCACCAACGCATCGACGCCCAAGCCGTTCGCACGCTTGGCCGCCTCGGCGAACACCTGCACGCCGGCGTACGAGAGCAGCGTGTAGCCTTCGGGATCGTAGCCTTGCGCCACGAACTTCTGCACGACCTGGGCAGCCCCCGGCGATTTGCGCGGATCGCTGTCGAAGGTCATGATCACGCCGTCCGAAGCACGACCGGCGATCGAGGCGAATTCCGTCGAGACGATGCCGTCGCCCGACACGAGCTGTGCGCCCAAGCCCTGGTCGCGCGCCTGGCGAACCAGCAAGGCCGCTTCCGTATGCAAACCGCCGAAATAGATGGCTTCGACCGACTGGCTCTTCATACGCGTGATGAGCGCCGTGAAGTCCTTGTCGCCGGTCGCAATGCCGTCGTAGATGCGCTCGGTGAGGCCGGCCGCATTCATTGCCTTCTTGGTTTCGTCCGCCAGTCCCTGGCCGTAGGTGGTCTTGTCGTGAATCACGGCGACGGACTTGCCTTTGAACTTATCGGCAAGCCACGCGCCGGCGATAGCCCCTTGCTGGTCGTCGCGACCGCAGGTGCGGAACACGTTTTTGAAGCGCGGGCCGCGGTCGGTCAGGCGCGGGTTGGTCGAGGCCGGCGTGATCTGCAACACACCTTCTTCGGCGTAAACTTCCGACGCCGGGATCGAGCAGGACGAGTTGAAGTGGCCGAGCACGAACGGCACCTTGCGGCCGGCAAGGCGGTTGGCAGCCGCACGCGCTTGGTTGGGATCCGAGGCGTCGTCTTCGATCGCCAAAGCAAGCGGCCGGCCGAGCACGCCGCCCGCCGCCGTGATGTCGGCGACGGCCATGGCAGCCCCGCGGCGCAGCTGTTCGCCGAACGCCGCGTTGGGGCCTGTAATCGGCCCGGCAACGCCGATCGTGAGCGGACCCGACTGAGCGCGCAGGATCGTCGGTGCGGCGAGCGTCAGCGCGGCAGCGCCCATGCCGGTTTTCAGTAGGTCTCTACGCTTGATGGTCATGGTGTTCTCCCCACCTGTTGAAAAATCCCTGGAAACAGTCAGTGTCCGCGCCGGTCCGGGATCCCGGCGTCGGAAGTGCCGGCGGCCGCAGGGCGGTCGCGCCAGCCGAAAAGCCCGTCAGGTTCGTAGAGCCACGGATATTGGCGGGTCATCGCGCGCGCGCGCGTGAGTCCGAAGGCAACGAGCGCCAACGCCAGAACTACAACCGCATCGAACGCAAACGGCAACGGTGCGGCAAGCGTACCGCCGAACAGCGCATAGGCCAAGAAGCGGTTCGCAAACGCCATCAAAAGCGCATAAGGCACCGCATGCCAAGCCGGGCGCCAAGTCTGGGCGAGCGCTTGGCCCATCAGAAAGCCCGCACCGCCGAACAGCACGAGCGTGAGCGCGAGAAATTCGCCGATGCTGGCACCCAACAACGCTTCCATTGCCGCCCGTTCCTCTCGCCTTGCCCCGCGTCTAGCCTTTGCCGCCGGCCAAATAGGCCTGCTGGATATCGGGATTGGCCAGCAGCTCCGGCCCCGTCCCGCTCAACCGGATCGCACCGTTCACGAGCACGTAGCCGCGATGGGCCAGACGCAAAGCGTGATAGGCATTCTGTTCGACCAGCAGCACCGTCACCGCCTCGGAGCGGTTGATTTCACGGATCGTCGCAAAAATCTGCGCCACCAGCAATGGCGCTAGTCCCAAAGAGGGTTCGTCAAGCAGCAGCAGCCGCGGCCGGCTCATGAGCGCGCGCCCGATCGCCAGCATCTGCTGCTCGCCACCCGACATGGTGCCGGCACGCTGGCTGCTGCGCTCGGCAAGCCGCGGAAACAGCCGAAACACGCGCGCGATGTCCGCCTCGAAATTCGCAGGCGCGCCGGCATAGGCCCCGAGTTGCAGATTTTCGAGCACGCTCATGCGGGGAAAGATACGGCGCCCTTCCGGCGACTGGGCGATGCCGAGGCGCACCATCTGGTGCAGCGGCGTTTGCGTGATGTCGTTGCCGTCGTAGACGATCTGGCCTTCGCTTGCGCGCGGATCGCCGCAGATCGTCATCAGCAGCGTCGACTTGCCGGCCCCGTTGGCGCCGATGAGCGCCACGATCTCACCCTCGTGCACGTCGAGCGACACGCCGCGCAGCGCTTCGACCGGGCCGTAATGCGTCTTGACGTTTTTCACGCTGAGCAGCGGCGGCTTGCTCATGGTGTGGCGGCCGCTTCTTCGTCCGTGCCGAGATAGGCGCGGATCACGTCCGGGTTGGCACGGATTTCGTCGGGCCGGCCCTGGGCGATTTTGCGCCCATGGTCGAGCACGATGATCTGATCGGAAATTTCCATGACGACGCTCATGTCGTGCTCGATGAGCAGAACTGCGATCTTCTCGTCGTCGCGAATACTGCGCACGAGGGCCGCAAGCTCGGACGACTCAGCCGGGTTGAGGCCGGCGGCCGGCTCGTCGAGACAAAGAATGCGCGGCCCCGTGCACATTGCACGCGCAATCTCTAAGCGGCGCTGGGCGCCGTAGGGAAGGCTGCCCGCTTCGTCGTCGGCGACGTGCACGAGATTGCAGCGCGCGAGCCAGCCGCGTGCGCGTTCGATGGCCGCCTCTTCGGCAAGTCGAAAGCTTTTGGCGCCGACGAGCCCGGCAAGCGAGAACAGCGAGGCGCGCTGCAGGGTCTTGTGCTGGGCCACGAGCAGATTCTCGAGCACGGTCATCTTCGGAAACAGGCGGATATTCTGGAACGTGCGCGCAATGCCGGCATCGCGCGCGATGCGGAAGCCTTCCATGCGCTCAAGCAGCCATTCTTGGCCGTCGGCGGCCACGCACATGCGCCCGACGTCGGGCTTGTAGAAGCCGGTCAGGCAGTTGAAGACCGTCGTCTTGCCGGCACCGTTTGGGCCGATGATGGCGGTGATGCGCCGGTCTTCGGCGGCAAAGCTCACATCGTCGATGGCGACCAGGCCGCCGAATCGAATTGTCAGATGCTCGACCGTCAGCAGGCTCACGCGCGTGCCCCCAGCCTGGCACTCGGCGAGCGGTGCGAGACCAGCCCTTGCGGGCGCCATAGCATGATCAGCACCATCGCCATGCCGAAAAGCACCATGCGGTACTGGGAAAAATCGCGAAGGAACTCAGGCACGAGAATCAGGAAGGCAGCGGCGATGACCACGCCGATCTGGCTGCCCATGCCGCCCAATACGACGATGGCGAGGATCACCGCACTTTCGATGAAGGAAAAACTCTCCGGGCTGATGAAGCCCTGGCGGGTGGCGAAGAAAGCACCCGCGAAACCGCCGAACATGGCGCCCAGCGCGAAAGCCGAGAGTTTGATCATCGTCGGATTGATGCCAAGTGCCCGGCACGCGATCTCGTCTTCGCGCAACGCTTCCCAGGCCCGGCCGAGCGGCAGGCGGCGCATGCGCAAGGTGAAAAGATTGGTGAGCATCGCCAGGATCAGGATCAGATAGTAGAGAAAGACGATGCGGTGCATCGGGCTGAACTCGAGCCCAAAAAGCTGGTGGAACGTCGTCTGCCCGTCTTCGGCCGTCCGCGCAAAAGGAAAGCCGAAAAAATCGGGCCGCGGGATCGACGAAATGCCGTTGGGTCCGCCCGAGAAGTCTTTCCAATTGAGCAGAATGATGCGGATCATCTCGCCGAACCCCAGCGTGACGATGGCAAGATAGTCGCCGCGCAGCCGCAAGACCGGAAAGCCCAGCATCACGCCGAAGGCCGCCGCCAAGAGCCCCGCCACCGGCAGGCACAGCCAGAACGACCAGCCGAAATTGATCGACAGCAGCGCGTAGCTGTAAGCGCCGACGGCGTAGAACGCGACATAGCCGAGATCGAGAAGACCCGCGAGCCCGACCACGATGTTGAGGCCCCAGCCGAGCATGATGTAGATCAGCACCGTAATCGCAATTTCGACCACGTAGCGGTCGGCGAAGGGGACCAGCGGCAGCAACAACGCCCCGACCAGCATCGCACCGCCCGCAAAGCGCGACAGCCCGCCGGGCAGGTTCGATAGGGCAGCACCGACCGATTTGAAATCGGGCAACAGGCGACGCTTTGTGCCCGAAAACGCGATCGCCAGACGGCCGAGGAACACAGCCGACACGCCCCACGCGACCCAGTCGAAGCGCGTGTCGATCGTGAGGCCACGCAACCCGTCGACCAGCCGGAACCCGACAAGCGGGATCGCCAGAAGAAGGGCGACCAGGGCCGCGGACGCCGCTTCGCGAAATGCCTCGGCGGGTTTGACCTGGGCCACCGGCTAGACCTTTTCGATGTCGGGCCGCCCGAGCAGGCCCGTGGGACGGAAGATCAGCACGACGACGAGGATGCCGAACACGGCGACGTCTTTGTAGGCGATCGGGAAATAGGCGGACCAAAAAGCCTCGATGAGCCCGATCAGCAGGCCGCCCAGCATCGCCCCCGGCAGCGACCCGATGCCGCCGAGCACGGCGGCCGTAAACGCCTTGAGGCCGGCAAGGAAGCCGATGAAAAAATCGACGGCCCCGTAATAGAGCGTGAAGATGAGCCCCGCGATCGCGGCCAGGGCCGCCCCCATCACGAAGGTGAGCGAGATCGTGCGGTCGACATCGACCCCAAGCAGGGCTGCCATTTTGCGATCCTGCTCGCAGGCACGCTGGGCGCGACCGAGCGACGTGCGCTGGATCAGATAGGTAAAGCCCGCCATCAGCGCCACGGTCGCGACGATGATGCCGATCTGCAGATAGGTGATCTGGACGACGAAGTTGCCTTCTTGCGCCAGCACGAACCCGCCGCGCACCACGGGCTGGATCGGCTTCATCTTCGCGCCCTGCAGCATGTGCACGTAGTTCTGCAGGAAGATCGACACGCCGATCGCCGAAATGAGCGGTGCAAGGCGAAACGAACCGCGCAACGGCCGGTAGGCGATGCGTTCGATGGCCCAGCCATAGACCGAGGTGAAGATCAGCGCTACCGCCAACACGATGATGATCGCGAGGATCGGACTCGCGAATCCGAAGGGGCCGAGGATCGTGAAGGCGATGATCGAAATGAACGCGCCGATCATATAGACCTCGCCGTGGGCGAAGTTGATCATGCCGATGATGCCGTAGACCATCGTGTAGCCGATCGCGATCAGCCCGTAGATGGCGCCGAGCGTCAGGCCGTTGATCAGCTGCTGGACCAGATACTCCAAGGACCCGCCCTGCTTTCGCGCGCCGGCTTCGCGCCAGCATTGACGCCTTTTTGCGCGCGCCTTCGACCGTCGTCAATTGGTATCAAAATTAGACATGCAAGACGCAAAATCCGAACGAAACGGCACAGACAGGAATTTAGAGCAGAAACACTTGCATTGGCAATCGCGTCAACGATAATTGATCCATGGATATATCATCACTGCCGTCCGCCGCGTCCGCGTCGCTCGTACTGCCGACGCCTGCGATACTCGTCGTCGAGGATTCCGAAGCGACTGCTGCACTTTACGTTGAGTATTTGCGGAGTGCGAACTACCGCGTCCGAACCGCAAGCACGCTTGCCGCCGCCCAGAAACTGCTGGCGGTCGAAGTGTTCGGCGCCGTGGTGCTCGACCTCAATCTGCCCGACGGCAACGGGCTCGACATACTGCGCGACATCCGCCGGCAGGGGCTGCCGACCGAAACGATGGTCGTGACGGCCACCGGCACGCTGGCCGTGGCGGTCGAAGCGATGCGCGAGGGCGCTTTCGACTTCATCGTCAAACCCTTTGCCCGCGACCGCCTGCTCGTGACCGTGCGCAACGCGCTCGAGCGGCTGCGCTTGCGCGCCGTCGTCGATACGTACGAATCCGATTTTGCCAGAAATCGGTATTTCGGGCTTGTTGGCGCTTCGCTTGCGATGCAGCGCGTCTACCGGATCATCGACAGCGCGGCGCCGAGCCAGGCGCCGATCTACATCAGCGGCGAAAGCGGGACCGGCAAGCAGCTCTGCGCCGAGGCGATCCATCGCCGCTCGCCGCGCGCCGAGGGCCCGTTCGTGGCCGTGTCGTGTTCGGCGCAGCCGCGCGACGTGCTCGAGCGCGCGCTTTTCGGCGCCGAAGGTTCGGGTCCCGGCGCCCCGGGACAAGGCGCCATCGCCCAGGCCCATGGCGGCACCTTGCTGCTGCGCGAAGTCGGCGACATGGACCCCGCCGTGCAGGCGCGCTTGCTGCAGTTCCTGGCGACCGGCAGCCTCTCTTCCGGCGAAAGCCCGGACGTACGCATCGTCTGCAGTTCGACACGCGATCCGCGTGCCGATGCGCGGCTCGGGCGCATCCGCGAGGATCTGTTTTTCCGGCTCCATGTGATCCCGATCCAGATGCCGCCGGTGCGCGAACGCGAAGACGACGGCGTGCTTCTGGCCCACCACACGCTGCTGCGGTTCGCGCAGGAAGAAGGCAAAGCCTTTCGCGAGATCGCCGCCGACGCGGCCTACGCGATCCGCCGCTATGCGTGGCCGGGCAATGTTCGCGAGATCGAAAACGCGATGCGCTCGGTCGTGGTGCTGCATGCCGGCGAAACGGTTCGTTTGGACATGCTGCCCGCCCATGTGGCGCATGCGGGCCCGAGTGGCATCAGCGACGGCCTCGATGTCGGCACTTCGGCATCGGTGCCGCCGCAAGGTGCGTCCGACGCCAAACCCAGCATCCGCCCGCTGTGGATCGTCGAGCGCGAGATCATCGAAGCCGCGATCGCCGATTGCGACGGCAATATTCCGCGCGCCGCCGCGTTCTTGGAAATCAGCCCGTCGACGATCTACCGCAAAAAACAGGCCTGGGACGTGGTCGACCGCAAAGCGTAAGGCACAACCGCCTTCTCGCCGTCTCCCAGCCAAGCCTCTGATCCGATTGCAGAAAAACCTATGCAACGGAGCGATGGCCGCTATCCGCGCCGTTAACCTTGATTAATTTTTGGCACGGCCTTATTTTTGACGCGTTGGGATGCCCAATTGGGGTCCTGAAACAACCAAGATCAAGCCTCAAGGAGGGTGGTCTATGTCGTACGCAGCTACTTCGGCCGATTTGCCGGCCCTTTCGATCCCGCAGAATTCGCCGCGTGCCGAGCTCGGCCGCTACATGGCCGAGATCCAGCGCTTTCCGCTGCTCGAGCCCGAGGAAGAACGCGCCCTTGGCCGCGCCTGGCGCGACAACCAAGACGTCGCTGCCGCCCACCGTCTCGTCACCAGCCATCTGCGGCTTGTGGTCAAGATGGCGTGGAAGTATCGCGGCTACGGCCTGCCGCTCCCGGACCTGATTGCCGAGGGCAATATCGGCCTCATGCATGCGGTCAAACGCTTCGACCCCGAGCGGGGCGTGCGCCTGTCGACCTACGCCATGTGGTGGATCAAGGCGTCGATCCAGGAGTTCGTGCTGTCGTCGTGGTCGATGGTCACGATCGGCACGGCCGTGGCGCGCAAGAAGCTCCTGTTCAGCCTCACCTCGGTCAAGCGCAAGCTCGGCATCGACACCGACACGCGCCTGAGCCAGGCCGACATTTCCAAGATCGCGAAGGCGACGAGCCTCGGCGAAAACGACGTCGTCGAGATCGAAGTCGCCGCGCGCGGCGCCATCGTTCCGCTCGACGCGCCCGTGCAGACCGGCAAGGGCGACATGCTGCCGAGCGAAATCGCCGATCCGAATGCCGACGTCGAAGCCGACGTGCTGGCGAGCGACGAAAAACGCTGGCAGCGCGGCCTCGTGGACCAAGCGCTCGAAACGCTCGACGTACGCGAACGCGAGATCGTGCGCGCCCGCAACCTGCGCGAAGAGCCCGAAACGCTCGAAGACCTGTCCAAGCGCTTCGGCGTGAGCCGCGAACGCGTGCGCCAGCTCGAAGAGCGCGCGATCGCCAAGCTGCAAGCCCGTACACGCGAGCTTGCGCGCTCGGCCGAGACGGCCCCCCGCCTCGCTTACGCCTGAGGCCTCCACGACACCCAAGCCAGCCCGCCCATTTGCGGGTTCGGCTGGGCGTCTGGCGCGCGTCTTCTGCGCAACATAGACGCGACGCCCATGCGACATAGACGCGACGTTTTTGGCGCCCCTACGCGACACTTTTCTGAAGTTCGGCCGTTAAGCGGTTGATTTTCCGAATCTGGAGAATCGCCCTATGCGACAGTCGCGCAGAAAAATTCCGTGCGCCTGAGGCGGCCCTGCGGCTCCTTCGAAATCCTTATTTACAATGTCAAACAGCGCTGCCAGGGCGAAACCCCAGCTTGCATATAGTCTATCACAAAAATAGGAACAAAGGAAGAATTCAACTCGCACCAGGGCTCACAGCATCTCGAGCGGTGCTTTCCCCTTCGGCGGCGGAAAGGCTGCGTCGAGGGCAGCGAGGTCTTGCTCGTCTAGACGCAACCCCATCGCCGCGATGTTTTCGGCGAGATGCGTGGTACCCGTCGCTTTGGGGATTACGATCGTGGTCGGGTCGCGCGCGGCCCAAGCGAGCATGATCTGCGCTTGGCTTGCGTTGTGGCGGCGTGCCACGTCGGCAAGGGCCGATTTGCGCGGGATGCGCGCTTGGTCGAGCGGCGAATAAGCCATGATCGGCATTTTTCGCTTGGCGCACGCGGCGGCGAGACCGCCTTCGATGCCGCGCCGCGACAGATTGTAGAGAACTTGGTTCGTCGCACAGGCTTTGCCGCCCGCGATGCGGCCCAGCGCTTCGATCTCATCGATGTCGAAATTGCTCACACCCCAGCTGCGGATCTTTCCAGCGCGCTTCAATTGCTCGAAGCCCGCCACCGTTTCCTCGAGCGGATGGCGGCCCGGCCAATGCAGCAGGTAGAGATCGATACGGTCGGTGGCCAGCCGCTTCAGCGAGCGCTCGCACGCCGCAACCGTACCCGCACGACTTGCATTGTGCGGATAGACTTTGGAGACGATGAACACATCGTCGCGCCGCCCGGCCAGTGCTGCCGCGACGATCGTCTCGGCTTCGCCCTCGCCGTACATCTCGGCCGTGTCGATAAGCTTCACGCCGGCGTCGAGCCCGGCTTGCAGCGCCGCGATTTCGGCGGCACGCGTGCTGCCCTGCTCGCCCATGCGCCACGTGCCCATGCCGAAAGCCGGGCAATCGACGCCGTCGGCCAAACGAACAGTGCGCGCGAGCGGTGCGGCGGAGGCCATCCCGATCAGTAGATCAGATCGTCTTCGCCACCGGCCCCGCTCTTCGAGAGGACGATTTCGTCCTTCGCGGCGAGTTCTTTGGCGACGTTGACCATCGCGGTCTGCGCTTCGGCCACGTCCTTGCCGCGCACGGGGCCGAGCGCTTCCATTTCTTCCTTGAGCATCTTGCCCGCACGTTCGGACATGTTGGACAAGAACAGGTCGCGGACCTGCTCGTTGGCCCCCTTCATGGCGATGGCGAGCTTCGACTTGTCGACCGCGCGCAGCAGCGTCTGCACGCCGCCGGGATCGAGGCGGCCCAAATCCTCGAACTTGAACATGAGGGCTTTGATCTTGTCGGCACTGTCGCGGTTGCGCTCTTCGAGAGCGGTCGTGAAGCGCGCTTCGGTCTGGCGCTCGAGCGAGTTGAAGATTTCGGCCATCAGCTCGTGCGTGTCTTTGCGGCTGGTCTTCGCGAGGTTCGACATGAACTCGTTGCGCAGCACGCGTTCGACGTCGTCGAGCACTTCTTTCTGCACCGTCTCCATGCGCAGCATGCGCATGATGACTTCCATCGCGAACGCTTCGGGCAAGGTGCCCAGCACGCGCGCGGCATGGTCGGGGCGGATTTTGGCGAGCACCACGGCCACGGTCTGCGGGTACTCGTTTTTGAGATAGTTCGCGAGCACGGCTTCGTTGACGTTGCCGAGCTTGTCCCACATCGTGCGGCCGGCGGGGCCGCGGATATCTTCCATAATGTTGGAGACGCGGTTCTTGTCGAGAACCTTGCCGAGCAGGCGTTCGGTCGAATCGAACGAACCGACCAGCGAACCGGTCGCGGCGATCTGGTCGGCGAATTCGACGATCAGACGCTCGATGATCGAGGAATTGACCGTGCCGAGCGTCGACATGGTCTGCGAGAGTTCCTTGATCTCGTCGTCGCTCATCAGCGCGAAGAGCTTGGTCGCGACCTCTTCGCCCAGCGACAGCAGCAGAATCGACGCCTTTTCGGCCCCGGTCAGTGTCCGGTAATCGTCGCGAATGCGCATCTGGCGGGTTCTCCAACCGTCAGGAACGGGCCGCAAGCGATGCCGACGCGACCCAACTTTCCCATTTTAGCGCAGCCGAGGCGTTTCTTGCAAAGCCAGCCGCGCGAAGTGCGGCGCAAAATGCATTGAACGGCGCCTGGGCACGCCGCCGAGCCGCAGGCCGAGATCTATCGGTTAGAAGGGGATCGGCGCGAGAATGGTGCCCAGGGTCGGAATCGAACCAACGACACTGCAATTTTCAATCGCATGCTCTACCAACTGAGCTACCTGGGCACCGGGTAATGCGACAGACCCGCGCTTATAGAAGGGCAACGGCGCCCTGTCAATGCTTGGCCTTGACCCCTTTTTTCGGGGAATTCAACCGTTTTTCCAGCTGCTTAGCCTCGATTTGCGCCGCTTCGAGGAGTTCGCGTTTTGTGGCCGCTTCGAGCTTGTCGAAGCGGGTGCCGACCAAGGCGCCGTGCAGCGCATAGAGCAGGATCGTCGAAACGTCCGGCATGCGCCGCTTGATCTGGACATAGGCTTTGACCGCCCCGACGCGCTTTAGGTCGGCGGGCGTATGGATGCCGATTTCGGCAAGCCAAGCACCCGTTTTAGGCCCGAGATTGAGCAAGCCTGCCGCTTTGCGCGGGCTCGCTTTGGCCGAGGATGGCTTGCGGGCAGCGGCCGCCCGAAACGCCGCATCGGCGGCTGCGCGCGCCCAGGGGCGCATCTCGGCGCGGTCTTCCAGCGCCGTATCGGGCGGCTGGAAATAGCTCATCGCGTGGCGCTTGCCGCGTGCTTCGTAGGTGAAAGGCGGCAACCCTTCGGCCTCGAACAGCGGGCGGCTCTGCGCGTCGGCCTTCAGATACAAAACCTCGTCGGCGATGAGTGCAAACATGCAGCCCTGCACATAGAGCCCCCAGCCGCCGAACATGCGCCGTGGGGCGACGGCGCCGAGGTCGCCGAGCAATTCGATGCAGTGTTCGACGAAATCCGGCAGTGCCGCCGTGCTCATGGCCCGTCCGGCGCTTCGGGTCCGTCCGGCCCTTCGTCGGTCGGGATGCGATAGCCGCCGTCGAGCCAGCGGCGCAGATCTTCGTCTTTGCAGCGCTTCGAGCAGAAGGGGGCAAGAGTTGCAAGCGGCGGCCGCGCGCAGATCGGGCATTTGGCCTTGCGCGGCTTGCGCTTGAGTTCGACGATCTGCGACATCGCCCCGCCTCCGCCCTTTTTCTCAATCCACCAAGCCGCCGCGCGCCCGCGCGCGCGTCATTTCGACAATACCGCCCGGCGTGAAACCCAGCACGTCCACGCGCCGCCGATCGGATTGCGTGGCGTGCTTGGCGGCCTCGAGCGTGCGCGTGCGCTCGCCGGGTTTGGCCATGCGCAGGAAATCGACCGCGACGAGCCCGCCCAGATCGCGCAGCCGCAACTGCCGCCCGATCTCGCGCGCTGCGGCGAGATTGACCTCGAGCGGCGATTGGCGCGAATTGCCTTGGTTCACGTCGATCGCCACAAGCGCTGCCGTCGGCTCGATCGCGAGCCACGCCCCGCCGGCAAGATCGACGCGTGTAGCCTCGGCGGAAGCGAGAATGTCGCCGATACCGTAGCGCTCGAACAATTTGGGATCGGCCACGCGCGCCACGAACCCGGCAACGTCGGCGAAAAGCTCGGCAAGACCCTCGCGCGCGGCGCGCAAGGCTTCGGGCGTGTCGCAAAAAATGGCGGGCGTATCTTGCGGGGCAAGCGTGCGCAGCAATGCTGCGAACGGATCGTCGGCCAGCAGCATGCGCGGTTGCGAGCCAAGCTCGCCTGCCAGGGTGGCGGCCGTCGCGCGCAGTTTGGCGAGTTCGGCTTCGACGCGCTCGGCGGCGACGTAAGCCGCCGCGAGGCGCAGATTGAGGCCTTCGCCTTCCTGCACCAAGCGCGCGGCCATCTCGCCCAGCGCTTCGCGCTTGGGCCCGACGAGGCGCTTGGAGATCGCTCCCCCCTTGCCGCCCGGTGTCAGCACGCAAAAGCGGCCAGCGAGGGCGAGATTGCGCGAGGCCTTGGCAAGTTTATCGCCAAAGGGCGGCTCGACGATCTGGATGCGCAGCAAAGCCCCCTGTTCGGGTGCGCGGCCCGGCACGTCCATCAATGCGCGCGCGCCGCCCTCGAGATCGAGGATGGCGCCGAGCTGCGGCACCAACCGCGCCACACGCGCCACATGGATGGTGCCGACGGCCAAGCGCCGATCGAACGGCTCGCTCGCCACGTCGCGCAACGCACCCTGCACGAGGGCGACAGCGCGATAGGCGTGTTCACGGGTTTCGACGAAGATTTCGTCTGTGGGCGCTCTCATAATAGGGCGCGTCCTTTGAGCATTTGCGCCGTCTCGAAAAGATCGAGCCCGACGACGTTGGTGTAGGAGCCCGACAGAAACCGCACGAACGCGGCGGCCGAGCCTTGGATCGCGTAGCCGCCGGCTTTGCCGTCCCACTCGCCGCTTGCGAGATACGCGTCGATCTCCGTCTGCGTCAGGCGCTTGAAGGCGAGCGTGGTGGCCGACAGGCGCAGCGCCGGTTTGGCACCGGGAAGGATCAGGCAAATGCCGCCGAACACAAAATGGCGACGGCCGGAAAGAAGGGCCAGGCACGAAGCGGCCTGCGCTTGGGTTTCGGCCTTGGGCAGAATGCGCCGGCCGACAGCAACGACAGTGTCGGCGGCAAGCACGGCCGCATCGGGATGGTTCGCCGCAACGGCAGCGGCCTTGGCAGCGGCAAGGCGCGTTGCCAGCACGCGCGGGCTTTCGCCCTTGCGCGGTGTTTCGTCGATATCGGCTGGCGCAACGGCGGAAGGCACAACGCCGATCTGCGCCAGCAAAGCCAGACGGCGCGGGCTTGCCGACGCAAGGACGAGCGGCGGCGCCAAGTGGCTCCTACTTGAAGCGGAACGTGATCCGACCCTTGGTCAGATCGTAGGGCGTCATCTCGACATTGACGCGGTCGCCGGCGAGCACGCGGATGCGGTTCTTGCGCATCTTGCCCGACGTGTGCGCCAGAACCTCGTGGTTGTTGTCGAGTTTCACGCGAAACATCGCATTGGGCAGCAGCTCCTGCACAACGCCCGAAAATTCGATAAGTCCTTCTTTTGCCATAGGCCTCCGTCGGAACGATCCGCTGGGCGCGCGAGGCACGCGAAAAACGCGCGCTGGCACGCCAAAAGTCGCGGGAAATTGGCGCTTTAAGGGGCCGGGGTCAAGCCCTTATCCGTCGGGTGCGTCGGCATCCTCGCGCGCGAGGTCCGGAAAACGCCGCAGGATGCGGGTTTTGAGCTGGTCGCGCAGCTGCCGATAGCCCTCCATCCGCGCCTCGCGGCTGCCCTCTTCGATCAGCGCCGGGTCGAAAGTGGGCCAGTATTCGACGTCGCAGGCCATGATGCGCGTGAGTTCGAGGGCTTTGTGGTGCGCCTCGGGGCTCAAGGTCACGATCATGTCGAACGAGCTGTCGACGAGCTCGTCGAAGGTCTTGGCCTTGTGGCGGTGGATGTCGATGCCGATCTCGTCGAGGGCGGCGATCACGAACGGATCGACGGGCTCGCGCTTGACGCCGGCCGAGTCGACATAGACGCGCGTACCCAGCAGCCGCTTGGCCAACCCCTCGGCCATGGGCGAGCGCACGGCGTTCAGCGTGCAGCAGAACAGCAGGCTTCCGATTTTCGGCGTCGGGGGAGCCGACATCGGCCCGTCACGCGCGAATGTGCAGCACGCAGATCAGCGTGAACAGCCGCCGCGCGGTGTTGAGATCGAGCACGATCTTGCCTTCCAGCCGCTCGCGCAGCAGTTCGGATCCTTCGTTGTGCACCGCGCGCCGGCCCATATCGAGGGCCTCGATCTGGGTCGGCGACAGGCGCTTGATCGCGTCGTAGTAGCTTTCGCAGACCGTGAAATAGTCTTTGATAACGCTGCGGAACGGCGTCAACGCCAGCACGATCTTTTCGACCGCATCGCCCTGCTCGGCGCGCACGTCGAAGGCCAAGCGCTGCTCTTCGATCGAGAGTTTGAGGTGGTAGGGCCCGGCCTCGACGCCGAGGAGCTCGAAGCGGTTGTCCTCGAGCAGGTCGAAGATCGCGACCGTGCGCTCGTGCTCGATGTCGGCATTGCGCCTTACGCGCAATTGCTCGTCGAGATCGATCTTGGAAATGCGGTTGCGGCGGTCGGAAGAGCCATCCATCCCTACCCCCTCTTTGCAGCGGCGCGAAGTGCGATCGATGCCGCGTGGCTTGCCAGCCCCTCGGCTTCGGCAAGGGCCGTGCCGGCGGGGGCGAGGCGGCGCAAGCCCGCCGCATCGGCGCCCATCAAGGTCGTGCGCTTGACGAACGCATCCACACCCAAGCCCGACGAGAAGCGCGCCGCGCGCGAGGTCGGCAGCACATGGTTGGGGCCGGCGAGATAGTCGCCCAACGCCTCGGGCGCAAAACGCCCCAAGAAAATCGCACCGACATGGCGCACGCGGGCGGCCAAACGCTCAGGGGCGGCCACGGCAAGCTGCAGATGCTCCGGTGCGAGCCGGTCGATCAGCGCAACGCTGTCGTCGAGCTTGCCGACGCGGATCGTCGCCCCGTGCTTGCGCCACGAGGCGGCGGCGATCTTGCGGCGCGGATGCGTCTTGAGCTCGTTGAGCACGGCCGCATTCACGGCCGCGATGAAGCGGGCATCGTCGGAAATCAGGATCGACTGGGCCGCTTCGTCGTGTTCGGCCTGGGCCAGAAGATCGACCGCGATCCAGCGCGGATCGTTTTTGCCGTCGGCAACGACGACAACTTCGGAAGGCCCCGCGATTAGATCAATGCCGACCGTGCCGAAGACGAGGCGCTTGGCGGCGGCGACATAGGCATTGCCGGGGCCGGTGATCTTGTCGACCGCCGCGATCGTCTTGGTGCCGTAGGCAAGGGCCGCGACGGCCTGCGCCCCGCCGACCCGGTAGATTTCGTCCACGCCCGCGATTTTGCACGCGGCGAGAACAAGCGGATTGAGCTTGCCGTCGGGCGTGGGAACGACAACGACCAGCCGCGGTACGCCCGCCACCTTCGCCGGAACGGCATTCATCAGCACCGACGACGGGTACGCCGCCTGCCCGCCCGGCACATAGAGCCCGACCGCGTCGATCGGCGTCCAGCGCCAGCCGAGCAGCAGGCCTGCTTTGTCTTTCCACACCGCATCGGTCGGATGCTGTTTGGCGTGGTAGGCGGCAATGCGGCTTGCGGCAAGCTCGAGCGCCTTCACGGTCGCAGGCGCGCAAGCTTTGAGGGCGGCCGAAATTTCGGCGGGGCGCACGCGCAGATCGGCGGCTTTGATCGCCATGCGGTCGAAGCGGTTCGTGTATTCGACAAGGGCCGCATCGCCGCGCTTTTTCACGTCGGCCACGATCTTGGCCGCGATTCCGTCGGCCGATTGCGAATGCGCGTCGCGCGAGGCCAGCAGGCGCTTGAACTTCGCGTCGAAGCCGGGCTTGGTTGCGTCGAGATCAAGCGGCACGGGTCGTCTCCGCGATACGGTCGATCAGCGGCTGCACGTCGCCGTGGCGCGTTTTGAGCGCGGCCCGGTTCACGATCAGCTTCGTGGTCACGTCGGCGATGTGCTCGACCTCGACGAGGCCGTTGGCCTTGAGCGTGGCGCCCGACGACACGAGATCGACGATGCGGCGCGCAAGCCCCAAGGCCGGGGCGAGTTCGATCGCCCCGTTCATCTTGATGCATTCGGCCTGCACGCCGCGACGCGCGAAATATTTGCGCGTGACGTTCGGATATTTCGTGGCGACGCGCACATGGCTCCATTTGCGCGGATCGTCGCGGCCCGCAAGGTCGGCAGGCTCGGCCACCGACAGGCGGCACTTGCCGATGCCCAGATCGAGTGGTGCATAGATCTCCGAATAGTCGAATTCGACGATCACGTCATTGCCCGCAACGCCGAGATGCGCGGCCCCGAACGCGACGAGGGTGGCGACGTCGAAGGCGCGCGCGCGCACGATGTCGAGATGCGGGTCGTTGGTCTGGAAGCGCAGCAGGCGCGTGTCGGGATTGTCGAACTCGGGCTCGGGCCGGATGCCGGCGGCATAAAGCAGCGGCATCACTTCTTTGAGGATGCGTCCGTTCGACAGGGCAAGAATGAGTTTGTCGTTGGCTGGCACAGGCAGAAAAACTCCGATCGAGGCATAAACGCAAATGCGCGCACGAAGGCGCGTCGTTTTACCCGACCGGATGTCGCGGGCGCCACTGGGTCGGCCACGGATCGCCGATATCCTGCATGAGGCACGCGATGTGCGGCCCTTCGAGGCGGATCGCCGCGTCGCCCGCAAACACCATGACGATGGCACCCGGATGCGCTTCGATCGTCAGCAGTTCGAGCACGCGCCCGCGCTCGCGCTGGTCGAGGCCGCGGCGGCGCACATTGTCGATGCCGGCGAAATGCACGCCGCAATTGACGCGCTCGTAGGAATTGCACGGCGCAAACGCCGGATCGACAGGCTCGGGCTCGGGCTCGACCTCCCAAGTATCCTGGCAGTTTTCCCAGCGAAAGCGGTTGGCCACGAGCACGAATTCGCGCTGGCCCGCGTCGAACTTCATGTCGCCGATCGGGATCAGCGCATCCTGCAGGCAAGCAGCAATGATGCGGAAATCTTCCGCGTCCGTCGCCTTCAAGCGCAGGCCCTGGGCGGCGGCTGTCATGCGCCCTCCTTGAGCCGCTCGATATCGGCCCCGCAGGCGGAGAGCTTTTCTTCGAGCCGCTCGTAGCCGCGGTCGAGATGGTAGACGCGCGCCACCGTGGTTTCGCCCCGAGCCGCGAGGCCTGCGATCACGAGCGAGACCGAGGCCCGCAGATCGGTCGCCATCACTTGGGCGCCCGTGAGATTCGGCACGCCGCGCACCATGGCCGAGCCGCCATGCAGATTGATGTTGGCCCCCATGCGCCGCAATTCCGGCACATGCATGAAGCGGTTTTCGAAGATCGTTTCGGTCACCATCGACGCCCCTTCGGCCGACGCCAGCAGCGCCATCATCTGGGCCTGCAGGTCGGTCGGAAATCCAGGGTAAGGTTCGGTCATCACGTCCACGCCCGTCAAGGCGCCGTTTGTGCGGCTGACCCGGAAGCCGCGATCGGTCGGCGCAAACGACACGCCGGCCTGGCCCAGAATGTCGGCCGCCGCCTGGATGAGGTCGAGGCGCCCGCCGACCAGTTCCACGTCGCCGCCGGTTGCGGCCGTCGCCATCACATAGGTGCCGAGTTCGATCCGGTCGGGCAGGATGGTGTGGCGGGCGGCATGGAGCTTGCCCCCCCCGTCGATGGTCAGCGTGTCGGTATCGATGCCAGAGATCGTGGCCCCCATCGCCACGAGGCAGCGCGCAAGGTCGCCAACCTCGGGCTCGCGTGCGGCATTGACCAGCACCGTGCGGCCCTTGGCGAGGGTTGCCGCCATCATCAGATTTTCGGTGGCCCCCACCGAGATGAACGGGAACACGATGCGCGCCCCCACAAGCCCGCCCGGGGCGGCCGCTTCGACGTAGCCTTCCTTGAGTTCGATCTTGGCGCCGAGCTGCTCGAGCCCTTTGAGATGCAGATCGACCGGCCGTGCCCCGATGGCGCAGCCGCCGGGCAGCGACACGCGCGCCTTGCCTTCGCGCGCCACAAGCGGCCCCAGCACCAGGATCGAGGCGCGCATCTTGCGCACGAGATCGTAGGCCGCCGTCGTGCTGGTGATGTTTTTGGCGCTCAGCGCCAGGGCGCGCCCGGCATGGCCGCCATTGGGCGCATGGCCGTCGAGGGCGATTTCCACGCCCAAGGTCGCCAGCAGATTGGCGAGCGTCGAGATGTCCGCCAGATGCGGGATATTGACCAAAGTCAGCGTCTCGTCGGTCAGCAGGCTTGCCGCCATCAGCGGCAAGGCCGCGTTTTTGGCGCCGCCGATCGGGATCGTGCCTTTGAGCGGCCGACCGCCGCGAATGCGTATCTTGTCCATCACCCTCCCTTACCCCGGTCGGACGGCAAAATCCAGAAGAGACAAAGGAATAGGCTGGGCGCCAAGCCGTGTGCTATCGCCGCCCCCATGTGGATCGGGATTGCTGCGGGGCTGGGTGCCGGGGCCATGTGGGGCTTGAGCTTTATCGCGCCCCTGGCGGTCGCCCCCTATACGGCCTTCGACGTGACGGCGGGGCGCTACGTCGTTTACGGCCTCGCTTCGGCGGCCATTCTGCTGGCCGCCCGCCGCAATGTGCTGCGGACCTTTTCGCGCAACGATTGGCGCACGGCCCTGTGGCTCGGGCTGCTCGGCTACGTCGTCTACTACCTGCTCGTGGCCTTCGCGGTCCAATTGGCGGGCGCCGCCCTGCCCGCTTTGGTCGTCGGCTGCCTGCCGATCCTGCTTGCGATCTATGCCAATTTCCGCGCGCCGGCGATCGCGTGGCGCGCACTACTGGCACCGCTTGCCGCGATCGCGGCAGGCTTGGCGCTCGTCAATCTCGAAGCGGCGTTGCAAGCGCCCACAATCGGCAGCCGATTGGCGCTGGCGGCGGGCCTCGCACTTGCAATGGGCGCCACGCTCGTGTGGATGTGGTACGCGATCGTCAATGCAGATGCGCTGAAGCGCCTGCCGGGGATGGATGCCGTCGCGTGGGCAGGCTTGACCGGGCTCGGCGCCGGTGCCGGCATGGTGCTGCTCGGGCTGCCGGGCGTTGCGATCGGTCTGTCGAAAATCCCCGAGCTTGGGCTGCTGCGCGCCGAAGCGATTCCGCTGATCGTGTGGTCGCTCGCAACGGGGCTGCTCAGTTCGTGGTTCGCGACGTATCTATGGTCGCTTGCCGCCCAACGCCTGCCCTTGGCGCTGTCCGCGCAATTGATCGTCTCCGAAACGCTGTTCGCATTGCTGTTCGGCTTCATCCATGCCGCACGTTTTCCGAGTGCCTTCGAGGGGGCGGGCGCAATCCTGCTCGTCGCGGGCGTGATGCTCGGTACCTACCGCTTCTATCGCGTGCGCTAGAAACCCGCCCCCGGTTCGGCGAGATAGGCTTGCTCGTCGGCCGTGCTCGTACGGCCCAAAATTGCATTGCGATGGGCAAAGCGGCCGAAGCGCACGATCACGTCGCGGTGCGCTATCGCGGACTTGAGCGCGCGCGCGCGCCACGGCGCTTCCGGCAGGCTTTCGACGAGCCGCACGCATTCGTCTTGGGCGCCGAGATCCTCGGCATGCGTGAACGGCAGATAGACGAACAGGCGCATGACGGGCGGCAAAGTTTGGTCGAAACCGCGCGCGACGATGCGGCGTGCCAGCGACAGCGCCGCCTCGTCGCTGGCAAACGCAAGCGGCGTGCCGCGATGGATGTTGCGCGGCATCTGATCGAGCAGCAGGATCAGCGCCAACGCACCCTCGGGCGTGTCGCCAAGCCGCGCCAACGCACCTTGTGCAGCCTCGGCCGCCAAGGCGCCAAACCGTTCGCGGCATTCTTGGTCGAACGCCGCGTCTGCCTTGAACCACGAATCGCGGAACGCATCGCGTAGCGGATCGTTCGGGTCCCCGAACCAGAAATCGAGCACGGCCGCGACGGTTGCTTCGTCGGCCAACGCAGCACGGCCGCGCAGCTGCAGCTTGCGGCGCTTCAAATTGGCGCGCAGCGCTTCGCCCTCGGCAGCCTTGCGCCGCGCTTCGGCAGCCAGCGCATGCGGGCCTTTGATGTCGCGGTTCACAGCTCAACCAAAGGCAATTTCAAAAACCGATTGCCCTTGGCCGACGCCGGCGGCATCTGCCCGCCGCGAATATTGATCTGGATTGCGGGCAGCAGCAGATTGGGCGTGTCGAGCGTGCGGTCGCGCGCTTCGCGCAAAGCCACGTACGCACCCTCGTCCACGCCGTCTTTCACATGGATGTTGCCCGCCCGCTGTTCGGCGACGGTCGAACAATAGGCAAGTGCGCGCCCGCCGGGTTGGTAATCGTGTGCGGTGTAGATCAGCGTGTCGCCGGGCAGATCGAGCAGCTTGCGGATCGAGCGATAGAGCGTTTGCGCCGAGCCGCCTGGAAAGTCGGTGCGGGCCGTCCCTGAGTCCGGCATGAACAGCACGTCGCCGACAAAGGCATGGATGCGGCCCGATTTGCCGGTCACAAGCAAGCCAGTGCAGGCGGGCGTGTGGCCGGGCGTATCGCGCGACGTGGCACGCAGGCCGCCGATTTCGAGCACGTCGCCGTCGTGCAGCAGCCGGTCGAACTGGCTGCCGTCGCAGCGGAACTCAGGCTCGAATTCGAACTTTGCAGCCCAGTGTTTCTGCACCTCGGTCACGCCCGCACCGATTGCCGTGCGCCCGCCGATGCGCTGCTGCAAGACAGCCGAACCGCTCAGATGGTCCGCATGCGGATGCGTATCGACGATCCAGTCGACATTCTTGCCCGCCACCGCTTGCACCAGCCGATCGACCGAAGCCGATCCGAGGCGCGCCGATTTCGCGTCGAAATCCAGCACCGGATCGACGACAAGGACATGGTTGCTGGAAGGGTCCGCAACCACGTAGCTGAGGCTCGACGTGGCTTCGTCGAAGAAGGCGGTCACATGCGGTTCATGCGTGTCCATCGAGCGGCCTCGCGCGAACGGGAAACTACGGATTGCGGCCGAGGCCGCGCAGCTCTTCGACGAGCCGACGCTCCTCGTCGTCGAGCACCTGACGATACGCCTCGTAGAGCGCCGGGGGAATGTTGTCGAACGTGCCGCGCCGGTTTTCGCGCAAACGCGCCAAGCGCCGTTCGAGCCGGAACACGCGCGTTGCGGCGTCGTCGCTCGTCCCCTCTTCGAGGCGGCTCACAAGCGGGGCAAGCCTTGCGCGCAGTTCGGCGCGCTGTTCGGGCTCGAGTGCTCGGTCGAGCAATGTCTCGATCTGGCTTACGAGTTTTTCGAACTCGGCGCGCACATCCACTTGTGCTGGGACGGGTGCCGGCGCTTGCGCAGCCGCAACGCCGCTGCCCAGGAGAGCCCCAAGGGCAAGCGCCCTCAGCGCTGCTTGATATGGTGGTATACGTGCCATAGGAACAAGGCACCGGCCGAACGATGCGGGCGCCACGCCTCGCCGAGCTTGCGCAGCTTCTTTTCGTCGGGCCGGTCGCGTAGGTTTTTCAGAACGCGCATCGCCTCCTGCAAGGCGAGATCGTTGGCGGGCCACACGTCCGTGCGCTGCAGCGCAAACAGCAGATAGATTTCGGCACTCCAGCGCCCGAGACCCTTGAGGCGCGTGATCGCGGCGATCGCGTCTTCGTCGGGTGCAGCGTGCAAAACGTCGAAATCGAGATCGCCGGACACGACCGCTTCGGCGAGCCCGCGCGCATAAAGCGCTTTCTGGCGCGACAGGCCGAAGCTGCGCAACGCGTCGGCGTCGAATTCGAGCAGGCGTTCGGCGCGGATTTCGCCCAAGCCCGCTTCAAGACGCTTCCAGATGCCGCTGGCCGCCGCAATCGACACTTGCTGCGACACGATGGCGCGCAAAAATCCTTCGAAACCTTGCGTGCGGATGCGCGGCGCGGGCTTGCCGATGCGCCCAAGCCATTCGGCCACGTCTTCGTCCTGCTTGGCGAGGGCGCCAAGCGAACGCGACAAGACGCGTTTGGCGCGGGCTTCGGTCGAGGCTTGGAGCTGCGGCGGCAAGGAAAGGCGCGCTTTGCGTCAGGCCGACGGCAAATGCGCCAGCGACTGCGTCAAGGTCGAGAGGCGCGACAGGAGATAGTCGGCCGTCGCCGGATCGGCATCTTCGACCTTGGTCAGCACGCGCTCGATCATCTTGCGCCGATAGCGCTCGCGATCGGACGGACCGCCGTCGTAGCTGGTCTCTTGCGCCACTTCCAAAGCGGCGCGCACGGCCGGATACAGGCCCTGCGGCATGAAGGCGCGTTCGTAGACGTATTTGAGGCCGCCGACCGGATCGTAGATCAGCTGGCGCGCGCGGTCGATCGGCACGTTGGCGCGCCGCGCCAAGCCGTGCTCGAACAGGAACATGTCGCCCATGCACAGAGCGCGCACGACAATGCCCGGATCGAGGCGCCCGCTTTGATGCAGATGCGTGGCAAGTCGCGCGACGTCTTCTTCCTGCGAGGCGAGCGACGAGCCGACGGTCGCGATTTCGCGCGCCTGGAGCGCAAGGTCGGAGGCCATCTCGCTCGACACGTCCTCGCGCTCGAGCAGCTTGTCGCGGATCGACTCCGACGCCATGCTGTAGAGCTTTTCGAGCACGCGCAGCGGCACGTATTTGCGCGCCGCGAGTTTTTCCTGCACCTCGCCCGAAGCGCCGTGCTTCTCGACGAGTTTTTCGGCCGTCGCCTCGGAAAGGGCGGCACCTTCGTTGGCGGCAAGCTTGGCGGCGACCTTGTCGTTGCCGTGCTGGACCAGGGTTGCCGCGACGGCGTCGGACACTTCTTTGCGGCTAGCGATCGCGACCTGCTTGTTCGAGCCTTGCGTCGCCGCAATCTCGATCAGATCTTCGTCGCTGAATGCTTTGCCTTCGAGCAGCAAGGGCAACGCCACCGAATCGATGTCGCGTGCCAGCGTCATCGCGAGCCCTGCGGGCAGCAGACTTGCGTCCTTAAGATGGTCCGACAACGCTTGGCGCACGGCGACGGCGGCATCCTTAGCGAGCAGGCGCAAGACCTGCTCAGCCTCGGCGCGCGCTTCGGGCGTCAGCGCCGTGGCTTTCCAGGTCGACGCGACTTTGCTCGCCGTTGCCGCACGCGCAGCGCTCGACGGGTCAGCCGCAAGTCGCTCAAGATCCTGTTGGGAGAGTTCGGCCATTTGCTGCGTTTGTTCTCCGTTACGAACGACCATTATCTACCTGCGAAGAATTCAGCGCAACCCCTTGGCCCGCCGCGCGCGAGGTTTGACAGGCCGCGGGCGCACTCCTATTAAAGAACAGGCGGTAAATGTCGATCCGCAGGGCAAAAAAGGCGCAAAGAAGATGCCAATGGACGGGACGGGACCGCACGAAATCGAGCTTTCGCCGAAGGTCTCGGACGAGGTCAAGTGCACGACCTGCTACATGTGCGCCTGCCGCTGCGGCATCCGCGTGCATCTGCGCGACGGCCGCATTCGCTACATCGAGGGCAACAAGGACCACCCGGTCAATCGCGGCGTTCTGTGCGCCAAGGGTTCGGCCGGAATCATGAACCATTACAGCCCGGCACGGCTGTCGAAACCGTTGCTGCGCATGGGCGAACGCGGGGCCGGCGACTTCAAAGAAATCGAATGGGACGAAGCGCTGGCGCTCGCCGAAAAATGGCTCGGCGACATCCGTGCCAGCGACCCCAAAAAGCTCGCCTTTTTCACCGGCCGCGACCAGAGCCAGTCCTTGACCGGCTGGTGGGCCAACCAATTCGGCACGCCGAATTTCGCGGCGCATGGTGGTTTCTGCTCGGTCAATATGGCGGCGGCCGGGCTCTATTCGATCGGCGGCTCGTTCTGGGAGTTTGGCGAACCCGATTGGGAACGGGCCGAATATTTCCTGCTGTTCGGCGTGGCCGAAGACCACGACAGCAACCCGATCAAGGCGGGCCTCGCCACGCTCAAGCAGCGCGGCGCCAAATTCGTCGCCATCAATCCGGTCAAGACCGGCTATCAGGCGATCGCCGACGAGTGGATCGGCATTGCCCCAGGTACCGACGGGCTGTTCGTGCTCGCACTCGTGCACGAACTGCTGCAAGCCGACCGCATCGATCTCGATTTCCTCGCGCGCTACACGAACGCGCCGTGGCTCGTGGCACGCGACGACGGGCTGTTCGTGCGCGACGCAGCCGGCAATCCACTATGCTGGGACACGGGCAAAAACGCAGCCGTCAGCGCGCTGGGCGCCGATTTCAATCCGCGCCTTGTGGGCGAGGTGACGCTCGCCGACGGGCGCAAGGCCGTCCCTGCGTTCGAGCTCATGGCGCTTCGCTATCTGTCGCCGGACTATGCGCCCGAAGCGGTCGCCGAACGCTGCGGCGTGTCCGTCGCGACGATCAAGCGCATTGCGGCCGAACTTGCGCATGCGGCGTTCGAAAAACAGATTGTGCTCGACCAGCCCTGGACCGATTGGGCCGGCCGGCGCCACGAAAAGACGATCGGCCGCCCGGTCGCCATGCACGCGATGCGCGGCATCTCGGCGCATTCGAACGGCTTCCAGACGTGCCGCGCCTTGCATCTGCTGCAGATGCTGCTGGGGGCGGTCGACACACCCGGCTCGTGGCGCTACAAAGCCCCCTTCCCGCGCCCCTGCCCGCCCGGCCCCAAACCCACCGGCAAACCGGCCCAAGTCAATCCGGGCAAGCCGATGGGCGGCATGCCGCTCGGCTTTCCGCTCGGGCCTGAAGATCTGCTGCTCGACGACGACGGGCAGCCCATGCGCATCGACAAAGCCTACTCGTGGGAAGCGCCCATCGCGGCGCACGGGCTCATGCACATGGCGATCCGCAACGCGTGGGCGGGCGATCCCTACAAAATCGACACGCTGTTCATGTACATGGCCAACATGGCGTGGAACTCGTCGATGAATTCGGCCGGTACCGCCGCCATGCTGACCGACAAGAACGCCGACGGCAGCTACAAGATCCCGCACATCATCTATTCCGACGCGTTCTATTCCGAACAGGTCGCCTATTCCGACCTGATCCTGCCCGATACGACCTATCTCGAGCGCTGGGACTGCATTTCGCTGCTCGACCGGCCGATCGGTTCGGCCGAAGGCCCGGCCGACGCGATCCGCCAGCCGGTCGTGGCGCCCGACCGCGACGTGCGCGCCTTCCAAAGCGTGCTGATCGAACTCGGCGCGCGTCTCAAACTGCCGGGCTTCACGAATGCCGACGGCACGCCCAAATTTCCGGGCGGCTATCCCGACTACATCGTCAACCACGAGCGCAAACCCGGCGTGGGCCCGCTTGCGGGTTTCCGCGGGGCGGACGGCGACAAGGCCGGCGTGGGGGCGCCCAATCCCAAGCAGCTCGAGCGCTACATCGAAAACGGCGCTTTCTGGCGCCACCATCTCGAGCCCGACCAGCTCTATTACAAACACGCCAACAAGGGCTATCTCGAGGCCGCGACCAAGCTCGGCCTCATCGACAAGCCCGAGCAGATCGTGCTGCAGATCTATTCCGAGCCGCTACAGCGCTTCCGCAATGCCGCGCGCGGCATCGGGGCGATCCAGGCACCGCCCGAACATAAGGCACGCCTCGAAACCTATTTCGATCCGCTGCCATTCTGGTACCCGACCTTCGAAGCAACGCAGATCGCGGAGGCCGAATTTCCACTCCATGCGGTCACCCAGCGCCCGATGCCGATGTACCATTCGTGGGGATCGCAGAATGCGTGGCTGCGCCAAATCCTCAACCGCAACCGCCTCTACATGCATCGCCAGACGGCGGCCGATCTCGGCCTTGCCGACGACGATTGGGCGTGGATCACCTCGCATCACGGCCGCATCAAGGCGCAGATCCGCACGATGGAGGGGGTCAACCCCAACACCGTGTGGACCTGGAACGCGATCGGCAAGCGGGCGGGCACCTGGGGCCTCGACGCCGACGCGCCGGAATCGAACCAGGCGTTTTTGCTCAACCATCTGATCGGCGAATTGCTGCCGGCCAAAAACGGCTATCGCTATTCGAACTCCGATCCCGTCACGGGCCAGGCGGCTTGGTACGATCTGCGCGTGCGCGTCGAAAAGGCCGATGCGGCCGAAGCCGGCATCACGAGCCCGCGCCTGCCCGACATTGCACCCCCGCCGCATATGCCGGACCACCCGACCGTGCTGCGCTACGGCAGCGAATGGAAGCCCAAATGACCAGCTACGCCGAACCCGCAGCGGGTGCGAAAAAACTCGGCCTCGTGATCGATCTCGACACGTGCGTGGGCTGCCACGCCTGTGCGGTCAACTGCAAGGAATGGAACAGCGGCGGCCATTCGGCCCCGATGACCGATCTCGACCCTTACGGGGCCAACGCCGACGGCGTGTGGTTCAACCGCATCCATACGTTCGAGGCGGGCGAAAGCCCCGAGAGCCGCACCGTCCATTTCCCCAAATCGTGCCTGCATTGCGAGAAGCCCGCTTGCGTCGAAGTGTGCCCGACGGGGGCGAGCTACAAGCGCGAAGAAGACGGGATCGTGCTCGTCAATGCCGATACCTGCATCGGCTGCAAGCTGTGCTCGTGGGCGTGCCCCTACGGGGCGCGCGAGTTCGACGCCGACGAAGGCGTGATGAAAAAATGCACCTTGTGCATCGACCGCATTTACAACGAAAACCTGGCTGCCGAAGAACGCGTGCCGGCCTGCGTATCGACATGCCCGGCCAGTGCGCGCCATTTCGGCGATCTGGGCGATCCGCACTCGGACGTGTCCAAACTCGTCGAAGCGCGCGGCGGCTACGCGCTGATGCCCGAAATGGGCTATGCGCCCGTCAACCGCTACCTGCCGCCGCGTGCGTCCAAGACGGCCGCCGGCTGCACGGGTGCGGCCGCCGAACTTGCCAAACCCGCCGAGACGGCCGGCCTCCATCCATTGCTGCGCTGGATGGACAAAGTCCTTTCCCGCTGAAAGTCCATCCGCGATGCATCCCGCTTTTTCGGTCATCTTTTTCACCACCGCCTCGGGTGCGGGCTACGGCCTGTTCACATTGCTGGGGATCGGCAACGCGTTGGGCTTGGTGCCCGCCGACCGTGTCTTCGGCCTGTGCAGCCTCGGGCTTGCGACGGCGTTGATCACGGCGGGGCTGTTTTCGTCGACGGCGCATCTCGGCCATCCCGAACGCGCGTGGCGCGCTTTGAGCCAATGGCGCAGCTCGTGGCTGAGTCGCGAAGGTATCGCCGCCTTGGCGACCTATGTGCCGCTTGCGGTCTTCGGCATCGGCTGGGCAATTCTCGGCAATGTCGACGGGCTCGTGGCCCTCGCAGGTTTGCTGGGTGCCGTGCTCGCCGGTGCGACGGTCTATGCGACGGCGATGATCTACCGCTCCTTGAAGCCGATCCACCAATGGCACAATCGCTACGTCGTGCCCGGCTATCTCGCGATGGCGCTCGCGAGCGGCGCTGCCCTGCTGAATGCGTTTGTGCAGATCTGGGGGCACCCGCAATTGGCGGTCGGCGTCGTGAGTGCGGTCGCCATCGTCGTGGCACTGTTCGCCAAGCAGCGCTATTGGCATTTCATCGACACGACAAAATCGGCTTCTACACCGGAGACCGCGACGGGCCTGGGAGGCATCGGCAAGGTGCGCCTTTTCGAAGCGCCGCACACGGAAGAGAATTATCTGCTCAAAGAGATGGGCTACAAAATCGCCCGCAAACACGCCGCCAAGCTGCGCGCCATCGCCCTCAATGCGGGCTTCCGCATTCCCCTGGCGCTGACTTTGCTCGCAACCGCCTTGCCCGGCACGCTCGCGATCGCCGCGAGCAGCGTCGCTGCCGTTTTGCTATTGGCAGGTCTCGCGGTGGAACGCTGGCTGTTCTTCGCCGAGGCCAAGCATAGCGTGATGCTCTACTACGGCGCTCAAACCGCCTAGCCGCTCAAACAGCTTGGCAATCGAGCCGGCGGCGGATGGCGCAATCCGCCCGCCCGTGCGCCATGCAGAACATGCCGACAAAATCGTGGATCGAAGCGGCCGCGTGTTTGGCCCCTTCGTTCGCGGCATCGAGGCGCGCGGCAGCCGCTTCGGCTTCGCGGCGCAGCTTTGCTTCGTCGAGTGTAAGCAGCTTGCCGTCTTCGAACACGACCTTGCCGCCGATCATCACGCGCCTTATTGCCGAGCCCGATTCCGCGAACACCATTTGCGTGAGCGGGCTGCGCAGCGGCACGTATTGCGGCTGGTCGAGTGCAAGGAACACGATGTCGGCCGCATAGCCGGGTGCTATCTTGCCGATCTTGTCGAAGCCCAGAAGGGCCGCACTGCCTTGCGTGGCGGCCACGAACGCCTCGCGCGCCGTGACCCATTGGCGATAATCCGGCCCCTGCAGGCGCGAGAGATATGCCGCCAACCGTACGGCCTCGAAGATATTCTGGCCGTCGCCGGTGTTCGTCCCGTCGGTGCCGATCGCAAGCTCGATGCCGGCATCGAGCATTTCGCGGATCGAAGCAACGCCCGAACCCAAACGCAGATTGCTCGACGGATTGTGCGCAATGCGCCCGCCGCGCTTGGCCACAAGATCCATCTCGCTGCGGTCGATCCAAATGCCGTGCGCGCCGCTGAAATGCGGCCCTAGCAATCCCAAAGAATCGAGATGCTGCGTCATGCCGGTGCCGTATTTCTGGCGCGCCAATACCGCCTGAACCTTCGTTTCGGCCAGATGCGTTTGCAGCTGCAGCCCGTAGTCCCGCGCATAGACGCCGCAGGCCGACAAAAACGCGTCCGAACAATGCAGCGGGATTGTCGGCGCAATGCCCGGCTTCACGAAGGCACGATCGAACGGCCAATCCGCATAGATGGGCTTCAAATTGGCAAGGCTGGTTTCGAACGGGGCCAGTGCAAGCTTCTCGAAGGGCCCGCGCAAGGCGGCCGGGATCGCTTCGAGCAGACCCGGCAAAGCCTGATAAAGCGTGCGGTCGGCCATCATGGGGGCCACGACCGCGCGCATGCCGGCATCCCAATAGGCCTGCGCCGTCGCGCGCATGCCCTCGGCCGAAGGGGCCGGGAATTCGACGAACAGATCGAAACTCGCCGTACAGCCGCGCCGGATCATTTCGGCAGCCGACAACGCCGCGGTCAGATACTTGTCGTCGCGCGTGCGCTGGCCGTTGATGGCCCCCGACGCGTTCAAGAACAGCTCAAGCGGCACTTGGTCGCCGACGGCACCGCGCCCCAAAGCGCCGTGCGCGTGTGTGTGCGCGTTGACGAGACCGGGAACGAGCAAGCGGTCGGCAGCATCGAGCCGGTCGGCCGCGACGGCGTCGAACGAACCCGGCGGGCCAATGTCGAGAACGAAACCGGCGGACACGAGAATGTCCGCCGGCTCGGCCTTGTCCTTGTCGATGTCGAGAAGGCGCCCGCCTTTGACGACGAGCGATCGGGTTTGGGTCAACTCAGTTTCCCATATAGACGAGCTCGCGTTCGCCGCGGGCGGGGAGGAATTCGCGCGAGAAGACTTCGCGCACCTCGGGCGTGCGCGTCAAGCCGTAGCCCGACACGACCATGCCGATCGAACGCGCCAAACGCTCGTCCTTCACGTCGCCCGCGCCGATCTCCTTGCTCTCGGCCGAGACCATGAGCTTTTCGTAGGCGAATTTGAGGCGGCGGGTTTCGACGTTCATGTCGACGAGCGCGTCGAAGCGCCGCACCGAGGCCATCGCCCCCGGAATGTCGCGGCCCACTTCGAGCGTGGCCTGGTTCACGGCGCGAACGAGGCCCGCCACGGCCTTCGGGTTCTCGCGCATCAGCTTTTGCGAGACCATCATGCCGTTCGAGTAGAGATCCATGCCGTAATCGGCGAAAGAGAACCACGTGTAGTCCTTGTCCGGATCCTGGTTGAGGCCGACGAGGTTGAAGTAGCTCGTGATGTTGAAGACCATGGCCGCATCCATGTGGCCCTGGATCAGCATCGGCTCCTGCAGGTTGGGCGCCATGTTCGTGAACTTGATCTTCGAAAGATCGAGCTTATTCACGGACGCGAACACCGGCATCAGCCGCGTGGTCGGCGTGCCTTGGGCACCGCCCAGCGTCTTGCCCTCAAAATCCTTGATCGACTTGATCCCGGCCGGATTGCGCGCGACGATCGCGAAGGGCGGCTGGTTCCACATCTGGTAGACCATGATCGGCTGCTGGCCCGGATTGGCCGCCGCGTTTTGGATGATCGCGTTGATGTCGCCGAAGCCCGCATCGTAGGCGCCGCCCATGATGCGCGTGACGGTCGCCCCCGAGCCTTCGCCCTGGTCGATCGTCACGTTGAGCCCTTCGCGCGCGAAATAGCCCTTGTCGCGCGCGACGAAAAACGCCGCGTCGCTGCCCTGAGTTTTCCAGCCGAGCGTGAATTTGATCGTGGTCGGCGCTTGCGCTTGCGCACCCGCAGCACCTGTAACGAGGGCTGCCGCGAAAGCCACGGCTTTCAAGGTGTTGAACATGGGGGTTTGCTCCGGGTAAGGGCCGAAGAGAAGTCTCCGGCGGGGTCCATTGCGGAGGTTCAATTCCCGTGCCAAAACATTTGACGCCCCGCCCGAACTGCCCTTTAATCGACGCTATGAACTTCCAGGGCGCCACGCTTCGACTTATTTGAGCCGCTTCCCCCTTCCTTCGCGAAGGGGCGCAAAGCGGTGTCTGTCGTGCGGTTTCGCCCCTTCTGCCTGGAAGTCCCCAATGCCCATCATCCGTCTTGCCGAGCGACTCAGGCGCTTTTTCGCGCCTTCGTTCCCCCCGACCCTTTTTTGCCCATCCAACCAGCGAGACGAACAATGAATTTCCGCAAATACAAAGCCTTCGCGCCGATCGATTTGCCCAACCGCCAATGGCCGAGCCGGGTCATCGACAAAGCGCCGCTCTGGTGCTCGGTCGATCTGCGCGACGGCAACCAAGCCCTCGTCGAGCCGATGGGCCCTGAGCGCAAACGCCGCATGTTCGATTTGCTGGTGCGCCTGGGCTTCAAGGAAATCGAAGTGGGTTTCCCGGCCGCCTCGCAGACCGACTTCGATTTCGTGCGCTCGATCGTCGAGGAAGGGGCGATCCCCGCCGACGTCACGATCCAAGTGCTGACGCAAGCCCGCGACGAATTGATCGCGCGCACATTCGAGGCGATCAAGGGCGCCAAGCGCGCGGTCGTGCATCTCTACAATTCGACCTCGACCACGCAGCGCCGCGTCGTGTTCGGGCTCGACCGGCCGGGCATCGTCGATATCGCGGTCAAGGGTACCCGCACCGTAAAACGCCTTGTGGCAACCGTGCCCGAGACAGAGATCGTGCTGCAATACAGCCCCGAAAGCTTCACCCAGACCGAAATGGATTTCGCCAAGGAGATCTGCGAAGCGGTGATGGACGTGTGGCAGCCTTCGCCGTCCGCCAAGATGATCTTCAACCTGCCGGCCACGGTCGAAGCGGCGACGCCGAACATCTATGCCGACCAGATCGAATGGTTTTCGCGCAACGTCAAAAAGCGCGACAGCTGGATCCTGTCCGTGCATCCGCATAACGACCGCGGCACAGGCGTGGCCGCCGCCGAACTCGCCGTGATGGCGGGCGCCGACCGCGTCGAGGGCACCTTGTTCGGCAACGGCGAGCGCACCGGCAATGTCGATATCGTGACGCTGGCGCTCAATCTGTTCAGCCAGGGGGTCGATCCGGCTCTCGATCTGTCGGACGTGAACGAGATCGTGCGCACGGTCGAATACTGCAACCAATTGCCCGTGCATCCGCGCCATCCTTACGGCGGCGAGCTTGTGTTCACGGCGTTTTCGGGCTCGCACCAAGACGCGATCAAGAAAGGCCTCACAGCCCAAGCCAAATCCAACACCGGCCTGTGGGACGTGCCCTATCTGCCGATCGATCCCAACGATGTGGGCCGATCCTACGAAGCCGTGATCCGCGTCAATTCGCAGTCCGGCAAAGGCGGGGTCGCCTATCTGCTCGAGAGCGACTACGA